>Ga0210388_10000182_pt1 | contig 62882 bp, 56 predicted proteins | sample IncBWC19OmetaG_FD_155485 | JGI IMG/M metagenome (GOLD analysis project Ga0210388, IMG submission 155485) | Forest soil microbial communities from Barre Woods Harvard Forest LTER site, Petersham, Massachusetts, United States - Inc-BW-C-19-O ... | reverse complement strand
GATTTCCGCGGCACGCTTTCATCGGGATCATGCTCACGCCGGAGGGCCCGAGCGTCCTCGAATACAACACCCGCTTTGGCGACCCCGAGACCCAGGTCGTGCTCCCGCGCCTCGCCACCGACGTGCTCGAACTCCTCTGGGCCGCCACGCGCGGCGGGCTCGGGAAAATCAAGCTGGCCGTGAAGCCTGACTATGCACTGTGCGTCGTCATCGCCGCCGCCGGTTATCCCGATGATTACAAAAAAGGCGAAACCATCACGCTGCCCACAGCCTTGCCCGCGCAAACCATGATTATCAGCGCCGGCACCGCCACACAAGCCGGCGCCCCCATGGTCTCCGCGGGCGGCCGCGTGCTCGGCGTCACCGCCCTCGCGCCCACCTTGCGCGAGGCCGTTGCGCGCGCCTACGCCGTTTGCGATCAGATCCAATTTGCTTCAAAGTATTTCCGCCGCGACATCGGCGCGCGGCAGCTCAATCGTTCATGATTCATTCAAGATTCTTTCTCCCATTCGCGTTTCTCATCGCCTTCCTTACCGCCCGCGCGATCCCCGCCGCGCCGGTCGACCTCGGCCAGGGCCTGCTCTACCGCCGCGTGCATGCGCTGCCCGCCGACCTGCCGACTTCCGACGCGGAGAAAAAATCCGCCGTTGTCCTCGATCTGCGCTACGTGGCGACGGACGACGACGGTGCGACGGCCTTCGCCGCGTGGCTCGGCTTTCGCACTGCAGCCCAACCCGTATTCATCCTCGTCAACGCCGGGACCGATGGCGCGCTCATCCACGCGCTCGCCGGACATCCGGCGTTGCCCGGCGTCATCATCCTCGGCCCGGCCCTGCCGGCCTTCACGCCCGATGTGGCATTGAAAGTTTCTCCCGACCTCGAGCGGCGCGCCTACGACGCGGTCGAACATGGCAGCACCGTCCAATCGCTCATTATCGAAAAAACCGACAAACCCCGCTACGACGAGGCCGAGCTGGTCAAGGAGCACGTCAGCGACAGCGCCCCGCCGCCCGAGGAAACCAACAACCCGGACGACACCACGGCCGCTCCGCCCAAGAAGCCTGCGCCGCCGCCCCCGCTCATCGACCTCACACTCCAGCGCGCCCTGCAACTCCAGCGCGCCCTGCTGGCCCTGCGGAAAATCCCCCGCAGCTGATTGCGCACTAGCGCTTTGCTTTTCACCCCAAATCGTATCCATTAGCCACCCATGCCGGCATCCGGCCATATCCTCGTCGTTTGCACCGCCAACATCTGCCGCAGTCCCATGGGCGCCGGCCTGTTGCAGCACGCGCTCGCGGTCCAGCCCGAGCCGCTCAAGTCGCTGCCCGTCCTGTCCGCCGGCGTGGCCGCGCGCACCGGCGAACTGGTCACGGAAAATTCCGTCCTCGCCCTGAAAAAGGCCGGCATCGACATCGCCGACCATCGCAGCCAGCCCGTCACGCAAAAGCTGCTCGACGGTGCGCTCGCCGTCTTCTGCATGACCGAATCGCACCGCGCCATGATCCAGGTCATGTTCAATCCGCCACCCAAGAGCATCTTTCTTTTCCGGGAATTTCTCCCGCGCAGCGCCGACAAGGAAATTCCCGATCCCTACGGCGGCCCCATCCCCCTCTACGAGGCCTGCCGCGATGAGATGGTCGAGGCCATACCCTCGTTGCTCGAACAGCTTAAAAAGCTCGCCGGCCGGCACGCCGCGCGCTGACGCGGTCCGCAAAAAAATTCTTTGCCTTGGCGCAGGTTTGAGCGAGCGTGGAGCCTTATCATGCTCAACGCCGCGCCGCTCAAGACCCTCGATCCCGAACTCTACTCGGCCATCGCCGCCGAGCTTTCCCGGCAGCAGAGCCACATCGAGCTCATCGCCTCGGAAAACTTCACCTACCCCGCCGTGCTCGAGGCGCAGGGCAGTGTGCTGACCAATAAATATGCCGAGGGCTACCCCGGCAAACGCTGGTATGGCGGCTGCGAGTTCGTGGACAAGATCGAGCAGCTCGCCATCGACCGGGCAAAACAGCTTTTCGGCGCCGAACACGCCAACGTCCAGCCACACTCCGGCTCGCAGGCCAACTTCGCCGTCTATACGTCCGTGCTTTCGCCCGGCGACAAGCTCCTCGGCATGAACCTGAGTCACGGCGGCCACCTCACGCACGGCAATCCCGCCAATTTCTCCGGCAAGCTCTATCAGTTCGTCCAATACGGCGTGCGCGAGTCCGACGGCCTCATCGATTACGACGAACTCGCCGCCGTCGCCGCGCGCGAGAAGCCGAAGATGATCACCGTCGGCGCCAGCGCCTATTCGCGGGTCATCGACTTCGCGCGCATGGGCGAGATCGCGAAGGCCAACGGCGCGCTGCTCTTTGCCGATATCGCCCACATCGCCGGCCTCGTCGCCGCCGGCCTGCACCCCTCGCCCGTGCCGCACGCGGACTTTGTCACCACCACCACGCACAAGACTCTGCGCGGCCCGCGCGGCGGCCTCGTCCTCTGCAAGGCACAATACGCGAAGGCGCTCGACTCCGCCGTCTTCCCCGGCGGCCAGGGCGGCCCGCTCATGCACGTCATCGCCGGCAAGGCCGTGTGCTTCGCCGAGTGCCTGAAGCCCGAGTTCAAGACCTACTCGGCGCAAATTATTAAAAATTCCCGCGCCTTCGCCGCCGCCATGGCCGCGCGCGGCTACAAGATCGTCTCCGGCGGCACCGACAACCATCTCTTCCTCGTCGACCTGCGGGCCAACCTGCCCGAGCTCACCGCCAAAAAGGCGCAGGAGACGCTCGATCTCGCCCATATCACCTGCAACAAAAACACCGTGCCGTTCGAAACCCGCTCGCCCTTCCAGGCCTCGGGCATCCGCCTCGGCACGCCTGCGATCACCACGCGCGGCATGATCGAGAAGGACATGGACGAAATCGCAGCCTGTATCGATCTCGTGCTCAAGGCTGTCGGCACCGACCGCGAAGCCGCCAGCCTCGCCGAGGCCAAAAAACGCGTGGATGCGCTCACGGCCCGGTTTCCCCTGCCTTACAAGCAGCTCTGAGGCTGGCCGCTAAGTCCAAGTCAGGGTAGCAATCCGCGTTTTTCGGCCAGCACCCGGATCAGCGTCACCAAGGCCTGATAGATGCGGCTGCCGAACAGGCTGTCGCGATGGTGCTCCCTTTTCAGTTCCGGCACGAGCCGGATGACCTCGCGATAAAGGTCATGCACATCGGCCACCGCGGGATTGCCCTTCGGCCGCTCCAGCACCTCCAATACGGCAATGATGGCCTCCGTTGGCCGGCCATGGTGGATCTTGGGATCGATGCCCTTGAGATCGCTGAGCGTTCGATCCAAACGATGGTCCTTTTTTTCCAGCATCAGGAAATCGTGCCGGCCGGTCTGCTCCTTGATCGCGCAGGCCAGGCCCAGTTCGAAGGGCATGTTAAACCGCCCGGGCCTCCCCACATAACTCAGGTCGTGAATGGAAACCGGGCAGGCCTTGAGCAAAGAAAAGATGCGCTTCAACCGCCCCTGTCCGCCGTCGGCCACCTCGAAGGTGAGGCGCGGAATCCGGCCCAAAGCCACCAGCGCGACCGTCAGCGCCACGAAAATCCGCTCGTAGGAAGCGCTGTATGGAATGTTCAGGAAAACCTGACGCCGGGCAGCACGCGACGGTTGGCCGCTCATGGGCGCTTACTCAGGCGGCGGACTTGCGCAGGAGCCTTTTGACGCTTTCGATCAACCGCTCGTTCTGACTTTTCGTCAGCCCGTAGGCCGACAGCATCTGATCCAGCGTAGCCGGTGAAGCCACGTGCTTGAAATGCCCGTGATCACCGCTTTTGGCCGGGGCGGCCCGGTGCCTGTCAGTTCGGCTTTGCATGACAAAACAAGGGACTCACCCAAGGGGCCCTGTCAAGCCGCCATCACCCTCGGCCGCGGGCCAATTTGCATCACTTGGCCGGCTGCTCAATAGCTTCAAAACCAGCTGGCGCGGTCTGCATGCTTGTCGGCCGGCCCCGCGTGTGCTGGCATGGGGTTTAATAAGTTCCACCATGAAGTCCGTCCCCTCCGATGAGGCCGAAGTGCGCCATGCGTTGCTGCGGTTCGAGCACCGCACCGCGCCGATCCTGCCGCGGCGGCTTTTTTTCCGCCGGGTCGGACTTGGGAGCGCCATCGGCTTCGGACTGCTCGGCGGTGCCCTGGCCATTGGCATGATCGGCTACCACCTCACCGAGCACATGCCGTGGCTCGACGCCTTCGCCAACGCTGCGATGATTCTCTCCGGCATGGGCCCGCTTTCGCCGATCCAAACCAGCGTCGGCAAGCTCTTCGCCGGTTGCTATGCGCTTTTCAGCGGCCTGGCCTTCATCACCATTGTCGGCGTCGTCCTGGGGCCGTTTGTCCACCGGATATTCCATCGATTTCTGCTCGCAGATGATTCGGCGGCAGAAAAGGACGCCAAGACCTGAGGCAGCACCCCGCTGATTTCGCAGGTTTTCATCGTTCCCGGACGCCGGTCAGGTTTTGGCGGGCCGCCAAACGTCCGAAGGAACCCGCGCCGACGGCGCGCGTCCCATTCCGTTTACGCCTTGGCGTCCCACCCTTTTGCCTTTTTGTTCACGCTCCACCGTGTCCAACACCGCCCATTCCACGTCCACTGCCGCCCCGCCCCGCCAACTTTCGCTTGGCGTCATTTTTCTCACGCTCGTCATCGACCTGATTGGGTTCTCCATCATCTTCCCGCTGGGACCGGACCTGATCGATTACTACCTGCGAGTTGACGGCCAGGCCGGCGCCCTCGGCTGGCTGCTCACGCAAACCCACGCCGTGGCGCACATGCTGGGTAAAAACGATGATTTTTCCGCCGTGCTGTTCGGCGGCGTGATCAGTTCCTTCTTCTCGATCCTGCAGTTCATCTTCGCGCCCTTCTGGGGTTCTGTCTCGGACCGGCGCGGCCGGCGCGGCGTGTTGTTGATGACCGTGATCGGCACAGCTTTCGGCTATCTCATGTGGTTTTGCAGCGGGTCGTTCTGGCTTTTCATCGTTTCGCGCATCGTCAGCGGCGCTTTCAGCGGCAATCTCTCGGTCGCCACCGCCGCCGTGGCCGACGTGACCACGCGCCAGGAACGTTCGCGCGCCATGGGCATCGTGGGCGCGGCTTTCGGCCTCGGCCTCGTGACCGGGCCGATGATCGGCGCGTTCACGGCGCACATCAACCTGCTCACGCATCATCCCTCGCTGGCCCGCTTCGGGATAAATCCTTTTTCCGTGCCGGCGCTCATCTCGTTCGGCCTGTGCCTGGTCAACATCGTCTGGGTTTATGTGAGCTTCAAGGAAACCCTCTCCCCCGCCGCCCGCGCAGGAGCGCACGAAGCCCGGTTGCGCAATCCACTGCGCGCCATTTTCTCCCTCGATAATGCAGCTGTGCGCAGCGCCAACATCGTGGCGTTTGTTTACGCGCTCGCCTTCGTCGCGATGGAATCCTCACTCACCTTTCTCGCCGCCGAGCGCTTCCATTACACGGCGCGGCAAAACGGCTACCTGCTCGGCTTTCTCGGCGTGTGCTCGATCGTCACCCAGGGTTACATCGTGCGCAAATTGCTCAAACGCATGGAGGAGACCCGCGTGCTCACCAACGGCCTCATCTCGACCTGCATCGGGCTGCTCTGCATCGGATTCGCCCCGTCTCCGTGGGTGCTTTACCTTGGCCTCGTGTTCTTGGCCATGGGAGCCGGCTTGGTGAACCCGTCCACGACCGGGCTCATTTCACTCTACAGTGAACCGGCCGAACAAGGCCGCGTGCTGGGCATCTTCCGTTCGCTCGGCTCGCTCGCCCGCGCGGTCACACCGGTGCTGGCCGGGATCGTATTCTGGGTTTTTGGCTCGAGCACCGTGTTCGTCGTCGGCGCCGTGCTGGCGGCCGGCGCACTCGCCCTGAGCACAAGGCTGCCCAAACCGGTAAAATGATCTCACGTCGCGCCCTCCTTGCCGTGTGCGGTGCGCTCCTCATCACCGGCTGCTCGACCCTGCGGCGCGTCCCGATGCCGCCGCGGCGCACCACGCTCAAGACCGAGCGGATCGAGCTGCCCGCGCAAAGCATTTCAAACTACCTCATCGTCGAGACCCAGTGGGACAAACACGGCATCTACCACTTCCTCATCGACACCGGCGCTTCCGTCACGCTCATCTCCCCCGAGCTGGCCGCGCGTTATTCCGACACCTCCGTCCCGCCCACCCCCGAATTGCAGGTGCGCGTGAAATCCGCCAGCGGCGACACCACCCTGCTGCCTGCCATCACCCTGCGCCGGTTTTTCCTCGGCGACGCCCGCTTCGAACGGGTGCCCGCACTGGTTTATGATTGCAGCGCCCTTTCCGCCCACCTCGGCGTGAAAATCGACGGCATTCTCGGCTTCCCCCTCTTCCAAGATACCCTGCTGACGCTCGACTACCCGCGCTCGCGCGTGCTGCTGGTCCTGAACAGCGACCCTTTGCCGTCCCTGCCCGGCTCGACGATCTCCTTCAACAACGCCAGCCACACGCCGCTTATCCCGGTCACCCTCGCTGGCGAAACTTTCATCGTGCTCATCGATTCCGGCAACGACGGCCCGCTCAACCTGAATCCCCTCGGCCTGCATGTTTCGTTCGACTACGGCCCGCGACCGGGCGGCTCCGTGGCCACCCTCACCGGCAATAATCCGCAGCAGGTCGGCCGCATCGCCCAGCCGCTGCAAATCGGAAGCTACAGCCTGTTGCGACCGGTCGTCGCAATCACCGACAATCTCTCCTCGCTCGGCGCCGCCTTGTTGAAAAACTTCACCGTCACCTTCGACCAGCAGCACAACCAGGTCACCTTTTATCGCGACAGCTCCGCGCCGATTCTCTCGCCCTCGCGCCGCAGCGCCGGCCTCAGCTTCGACAAAAACCCCGTTTACTGGCGCGTCACCAATGTCGTGCCCGGCTCGCCCGCCGAAACCGCCGGCATCCAGCCCGGCGATCTCTGCACCCGCATAAATGGCGAGCTGATCGGCAGCTGGAACCTCCGCCGTTACGAGCAACTCGTGGCCAGCGCGGAGCAAATCAACCTGACCTTCCTGCGCGGCACCCAGGAGCAAAACGTGCCCGTTTCCATCTTCGACCTCGTGCCGTGACGCCCCAGGCCGGCAAACCGGCGCCGACGGCCAACCGGAACGGCCCAAAATGGGCCCAAATCCACCGCCCGATACACGGTTTGACAATGCCCACCATTATGGCCTCTACTCTTCAGTTCCGTCACTCGCCTCCGTCCTTATGAATTCTGAAGCCATCTCCGCGCTCATCACCAAAACGCCGTCGCTCAAGTCGGCCAAAGCCAAGCTCGAGGCCATGGAACCCGGCTCATACGTCGTTCACCGGAGCTGGGGCTTTGGTAAAATCAAGAGCTACGACGAGGCCGCGCAGAAGCTGATTATCGACTTTGAAGGCAAGAAAAGCCACGCGATGGACCCGGCTTTTTGTGTGACCACGATGGAAGTTCTTTCACCCAAGAGCCTTCTGGTTCGCAAACAGACCGAGCCGGCCAAAATCAAGGACCTCATCGAAAACGAGCCGGGCGAATTCGTCGTCCAGGCGCTCCTCGCCTATCCCAACAAGGCCACCACCGCCATTGACCTCGAGATCACACTTTCCCAAGTCGTCGGTGAAGATAAGTTTAAGAAATGGTGGTCCTCCGCCAAGAAGCACGTGGCCAAGGACCCCCGCGTCTCCGTCCCGGCCAAGAAAACCGAATGCTACGTTCTGCGCGACATACCCGTCTCTGCCGAGGACGAAATCCTCGAGCAGTTCAACGGCACCCGCTCCGCCCGCCGCCGCATTCTGCTCGCCGAGGAATTGCTCGCCGCCGCCGGCAAAAACGAGGCCAAGACCGACCTGTCCGCCATCCTCACCGGCGTCGCCGACGCAGTGAAGGACAGCAATCAGATCGATCCCTCCGAGCGCCTGTACGGCGCCGTCGTGCGCGACGACCTGGCCAAGTTCCTCGGCCGCACCGACGTCTATGAGCCGAGCCAGGCCTCGCTCGTCGCCAATACCCGCGCCCTGCCCGACATCGCCGAAAAGATCCCGGTCCAGTTCCAGCGCCGCTTCCTTAATCTCGTCAAGGACACCCACCCCGTCGAGGCGCGCGACATCCTTTTCACCCTGCTCAAGACCTCCTCGGGCAAGTTCACCACCGAGTGCATCAATTTCCTCGTCGAGAGCGGCTATGCCGAGGACCTCGCCGCCGCGCTCAAGCGCTGGCAGACCGAACAGAATCTCCGCGCGCCCGTCCTGCTCTGGATCGTCAAGAACCGCCACTCGAAGAAATTCGCCAAGCTCCTCGCCGACCTCATCACGCCGCGCCTGTTGAGCGCCATCTTCTTCGCCATCGATTACGAGGCCCTGCAGGCCGCCGGCGCCCGCCGCATTCCGCTGGGCGAAATCCTCAGCGACGATCCCGACCTTATCAGTGATCTCCTCTCGACCGCTGATCCCGAGACCGCGCGCGATCTCGCCAATACACTTTTGCTAAATCAAGGTTTCGAGGAGCTTACAAAGAAATCGCTCCTCGCCCGCTTCATCAAGATCTTCCCCAATATCCAGTCGTTGGTCGCCGCCGATGCCGAGAGCAAGGACGAGCAGCTGCTCGTCTCGCGCGCCAGCTTCGAACGCAAGCGCGAAGAATACGAAACCATCGTTTCCAAGAAAATCCCGGAGAATTCCAAGGCCATCGCCGCCGCCCGCGAGCACGGCGATCTCAAGGAAAATTCCGAATACAAGATGGCCAAGCAGGACCAGCAGGTGCTCATGGCCCAGAAGACCCTGCTCGAAAAGGATCTCGCCCACGCCCGCATCACCGATTTCCAGGAAGCGACCACCGAGCAGGTCAGCGTCGGCAGCATCGTCGATCTCCGCGACGACACCGGCGGCAAGATCAGCTACACCCTCCTTGGCGCGTGGGACAGTGAACCTGAAAAGCAGCTCATTTCCTACAAGACGCCGCTCGGTCAGGCCCTCCTCTCCAAGAAAACCGGCGAGCGCGTGAAGGTGAAACACGGCGGCGGCGAGCATGACTACGTCATCACCGCCATCCGCCGCTACCTCGACGCGCGCAACTGAGCCGCCCGGTCGCGGGCCGGCTCTTTCCTCCCGCACTTCCGCCGCATGGAGCATTTTCTGAAAGGCTTCGCCATCGGTTTCGCCGTCGCCGCGCCGGTCGGCCCCGTCGGCCTGCTCTGCATCCGCCGCGCCATCCTCGATGGCCGCCTCGCCGGCTTTGTCACCGGTCTGGGCGCGGCCACAGCCGACGCGATTTTCGGCCTCATCGCCGCACTCGGCCTCACCTCCGTCACCACCTTTCTCACCAGCCACGCCACCGGCTTCCAGCTCGTCGGCGGACTTTGCCTGCTTGCCATCGGCCTCGCCACCATGCGCAGTCGCCCGCCCGTCCGCGAAAGCGGTTCCGTCCACGCGCACAATCTCACCGCCGCCTACGCCTCAACCATCGCCATCACGCTGACCAATCCGATGACGATCGCCGGCTTCATCGGGATTTTCACCGGCTTCGGCGTCGGCCTCGGCACCACGGGCGCGGCCCAGGTGAGCTGGCTCGTCTTCGGTGTCTTCCTTGGCTCCGCCGCGTGGTGGCTGCTGCTCAGCGGATGCGCCAGCTGGTTTGGAAAACGGATCCCGGACAATGGCCTGCACGCCATCAATGTCGGCGCCGGCCTGGCCATCGCCTTCTTCGGCGTGTGGCAACTCGCCCGGTTCGCGCTTAAGCTCTCCTGAGTTCCGGAATTATCGCCGAGACGCAAAGACGCGGGGCGTTTCTGCCTTTTCGCGATAAGACTTTAACTATGGATTACACGGATTATCACGGATGGGCCCTTGCTCCATCCACGTCCGTTCACGTAATCCGCGGCAAAAAAATACCCTGCACATGGGCTCGGCGGGATGCGTTGCCCTACCCTGAGAATCCGAAGTCAGCCCTTTCCTGGCTTCATGGCTTCCTTCTCCCTTATTTTTCCGATTCCTGCTCTTCGCCCTTATGCCGTGAATTTCCTGCATCTTGACCGCGAATTACACGGATAGGCACGGATTGGTTCTTTGCCTTATCCACCTTCATTCCTTCCTCGCTTCGTGGCTTCCTAATTCCTTCCCGATTTTTTCGCGCCTTCGCCCTTCCGCGATTCCGCGATAAAAAGGCCTCCGCCCGCCCCGCTCTCCTCCGAAATTGCATTTGCCGCGCCGCTCCCTCAGCCTCGCGCCCGTTGAACTCCTCCTGGGACACGCTCAAGCTGCTCTCCGATCCTACGCGTCTGCGCCTGCTCGCGCTGTTGCTGCGGGAGGAGTTGTCCGTCGCCGAGCTGCAGGAGATCCTCGGCATGGCCCAGTCGCGCATCTCCTCGCAGCTTGCGCTGCTGCGCTCCGCCGGCCTTGTGACCGACCGCCGCGACGGCAAACGCGCCTATTATTCGCTCCGCTCCGCACTCCCGCCACGCACGCTTGCGCTCCTGCGCTCCGCCTGTGATTCCGTGGCCGAACTGCCCGAGCTGGCCGAGGATCGCGCCAGCCTCGACCGCAGCCTGCAGAAGCGCCGCCGGGCGCAGGAACAGTATTTCAACCTCATAGCCGGCCGCCTCGGCAAAAACTACTGTCCCGGCCGCTCGTGGGAAGCCATCGGCCATCTGGCGCTCCGTCTCGTGCCGCCCATCGTCGTGGCCGACCTCGGCGCCGGCGAGGGCCTTATCTCACAGCTCATCGCCCGTCGTGCCCAGCGTGTATGGTGCATCGACAACTCGCCCCGCATGGTCGAGGTCGGCGCCGAGCTCGCGAAGAAAAACGGCCTGGACAACCTCACCTATCAGCTCGGCGACATCGAGGAGGTGCCCCTGCCCGACAAGTCCGTGGACCTCGCGATCCTCAGCCAGGCGCTGCACCACGCCCAGCATCCGCAGCGCGCGGTGGACGAGGCCTATCGCATTCTCAAACCCGGTGGCCAGCTCCTCGTGCTCGACCTCGCCGAACACACCTTTGAAAAGGCGCGCGAACTCTACGCCGACCTCTGGCTCGGCTTCAAGGAAAGCGCCCTGCACGGCTTCCTGAAAAAATCCGGCTTCACCAAGGTCGACGTCACCCCCGTCGCCAGGGAAGCCACCGAGCCCTATTTCGAGACCCTGCTGGCCAGTGGGATCAAAGGGGGGAAATGACTGCGGATTGGGCGCAACAACAGCCGATAAATTCAGGCCACTTACGTCCCGGCTTTTGCTCTCCGCCCTAAGTTAATCGGCCATCCAAGGCACAACAGCAAACTTGCGAGAAGCCCGAACTTGCTCGATTTTCTCCACCCTGGCTTGGATACGTCGCGCGGCTGAGCAGCCTTCGCAATAAACCCTGTTACCTTGACTGGACGCGGAGGAATTCCGGCTGATGCTGAACAGCATCTGGCGGAGGCGGCGGTGCCCTGTATTACCGCGCTTTAGAGGGCAAGAAATGTGCAGACCGTTGGCCTCTGTTTCAGCTCAGCCAGATGCAATTTTCAGTCATGTTGGCACGGGGCACGCCCGCGGCTACTGATTGCCTATCATCCATCCAAAAAAAAGCCCGCTGGTGGGAAGGCCAGCGGGCTGAAAACGGAACTTCTGATGTCTTAGAAGTGCGTGATCTGATAGGAGACCATGATCGAGCGGGAATCACCGAGGTTCTTGCTCGTCTTCAGATAATACTTGTTGAACGCATTGACGATGTTCAACCCAACGGTTTGCTCAAGGTGTCCCCACGTCCATGGCAACTTATAGTGCGCGCCGAAATTCCAGAGGGTGAAGGACGGAGTGCGCAGCTTCCACTGGTCGGTGTGGTTGGTCCCGTTGTAAATGCCGGTGGCTGCATTGGGCGTATCACCTGACGTGGGTGTCTCCGAGGGGGTGGATGATACGTAGGTCACAAGACCTTCGACATCCAAGCCCTTAAGCGCTCCCTGGGTCCAAGTGTATTTGGTGATGAAACTGCCGTTTTCGGGAGTGACACCGTTGACGGAACGACCGACGGCTTCCGGGAAAGCGGCGCCGAAGAACGTATATTTCGCATTCACGGTGGCAGCGCTGACGGTCAGGCTCAGATTGTCATTGGGCAGCCAGCTGGCATCAAACTCCAAGCCTTTGTCCTGCTGGTTGCCGTCACTGCGGCTGACATTGATGAATCCACCCGTCGTCGGATCGATGACGCTGTCCGTGACGCTGACGTTGTAGCGATTGACATAGAAACCGCCGAGCGTGAAGTTCAATTTCTCGTCGAAGAAAGCGCCCTTGATGCCGTAATCCCAGCCCTTGGCGGTTTCGGGCTGGAACGGGGCCAGCACCGGGTGACCGTTAACAATCTGGTAACCCGCGATCATGACGGGCCGGTTGGTTTGATCGACGAAGTAGCTTTCGCTATAGCTGCCGTAGAGGTGGAGGTTCGACGTCACCTTGTAATTGAACCCGAGATTCGGCTTGGTTTGATGGAAGTAGCGACGCACAACGCTCGCGCCAGACGTTCCCACGGGATGGGTCGGATCGAATCCGACGCTGGGGAATGCCACGGTGTAATCGCGCTGGGAGAACCTCACCGCGTCATAACGGACGCCAGCGAAGGTGATCAGGCGACCGTCGAAGAAAAACGACTGCTGGCGGAGATTGCCGCCGAGCGACGTGGTGCGGCGACGGGTAAGCGTGCTGAGGCCTTCATGTCCCCATTGAAAATTCTCCGGGAAATAAGCAATGTTCGGGCTGGCGGGAACATAGTTGATCTGCCCGTTTTTATTGGTGATCGGGACAAGCGAAACAGTACGTTGAGTGTTCCAAGCCGTGAGCGCCGCGTCCGGGCTGGTGTTCCAAGTCGGATCCCAGCGATAGTAATCATTATAGTCGACGGTCAGGAGCGACTTGTTTTCCACCGCATGGTTGAACATGAAGTAGTGGGCCACGAGATCGCTCTGAATGCCGCCGCCATCTTCCTGAATCAGGCCTTTCGTAGGGGTTGCGCCACGCGAATCGGTGATCGGCGCGCCGGCAGCCGCGGGCAGGGTGACACCAGCCCAGCCAGTGTTCTGGTTGAAATCCCAACGGCGGGCGCGGAAGTTATTCGCGGCCGTACGGAGACTCCATACGTCATTGAATTCCTTGTCGTACTCGATGTTGTAGAATTCTTCACCACGGTTCAATTCGCTGTGATTGCCGTAAGCAGTGACTCCGGCCAGGGCCGTGTCATAACCGATCACATGGGTGGCGGCGGTGTTGACGCCAGGGTTCGGCGTCGTCGTGATGGAAATGGGCTGCGCGGCTTGCTGCGGCGAATGCTGGACCTGGAGAAAATACTCCGCCGAGGCTGTGAGGTGCGAGCTATCCGAAAAGTCATGGCGGACCCCAATATAGTCTTCATTGTTGCGGATGTGGGTGAACTGTCCGTCATAACGGCGCTCAGTCTGGTCGAGCGAAACGATGTAATAGGTTTTTCCAGATGCCCCAATCGAGCCGGTCGCTTCCAATTGCTCCTGCCGGCGCTCATAGCTGCCGTTCAGGATGTAAAGCGATTGCATATTGGTTTTCTTCGGCTGCAGCGAGATCATGTTAACCATGCCGCCGGGCGAGGTGCGGCCGTAAATGGCAGCATTCGGGCCGCGGATGATTTCGATGCGATCCACGTTGCTGCCGCCGTAACGGCCGAGACGGTAGAATCCGTCGCGCAGCTGGGAGGTGGAAGCGAAGCCGCGGAGAGTGAAGCTGCCGCCGATGTTCAGGTTGGTGAAGCCGCCGATATAGGTCATGTCTTCATCCAGGATGTTCATGCCGAAATCCTTGAAGAACTCACTGGTAAGATTCACGACGCTGTAAGGCAGGTCGATGATCTTGGTGTTGACGCGGCTGCCGGTCATCGTTTCCGAAGCGCTGTAGCCGTGGGTCGGGGCCGCCGAGACGGTGAATTCCGACAATTTCACGGTTTCGTCGCCTTGGGCGCCGGACGATGCCGGGGCTGAGGTTGATGGACTGGGTTGGGACTGGGCATGGAGGGCGATCGCAGCAAAGGGCAATGCGAACGCCGGTAGCAGGATACGACGCAGTTTGGTCATGGTATCAGGGTTGTTTGTGGTTGGTGGTCTGTGGTCTGGGTGCAAAAGTTAACTCGGCTGCAGGGTAGAGTTAAACCCCCATGGGGGAACTTAATAGTTAATCGCATGTCCCCGGCGCGAGTAAAGATAAATGTAAATTCAGTTAAATCGTTAATAAGAGCCCGCACGTGAGAAATTGAGCACAATGCGCTGGTCGGGGAAAGCAAGGGGATGTCGGGGGGGAGTTTGCAGGCCATCCGCATGGCATGCAAGCTGAAGTGTATAACATGGAATCGGGCCTGGGGAACACCCCCCAGTTCTTGGGGGTGGCCGGCCAGAGTCGATTTAAATTCACTCCATCTTCACGCGCGCACGATAAAAGGCGTCGGCCTTGGCGTAGATTTTTTTCGGGTCGTCCATCTCAAGCGCTTCCTTGGCGAGCTTTTTTGCGTCGCTGAGCTTCATCGCCCGCACGAGATATTTCGCCGCGGGCAGGAGCGAGGGCGACATGCTGAGTTCATCGACCCCGAGACCGAGCAGGAGCGGCACATAAACCGCATCACCCGCCATCTCGCCGCACACACTGACTTTGATTTTCGCATTGTGCGCCTCGTCAACAATGTGCTTGAGCGTGCGCAGAATGGCAGGGTGCGAGGGCTCGTAGAGATGCGCAATGCGGTTGTTCACGCGATCAATGGCGAGCATGTATTGGATGAGGTCGTTGGTGCCGATGCTGAAGAAATCGCACTTTTGCGCGAGGATGTCGGCTGTGGCCGCGGCACTCGGAATCTCGATCATGCTGCCGACTGAGAGCTTTTCGTTGAAGGGCTGGCGGCGCTTCTTCAACTCGGCCTTGCACTCGGCGAGGATGGCGTTGGCGCGGTCGAGTTCGTCCGCACCGCTGATCATCGGGTACATAATGCTCACGTTGCCATGCGCGCTCGCGAGCAGGATCGCTCGCAACTGGTTCTTGAAGAGATCCACGTGCTCAAGACAGAAGCGGATGGCGCGGAAGCCCATGAACGGGTTGTCCTCCTTCGGAAACAGCTCCGGCGCGCTCGCCATGGGCTTGTCGCCGCCGAGGTCGAGCGTGCGGATGACGACCGGATGCGGCGAGAGCGCTTCGGCCACGGCCTTGTAGGCGAGAAACTGCTCCTGCTCGGTGGGGATGCGCGCGGAGTTAAGGTAGAGGTATTCGGTGCGGAAGAGCCCCACCCCTTCCGCGGCGTATTCCTTCGCCTGCGCCGTCTCCTCGACCTTCTCGATGTTGGCCATGAGCGTGACGTGCTCGCCGTCCAGGGTGACTGCGGGCTGGCGGCTGGCCTCGAGCAGGCGGTGCTCAAAGGATTTTTTCTCGCGCTGGATCTTGCCGTAACGAAAAAGCGTCTGCTCCGTCGGGTTGAGGATGACAACGCCGTCGTAGCCGTCCACGATGGCCCAGTCGCCGTTGAGCGCCTTCCGGGTGAGGTCGCGCACACCGACGACGGCGGGGATCTTCATCGAGCGCGCGACGATGACGGCATGGCTGGTCTTGCTGCCCGTGTCGGTCACGATGCCCAGCGCCTGGCTGCGGTCGATGCCGGCGGACTCGGAGGGCGAGATGTCGTTGGCCAGGACGATGCGTTTGTCGGCCAGGCGGCTGAGGTTATTGGCGGCCTGGCCGAGGAGGTTTTGCAGCACACGCTGCGTGACATCGCGGATGTCGCCGGCGCGCTCGCGCAGGTATTCGTCGTCGATCTCGTCGAAGGCCTTGATGTAGCGCGCGGCCACCTTCTGGAAGCAGGTCTCGATGTTGCGGCCGGTTTTCTCGAATTCGCGGATCGATTCACCAATGAGCGCCTGGTCCTCGAGCACCATCAAGTGCGCGTCGAAGATGCGCGCCTCGTCCTCGCCGAGGTTTTTCTCCACCTCGTCCTTGATCTTCGCGATTTGCTGGCGGGTCGCGAGCAGCGCGTGTTCGAAACGGGAAATCTCCTCCACCCGCTTGTCGGAGTCCACCTGGTACGACGGTATCTCGATGTCGCTCTGCACATAGAGAAAAATCTGCCCGTAGGCGATTCCCTGCGAGGCGGAGATGCCTTGCACGACGAGTTCTTCTTTGGCGCGGGCGTCCATGAGCGGCAAAACACCGCCGTGCGGGGCGGCAAGCGGCACAGTAGGATAACGCGTCTGACGCACAGGGGGTCAACAAGGATTCACCTAAACCCTCAACAAATCTTCGTTTCCACCACCAGCGCCGCCATGCCCCAGGCTTCGTGAATGCGCGCAGCCACCGCATTTGTCGCGACACCGTCGGGCAGAAAGGCGAAGCAGGCGCTGCCGCTCCCGCTCATGTGCGCGGCCAGCCCAAACTCCGCCGCGAGGTTTTCGAGCAGCACCGGCAACGCGGGAAATTTCTGAAAAACCGGCCGCTCAAAGGAATTGAAGAGAATCGCTTCGGCCGGCGCGCGCGCGTCGCGGCTCCACGCCGCCAGCCGGGCCTCGGCTTCAGCTGCGGGCAGATAATTTTTTTCGCCGGCGGCCGCAAGCTGCGCATAGGCCCAGGGCGTGCCGATGCCAAAACCCGGCTTGAAAAGCAGCATCCGCCGCCCACGCAGCCGCGCCGCCGTCTCCACCGCCAGCGGCTCGACGCGCTCCCCGCGCCCGCGCATCACTACCGGACCGCCCGGCAGAAATAGCGCGCAATCGGACCCGATGCGTGCCGCCAGCGCCGCCAGCGCCGCGGCGTCAAGCGGCTCGCCCGCGAGAAAATTCAAACCGCGCAACGCCGCCACCGCGTTGCTGCTCCCGCCACCCAGCCCCGCGCCGATGGGAATGCGTTTCTCCAGAAAAAACGCCGCGCCGCCCGCCCGCCCCGTCATTTCCGCAAACAACCGCGCCGCCTTCAGCACAAGGTTCGACTCGCCGCGCGGCACCGCCGGATCGGCGCATTCAAGCGTGAACTCGTCCCCGGCCCGGGTCTCGATTCCCAGCGTATCGCCGAAATCCACCGGCACCACCACCGACACAAGCTCGTGATAACCGTCCGCCCGCCGCCCGGTGACGGCGAGGAACAGGTTTATTTTTGCCGGCGAAAAAAGGACGGTGGAGCCCATTTTATGAAGAACGGCTAATGCACGCTAATTGGCGCCGATGAAAAGGGGAAAGTTAGGAATCGCATTTTCTGCTTTCGATTGGCGGGGATTAGCGTGAATTAGCGGTCAGACCCATGTCTTGCGATCTTATCCTCGCCCTCGATGTACCCACGCGCGAAGCCGCCGCGCCCCTGCTCCGCTCGCTCCGCGGCTCGTTACGCTGGGTGAAAATCGGCCTGCAGATGTTCACCGCCCACGGCCCGGACTGCGTGCGCGAAGCGGCCGAGCTGGGCTTCCAGGTTTTTCTCGACCTCAAGCTTCACGATATTCCGAACACCGTGGCCAAGGCCGTCGAGTCGCTGGCGCCGCTGCCTATCGGCATGCTCACGCTTCACACCGCCGGCGGCCGCGAAATGATGGCCGCCGCCCGCGCCGCGCAGATGCAGACCAGGCCCGACCTGCTCCTCCTTGGCGTGACTGTGCTCACTTCAATGGATGCCGCCGGGCTCGCCGAAATTGGCGTGGCCGCCACACCCGATGCTCAGGTCGTACGCCTGGCGCGCCTCGCCGCCGAGGCCGGCCTGCGCGGCCTGGTCTGTTCGCCGCTCGAAGTGCCGTTGCTGCGCGCACAGCTTCCGGCCGATGTGCAGCTCGTCACGCCCGGCATCCGCCCCGCCGGCGAAGCCGGGGGCGACGATCAGAAGCGCACGCTCACGCCGGCCGAAGCCGCCCGCGCCGGCGCGAGCTATATCGTCGTCGGCCGGCCGATTTTAAAAGCCAAGGATCCTGCCGCCGCCGCGCGAGCCATCCTCGCCGAGCTCGGCCAGAAGCCGGAGATCAGAAGTCAGAGATCAGAATAATAATGCGCTTTTGCTTTTGCTTTTCCGACATCCTATGCACCACGGAATCCGATTTCTGGTTTCTGGCCTCTGATTTCTGTCCTCTCGCTTCCCACCCATGAGCCGCGTCGCCGCCATCCTTCTCGCCGCCGGCCGCAGCACGCGCATGCAGGATGCCGTGGCCGACAAAATCCTCGCACTGCTCGCCGGCCGGCCGGTCTTCGCCCATTCCGCCGCCGCGTTTCAGGCCAGCGGCGTGGCCGACTTCTATGTCATCGTGCATCGCGGCACGGCGCAGCTCCGCGCGCTGATGGCCTACGCGCCCACGCCCGCCACGTTCGTGCCCGGGGGCGCCGAGCGCCAGCACTCCGTCGCACGCGCACTCGAGGCGCTCCCGGACGACATCAGCCATGTTTTCATCCACGATTGCGCGCGGCCGCTCGTGCGCGCCGAACAGCTCGTCGCCCTGCACAAAATCGTGCGCCGGGAAAATGCCGTCGTCCTCGCCCATCGCGTCACCGACACCATCAAGGAACACCGAGACGACGCCCGTTTGCGCACGCTCGATCGCGCGCGGCTCTGGGCCATGGAAACGCCGCAGGTTTTTTCCCGCGACCTCATCACCCGCGCCTACGCACGCGTAATTGAAAAAAAACTCCGCATCACCGACGATGCGCAGGCGGTCGAGCTGCTCGGCGCGCCCATTGCGCTCCTGGAAAACCCCTGCCCGAATCCGAAGCTTACCACCCCCGCCGACTTCGCCTGGCTGGAGTTCTTGCTCTCAAAGGATCAACTTCGGGCCTGACACCTTTCCACTCATGCCTTCCTTCCGCATCGGCCACGGCTACGACATCCACCGGATCATCCGCGGGCGCCCGCTTGTGCTGGGTGGCGTGCGCTTCATCACCGATTTCGGCCTCGACGGCCACAGCGATGCCGACTGCCTGACCCACGCCATCTGCGATGCCCTGCTCGGCGCCGCCGGCCTGCCGGATATCGGCCACTTTTTTCCCGACACCGATCCCGCCTATAAAAATATCGATTCGCAGCTTTTGCTCCAGCGGGTTGTCGCCGAGCTGAAAAAAGCCGGCTATGCCCTCGTGAACATCGACACCACGCTCATCGCTGCGCGCCCAAAGATCGCCCCACAGGTGGGCGCGATGAAAGCCGCGCTGGCCGTCTCCACCGGCCTGCCCGCCGATGCCATCGGCATCAAGGCCACGACCAACGAAGAAGTGGACGACCTGGGCCGCGGCCTCGCCATCGCGGCGCATGCGGTCGCGCTAATCCAGAAGGCTTAGCCACCAAACGCACAAATGCGCAGGACGAATTTGCCTTCCTTGCCGAATTTTTTGTGCGTTCTCGGGCTTTTTGCCGCCATTTTTTCCGGTTGCTCAAAGCATGAGACCGCCGTGCAGCGAGGCGACCGCGAACAGGTCCTTCACCGCGGCCTCGGCTACGAAGTCAGCGATCTCGATCCGCATCTGGCCACCGGCCTGAGTGAATACAGTGTCATCTCGGCGCTTTTCGAAGGGCTCGTCACCGAGGACCCGGTCGACCTGCATCCGGTGCCCGGCGTCGCCGAGTCATGGGAGGTTTCGTCCGACGGACTGGTTTACACCTTTCATCTGCGGGCGAACGCCAGGTGGTCCAACAGCGAACCCGTGACGGCGCAGGACTTTGTCGCCTCTTGGCGCCGCGTGCTCACGCCCTCGCTCGCCGCTGACTACGCCAGCATGCTCTACATAATAGAGGGCGCGGAAGCCTTTCACCAGGGCACGACGAAGGATTTCGCCCAAGTCGGCCTTGCCGCGCCGGATACCCGCACGCTGCGCGTGACGCTCGCGCGCCCGACACCGCAATTTCCCGCCATGCTCACCCACCAGGTGTGGTTTCCCGTGCATCTGGCGAGTCTGGCGGCGAGCGGCCCGGTCTATGAACGCGGCAATCCATGGACGCGGCCCGGCCAGCTCGTGAGCAATGGGCCGTTTGTTTTGAAATCCTGGCGGCCCGGCCAGGAAATCGTCGTGGAGAAATCGCCGGCCTACTGGGACGCCGCGCGCGTGCGGCTGCAGGCGATCCATTTTTATCCGTTCGACAGCATGGACGCCGCAGAACGCGCATTTCGCACCGGACAACTGCACGTGACCGAGACGCTGCCAGTCGGCAAGGTCGACGCCTATCGACGCGATGCGCCGCAACTCCTCCGCGTCGATCCCTACCTCGACACCTATTTCTTCCGCCTGAACGTCCGCCGGCCTCCGCTCAACGACGAGCGCGTGCGCCGCGCACTCTCCCTGGCCATCGACCGCACGGCCATCGTCGAAAAAATCCTGCGCGGCGGCCAGCAGCCGGCCGCGGCGTTCACCCCGCCGGGTCTGCCCGGCTACACCCCGCCCACGGGCGTAGTGACCGATTTCGCCGAAGCCCGCCGCCTGCTCGCCGCGGCCGGTTTCCCCGACGGCAAGGGGCTGCCACCGCTCGAATTGCTCTACAACAGTTCCGAAAACCATCGGATCGTTTGCGAGGCCGTGCAGGAAATGTGGCGCCGCGAGCTCGGCCTCCAGGTGCGCCTCGTCAACCAGGAACTGAAGGCCGTGCTCGCCGCGCGCCGCGCCGGCGATTATCAAATCCTGCTCTTCGACTGGGCGGCCGATTATCTTGATGCGGGGACGTTTCTCGATGTGTGGCGGAGTGACAGCGGCAACAACCACACCGGCTGGTCCGACGCCGACTACGACCGACTCACCGATCAGGCCGAGCACACTGGCGATTCCGCCGCCCGCGCCGGACTTTTCCAGCAAGCCGAGCAACTTCTCCTCGCGGCCGCGCCCATCATTCCTCTCTATTATAATACTCATGTTTTCCTGCTGCAGCCCTCGGTAAAAGGCTGGTACCCGACCTTGCTCGATCACCATCCTTATAAATATATCTATCTCGATGGAAACTGAACGCGCCCCATTCTGCCGGCCAGCGTCGGTGTTCAAATACCCGCTGCTCCTGCTCACCGTCACACTGCTTTTCGCCGGCTGCGGCAGACACCCGGCCGAGCCCGCCGCCGGCACCGCCACGCCGAAAAAAATCCTCAACTTCGGCAACGGCACCGAGCCACAGGACATTGATCCGCAGACCGTCACCGGCATCCCCGAATGGAACATCATCATGGCCCTCTTTGAAGGCCTCGTCTCCTACGACCCGCACGACCTGCATCCGGTGCCCGGCGTCGCCAAATCGTGGGACATCTCGGCCGACGGCCTTGTTTACACCTTCCATCTGCGTGAGGATGCAAAGTGGTCCGATGGCATCCCGGTCACCGCACAGGACTTCCTGCTATCCTACAAACGCATGCTCACGCCCGCCCTCGCCTCCGAATACGCGTACATGATTTTCAACTACGTCGCGGGCGCGAAGGATTACTATGACGGAAAGCTGAAGGATTTTTCCCAGGTGGGCATCAAGGCGCCCGATGAGCGCACCCTTCAGCTCACGCTGCTGAATCCCACACCTTATCTGCTCAAGGCCATGTGCCACATGGCCTGGTTTCCCGTGCCCGTTTCCACCCTGGCCAAATTTGGCGGCCTCGACAAGAAAGGCACCCGCTGGACACATCCGGAGAATTTCGTCGGCAATGGCCCCTTCCGCCTCACAGAGTGGCGGCCGAACCAGAAACTCGTCGTCGAACGTTCGCCCACCTATTGGGACCATGCGAACGTCAAGCTCGACGAAATCGATTTCTATCCCGTGGAAAGCGCCGACACCGAAGAGCGCATGTTCCGCACCGGCCAGCTCGACATCACGAGTGAACTGCCTAGCCACAAAATCCCTTTCTACAAACGCGATCACCCCGAGCTGCTCCATCTCGATCCCTTCCTTGGCCTTTATTTCTACCGTTGCAACGTGCAGCGGCCGCCCCTCGACAATGCCAAGGTCCGTCGCGCACTCGCCCTCGCCATCGACCGTGAAAGCCTGATCAAAAACGTCGTGCAAGGCGACGAGCAGCCCGCCTACGCCGTCAGCTATCCCGGCACGGCCGGCTACTCGCCCCAAGCCCGCCTCACCGGCACAGTTGACGATGCACGCCGCCTGCTCGCCGAGGCGGGCTATCCCGATGGCCACGGCTTTCCGCCACTCGAACTTTTCTACAACACCTCCGAAGGCCATCGCGCCATCGCCGAAGCCATCCAGCAAATGTGGAAAAAAAACCTCAACATCGATGTCTCCCTTCGCAACGAGGAATGGAAGGTTTACCTCGACGCACAACTTACAGGAAATTACCAGCTGGCCCGCGCAGGCTGGATTGCCGACTACGTTGATCCAAATGCGTTCCTTGATCTCTGGGAAACCGGCAATGCCAACAACCAGACCAACTGGGGCAGCGCCGACTACGACCGTCTCCTTGCCGCCTCGCGCGCGACCAGGACCGAGGAGGAACGCTATGCCATTTATCAAAAAATGGATGCCATCCTCGCGGACGAACTGCCCATCATCCCGATTTATTATTACACCCGCGTGCACCTGATGAACCCGAAAATCAAAGGCCTCTGGCCCACGCTGCTCGATATCCACCCGTGGCAATATATCGACATTGAGCGCTGAACTCCGCTTCCGCCGCTTGCCTTCCGGCGCCAGTCCTGTCTCCTGATTCCCGATGCTTCGCTTCATCGCCCGCCGCATCCTCGAGACGATCCCCGTCCTCTTCATCATCGTCACGGCCACGTTCTTCATGATCCGCTTCGTGCCGGGCGGGCCATTCACCGCGGAGAAGGTCGTCACGCCCGAAATCCTGCGCAACCTCGAGGCGCACTACGGCCTCAACAAGCCGCTCTGGCACCAGTACCTCGACTATCTCGGCAGCCTGCTGCATGGCGACTTCGGCCCGTCGTTCAAGTATCCCAACCGCACCGTCAACGAGATCATCGCGGACAAACTGCCCACGTCCCTTGAGCTCGGCCTGCTCTCGCTCGGCGTCGCGCTCGGCCTCGGCCTGACCGCCGGCGTGCTTGCGGCGGTGAAACGCAATACCTGGCTCGACTACGCCGCCTCCGGGCTGGCCATGACCGGCATCTGCGTGCCCACGTTCGTGATGGGTCCCGTCCTCGTACTCCTTTTTGCCATCAAGTTCGGGTGGTTCAACGCCTCCGGCTGGTACAGCCCCATCGACTGCGTGCTGCCTTCGCTCACCCTTGGCTTCGTTTACGCCGCCTACATCGCGCGCCTCACCCGCGGCGGGATGCTCGAAGTCCTGAACCAGGATTACATCCGCACCGCCCGGGCCAAGGGCGCCTCCGAGATCCGCGTTATTTTCCGCCACGCGCTGCGCGGCGGCCTGCTGCCCGTCGTCTCCTTCCTCGGCCCGGCCATCGCGGGCATTCTCACCGGCTCGTTTGTCATCGAAACGATCTTCCAGATCCCCGGCCTCGGCCGCGAATTCGTCAACAGCGCCTTCAACCGCGACTACACCCTCGTGCTCGGCACCGTGCTGCTCTACGCAGTGTTTGTCATCGCGCTCAACCTGGTGGTCGACGTGGTACAGGTGTGGCTAAACCCGAAGCTTCGGTTCGAATGAGCCCGCCCATGCCCACGCTTTCACCCCGGGAAATTCCCTCCGCCGGCCTCACCGCCAGCCAGCTCGAACCGGGCCACTCGCTGTGGAGCGACGCCTGGCACCGGCTGCGCAAAAACAAACTCGCGGTCTTCGGTGCGGGCCTGCTCATCGTCCTCGCACTGCTCTGCTTCCTCGGCCCGTTCTTTTCGCAATCCTACGAGGACCAGAATCTCGACCTCGGGGCCACGCCGCCCGGCGCGCAGCACTGGCTGGGCACCGATACGCTGGGCCGCGACCTTTTCGCGCGCATCCTCTTCGGCGGCCGTATCTCGCTCATGGTCGGCCTTGTGGCCTCGTTCGTCGCGCTCACCATCGGCGTGACCTACGGCGCCATCGCCGGCTATCTCGGCGGCAAGACCGACGCCGTCATGATGCGCATCGTGGACATCATGTATGCCCTGCCCTTCACGATCTTCGTCATCCTGCTGATGGTGTTCCTCAAGGACCCGATGCAAAAACTCGACGCGTGGCTGGCGCAATTTCGGCTGCTCAGCAACGCCCAGGGCGCGGGCAAGATTCTGCTTCTCTTCGCCGCCATCGGCGCCGTCGAGTGGCTGACGATGGCCCGCATCGTGCGCGGCCAGATTCTGTCGGTGAAAAAAATGGAGTTCATCGAGGCCGCGCGTGCGCTGGGCTACGGCCCCGGCCGGATCATCTTCCGCCACATGATCCCCAACATCCTTGGCCCGATCATCGTCTATACCACGCTGACCATCCCAGCCGTCATGCTGCTCGAATCGTTTCTCAGCTTCCTCGGCCTCGGCGTAGACGCTCCCATGAGCTCGTGGGGCACGCTGATCAAGGACGGTGCGGAAAAAATGGAGGAGTTCCCATGGCTGCTGGTTTTCCCCGGGGGGATTTTCTCGCTGACGCTTTTCTCGCTCAATTTCCTCGGTGACGGGCTGCGCGATGCGCTCGACGTACGCGCCTCAAAAGATTGACTTCCCCCTCAGCCAATTCTCCGCACGCTCGCCTTCATTCATGCGCCGTTTTCTTCCTTATTTCAAATATCTCCGCGCCGTGCGCGGGACGCTGATCGGAGGGATTTTGTGCGGCCTGGTCTCCGGTGCCGCCAATGGTGCGGGCCTGCCGGCCATGGCCAAATATGTCTTTCCGCGCATCTTTGACCCCCACGCCGCTCCGCTCACGAACGTCCAGCTTTTGGGCGTCGCCCTCTGGCTGCCGCTCGTTTTCACGCTGCGCGGGGTGGCCGGTTATTTTAACAACTACCTGATTCAGCTGGCCGGCGTGCGCATGCTCGAGGCCATCCGGTTCGATTATTTTCGCAAGCTGCAGGAGCTGCCCCTGGCCTTTTTCCACCGCATCTCCTCCGGCGAGCTCATCGCCCGTGGCCTGGGCGACACCAACCAGCTGCAAAACACGCTCACCACCATCTCCAACGACCTGATCCAGCAACCCGTGACCCTGCTCTTTGCCCTGGGCTACATCGCGTGGCTGGCCTTCAACGAACAAGGCGTTGCCCTGGTCGTGGCCTGCCTGATCATCGTTCCCCTCTGCGTCTTTCCCATCCGCTATGTGGGCAAAAAACTCGTGCTGCGCACCCAGGTACTGCAAAGCCAGAGCGGTTCGATCACCGACCGTTTCACGGAAAATCTCGCCGGCATCAAGGAGGTGCGCGCCTTCGGCCTGGAGCACTATGAAACCAACCGCTTTTCCCAGCTGAGCAAGGTACTCGTGCGGGCGCAGATGAAAGTCGCCAAATACGCCCAGGCCCTCACTCCCAGCATCGAGATCATCTCCGCCGTGGGCATCTCCATCACCTTCATTTACGCCTACCGGGTCCATGTGCCCCTGCCCGCATTTCTGGCCATCATCACGGCGCTCTACATCAGCTACAATCCCATCAAACGGCTGGGAGCCGTGAGCAACGAGTTGAAACGCGGCGGTGTCTCGCTGGAACGGCTGGAGGAAATTTTGAACGAGCCCATCGCCATCGCCGATCCGCCTGATCCGGTGACGGTGACGCGGCTGCAGGGCAACATTGCATTTGCCGCTGTCTCCTTCGCTTATAAGGAAGGCACGCCCGTGCTGTGCGAAGTCTCCGCCCCTATTCCCGCCGGCACCGTCTGCGCCTTGGTCGGCCCCAGCGGCGCGGGCAAAACCACCTTCGCCAACCTCGTGCCGCGCTTCTACGATGTCACGGCGGGCCAGATCACCATCGACCGGATTGATGTCCGGGCCATGCGCACGGCCGATCTGCGCCGCAACATCGCCATCGTCTCGCAGGATCCCGTCCTGTTCAACGATACCATCTACAACAATCTCCTCGTCGGCCGGGCCGAGGCCACGCGCGACGAGGTGATGGCCGCCACGCGCGACGCGTTCGCCCATGACTTCATCATGAACCTGCTGCCGCAAGGCTACGACACCATCGTGGGCGAGCGCGGCTCAAAACTGTCCGGCGGGCAGAAACAGCGCATCGCCATCGCACGCGCCTTCCTGCGCAACGCTCCCATTCTCATCCTCGACGAGGCCACCAGCGCCCTCGACAGCGAGAGCGAGGCCGCCATCCAAAAAGCGTTGAAAAAACTTATGATAAACAAAACCACGCTTATCATCGCCCACCGCTTCAGCACCATCCGCGATGCCTCCATGATCCTGGTATTCAACAGCGGCCGGATCGTCGGCCAGGGAAACCACGCCGAACTCTACCGCACGAACCTGCTATATAAATCATTGTACGACGGGCAATCCGTCGCTAACCTGCCCGCCTGACGGCTCTGTATTTTCGTCCCCCGCCCCATTTTCCATGAAGTTCACTGAAAAGGAATTTTTCGATTACGAGATTCAAAACGGTTTGATGCCTGATAATCCCGATTACTTCAGGCTGCACTCGTTCACCGCCGATCTGATCATAGAGCACAAGCCCAAGCGCATCTTGGAAATCGGGCCGGGCATGGGAACCCTGCTCGAATGCCTGGCCCAAAAGGGCTTCTACGCCGCCGGCATCGACAGCAATCGCTTCCACCGGGACTTTTTTGTAAAGCGCAACCCCCAGCTTGCCGATCGCTACCATCTCCTGGATCACAATCTTGACCTGGGGCGTTTCGACTTCGTCGTCTCCATCGAAGTATTTGAGCATCTGCCGGATGCTCTCATCCATGAATACATGAAGCGGCTGAAGCCTCGCTATTTTTTGTTCAGCAGCACCCCCAACCAGACAACACCCGAGTTCGACGAGCAATGGGGCCATATCAACCTCAAGCAGGAATCCGGGTGGGTTCAGCTGTTTTCGGAATATGGGTACAAACTTGAAAAAAAACTGACCCTCCCGACGGAATGGGCCCTGCTCTTCAAACGACAGCCCTCCGGCCTGTGGGGACGCCTTTTTGGCTGACACCAGACGGACCCGAACGACGTCATTATTTAAACGGACAAACATACCCGCAACCCGCCTTCGAACAGCACCCGCCCGATCCCACCCATCATCGTGCCCTCCCTCCCTTCCGAGTTAACACCTGCCGCGGTCTGCGCCGTTGTGGTCACTTACAACCCGGATGATGCGTCCGTGGAATGCATCCGCACGATCATCGAGGCCTCAGCCCACACCGTCATCATCGACAACTGCTCCAGCGAACAATGCATGCAGAAGCTTCGGCAGCTGCAGGGTGAAAAAACCCTGGTGGAAAATACCGCCAATACTGGCGTGGCCGCGGGCCTTAACCTCGGCATCCAGACGGCGATGGACAAGGGGTACCAGTGGTTTCTCCTGTTCGACCAGGACACAAAAGTTTTTCCGGCCACCATACCGAGTCTCATCCGGGTGTATGCGGATTGTTTTGCGGAACTCGGTGAAAAACTCGGCATGCTTGGCTCAAATTTTTACCATTTGCTGGAGGACGGTGCGATTGTCGATGGCAAGGTTCCGTTATGCCATGGCAAGCAATGGTCGGTGGGGGATCTCATCATTACGTCCGGGACCATCATCAGCCTGAAAAATTTCAAGGTGATCGGCTCATTCCGTGAGGATTTTTTCATCGACCATGTCGACCATGAATACCAGCTGAGAGCCGTGCACCGGGGGTTTTTGGTCGCGCGCACCGCGCTTCCCCTCATGATCCACCGCCTCGGCATGTTGCGCACCAAGCGCTCCTTCTGGGTCTTCGGCCAGAAAAAGATGCTGAGCTTTTATCCGCCCCTGCGCCGTTATTATCAAATTCGCAATTTCATCGTACTGGCCCGCGAATATGAAAAGGAGTTTCCCAGCATCATCTGTTACATTCGTAAATCTATCCGGCGGGAAACCGTGCGGGCACTGAAGTATGAAGGCCAGTTTTCCCGGAACTTGATGTCGGTCCTGCTCGCCCTGCGGCACAGTCAACGCGGTGTCACCGGCAAGTACAACGGCAGCATCGCCCTTTGAGGTTTTCCGCGGCTTGAATCCGCGGCACAATTTTCTTTTTCCCGCGGTCAAAAGACGCTGCCGCCGCCGAGCGGGCCATGGCTTTATTCTCCACTTTTGGCATGCCCACCACGCCCAAGATCAGCGTTCTCATCCCCAACTTTGACTGCGCGCGCTTTCTGCCCGAGGCCCTCGATTCTGTCCAGGCCCAGGAATTCGCTGATTATGAACTGATCGTCAGCGATGACCACTCCAACGACGGCAGTGCCGACCTTCTCCGCCGCCGGGCTGCGCTCGACCCGCGCCTTCGGCTCCATCTCCAGTCTTCCAATCTCGGGATGGTGGCTCATTGGAATTGGTGCCTGCAACAAGCCCGCGGTGAATACGTGAAGTTTGTTTTCGCCGACGACGCGCTGGTTTCGAGCCAGGCGCTGGGGCGCATGGCCGCCCTGCTCGATGCCAATCCCGCCGTTTCGCTGGCCGCCTCCGCCCGGCACGTTCTCAGCCAGGACTCCCGCCCGATTGCGGTCTGGGACGAACTGCAAACCGCCGGCCTCCACCGCGGCCACGGGGTGATCGCCCGCTGCCTGAACGAAGACCGCAACCTCATCGGCGAACCCTCCGCCGTCATGTTCCGCCGTACCGCCGGCCTCCGGGGATTCGATGCACGGTGGCGGCAGCTGGTGGATCTGGAAATGTGGCTGCACCTTCTTTCGTCGGGCGATCTGGCTTATATCCCCGAACCGTTGTGCGCCTTTCGCCTCCACTCCGGGCAGCAGAGCGCGGCCAACCGCCGGGCCAATGTCGGCCCGGAAGAACGGCTGCAGCTGCTTGCGCGCTACATCGGACATCTGCCGGCCAATGCCGCCGGGAAGCCGCGCTCCGGCCGGGAGCGGCGGACGCTTTTTCGCTGCCTGTACCACTCACGCAACTACGCCGCTCGGACGCCGGAAAACAAGGCGGCCGAAGCCGGGTTGGCTGCGCTCCTCACCCCAGGCTGGTACCGGCGCTACTGGCTGAGACACCGCCTGACCAAGCCCTTCATCAATCTCACCCGGAGCATCCGGCGCATTTCCGGCCGCGCCGCGCCGCCGGACGACGCGCTGATCGATGAATAAGGCCCGGCCCCGCCGGCCTCTGCGGAAGTGGGCTTGTGCTGCGGCGGCGGTTGCCTTTCATTCGAAATTTCCACTTCGCCCGCCGCATGCCAGATCCCTTTCCGCCGCGTATCCTCGTCATCCGGCGCCGTTACCTCGGCGACATCGTCTTGCTCGGCCCACTGCTGCACAATTTCCGCCTCCACTGGCCGCAGGCAAGTATCACCGTTTTGACCGAGGAGCGGTTTGCCGGGATTCTCTCCCTTAATCCCGATGTCGATCACGTGCTTCCGCATCCCGGGCACGGGCTGGCACGGACACTGGCTTTCTGGCGCGCACTGCGCCGCTCGAAGTTCACCCACGTCTTCGACCTGGACTGCAATGACCGCAGCGCCCTGTTCACCTGGCTGACCGGCGCCCCGATTCGGAGCGTGCTGCAAATCCGCCGGCGCTTCGGCTGGCTTTACACCCATCATGCGCGCGTTGAGCGCTCCGCCTATGAAAGCCGCCACATCACCGAGACCGGGCTCGGCCTGCTCACCCTCCACCAGATTCCGATTGTCTCCCGCGAGGTGAAATTGGTGCCGCGCGAAGAAGACATCGCCGCCATGCGCCGGATGATCGGCGCCACTGGCCCGGTGCTGCTTGTCCATCCCGGCAGCCGCAGCCCGTTCCGGCTCTGGCCGGCGGAAAAATTCGCCGCCGTGTGCGACCGCGTGCAGGACCAGCTGGGCATACAAGCCGTCCTCGTCGGCGGCCCGGGCGAAAAGGAGCTGATCGAAGAAATCCGCCGGCATGCGCAAATGCACCTGCTGACGCTGGAGGAGCCGCTTTCCCTTCCCCGTTTCGCCGCGCTGGCCCGCCTTGGCACCCTGCTGCTCTGCCACGACAGCGGTCCCATGCACATCGCCGCCGCCGTTGGCACGCCGGTCGTGGCGCTTTTCGGTTCGCAAAACCCCATCATGTGGCGACCGCTTGGCCCGCATCACACCGTGCTCCAGCCACCGTTGCCCTGCCGGAACTGCGTCGCACCCGGCGTATGTGTGCCGGGCGACTCCTATCGCAACTACTGCGTACAGAACCTGGAGATTGAAACCGTATGGGACGCGGTCCGCACCCGGCTGGCTTCAGCCGCCGTCTGATTTCCCGGGCCAGTCGAGCATTAAGGGAAATCCCTTAAATGGCTGGCCGTTGGACCGCAAAAAACGTCGGTCGGTTGCGCGAAACTTTTGTCCCCGGCCTGCGTCTTTTCAGCTGAGAAGCACTGACGCGCCTGTCCGTTTATGGCGCGAAAGCCCCCAGCCATGTCGGCAGACACCAAATCACCAGCCCACAAAGTCATTATCACCGGCACCGGCCGGGCGGGTACGACTTTCTTGGTGCGCCTGCTGACTGAACTCGGTCTCGACACGGGTTACACACGCGAAAACTGGGCCCGCCATTATTTCCGGCATTGCGACGCCGGCCTCGAACACAACCTCGCCGAGCCCGCTACGCCCTATATCGTCAAAAATCCCGCGCTGTGTGAAACGCTCGAATCCATTCTCACCGATGGCCGAGTCGTGATCGACCACGCCTTTGTTCCCGTGCGCGAACTGGAGGCCGCCGCGCTCAGCCGCATCCGCATCGGCGGGGCCGATCAAAGCGTCCCCGGCGGCCTGTTGAAAACCTCCAATCCCGACCAGCAAAAGGCCGTGCTGGCGGAAATGTTTCACCAGCTCGTGCACACCCTCGTCGCGCACGACATCCCCCACACTTTTCTGCTTTTTCCGCGTTTTGTCCGCGATGCGGATTATGCCTACGCCAGACTGCGCTGGCTGCTCGGCAACATCCCGCTGGAGACCTTTCGAGCGGCTTTCACCCGCGTGGCCGATCCGGCGCTGATCCATGATTTTTCCCGGCCGGAAAACCGCCTGGCCGGCGTCGGTGAAAAAGAATTCCAGCAGGACCGGCGGCGGCGGCGGCGAATCCGCCATGGCATCCGCTGGACGCTGGCCGGCTCGGCTGCATGCGTGATGTTTTTCTACCCTGCCAGGCACAAATTGCATTTTTGGTATGCGCCGCCACCACCCGCACACATCTCCACGGTGGTCAGCATGACCACGCCGGTTCATGTCACGCCACCCTGACTTTGAGTGGGAGAAATCTCGCGGCAGCCAGTCTGGTGGCATCCAAACACAAATTTCGCCAGCAGAGCCAGATCGGGAGGGACGATATTGCATTGCGGCGGGCGAACGCGTAGCGCTTCTTTGGCTGGCCGCGCCAGCTGAATTTCAATGCCCGCCCCGCCGTCCGTCCCCGTCATCCCTTCCCGCGACAACGCCGCCCTGGTCGGCCCACGATGAGTCCGACGCCGCTCATCACCTTTGCCATCCCGGCCTACGACCGCCCCGCGTTACTCGGTGAGACGCTGGCCAGCCTCGCCGCCCAGGACGGCGATTTTGATTTTGACGTCGTCGTGTGTGACGATGGCGGCCTCGCGGAAACGCGCCGCGCCGTCGAAAATTTTTCCGCCCGGCCGGCCATGCTCCATGTCAACTCGCCGCGGCTCGGCCCGGTCGCCAACTGGAATCGCTGCCTCCAGCTCGCCCGCGGACGCTGGGTCATGGTCCTCCACGAGGACGATGCGCTTTACCCTTGGTACTTGCGCGTGGCCGTGCCGCGCTTGCGCGAGGGCCTCGCCGCCGTTTGCACGCGCACCGTGCAAGGCCCCGTGCCGCCCGTGCTCGCGCCCCCCCGAGGCACACCCGCGGTACGCATCTACCCGCCGCTTTTTTTTCTCAAGAGCGCCTTCACGCCATTTCCCGGCGTGCTCATCGACCGTGCACTCGCTTTGCGGCTCGGCGGCTTCGACGAACGCTGGGGGCCGCTCGCCGACTACGAATTCTGGTATCGCCTGGCCGGCGCCGGGCCGGTCGAGGTCGTGCGTGCACCCGGCGCTTTCTACCGCGTCGGCGAAGGCCAGTGGACCGAGCGCGCGTGGCCCGAGATGCTGCGCCGCATGCACCTCCTGCGCCTGCGCATCGCGCGCGAACAGCTTCCCGCGCATCCACGCCTCGGCCGCTGGTTCGCACGCTTTTTCACCGCCCGCGCCGCCCGCAGCTACGCGCAACGCTTTCCCGAAAAGCCCGCCGGGCTTGCCCGCGCCCTGCGTTTTCAAAAAATTCCTTGCCATGCATTGCCCAGCGGCTGGGTCTGGCAGGCGATCAAACTGCTCGCCCCATGACCGCGCCGCTCCTCACCGTCGCCATCTGCACCTACAACCGGGCCGAACTGCTCCGGCAGACGCTGGCCGGCCTCGCCCGGCAAAATTACCCGCACGGCCAGTTCGAGATCCTGGTCCTCGACAACAATTCCCGCGACCACACGCGCGACGTCGTCGTGTCGTTTGCCGCCCTGTCGCCGGCACCGCGCCACATCATTGAAACACGGCAGGGCCTCGATCATGCGCGCAACCGCGCCATTGCCGAGGCGCACGGCGAAATCATCGTGTTCGGCGACGACGACATCCTCGTCGAACCCGACTGGCTCGCACAGATCACCGCCCCCCTGGCCGCCGATGCGGCGCGCAAAATCGGCGCGGTCGGCGGCGAGGTCATCCCCATTTTCCCGGACGGCCTGCCGCCCTGGGTCTCCGAATGGCATTCTCCGCTCGGCTTCCGGCCCGACGCCGGCCCGCTCCCGCCGTCCCAGTCTCCCATGGGCGCCAACTTCGCGTTCCCAAAATGGGTTTTTGCACAACACGGTCCCTTTCATACCGCGCTCGACCGCAGCGGGAAAAATCTCTTCGGCGGCGGCGACACCGAGATCATCCGCCGCCTGCGCGCCGCCGGCCTCGAAATCTGGTTCGCACCCGCCGCACGCGTCCTGCACCAGATGCCCGCCGGCCGCACGACTTTCCGCTACGCCACGCGCCACGCCTTTGATTCCGCCCGTTCGCGTGTCGTCGACCGGGCCGGCCGGCCGGGCGCCACGGGTTATTTGCTCACGCGCTTCACCGGAAATTTTTTCAAGGCCATTGGCTTCGTGCTGCTCGCGCTGCTCTGCGGACTCATCCTGCGCACCGGCGACGCCAAGAAGTCCCTCGTGCGCGCATGGCGCTCGTGCGGCTACCTCTACCAAATCCCACGCTCGCTCGCGGGGAAGATTTAAGCTTCAACCTTCGCCATGGCCGAGTTGCTGCCCGTATCCGTCGTCATCGTCGCAAAAAACGAATGCCTCAACCTGCCGCGCTGCCTCGCCAGCGTGGAGGGCTGGGTGGAGGAAATCGTCGTCGCGCTCAATGACACGACCGACGACAGCGAAGCCGTGGCCAGGAAATTCGGCGCCCGCGTGCAAACGCTGCCCTGGCAGGGCTACCGGGATACGAAGAACGCCGCGCTGGCGCTCGCCCGGCAGCCCTGGGTGCTCGCGCTCGATGCCGACGAAGAGGTTTCGCCGGAGCTGGGCGGTGAAATCGCCGCCTTCTTCGACGGGGGCGACAGCACCCGCTTCACCGGCGCGCACTTCCCGCGCAAGGTCTGGTTCATGGGCCGCTGGATCACACACGGCGACTGGTACCCCGATTACAGCCTGCGGCTCTTCCGCCGCGATCGGGGACGCTGGGGTGGCGATGCCTTCGTCCACGAAAAAGTCACCTGTATCGGCCCGGTGGCGACGCTCCGCAGCGATTTGCTCCATTATCCCTATGACAACCTGGTCGCACAGCAGCGCAAGACCATGGTCTACGCCGAACTCTTCGCCAAACAGCGCCTGGCTGCCGGCGCCAAAGTTTCGCCGGTCGGCATCATCGCCCGGTCTTTCTGGCGGTTTGTGCGCGCCTATATCTTCAAATGCGGTTTTCTCGACGGATTTCCCGGCCTGATCGCCGCGGTCTTCATCGCCCATTATACTTTTCTGCGTTATGCCTGCCTTTACGAAGCCGGCCTGACCAAGTCAAAAAAGCCCCAGCCGTGAACAGTGTTTTTTGCAGGGCCCGCCTCACCTATCGCGCCTACCGGTACCGCTGGAAACTCGATCCGGCCGAGATCGCCTTTGTCCGGGCCCATGCCCGCCCGGCCACCACGGCCATTGACATCGGCGCCCACAAGGGCGGCTACTCTTATTGGATGGCCCGGGCCGTCGGACCGTCGGGCCAGGTGATCGCCTTCGAGCCGCAGCCCGAACTCGCCGGCCGGCTGCGCCGCAGTTTCCAGCACCGGAGCCACGTCACCATCGAGAACATGGGCCTCTCCGACCAATGCGGCCAGCTGACGCTGAACGTACCCGGCTCAGGACCGTCGCCCGGTGCCTCGTTTGAAACCACCGAGGTCACCACTGGCGCGAACCGGAAGATCAGCGTCGAAGTGTCCACGCTCGACGCCTACCTCGCGCGCCCCCATCCGCGCGTGAGCTTCATCAAATGCGATGTGGAGGGCCACGAATTGCGCGTGTTTACCGGCGCGCAACAAACGCTCCGCGACGAAAGGCCCGCGCTGCTTTTCGAATGCGAGCAACGCCACCATGGCGGCCGCGACATGGCCGGTGTCTTCAGCTATCTCAACAGGCTTGGCTATGACGGTTTTTTCTTTGCACACGGGACGCTCCGTCCGCTCGCCGAATTCGACCCTAAGAAGCATCAGAATTCCGCGGCGCCCGATTCGTACTGCAACAATTTCGCCTTCCTGCCCCGGGAAATCGCCGGACCGCGCGCGTGACGGGTCAGGCTCGCCTTCAATTGCAGATTGGGTATTTGATTTTTTCGCGATGTCCAAGGAGCCGCTCCCTTTCAGCCGTGTCGCCGAGGAACTCATCGGCGCCCTCCGCGGCGTGCCCTTCAACGAGCCGGCCCGGATGCGCAAGCGCCCAACCAAATCACTCGCGCCGCTCATCGAGGAACTGCTTGTCAAACACCAGATCGGCCGCGCCGCGCCCGAGGACGCCCTGCGCGCGCGCTGGTCCGAACTCGTCGGCCCGGCCAATGCCGCCTACTCGCACGCCGCCTACATCGACGCCCGGGGCCGGCTCACCGTCCTCGCCGCGCATGCCGTCGTGCGCCAGGAGATATTCCTCCATCGCAAAACCATTCTCGAGCGCGTCCGCGCCGTGCCTGGCTGCGGCCACGTGCGCGAAATCAACGTCCGCGCCGGCTGATTTTTGCCGGTTATCTGCAAAAATTTCTCCTTGCGCCGGACGGCCTGCTCCCGGATTCTACCCTTTTGCGTCAGTGGGGGTCCGCCGGTTGCGGGCTTCCACCATGTCTGGTCCGGCTTCCGCCGGATTCGAACGGTGACGCCGGCTGAAGCCGCGGTTTCCCCGCGGCGGCGGCGGGTGGCACGGGAGCTGCAAAGCTCTCCGGCAGACATGCATAACCAAACCAAACAACATGTCCCTCACTGCTAAAACCGAAGTCATCAGCCAGTATAAAATCCACGACAAAGACACCGGCTCGTCCGAAGTCCAGGTCGCGCTCCTCACCGCCCGGATCAACCATTTGACCGAGCATCTGCGCCTCCACCGCAAGGACTTCCACTCGCGCCGTGGTCTTCTGCAAATGGCCAGCCGTCGCCGCAAGCTTCTCGATTACCTGAAGCGGCACGACCTGCCAAAGTACAACGAGCTGCTGCAGAAACTGAATCTGCGCAAGTAACGCTTTGCCGGTGGGCGGCCCGATCCGCGGATCGCCCACCGTCGTTTACGAACCTCACCTAAGACCGGGACATTTCCGTTTGCCGCTGCGGCCCGCCGAAAGGGCGCCAAACGGAAATCTCTCGCGTCTGAGACGAGGCGCCAAAGCCGGCAGCCTGCGCGCTGTCGCTGCCCAGCCCGATCCGGAGCCTCGCTCCACCGCATGCCCGCAAAATTCCGCGCATGCCCTTGAAAACTCAAAAATCCAAAAGAAACATCAGAAATGAAACAGAAACATACCGTCTCCGTCCCTGAATACGGACTCACCTTCGGCACCGGCTCGATCGCCCAGCTCGCTGGCGGCGCCGTCACCGTCACCATCGGCGAAACCATCGTCTTCGTCGCCGCCACCGCCGCCGCCAGTCTCCGTGCCGGGCAGGACTTCTTCCCGCTCACCGTCGATTACCGCGAAAAATACGCCGCGGCCGGCCGCTTCCCCGGCGGCTACTTCAAGCGCGAAGGCCGTCCTTCCGAAAAGGAAATCCTCACCTCGCGCCTCTGCGACCGTCCCTGCCGTCCGCTCTTCCCCAAGGGCTTCCTCAATGAAGTCCAGGTCATCGGCCTGCTCCTAAGCGCCGACCAGACCCACGAATCCGACATCTCCATGGTCAACGGCGCCAGCGCCGCACTCGCCATCTCCGACATTCCGTGGAACGGCCCCATCGCCGCCGTGCGCATCGGCCAGGTCGACGGCCAGTTCGTTGTCAATCCCACCATCGAGCAGATGTTCTCGAGTAACCTCGACCTCATCTACGTCGGCACCGAGAAGGAAATGCTCATGATCGAAGGCTCGGCCGACCAGCTGCCCGAGGATCGCTTCATCGAGGCCCTCGAATTCGCGCACCAGGCCATCCAGCCCATCATCACCGCGATCAAGCAGCTCGTCACCGTCGCCGGCAAGCCGAAGGCCAAGTTCGCCCTCGTCACCGCCAAGCCCGAGGCCGAGGCCATCATCAAGCGCATCGCCGGCCCCAAGATCGTCGACGCCATTTTCGGCAAGGAAAAGCCCGTCCGCACCGCCAACATCAAGGCGCTCAAGGACGAGGCCAAGGCCGCCCTCACCGCCGAACTTGGCGTGGGCAACTTCGCCGATTCCGACGTCTCCATCGTCTTCGAGGAACTGCAAGAGCACGCCTACCGCTCCGCCGTCCTCGAGCGCGGCACCCGCGCCGACGGCCGCGACAGCCTCTCGCTCCGCCCGATCTCGTGCGAAGTCGGCGTCCTCCCCCGTGTGCACGGCTCCGCCCTCTTCCAGCGCGGCGACACCCAGGGCCTCGTCATCACCACGCTCGGCCCGACGAAGGAAGCCCAGGACCTCGACGCCCTCACCGGCGGCGCCAAGTCGAAGTCGTTCATCCTCCATTACAACTTCCCGCCGTTCTCCGTCGGCGAGACCGGCCGCTTCATCGGCCCCGGCCGCCGCGAAATCGGCCATGGTGCGCTCGCCGAGCGTTCGCTCCTGCCCGTCGTGCCCGCCGAGGACGTGTTTCCCTACTCCGTCCGCCTCACCTCCGAAATCATGGCCTCGAACGGTTCCACCTCGATGGCCTCGATCTGCGGCGGTTGTCTCTCGCTCATGGACGCCGGCGTGCCCATCGTCGCGCCCGTCGCCGGCATTTCCTGCGGCCTCATCACTGAGAAGAACGACGCGGGTGAAATCACCAAGTTCGTCACCCTCACCGACATCATCGGCGAGGAAGATCACTTCGGCGACATGGACTTCAAGATCGCCGGCACCACCACCGGCATCACCGGCTTTCAGCTCGACCTGAAGATCAGCGGCCTCCGCTTCGACATCGCCAAGAAGGCGGTCTTCCAGGCCCGTGAAGCCCGCATCCAGATCCTCAAGGCGATGCTCGCCTCCATCCCCGCGCCCCGTGCCCAGCTCAGCACCTACGCGCCGCGCATCCAGACCATCCAGATCGACCCCGAGAAGATCGGCCTGCTCATCGGCCCGGGTGGCAAGACCATCCGCCGCATCACCGAGACGACCGGCGCGCAGATCGACATCGCCGAGGACGACTCCGGCAAGGTCTTCATCTACTCGAACAATGCCGACGCCATGAACCGCGCCGTGCAGGAAATCGACTCCCTCTGCGGTGGCGGCTCCCAGATCGAAATGGGCAAGCTCTACCACGGCCGCGTCACCGGCATCAAAGAATTCGGCGCCTTCGTCGAATGCATGCCCGGCAAGGAAGGCCTCGTCCACATCAGCGAACTCGCCGACTTCCGCGTGCGCCGCACCGAGGACGTCGTCAAGATGGGCGACATGGTCTGGGTCAAGTGCATCGGCATCGACGAGAAGACCGGCAAGGTCCGCCTCTCGCGCAAGGCCGCGATGAAGGACATGGAAACGCAGCAGCCCCAGGCCGCCGCGGCCGAAGCCCAGCCCGCCGTCGCGAACTGATCCGCCTGGATCAACTCAGCTTAACCAAGCCGGAGGCCACGCGCCTCCGGCTTTTTGTTTTCATTCAATATCTTTGACTATTGATTTGGCGCTTCCCGACGCGTAGCCGACTACGACTTTTCAAGATCATCCAGAAGCTCTTTTATAATTTGTCGGGCTTCCCCTTCACCCATCTCCCTGAAGAGCTCTGGATTTGCCTCCATTTCATCCCAAGAATGCTTAGGAAATGAAGAATTTAGCGGTTTTACTCCCGATCTTTTCCTCCACAATTCCTTGCCTGCTTTGTCTTTGATAAGCGCTTCAACGCCAATACCAACACGTAGGGCAGGAGAGAACATATTAGGCTGAGCTAGGATGTAATAATAAATGCTCAGTGTAATCTCAGCATCACCATCTTTATCCACCAAGGAAAATATCTGACGGCTTTTCCATTGTCGCACGAATTCATTACGCACTACGTCCTCAATTGTGATGCCATGCCTTGCCATGTATTCCTCTATTGCTTTGCCCTCTTCACCGACGTTGCCCTGCCATTTACTAAGCACTTCAGACGTCGCGACAGCGATGGTGTCATAATCCAATGGAACACTTTCAATTTTCGAATTTAGCGTGACCGATTTAATTCTTGATCGATCAGCATCTGAGAGGGTCTGTGAGGTTGCACACCCTGAAAGCAGGGCGATTATTGCCAGCGAAAATAACGCTGAGGTTTTTTGCATGATGTCTTGTTAGGAAGGGCCTTGGTAAATTGATAACCTTTTGTTTGCAGCAACTCTGACTGCAATCTTGGAATTAGCCCCGCACGCCAGTACCGCTTCGCGTTTTGACGCCTTTGCGCTTCATACGGCGTTTCCACGATCGAAGTCCGTCACCTCACGGCATCCTCTGCACCTAAAAACCGTGCTTTGCAGCCACCTGTAATTTTTCCAAGGCCCTGCGCGCAGCCACAAAGTCGGGATTGATCCGCAGCACTTCCTCAAATTGCGCGATCGCCTCGGGAATCCGGCCCGCTTTATACAACGCAATCCCGAGATTGTTATGCGCCTCGGCGTAATCGGGCCGGAGCCGCACCGCGGCCTTGAGGTGATCGATCGCTTCGGCCAGACGCCCCGTTTGTCCGAGGCAGGTGCCCAGGTTGTAGTGCGCATCCGCATAATCCGGCTTGAGCCGCACGGCTTCCTCAAAGCAGCCGATCGCCTCGGAAATCCGGCCGGTTTTTTGCAGCGCGACCCCGAGATTATAGCGCGCCTCCGCGTAATCGGGCGCAACCCGCGCCGCCAGCTCGAACTGGGCGATGGCTTCAGGCAGACACCCGGCCTTGTCGAGGGCGATGCCAAGGTCATTATGCGCCAGCGCGTTGTCCGGGCGTTTGGCCACCGTGTCGCTCCAGATGGTCAGCTCCGTACGATAATCCCGATTGCGCCGCGCGGTCAGAAATCCGCAGCCCGCCGCCAGCGCCAGGAAAATAATCAGGCTCCGCCTTCCCGCCAGCCGGTGAATCCCCAGCACCAGCCCAGCCAGCACCGCCGCCAGCGGCAGATACATCCGGTGCTCCACGATCATCTGGGTGGTCTCGGGGATCAATGACGTCGGCGCCAGGATCGCGAAAAACCACAGGCCCAGAAAACCCCAGGCCGGCTTGTGCCACAGGCTGATGATCGTGCCGGCCATCAGCGGAATCAAAACCAGCGCATAGGGCACCGCCTCTCCCGCGTGCTTTACCTGGTATTTTCCATACTCAAACACCAGCGGATCGAGCCAGAGGGACAGCCAGAGGTAGTGCACGACAGCCTGAAACTGGGTCAGCCACTGCGCCCACCAGGAAACACCCACACTGAAGCCCATCACTCCGCTGCGGCTGCCGCCCATGCTCAATAAGAGATAGCCGAGTTGCAGCCAGGTGGCCGCCAAGCCGAGATAATATTTCACGCGCTGCTTCCACGCTTCCGCAAAGGTTCCGGCCACAAACGTCCGGTCGTACAAAAACACCATCAGCGGCGCCGACACCATCACCTCCTTCGTCGCCATCCCCAGCAAGCAGGCGATGATTGAAGCCGCCTGCCATCGCACCGGTTTTTGCGAGTCTACCGACCGGATGAAACAATAAAGCGTCAGCAAATAAAACAGCCCCATGAGCGACTCCGCCCGCTGGATCACATACGTTACCGCCTCGGTCTGCAACGGATGCACGGTCCACAGCAACGCCACACCCCCAGCCAGGGGCACGGCGGCTTCGCCATACTTTTCACGCAGCACCGGTCGGAGCAACGTCCGTCGCACGATCCCGAACAAGGTCAGTCCGGCCAGCACGTGAATCAGCAGGTTGAGCACATGGTAGCTCCAGACCTCCGTGCCGCTCACAGCGTAGTTGAGCGCCAACGACAGGTTGAGCAGCGGACGCCCCTCCACCGTCGTCCCGCGCGGAGGACTCAGCACATCACCTAGCGGCCAGAGATGGCGGATCGTCGGATTGTCCGTGATCGCCGGCTGATCATCAAAAATGAAGGCTCCGCCCAAGCTGTTGCCATACGCGGCCAGCGCCGCCAGCACGATCACCGCGCATGCCAGCCCGGTTGCCCAGAAGGGTGCCTTGCAGGAATTTTTGGCTCCCGTCAGCGATCCCGTGGTCGTTCCAGCCATAAAAGACGGGCGCATTTTCAAGGTATCGTTTTTGCCGACGGCAAGCCCCGCCGCAATCTTGGAATCGCCCGGCGCCAAGCGCACGTTTCCTTTGCGTCTTGGCGTCTTTGCGTTTCATTCGGCGTTTCCATGATTGAAGTCCGTAACCTCACCCGCGTTTTCCGCACCTATAAAAAGCGGCCCGGTTTCTGGGGCGGCGTGCGCGGCCTGTTCAAGCGCGACTTCGAGGAGACACGCGCAGCCGACGACATCTCGTTCGACATCGCCGAGGGCGAGTTCGTCGGCTTCCTCGGCCCCAACGGCGCGGGCAAGACCACCACGCTGAAGATGCTGTCGGGCCTCATTTACCCGACGTCGGGCACGGCCCGCGTCGCCGGCTTCGACCCGACGAAGCGTGAAAACGCCTACCGCCGCATCTTCGCCCTCGTGCTCGGCCAGAAAAACCAGCTCTGGTGGGACCTGCCCGCCATCGAGTCCTTCCTGCTCCTGCGCCACATCTACGGGCTGCCCGCCGAATCGTACCAGCAGACGCTCGACGAGCTGGTCGACCTCCTCGATGTGCGCGCGAAGCTAAACGTCATGGTGCGCGAGCTCTCGCTCGGCGAGCGCATGAAGATGGAGCTCATCGCCGCCCTGCTCCACCGCCCGCGCGTGCTGTTCCTCGATGAGCCCACCATCGGCCTCGATGTCATCTCGCAGAAGGCCGTGCGCTCTTTCCTCCGCGACTATAACCGCAAGCATCGCGTGACCATCCTGCTCACCAGCCATTACATGGCCGACATCAAGGCGCTCTGCGAACGCGTCATCGTCATCCACAAGGGCAAAAAGATCTACGACGGCGACCTCGACCGGCTCGAAGCCGCGGGCGGACGGAAAAAAATCATCAAGTTCCGGCCAACCGAGGCAAAGTTTCCCGCGCTGGCCGACCTCGCTGCGAACAAGGCCATCGTCGCCGAGGACGGCGAAGTGACACTGCACGTGCCCAGCGACCAGGTCGTGTCGGTCTCGCAGCGCATCCTTGCCGCCGGCCCCGTGGCCGACATCACCATCGAGGATGTTCCCGTCGAGGACATCATCGCCGAGCTTTTCACGCGGCACGACGGCTGAGCAGGCCCGGATTTTTAACGCAAAGGCGCCAAGACGCTAAGGAGAGCTTTAATTCGGAAGCCATAAAGCCATGAACCCGGAAAAGGCTGATCAGGAATCTGATCTTCTGCCTTCCTTCTTCCTGGATTCCCGGCTTCTAAATTAATCCATCCAGGCATCTTTGCGTTAAAAAAGTCCCTGCGCCGAGCTTGAGCCGCGGCGCACCGGCCGCCACGCTCATACCATGACTTTGTTTCTCGTCGCGCTGGTGGCCGCGGTCCTAGCCGGACTGATTGTCTGGCTGGCGCTCGGCAAAAAGTCCGCCGGAGAAAAATCTCGCCTGGAAACCCTCCTCGCCGCGGAGCGTGACGCCCACACCCGGCTGTCCAACGAATTCAAGGCCCTCAGCGCCGAGGCGTTGAAAAGCAATAACGAGTCGTTTCTCAAACTCGCGCAGGCCACGTTGGAAAAATTCCAGGAAGGGGCCAAGGGCGACCTCGCTTCCCGCCAGCAGGCCATCGACTCGCTGGTCAAACCGCTTCGCGAGTCGCTCGAAAAGGTGGACGGCAAGATCTCCGAGATCGAGAAGGCCCGCGCCACCGCCTACGGCCAGCTCTCGGAACAGCTCAAGACGCTCGGCACCGCGCAGATCCAGCTGCAGGCCGAGGCCACCAAAATCTCCACTGCTCTTAGCGGCACGCGCACCGCCGGCACCTGGGGCGAGCTTCAGCTTCGGCGTGTCGTCGAGATGGCCGACATGCTGCCCTATTGCGATTTCACCGAGCAGCAGTCAGCCGGTGCGCTGCGCGCAGATCTTGTCGTCCGCCTGCCTGGCGGCCAGCGCATCGTCGTGGACGCCAAGGCGCCCAATGATGCCTACCGCGAGGCCGCCAATGCCCCCGATGAAGCCGGTCGCGTGGCCAAGCTGGCGGAGCATGCGGCCAAAGTACGCGGCCATATCGATGCACTCGGCGCAAAAAATTACTGGGAGCAATTTCAGCCTTCGCCCGAATTTGTCGTCCTCTTTCTTCCTGGCGATCAATTCCTTTCCGGCGCCCTCCAGGCTGATCCCACTCTCATTGACCGTGGCATCAGCAAGAAGGTGCTGCTCGCCACGCCAGCCACGCTCATTGCCTTGCTCAAGGCCGCCGCCTACGGCTGGCGTCAGGAGTCCGTTTCGAAAAACGCCGAGGAGATTGCCCGCATCGGCCGTGAACTCTTCGATCGCATTTCGACGTTCGGTGAACATCTCGAAAACGTCGGCACGGGCCTGAAGTCCGCTCTCAGCAATTATAACAAGGCTGTCGGCTCTTACGAGGGCACGCTTCTGCCCGGCGCCCGCAAGTTCGTCGAACTTGGGGCCAAGGGCGCGAAGGACCTGCCGACGCCCGCACCCGTGGAAATTGCACCGCGCGAGGTCGCCAAGCGCGGGTAACCGCCGCTATTTGTCGCGGCGCTGCGCGCCCTTGGGCGTGAACAAAACCTCCGCCGGGATTTTTTGCAGCGGCGTGAAATCCGATTCCACCGTTTGGGAGGTCTCCGAGGCGCTGGTGGCCAGAAACCGCACCTTGACCGTCACATAGTCGTGAAAAAATCCTTGGGCTGAGGCCTTCAGTTTCAACCGCTGCGGCGTCTTGCCGATGGGAATGTTGTTCACGACGACGATGGCGCCGGCCGGCTGCGAATCGATGGCCATGATGGATTCATCCCTGGCCGGGGCCGGCGGGGCGGCGGACACGGAGGGAGGCGGTTCACTCGGCGGGACGGGTGGAGGTTTCGGCGGCGGAGCCGGCTCCGGTGGCTTTGTCTCATCCGGTGCAGCCGGGGCTGGCGCAGGTTGGGGCGCAATCATGGGCGGAGTGACCGGCACCGGCTTGGGCTCGGTCGCGCAGCCAGCCAGGATCAGAAGAAGGCAGAAACCGGAAGACAGAGAATGCATTTCCAGCTTCATTCCACCCCCACCCTTCCTCGCATGGCCTTGTGGCGGGCACGCCGGTGCTTTGTCTCGATCATGGCGGATTTCTGCCCGCGACTCTTCTGGCGGGTGCGACGCCGGTGCAATTCGCGTTTGTGCACAACCACCGCCCTCGCGGCCAGTTGCCGCGCCTCAAGCCTGGCGCAAAGCTCCGCCCAGGCCAGCGCCCGGTTGGCCGCCTGCGAACGCTCCCGCTGCACACGCACCTCCATCCCGGTCGGCCCGTGCCGCAGCCAGACCGTGGACGAGGTTTTGTTGATCTTCTGACCGCCCGGACCGGCCCCCCGGATGAATTTCTCCTCGACGGTGTCCGCGCGCAACCCCAGCACGGCCAGCCGCCGTTTCAAATTTTCGTCAAGCTGGTTGAAACCATCGGTCATATTTTGCATCTGATTGAAACCTATGCGGATTGTTCCAGTCAAACCCCGCAGAAAACTTTCCCTCGCCCCTCATCCCTCCCGTCATTTCACTCGTTTCCATGTCCACCGGTCCCGCTTGGTCCCAAAAACTCCGTGATGAAATCGGCAAGGCCGTCATCGGCCAGGACGCCGTCGTCGAGCGCCTGCTCGTCGCGCTCCTGGCCAACGGCCACGTGCTCCTCGAGGGCATGCCCGGCCTTGCCAAAACGCTGCTGGTCAAGTCGCTCGGCGTCGCGCTTGGCGTCCAGTTCGAGCGCGTCCAGTTCACCCCCGACCTGCTGCCCAGCGACGTCGTCGGCACAATGATTTTTTCGCCGAAAGACGGCACCTTCGCGCCGCACCGCGGCCCGATCTTCGCCAGCCTGGTGCTGGCCGACGAAATCAACCGCGCACCCGCCAAGGTCCAGAGTGCCCTGCTCGAGGCCATGCAGGAGCGGCAGGTTACGATTGGCGGCCAGACCCATGCACTGCCAAAGCCGTTTTTTGTCATGGCCACGCAAAATCCCATTGAGCAGGAGGGCACCTATCCCCTGCCCGAGGCGCAGACCGACCGCTTCCTCTTCAAGCTCATCGTCGATTATCCGAGCGCCGAGGAGGAGGGCAACATGCTCGCGCGCTGGGGCCAGGTCACCCGCCAGCCCGCACTTGCCGCGGTCTCGAGCGGCGACGAACTTCTCGCCCTGCGCGCCGAGGTGGACAAAATCCACGTCGCGCCCGCCGTGCAGGGTTACATTCTTTCGGTCGTCCGTGCCACACGCGCGCTGGCCGAGCCGGGCAGCAACGGCGGCGCCGCGCGCCAGCTTAACTTCGGCGCCTCGCCACGCGCTTCTCTCGCGCTCTATCAGGCCGGCCGCGCCCTCGCCTGGCTGCGGGGCCAGGACTTCGTCAGCCCCGCGCTCGTGCAGGAGATCGCGCCCGACGTGCTCCGCCATCGCATCGGCCTCACCTACGAGGCCGAGGCCGCGGAAATCACCCCCGACAAGATCGTCGCGCAGGTCCTCCAAAAAACCCCCGTGCCGGCCAAGTGAGTTCGCCCGGCCCACGCATGCCCACGGCCATCGAAAACAACCCCAGCCAGGCTTTCACCGACGCACCGCTCGCCCTGCTGCGCCGCCTCGAGTGGCGTGTGCGCCACGCGGTCGAGACCGTCCTCAGCGGCGAATACCGCTCCGCCTTCCGCGGCCGCGGCATGGAATTCGACCAGGTCGTGAAATATGAGTTCGGCGACGACGTGCGCGACATTGACTGGAATGTCACCGCGCGCCTCGGCGAACCTTACCGGAAAAAATTCGTCGAGGAGCGCGAGGTCACCCTCCTGATCGTATTTGAGGATTCGCCCAGCCTGCAGTTCGGCTCGGGAGCATTGTCGAAACGCGAGGCCCTGCTTGAGCTGGCCGGCCTTGTCATGCTGCTGGGCGCGGTGAACCGCGACCGCGTCGGGTTCGTCCACGCCACGCCGGGTGGACATTTTTTCCGCGAGCCCGTGCGCGGCCGCGGACGCATCCTGCATGCCGCTGCATCGCTGCTCAGCCGGCCCGCGCCCGACCTTTCAACGCTCAACCCGGAACTTTCCACAGTCGCTTCGATTCCCTGGCACCTGCTCTCCCGTGCCACGCCCAAGCACACGATCCTCGTCTGGCTTGGCGATTTTCCGGCACGTCCCGCGCCCGATGGCTGGCCGGTTTTCCAGCGTCGCTATCAAACGATGGGCTTCCGCGTGGACGATCCATGGGAGCAGGCACTGCCCGCAGGCGAAACTTTCACCGCCTACGATCCCCTCGCCGGCCGCCTGGTCACACTCGATGGCTCCGCTGCGCAGCGCGATGCCCACGCGCAATGGCGCGCCGGGCGCGAAACCACGTGGTCCGCGTTTTTCCCCGACCCGCGCAGCCGCCTCGTCGTCACGACCGAGGAGGACCGCCTCGATGCCCTCGTGAAATTTTTTCACGCGCGCATGCATACCTGAAACATGGGCAACTACGTCCTGCACGACCCGCTCTGGCTCCTCGCGCTGCTGCTCATCCCCGTGATCGTGTGGCTGCGGCAGGGCCGTCGCGTGCCCGTGCTGCTCGTGCCCTTTGCCGCCGCATGGCACCGCCCCTCTCTCGCGTCCGCCTCGCGCTGGCCCGCCTTCCTCGCCGGCGCCGGTCTCGCGCTCCTCGCCTGCGCCCTCGCCCGCCCGCAACGCGTGGACGACAAGCGCGAAGTGCGCTCCCAAGGTTATGACATCATCCTGACCATCGACCTTTCCGGCTCGATGCTGACGCCGGACTATGAAAAGGACGGCCAGCGCCTCAACCGCCTGCAGGCCATCAAACCCGTCATCCAGGCCTTCATCGACCGCCGGACCAATGACCGCATCGGCATCGTGCTCTTCGCCAAAAACGCCTACACGCTCGCTCCGCTCACCTTCGACCACGCCTGGCTGGCACGCCAGGTCGAGCGCCTGCGCATCGGCCTCGTCGATCCCAACCAGACCGCCATCGGCGATGGCCTCGGCCTCGCCCTCACCCGCCTCGAACAGCCCTCGCGCACCGAACAGGGCCACCGCAAGGGCGCCTTCGTCATCCTGCTGACCGACGGCGCCAACAACGCCGGTGCGCTCGCGCCAAAACAGGCCGCCGATCTCGCCCGCGCCCGCAACATTTCCGTCTACACCATCGGCGCGGGCTCCGACGCCGACCTCGACGAGGACACTCTCATCGACATCGCCGACGAGACGGCTGGAAAGTATTTTCGCGCGTCGGATTCCGACACCATTGAAAACGCCTTCAAGGCCATCGACCGCGCGCAGAAAATCGAATTCCAGGCCCAGTCCTACCTCGTCACGACCGAACTCTTCCCCTGGCTCGCCGCGCCCGCCGCCGTGCTGCTGCTCGCCGCTGCGCTGCTGGGCGGAGTGCGATCCCCGGGCGCGCTCAAATCCGGCCCTGGCGCTGCGGGGCGCCGCATTCCCTCTGCGCCCACCCTGCCGTCATGAGCTTCTACTGGCCCCATGTTCTCTGGCTGTTGTTCGCACCGGCTGCGTTGCTGGCCTGGGGTCTCGCCCGCCGGCGCGGCATCACGCAATCACTTCATCCAAAAATCCTGCGCGCCGAGGCGGACACACGGCATTTATCGCTGGTTACATCTGCCGCAAAAAAACCCGCGCACGCCCGGCCGTGGCTCTGCGTCGGGCTCGCGCTCGCGATCGTCGCGCTCGCCCGGCCGCAATGGGGCCGCCTGGAGGAGCAGGTCTTCGACCAGTCTCGCGAAATCCTCCTCGCGCTCGACCTCTCGCGCAGCATGAACTCGCAGGACGTGCGGCCCACGCGCCTCGACCGCGCCAAGCTCCTCATCCAGTCGCTCCTCGACCGCCTGCGCGGCGAACGCGTCGGCCTTGTCGTGTTTTCCGGCACGGCGTTTTTGCAAAGTCCGCTCAGCGCCGACTATGAAATCCTCCGCGAGTTTCTGCCCGCGCTCAACCCCGACTTCCTGCCCGAGGGCGGCACCAACTACCGCGAACTGCTCGAAACTTCGCTCGATGCCTTCAGCGCCTCCGCCAGCGCCGACCGCTATCTCATCATCCTGAGCGATGGCGAGGCCACCGACGAGAACTGGCGGCCGCTCATCGACGAACTGAAGAAGAAAAATATCCGTGTCATCGGCCTCGGCGTCGGCACCACCGGCGGCGCCATGATTCCCGACAGCGCGGGCGGCTTCGTGAAGGACGAGCGCGGCGCCGTCGTGCTTTCCAAGCTCGAAAGCTCGACCCTGCGCGAACTCGCCGAAAAGACCGGCGGCGCCTACGCCGACGCCAGCAGCTGGGTCGATCTGCCCGCGCTGCTGCAAGCCACCGTCGAAGCCGGCCACCGCGGCCAGTTCCATGAGGAAAACCGCGTCCGGCTCGCCGAGCGTTTTCAATGGGCGCTCGCGCCCGCCCTGCTCTGCCTGCTCATCAGCTTCTGGCGCGAATTTCCCGTGCGCCCGCGCGCGCGCGACATGCGCCTCGCCTCGGCACCGCCAAAAAAATACGCCAAGGCCCAGGCGCTGGCCGCCACCGCTCCGCTGCTCGTGCTCGCCATGCTGTGCCTGCCGCATTCTGTCCGGGCCGATGATGAAAACACCTTTGCCGCCCCGCTCACCAATCTGGTCAGCCATCTAGCCGCGCAGGAAACGGCCACGGCGCACAATTGGGCCGACCTCGCCGAAGCCACCGTCACTTACGGCCAACGCCTGCAAACCGCCCAGCGGGCCGTGCCCGCCGGCCCGGTACGCGATGCGTTTGCCGCCGTGGACGCCGGTGAAGCCCTCGATGCCAAGGCCGCCAACTGGCCCGAGCTCCGCCGCCAGCTTGCTGCGCTGCAAAAAAAGCCGGAGGAGAAAAAACAGCAGCAGCAACAGAAGCAACAGCAGCAAAACCAGTCTCAGCAGTCGCAATCGCAAAAAAACGATTCCGATCAAAGCCAGCAGAATTCCCCGCAGAATCAATCCGGCCAAGGCCAGCAAAAAGACCAGCAGCAAAAATCATCGGAGCAAAAAAATTCCTCCGGACAAAATTCAAAGTCGTCGGACAAGAATCAAAATTCGCAGGACAAAAACCAGTCCCAGCTCGGCCAGTCCGCCTTTGGCGACATGAAGGAACCGGCCCAGAAACCGGCTTCCGCCCAACCGCAGACGGCCGATGCGCGCGAGCTTCAGAAATTCGGCGGCACCCCGCGGCAGAAATCCAGTGACGCGGCCACCGATCCCGCTCTCGCCGTGCCGCTGGAAAAGCTCGACCAGCTCAAGCAGCAGGATTCTCCCGCCGCCCTTTACGAGCTCATGCGTGGAGAGGCCAAGCCCGCCCCGTCCAACGGAAAAAATTGGTGAACACCTGAGTTTATGCGCACGTTTTTATTTTTGTTCCTCGTTTCGCTCCTTGCCACTGCCGCCCGCGCACAGAGCGCCCATTGGGAACCTTCCGGCGGCACGCTCCCGTTCGACCAGGATTTCGAGCTGAAACTCGTTTTCGACAACTGCACGCCGAAGGACGACTCGGTGAAACCCCCACCCGTGGCCGGCCTGCAGCTCGACATCGGCTCGCGCAGCTCCGGCTTCTCGCTCATTAACGGCCAGTCGAGCTCAAGTTACACGATCACCTATCTCGCGCACCCCACCAAGAGCGGCTCGCTGCAGCTGGCCGCCTTCACCGCCGCCACCGACAAGGGCGACGTGCGCGTGCCCGCGGTGGCATTCGATGTGGACAACGCCAGCCCGTCCGCCTCCGGCAGCAGCAACTCCGGCGCCACCAACTCACTGGCCGACGCCGCCCGCGCCAAGCTCGCGCCCGCCAGCGGGGAATTTTGGGCCGGCGAAGTTTTTCCCATCAGCTACACGCTCGATCTCTCGCGCCGTTACCGGCCGCAGGGCATCGGCGACCTCCAATGGTCGCCCACGCCGCTGACCGTCGAAGACTGGGCCAAACCCGAACAGTTCGAACTCTCCGTCAACGGCGAGCCTCACCTCGGCGTGGCCTACAAGGCCCGCGGCTACGCCAAGACTCCCGGCGACATCACACTCCCGCCGGCCCGCCAGCAGGTGCAGCTCGCCATGAGCAACTCGCCCTTCGATCCGTTCGGGTACGCCTTCCCTCGCGTCGTGGAGCGCACCGTCGCCAGCAACGCCCCCACGCTCACCATCAAGTCGCTGCCCCCTCCACCGGCGGATTTCAGCGGCGCCGTCGGCCAGTTCACCTTCACTTCCAAAGTCGTTCCCGCCTCCGTGGCCGTCGGCGAGCCCGTCACCTGGACGCTTGCGCTTAACGGCACGGGTAACTGGCCCGACATCTCCGGCCTGCCCGAGCGCCAGGCGTCGCAGGATTTTCAAGTCGTACCTTCGAAGCCCAAGCGCGAGCTGAAAAACGGCTCGCTCTTCGACGCCACCCTCAGCGAGGACGCCGTGCTTATTCCGACCAAGCCCGGCGCCTACACGCTGCCGCCGGCCGAGTTCACCTATTTTGATCCGAAAGCCGGCCTCTACAAGACGCTCACGACCGGCAGCTTCACCGTTACCGTCACGCCCGCCGCTGAAAATAAAAACAACCAGCCCGCCGCCGGTGCCGGCAACACCGCGCCCGCCGCCGCCAGTTTGAAGTTGCCGCCCCTGCCGGTTCCGCCCGCTGCGATTCCCCGCGACCCGCTCACCGGGACCGCGGACGCCCCCGTGCCATGGGATAAACACACGTTCGCCGCCGCGCTGCTCGCGCCTTTCGCGCTGCTGCTCCTCTTCTGGCTTGGCCTCGCCTTGCGCCGCGCGCGCGCCACCGATCCGCGCCGCGCCCAACGCGAAGCCCATGCCCGCCTGGCCGCCACGCTCGCGCAACTGCGCACCATCACCGATGCCAACATCCGCGCACGCCTGCTGCTCGCGTGGCAGCACGACGCCGCCGTTCTTGCCCAGCTCCATCATGCCGCACCGCCCGCCGACGCCCTCGCCGACCCCGCCTGGCAGCAGCTCTGGCGCGAGACCGAGCGCACGCTTTATGCCGCCGGGGCCGGACTGCCCGCCGACTGGCCCGACCGCGCCGCCAAGGCGCTCGCCGCCCGGCCTGCGCCAAAATTTTCCGCCGTCTCCCTTTTGCTCCCGCGCAACCTGCTGCCCTTCGCCTTCGCGATTGCAGTCGTGCTCACGCTTCGCGCCGCCGCGCCGACGCCGGCCGATGCCGCAGTCGCCTATCGGGCCGGTGATTTCGCCACCGCCGAGGCCGGCTGGCGCGACGCCCTCGCCCACGCACCGACCGACTGGATCGCGCACCATAACCTCGGCCTCGCGCTCGGCCAGCAGGACCGCTGGCCGGAAGCCGCCGCCCAATGGAGCGCCGCCTTTGTCCAGCATCCGGACGATGAAACCCTCCGCTGGCATCTCGCCCTCGGCTTCGATCACGCCGGCTACTCCGCCTCCGAGCTCGCCACCTTCGTCTCGCCCGGCCCGCTGCAGCTGGTGGCCCGTCTCGCCTCGCCCGCCGAATGGCAGCGAGTACTCGTTGCCCTCGCCGCCCTCGCCGCCCTCGCGCTCGCCCTGCTCATCGCCCGCGCCTATGGCCATGTCCGCCCTTGGACGAAGTACGTGGCGCTTCCCCTGCTCGTACTGGCCTCGCTCGCCGCGGTCGCCGCCGGCGCAGGTCTTTATGCCTACGGCCCGGCAGCCGACGCACACGCCGCCCTCGTGTGGCGCGCCGCGACCCTCCACTCGATTCCAACCGAGGCCGACACTGCACAAAAAACCTCGCCGCTCTCCGCCGGTAATCTCGCGGTGGCGGACAAAACTTTCCTCGGCTGGTCGCGCCTCGTTTTCGACAACGGCCAGACCGGCTGGGTACGCACGGAGGACTTGGTCTCACTCTGGCGCTGACCCACCCGCCCCGCACTTTCACCGCCAGAGCGCATCGGCCTCGAACGGCCGGGGATGGTCAAGCAGCGGCCAAACCCCGTCCACGTCTGCCGCCACCGTGAAAAGATTTTCCACGCTCGACGAAAAAAAACGTTCGCGCGTCATGCGCTCGAAAAATTTCAGCAGGTCGTCGTAAAATCCGTCCTGGTTCACCAGCACAAGCGGCTTGTCGAGGCGGTTGAGGTAACGCAGCGTCACGATCTCGGCAAACTCCTCCAGCGTGCCCAGGCCCCCGGGCAGCGTGACAAACGCCGACGCCCGCTCCTCCATCAGCCGCTTGCGCTCGCGCATGGTCGTGACGGTCAGGAGCTCGTCCGCCTCGTGATAGGCCAGCTCGCGCGATTTCATGAACTCGGGAATGACGCCCACCACGTATCCGCCCGCGGCTTTGACCGTGCGGGCCACCACACCCATCAACCCGACATGCCCGCCGCCGTAGACCAGTCCCCAGCCGCGTGCCGCCATGCCGCGGCCCAGTGCCTCCGCCGCCACACGGTATTTCTCCTCAAGGCCATCGCTGGAGGAACAGTACACGCCGAGCAATTTCTGCATGGGCAATCTTGAACCGCTTATCAGCGCCAATTCACGCAAATTGTTTTGGAGTTTGCCCTGAATTGGCTGAGATTGGCTGAAAATCGGTGGTCAAAAACAATCCAACCTATCGCGGCCGCCTCGCGCCCTCCCCCACCGGGCACCTGCACCTCGGACACGCGCGCACGTTCTGGATCGCGGCCGAGCGCGCCCGCGCCGCCCATGGCGCGCTGGTCCTGCGCAACGAAGACCTCGACGCCACGCGCTTCCGGCTGGATTTCGTGGACACCATGCTTGAGGACCTACGCTGGTTTGGCTTCGTCTGGCAGGAGGGGCCGGACATCGGCGGCCCGCACGCGCCCTACAACCAGAGCCAGCGCCGCCCCTTTTACCGCGCCGCACTGGAAAAGCTCCACGCCGCCCGGCTGATCTTCCCCTGCACGCGTTCGCGGCGCGACGTGCTCGAAGCCGCCAGCGCACCGCACGAGGGCGGCGAAGCCGACGAACCGGTTTATCCGAAAAGTTTCCGCCCGTCCGCCGAGACACCACTGCCGCCGCTCGGCGAAAAAATCTCCGTCAACTGGCGCCTTCGCGTGCCCGATGACGAGGAACTCCAGTTCATCGACGGTCATCTCGGCCCGCAACGCGCCGTGAGCGGCCGTGATTTCGGCGACTTTCTCGTCTGGCGCAAGGACGACGTACCCAGCTACCAACTCGCCTGCGCCGTGGACGACGCGGCCATGGACATTACCGAAGTCGTGCGCGGCGCTGACCTCGTCCGGTCCACTTTTCGCCAGCTGCTGGTCTATCAGTCGCTCGGCCTCACGCCGCCGGCGTTTTATCACTGCGAACTCATGGCCGACGAACAGGGCGTGCGCCTGGCCAAGCGCCACGACGCACTCAGCCTGCGCGCACTGCGGGCCCAAGGCATGACATCGGAGGAAATCCGGCGAAAATTTTAATTCGGAAACCCTGAAATCATGAATTCTGATGATTTTATTCCCGCATCTCCGCTTTCATTGCCTGGTCTCGCGGCTTCTTAATTAATCTTTTCACATGATCGCGAAGATCGGCGTCCTCAACATCTCTGACCGCGCCGCTGCCGGCGTTTACGAAGACACGCCCGGCCAGGCCGTCGTCGCGCTCTTGCGCGCCTGGCTCACGACGCCGTTCGAGGTCGATTATAAAATCATTCCCGATGAACGGGTCCTCATCGAGGCCGAACTGCGCCGTCTCGCCGACGAAGCCCGGTGCGGGCTCGTCGTCACGACCGGCGGCACCGGCCCGGCGCCGCGCGACGTCACGCCTGAGGCCACTGTCGCCGTGTGCGAAAAAATCCTGCCGGGCTTCGGTGAACTCATGCGCGCCGCCTCGCTCAAGTTCGTGCCCACGGCGATCCTCTCGCGCGCCACCGCCGGCATCCGCGGCCAGACCCTGATTGTCAATCTGCCCGGCCGGCCCAAGGCCATCCGCGAAAACCTCGAGGCCGTTTTTCCAGCGATCCCCTACTGTCTGGACCTCATCGGCGGCCCGCGGCTCGAGACCGACGAGGCCGTCATGAAATCATTCCGGCCAAGAGCCTGAATCGTTACGGTTTCGCAACGGCGGTGTCTCTTTTTTACAGCGCCGCGTTACTTTCCGCTACGACCCAAAAGCCTCTCAGCAGAAAAGGCCTATTTCCCTCGCCTGATGGCACATCTTTTGCGTCGTCTTTCCCTCCTTTGCTTTATCCATAAATCTTTCGATGATGCCCATCCTTCTCCCACGCCGGTTTCTGCCACTTGTCTTCGTATTCGTCTTTGGCTTTGCCTGCACTTTCTCCGCGCAAGCCGCCAGATTGAATGTGATCTACAATTTTACCTCGTCCAACAATGGAGGGATCTATCCTGCGGGAAGCTTGGTGCAAGGCAGCGACGGTAATTTTTATGGCACGACCAATGGTGGAAGCGGTAGCACCGGCGGCACCGTCTTCAAGATGACCCCAACGGGGGGCTTAACTACCTTGGTTGCATTTAACGGCTCTAATGGAGCCCAGCCCTCTGCGGCGTTGGTACAGGGCAGTGACGGCAATTTCTATGGCACGACTTTAATTGGTGGCATCAGCAACGAAGGTACGGTCTTTAAGATGACTCCAACTGGCATATTGACCACGTTGGTTTCGTTTAACGGCGCCAATGGGGCCAATCCCCAGGCGGCTCTGGTACAAGGTAACGACGGCAATTTTTATGGCACAACCTCAAGTGGAAGCGATGCCAATGCTGGCACCGTCTTTCAGATAACTCCAGATGGCGTCCTGACTACCTTGGTTGCATTTAGCGGCGCCAATGGAGAACAGCCTTTCGCCGGTCTGGTGCAGGGCAATGACGGCAATTTCTATGGCACAACTTATTACGGAGGCAGCGATGGAAAGGGCACTGTCTTCAGGATGACCCCAGAAGGCGTTCTGACTACCTTGGTTTCATTTAACGGCACCAATGGAGCCCAGCCCTCTGCAGCGTTGGTGCAGGGCAGTGATGGCAATTTCTACGGCACAACCGAATACAACGAAGGCACTGTCTTTAAGATGACCCCGGATGGCACTCTGACCACCCTAGTTTCGTTTAACTACACCAATGGGGCAATCCCGGAATCTTTGGTGCAGGGCAGCGATGGCAATTTCTGCGGCGCAACCGAATATGGTGGCAGTGCCAACGAAGGCACTGTCTTTCAGATGACGCCAGATGGTATCCTGACCACCTTGGCTTCGTTTAACTACACCAATGGGGCAATCCCGGGATCTTTGGTACAGGGTAGCGACGGCAACTTTTACGGCATGGCTAACGAGGGAGGCACCGCCGGTGAAGGAGTGGTTTTTCAGCTGACTCTTTTGCCTCAGGTCGCCACGCCGACGTTCAGCCCCGAGGCCGGCACCTATACCAGCGCACAATCGGTAACGATCTCCACGGCCACTAGCGCTGCGTCCATTCGCTACACAACCGATGGCAGCACACCGAGTGAAACCACTGGCATAATCTATACCGGCGTCCCGGTGAGCATTAACAGCACCACAAACCTGCAAGCCATCGCCTATGAAACTGGGATTATCGATAGCCCAGTGACCAGGGGCACATATATGATTGTTCCACTGGCACCGGTTTTCAGCCCTGCTGCCGGTACTTACGCAAATGCGCAGAATGTGACCATGACATCAGCAACCAGTGGTGCACTAATCCGCTATACGACCGACGGCAGCACGCCGAGTGAAACCAATGGCGCGCTTTACTCCGGCTCGGTGACCATCACCGTGAATACGACACTGCAAGCCATCGCTTATGATGATGCCCACGATGATAGCAGCATCACCAGCGCCAACTACTCGATTGCACCAGTACCGGCCCCAACGTTTAGTCCGTCTGGCGGCACCTACACTACCACACAAAGCGTGACGATCACCGACGATTTCGGATTTGCATCCGTTCGTTACACGACCGACGGCAACACGCCAACTGAAAACTATGGCACGCTTTACTCTGGCCCGGTGACCATCAGTAGCCCGACGACCCTGAAAGCCATCGCATATGCCGACGGCCACAATGACAGCCCCGTGACGAGCAGTTTCTATGCATTTCCACCCGCTCCAGCCCCAGTCTTCAGCCCCGCTCCCGGCACCTATGCAAGTGCGCAGATCGTGGCGATGACCTCGGCTGCTTCTATTGCTACAATCCGCTACACGACTGATGGCAGCACACCCACCGAAACCAACGGCACGATCTACTCTGGTCCTGTGACCATCAGCAACTCGATCATGCTGAAGGCCATTGCCTACGGGAGCGACTTTGCCGACAGTCCGGTGACAAGCGGTCTCTACACGATTATTGCTTCTTCAGCCACGAGCATAAACGTCATTCATAATTTTACAGGATTCGACGGAGGCGGGGGGCCTACGGCTGCCTTGGTTCAAGGTAGCGATGGTAATTTTTATGGCACAACTGCATTTGGAGGCAATGGCACGATCTTTAAAATAACGCCAACGGGCACCTTTACGCCTTTGGTTTCATTTAACGGCACCAATGGAGCCCAGCCCTCTGCAGCGTTGGTGCAGGGCGGTGACGGCAATTTCTATGGCACTACTTCATTTGGAGGCAGCGGCAGTAATGGCACCGTCTTCAAGATGACCCCAACGGGCGTCTTAACTACCTTGGTTTCATTTAACGGCACCAATGGAACCCAGCCCTTTGCAGCGTTGGTGCAGGGCAGCGATGGCAATTTCTACGGCACGACCAGATATAGCAGCATTCCTTTTAATCTCCAAGGCACGATCTTTCGAATGACCCCAGCGGGTATCTTGACCACTCTGATTTCGTTTAATGGCGCTAATGGGGGCCAGCCCAATACTTTGATATCAAGCAGTGATGGCAACTTCTATGGGACATGCCAAAGCAGCGGCCTCGGTGGCATGTTCTTTAAGATGACCCCAGCCGGTATCTTGACCGGGGGGCCATCTTTTAATTTAGCCAGTGGGATTAAACCTGTGGCAGCACTCGCACAGGGCCGCGATGGCAACTTCTATGGAACAGCCACAGAGGGGGGCAATGGGAACCTAGGCACCATTTTCACAACGACTCCATCAAGCCCTGGTCCTTTGATCACACTCATTTCGTTTAACGGTAGCAATGGAGCTGATCCTGAAGCCGCGCTAGTGCAAGGCAGTGACGGCAATTTCTACGGCACAACCAAAAGTGGAGGTAGCAGTAATAAGGGCACTATCTTTAAGATCACGCCAGCCGGTGTCTTAACCACCCTGATCTCTTTTGACGGTGCCAATGGAGCCAATCCTGAAGCCGCATTAGTACAGGGCCGCGATGGCAATCTCTACGGCACTGCCTATAGTGGGGGCACCTCCAATCAGGGCGTAATTTTTCAACTGATTCTTCCGCCTCCGCCACAAGCCGTCGCGCCGGTCTTCAGCCCTACCCCCGGGACTTACACCAGTGCGCAGACCCTGACGATCACATCAGCCACGAGCGGCGCCACCATCCGCTACACCACCGACGGCAGCACGCCGACAGAAGCAAACGGCACGATCTACTCTAGCCCAGTGACGATCAGCATCACCACAAACCTGCAAGCCATCGCCTATGGGACCGGTCTCAGCGACAGCACAATGACCAGCGGTACTTACACCATCTCCCGTCCTATTCCGAGCTGGGCCTTGCGTGATTTCAATGGCGACGGACAGCCCGACATCCTCTGGCACAATGCCACCACCGGCGACGTGGCGGTGTGGACCATGAACGGCACCTCTGTCACCGGCGCCAGTTTCATCGCCAACATCGGCGCGCCGTGGAGCATTGTCGGAGTGGGCGACTTCAACCAGGACGGCAATGCCGACATCCTCTGGCGCAACGGTACCACCGGCGAAATTGGCGTCACGCTCATGAGCGGCACCACCATCACCAGTTACGTCGGTCTCGGCGCGCTCGATCCGGCCTGGACCGTGGCCGGCTTGGGGGACTTCAATGGCGACGGGCAGACCGATGTCTTCCTGGACAACACCACGACCGGCGAAGTCGGCTTCTGGGCGTTGGACGGCACCACCGTCACCGGTTATATTTCAATCGGCACCCTGCCTTCGCCATGGACGATCGTCGGCGTGGGCGACTTCAACGGCGATGGCAAATCCGACCTCCTCTGGTACAATCCCACAACCGGCGACCTGATCGTCAGCTTGATGGATGGAGCGACTGCCACCGACTTCGAGCCGGTCGGCAACCTACCGCTGCCGTGGACGGTGGCCGGCCTCGCCGATTTCAACGGCGACGGTTCCGTCGACATCCTCCTGCGCAATGCCACGACCGGGGACACCGGCCTGTTTCTCATGAACGGCACGACGCCCACCAGCTTCGTTCCGCTCGGCAATGTGCCCGCGCCCTGGCAGCCCAACGACTGAGTCCTGGGAACATTTAATTCACGCGTTCGCCCCTAGTTTCTCCACACCGCCGGCAGCAGCGCCTGCGGGCCGTGGATGGTGGCCTCGTAATAAAGGCAGAAAACGCCCACACCGAGCGCCACGAGAAAAAGCATCTCGCCCAAGTCGCCGGCGCCCTGCCGGCTCGTGCGCCGCAATGCCCGCACCACCGCCTCGATAGCCGGAGCGATGACGAAGGCCACGATCGAGCTGCCGATGAGGACCATGCCGATGACAAAGAGCGTGCGCAGCAATTCGTCATGGATGGTGCCGGATTTGTAGGTGATGATGCTGTTGCAGAGATTGAGCAGCAGCAGGCAGCAGGGCAGCACGTAGTAGTTGCGGACGATCTTTTCCTTTTTTGCAGCGAGGGATGACGGCATGGTTTCTTGCCCCGGAGCATCCGACATTTTTCCGCCGGGCGTCAACCGGCGCCGCGCCTCTTTCCTCCCCTGCGCGCAGGTCTTATCCAAAGGTGCAAAACCCGGCTGGAAAAAAATTTGGCCACGCCCGCAGCCGGCGCCCAGGCAACTTGCCCTGAACCGGCTTATAGCTCGGTGTATTTTTCCGAGCGCCCGCGCGCTTTTTCGACCGGATATTTTTTCGCGTTGGCCGCCATCTTCGCCTCGATCACCGCGGCCACGTCGAGGCCCGTCATGTTAGCGAACTCAAGCGCGTAGATGACGACGTCGGCCACCTCCTCCTCGATCTTCCGGCGCTTGGCCGGGTCGCGCGCGATGTCGCGCGATTGCTCCGGCGTCGCCCAGAGGAAATGCTCCATCAATTCCGCGGCCTCGGCCGCGAGCGCCATGCTCAGGTTTTTCGGCGCGTGAAACTGCTCCCAGTCACGCTCACGCGCAAAGGCCAGCACGCGCGTCTTGGTCTCCGCAAACGTCGTCGTCGCATCGGTCATCGGGTTCATGTCCGCAAAGCTGAGGCGCCATGGGCCGGCACGCAACTTCGCTGCACAAATTGAAAAAAACTTGGCACTGCGCCTGCTTTATGCATATTCACATTCTTCAGATGAACCGGAATTATCAACTCATCACGCGCGGCACGGCCGGCACTTCGTTTACGAAGGCCAGCCTTGCGATTTGCTGCGCGCAGATGCGTCCGGTCGTCGCCCAGTGGCATAAATCCACGGGCTCGGGCTACTTGAACTAAACACTCCGTTTAACGGAAACAGTTTAGCGATCAAGAAACCCGGCGGTCCTCCTCCGAGACCAGCTGACTATTTCCATTTTTACACTTTTCCCATGCATACGATCATCCAACCCACCAACGCCACCAGTCGTTCCAGCAGCAGCGTCGAAGCTCCGGCCACCGCCGGGCTTTTCCGCAAGCCGCACTACGACTGCATGGACCTCGCCGGCGCGGTGAAGCTCACGGTGTTCGTGCCGGGAGTCGAAGCTGCGGGAGTGGAGATCGCCACCCGCGGTCCCGACCTCACCATCACGGCGCGCAAGGCGCATTTCGTGCGGGTGAATTTTTCTGCGCTGCACCTGGAAAACGCACAGCGGGACTACCAGCTGCGCCTGCGGCTCGGCCACGGCCTCGACTACGCCGGCCTGCAGGCCGAGATCGCCAGCGGGGTGCTCACCCTCCTGCTGCCCAAGAAGCAGCCGGCGGGCGCTGCCGCGGGCGCACCTGCCCGCGCGCAAAGCGTGGCCTGAGTTTTAATTTCAGCACCCTCATCTTTGTGCCGATAACAGACTCAACCTCCATGCCACCCCATGCACTCGCTTTTCCATCTTCTTCGCCTTGCGCGTGATCCCGCCCATCCCGGGTCGGAAATCCTCCGTATTGTCGCGCGCAAGGATGTGCAATGGAACCGCCCGGTCTTCAAGGCCCCCTCGCTGCCCACTCCGCAGCAACTGGGCGGCGACCTGCCGTTCTCCGCGCATTTCCACGACAGAAATTCCCGCCTGCGTTAAGGCCGGTGGCCGGCTTCTTCATTCCGGCACGAGCCAGCGGAGCGCCGCGCCCTCACCGGGCGCCTGAGCCAGCAATCCGGCCAGCACCGGCATGAAAACCTGCGTCTCACGGTCAAACTGCCACGGCGGATTCACGATCACGAGCCCGCACCCGCGCATTTTCAAACCGCTCGCCTCACCCGCCACTGCCAGCTCCAGTGCCAGGGTCGGCGGCAGCTTCAGCGTTTCCAGCTCCGCAAAAAATGTATCCACGCGCGCCCGCTCCGTCAGCGGATACCAGATGGCAAACACCCCGCCCGGCAGCCGCCGCAGTCCCTCGCGTAGCGCCCCGGTGATTTGCGCGAACTCATCCTGCGCCTCGAACGGCGGATCGATAAGCACAAGCGCGCGTCGTTCCGGTGGCGGCAGCATTGCACGCAACGCCGTGTAGCCGTCCATCTCATGCACGCTCACCCGCCTCTCCCGCGCAAACTCCGCCCGCAGCTCCGCGCACTCCCCGGGATGTTTTTCACTCAGCGCCAGCCGGTCCTGCGGCCGCGCGAGCTGCTGCACCAGCCGCGGCGAACCCGGATAAAAGCGGGGCATAGCCGCGCCCTGGTCATTTTGCCGGTCAAATTCCCGGACCAAGGACACGTAATCTGCCAGCGCCGCGGGCAAATCGCTGCGCGCCCACAACCGGCCGATTCCGTCGGGCCACTCCGGCCTGCGCGCGAGCGTGTCGCCCTGTGCCGCGGCGACGAGGTCGTAGTGTCCGCGGCCCGCGTGCGTGTCGAGGTAGAGGAAGCCCTTTTCCTTTTGCTGCAGCGCGCGCACGAGCCGCACCAGCAGCGCATGCTTGAAGACGTCGGCAAAGTTGCCCGCGTGAAAAGAATGCCGGTAGTTCACGCGAAAACAGGCACCTTGACGACCGTCTTGCGCACAAGCGCCGGTTCCGCGCCCAGTCGCAGCGATGGCAAATGCGCGTCCGCCGGGAAAAACACCGCCGCCTCGCCCGCCCGCACGCGCAAGACAGAGCCGGCCCCGAACGGCTGGTAGAAAATCAAATCCTTCCCCGGCGTGAGATCTTCCGCAAGCGTGAGCCGCGCCGTATCGGCCACCTCCATCAGCTCCTCGCCGGCCATGACCAGCTGCACGTCGATGTAGGTGCGATGCGATTCCCAGCGGCCCTCGCTGCGCGGCTTTGTCCAGTAGGCCTGCTCGAGCGCAAACGCCCCGCCGCCCAGCTCCACGCGCCCGGTCGTGCCGGCCGCGATTTTTTCAATGCGCGCCTGCGCCGCGCTGCCGGGCCTCAGCACCTCCGCCGCGTAGGCAAACGCCACCGCAAAATGCTCCGGTCGCACGAGCTGCATGCGCAGCGTATCAAGTGTTCCAAAAATCGCCATGCGGCCACTCCAAACGCCGCCCGGCTCGCTGGCAAGCGCGAGCCCTCTCGCCCGCCTTGCCTTTCTTTGCCGGTATCCCATTCTCGGCCCGCCATGAATAAACTTACCTCTTTCCTCCTTTGTTTCCTGCTCAGCCCGCTGGCGCTCCTCGCCGGCAGCTTCGAAGGCACGATCCGCCTTTCGATGAAATCACCCAAGCGCGAGCAGCCCACGGTCATCGATTATTCCGTGAAGGAAGGCTTCCTGCGCATGGACATCGCCGTCACCGACAGCCACGGCAACAACCGGAACATCACCTCCATCTGGGACCTCGGCAAACATGAGATGTACACACTCATGCCGGAGCAGAAAATGTACATGGTGCTCAAGACCGAGGACATCGCCGCCGCCGCCCAAAGCGCCACGTCCAATGTGAAAATCGAAAAAACCGGCGAGACCGAAAAAATCCTCGGCTACACTGCTGTGAAATATCTCATCACGGACCCCGACCACAAAACCACCAGCGACGTCTGGGCGGCCGAAGGTCTGGGCACCTTCATGATGGGCCGCAACAGCCCCTTCGCCAAGAACGGCGGCATGAGCTCCATCGAAAAGGAACTCGCGGCCCGCGGCTTCTTTCCGCTGCGCATGATCAACCATGACGCCAGCGGTGCGGAAACCATCCGCATGGAGGCCGTCGCCATCGACAAGAAAAGCCTCTCCGACGACACCTTCGCGGTGCCAGCCGACTACCACCGTTTTGACATGAGCGGCATGTTCGGCGGGTTTGGCGGCGGCAAGCCGCCGTCGAACTGACCGCCTTTTGCCTTTGTTGCGCCGGCCGGCCCCTGCCCGCCGGCGTTTTTGTTTTCGCCACAAGCGGCCGGCCCTTGCCCCGCAGCAAAACCAGGTTTTAATCCTCAATACCTTTCATTCATGGCCGCCGGCGTTTTGCGCATCTTTTCCGACCTGCACCTCGGCGACCTCGGCTGCCGCGTACGCACCCTGACGCAGCTGATTCCCCTTTTTTCCGGCGCGGACGCCCTTCTCTTCAATGGCGACACGCTCGACACCCGGCCTGGCCCGGTCCGCCTGACCGCCACGGCCCTGGCATCCGTCAACGCCGCCAATGCCGCACACCGCTCGGAATTCTTCGATTTTCTCGCACGCCAGGCACCGCCCGCCACGCTACTCACCGGCAACCACGACCCTGATATTTCCACGCAGCACGCGCTCGATCTAGCCGGCGGGCAGATTTTCGTCACGCACGGCGACGTATTCTTCGACGACATCGTGCCGTGGAGCCGTGACGTGCCCGCGATGCGCGCGCACCTTGCCCGCGAATTCGCCTCCCTCGCACCGGCCGAGCGCACCCAGTTCGTCCCGCGCCTCGCCGCCTTCCGCCGCGTTTGCGCCCGCATCCCCCAGCGTCATCACACCGAACGAAATCCGTTCCGCTA
>Ga0210388_10000181_pt1 | contig 63005 bp, 55 predicted proteins | sample IncBWC19OmetaG_FD_155485 | JGI IMG/M metagenome (GOLD analysis project Ga0210388, IMG submission 155485) | Forest soil microbial communities from Barre Woods Harvard Forest LTER site, Petersham, Massachusetts, United States - Inc-BW-C-19-O ... | reverse complement strand
ACCGAATCGGCGAACACGTGATGGCCGGTGGAGAACGACGCATCGAGATAGACGTGCACCATCGGGAACAGGCGTCCTTCTTTCATATCTTTTTCGATTTGCGGAGCGGCGCGCCAGGCGGTGGTGTGATCGCCTCCAAAGCCATGAATGTTGTAAACCGTCGGATATTTTTTCGCCGCAGCGGCAGCGTAATCGGGCGGAAGCACGACGCCGGCGCGCATCGTGATCGGACGTCCCCAGAATTTGCTCAGCATCGGACTCACGAACTCAACCAGCTTCACATTGTCGGTGTCGGCCGGCTGCGGACGCATCGGCGTCAGTTTCGTGATCGCCAGTTTCACCGGCGCTGTGTCAGCCGGATTGATGCCGCGCACCGTGACGACGGCGCTATAAAGGTCGCCTCCATCCTGTGCGTTTCGCGCATAGCTGTGATCGGGATCGAGCAAGGCCATGAACTCGTAATCGCCGGGCGCGGCCGAGGAAAACGGCTTCGGGTATGCGATGTTGTCGGCGTCGAAAAGAATAGTCGATCCAGCGCGAAAAAACTCCACTTCTTTCGCCGCGATCCAGGTTTCGCCCGGCACGAAGCCTCCGGAGAGAACCTCGCGCGGTTTAGTTGCATCCGCGAGAAAGACGAGCAGGCGCCCCGACGACCCGTGCGGAGCCACCGCTGGATCGAGCGTAATCTCGAATCGCAGCGGCGCGGCAAATGAGAACACACTGAGGCTCAGAGCCAAAACAAAGCGCATAAAGTCAGGCTACCGCTTTCGGAGCCCCGAAGGATCCATCCCGTCGCCGAGCTTCTGCATTTGCGCCAGCAACTGCGCCTTCATCGATGCAAGCATCAATTTTTGCGCGGGATCGCCGGCAAGATTGGCGAGCTCATAGGGGTCCTCGGCAAGATTGAAGAGATGCGTGACCTCGCCCTTCGGCGTCGCGATGAGTTTGTCGTAGCCGCGGACCAACATCCGCCATTGGTCCTTTTCCTCAGTAAATACCACCTCCGAAGGCGTTTTGCCGAAAAGATCCTGGCCCTGCAGGCCATCAGGAATTTCCATTCCGCAGAGCGTGAGCAACGTCGGCATAATATCGACCTGCGATGCCAGATCGCGCGCCCCAGGCTTCAACTTCGCCGGATATCGTATCGCGAGTGGAATCCGCACCGATTCCTCGAACGGAACCTCATCGCCGTCGAGCCCCTGCGATCCCATCTGCCTCCCGCAATCGGAGGTGAACGCCACCACCGTGCTCTCCGACACCTTATCGAGCGCCGCTAAAATCCGTCCGAGATCGTCGTCGATCGATGCGCAGTGTCCATAAAACTTTGCCAGTTGCTGACGCGCCGGCAATTCGTCAGCCGAGGCGACATTGCCGCGCAGGTGCAGCCGAGCCACGCCCGGCTCCCGAATGTCCTGCGGATCGGGAAACGCGATCGCCACCGCGAACGGAGTTTTTTCGAACGCCTTAATTGCCGCGTCGGCTGTCAGCGTCTTCAAGTTTCCTAGGACCTCATCGCCCTTCTTCGCCGCGTGCGGGAATTTCGAAGTCAGCAAAGCGGTGCGCGCCAAACCGGGTTTCGGACAACAGCAATAGGCCCGCGAAAACACCACACTCTGCTGCCCGAACTTCTCCAGATTCGGCGCAACCAGATCCGGATCGCGATCCCATGGCGTCGCCTGCCCACGCCAACCGCTCGCGACGATCATTACCAGATTCGGCGGACGATCCGCGGCGAAGGCAAGCGCGAGAGGTGCCAACAAAAATTTTCGACGGTCGATCAAGCCCCTATAATAAAGGACTTGGGAACCAACTTTCGTCCGCCCGCACAACGTGCCGCTCCCAACCCAGCCGCCGTGCGCGCAGCCGACCGTACGTTTGAGCTCAAAAGCGAAATTCATCGCAAGCTGATCGGCGTGTTGAATCTCGAGCGCGTCTCCTCCATTCCTAAAGATCGCCTGCGCGCCGAAATCGGCCGCGTGGTGGAGCGTCTACTCGAAGATGAGCGCACGCCGATGACCACGGCCGAGCAGAACCGGATGATCGAGGAGGTGCTCGACGAAGTCCTCGGCCTGGGTCCGCTCGAGCCTCTGCTCAAGGAGCCTTCGATCTCCGACATCCTGGTCAACCGCTTCGACAAAGTCTATATCGAGCGGGCCGGAAAACTGTCGCTCACCTCCGTACGTTTCAAGGACAACGCACACCTGCTGCACATCATCGAAAAAATCGTCTCGCAAGTCGGGCGCCGCATCGATGAAGCGCAGCCGATCGTCGACGCGCGTTTGCTCGATGGCTCGCGCGTGAACGCAATCATTCCTCCGCTGGCCCTCGACGGCCCGTCGCTCTCGATCAGAAGGTTCGGCCGCCACGTCATCACCTCGGAGGAGATGCTGCACAACAAAACGCTGACCCAGGGGATGCTGCGCTTCCTTGCGGCGTGCGTACAGGCGAAGACGACGATTCTCATTTCAGGCGGCACCGGCTCCGGCAAGACCACGACGCTGAACGCGCTATCGCGCTTCGTTCCTGAGGAAGAACGGATCATCACGATCGAAGACACCGCAGAACTCCAGCTTCAGCAGAGGCACGTCGTGAAGTTCGAAACTCGACCGCCAAACTTGAATAAAGAGGGCGGGATCAGCCAGAGGCAGTTGGTCCACACGGCCTTGCGCATGCGTCCCGACCGCATCATCGTTGGCGAGTGCCGCGGCGCGGAGGCGCTCGACATGTTGCAGGCGATGAACACCGGCGTCGAGGGATCGATGAGCACGGTCCACGCGAACTCCCCGCGCGACGCGTTTTCGCGCCTCGAAGCGATGGTGTTGATGTCGGACGTGGAGATTCCGTCGAAGGTGATTCTGCAACAGCTCGCCAGCGCGATCAAGATGGTGGTGCAGGTATCGCGCCTTCAGGACGGGTCGCGAAAAATCATCAGCATCGCCGAAGTCCGCGGCGTGAAAGAAGATCGCATCGACGTGCAGGACATTTTCCTGTTCGAGCGGTTGGGGCTGACCGATGCAGGCAAAGTGAAGGGTCGATTCCGAAGTTCGGGCGAGACGCCGCAGATTCTCGCGCGGCTGAAGATGAACGGCATCGAGGTGCCTCCGCAGATCTTCGATGAAGTGGTCGAGGTCAATTTGTAGCGCATGTTCACGCCAAGGCGCTAAGCTCGCGAAGAAGAAAGACGAATAGAAATAATAATGCCTTTTTGTGTTAACTTCCGCTGCCGGTGGTCATTGTCGAGGCTGCTATGCGCCCGTTCCCGATTTCAACCAATGGCGACGGAGTGCTTCACGAGCTGACGCGATTATTGATGCTTCCAGCCCGATCGCGCCGACCTCACGCCATCGCTGAATCGATTCCGTTGTCTTAACTTTGCGCCTCCGCGAGCTTTGCGTGAAACTGTTTTTCAGATCAGCACCTTATCCACCGGCACGCCCCGCTTACACAAATCGCACGACGCAGCATCCTTATAGTAAGTGGCATCCAGCTTCGCCAGATAATAAAAAGGCAGCGGATCGAAGGTGATCGTTTTCGGGTTCGGCTGATAGATCATCACCGCCAGACCCACCACTTCCCCGCCCTTCGATTCCACCAGGTTTTTCAATTCCGCCAGCTTCGTGCCGGAACGCAAAATATCGTCGACCAGCAGAACTTTCTCGCCTTTCTTCAGTTCCAGATACTGGCGGAACTTCTGCGGCTCATTCATATTTTCGCGCTCCGCCCAGTAGACCTGGTGGGCTCGCAGCGCTTCGCAAACTCCGTAGGCGACCGGCAGACCGCCGGTGGCTGGCGCGACAATCGACAACTCGGGAATCATCGCCCGGATGTCGGAATGCGCGCGCAGCAGACGGCTCAGCGCGACGCTGAGAATCTTCGCTGCTTCGTAGTAGCGCATGGTCAGCGCGACTTGCAGATATTCGTTCGCGTGCAGGCCGTTGGTGTATTCGAAATGTCCTTCGCGCAGACCGCCGGTGCGACGGAGCAGGGCGACGACTTCATCATGGGTTGGGACAAGTTGCATAATTTGAGTTAATTAGTGAGCGCCTTTGCCGCTCAGTACGTGCGGAATCGTCCGCAGCAGGATCTTCCAATCGAGTGCCAGGGACCACTGGTCGATGTACTGCATATCGAGCTTCATCCAGGTTTCGAAATCGACCGCATCCCGGCCGCTGACCGCCCACAGGCTGGTGATGCCCGGACGCATGCGCAGTCTTCTTCTCTGCCACCGCTTATATTGTTCCACTTCGTCCGGCAACGCGGGCCGTGGCCCTACCAGGGACATATCGCCCTTCAGCACGTTCCACAACTGCGGCCACTCATCAATCGAAAATTTCCGCAGCCAGCGGCCCAGCCCGGTCAAACGCGGGTCGTTGGGGATCTTCATCGCTAACTTACGCTCGCTCAAATGTTCCACGTCGGCGCGCATCGCCTCCGCATTCTGGCACATGGAGCGGAATTTATAGAACACGAACCGCCGCCCGTTCAACCCGCAGCGGACCTGCCGGAAGATCGCGGGACCCGGCGAGGTAAGGCGGATCAGCAGTGCGATCAGCAGCATAAAGGGGCAAAGAAACACCGCCGCCGCGCCGGCCAGCAGCAGATCGGTAATGCGTTTGACCAGAAGCCGGATTTCGTCATGCGGGGTCGCCGAAAACGTCAGCAGTGGCAAGGCGCCCAGCCGCTCTAAGTAAACCTGGCTGTTTACATGTGGGAAAAAATCTACCGCAACCCGGGTCTTGACGCCTTCCTCGTCGCATAGAAGAAAAATTTCTTCCAGTTCCGAAAGGCGGCGGCTGTCCACCGCGAAAATAATCTCGTCGATGATATGCTCGCGCAACAGGTCCGGCAATTTCGCCAGCGGCCTCACCGGGTACCGCTGCGCCAGTTCCACTTCGCTGGCGGAATTACCGTCGGAAAGAAAGCCGGACAACTGCACTCCGTATCCTCGCGCGTCTTCGATCTGGCGGCCCAGCTTCATTGCCGCCGCACCTTCGCCCACCACCATCACATAGTGGGTGGACCCGAACTCCCGCAGGATCGCCCGCAAAGCACGGCCCGCATTTAACCGGAACAGGCTGAGCAGGATCCATGCCCCCGCCGCGAACAGGCCTACGAAGGCGCGGCTAAGGTCCAGTTTCAGCAGGTACTCGATCAATATGACGGAGGCCGCACCCACCAGGCATTGCCGGAAGGCGTCCCGCAGAATCACGCGGATATCGGCAGCGTCTATGCGGTCGTATACTTCCCACCACAGTCCCAGCAGCACACAAATGACTGCGGACCACGCGAGTAATATGACTCTTATCAACGGCGTTAAAAAGAATTCGTGTTCCAGCGCCAGGCGGGTGCGCGTCCAATAAGCCAACTGGAACGCCAGGGCGACGATCAGAACATCGGCTAATCCGAACAGGATGCGAACTTTGCGGTGATGTCCTCGAAACACTCATGTTCAGAATACCGGAGACGGGACCTTCAGACCACACTAGACCCAACCTTATAAATTGTCCTAAGGGGGATCGCCTAAGAACTTCAGGAGTTCACTGTATTGAATAAGGTCCCGATAGCTCTTAGTGTTAGTTGAGAGGTGTCCGTATCCCCATGAGACTCATCGTGCCCGCTCTGTTGCTCGCCTCCTGCTGCTTCGCCGGTACTGACGAACTGTCGCCGCAGATCAGTACGGTATCACCAAGGGTCGCCAAACCGGGCGACACAGTGGTCGTGACCGGCGTCTCCCTGGGCGAGGATCGGGTGGAGGAAGTGTACCTCAGCGACCACAAGTTCGACATGAAGGTCAAGGTGCTCGAACAAAGCGGGAAGATGATCAAGTTCCGCGTGCCTCCCTTCGCCAAGGGACGGATGCAGTTGCTCATGCTCATGAAGCCGAAAGGCGAGGATGATCCCAAACTGCTGGAGCTTCCGGCCTATCTTCTGATTGAAGAAATTTCCACCGAGATCGGGCAAGTGCAGGAAAAAGGGAAAAAGACCACGCAGGAGCAAAAGTAACCGCTTCGTCTTGTAGGGCGGCCAATTTTGGCGGCAGCCGCCTATCCAGGCGGCTTATCGCCGAGCCCCTGGTCTCTGTGATCTGTGATTGGCAGGCGGAACCGCCTGCCCCCGCCACGGCAAAGCAAGCATTTACAAAACGGTGGGACAGGCGGTTTCGCCTTTCGAACACAGACTCGTCAGAAAGGGGTTGTACGAGTATTCGCAAACATCTGCTGCAAGCTTGCCTTCACAATTGCATTGTCGCGGATCCTTCAAGGCGCTATCTTGCGTGCCGCACTCCTGGCCCCCGCGCGAAACTCGACATCGGCGGCGGTGGCGGAGGCTCCGGCGGAGGCTCGACCTTCTTCGGCCGTGCGTCCAGATGCTTCAGGATCATCTCGTCCTTCGCCTTCTGGAATTTTGGAGTTCCCGGAGCGACCCCGGTAAGCGCGACCATCTCATCAGTGACTTCCTGCGACGCCGGCAGGTACTTCTCGAAGTAATTCCGGATCCGGTCCTGCACCAGGCGCTGGGATGAATACACCATCAGCCACAGCACTTGCTCGCCCGGCGCTTTGATGAGCGCTTGGTAGAGCTGCGATGCCTTCTTGAGCTTGTCGGCCTTCAGTTCGCGCTCCAGTTTCTTGGCCGCGCCTTCCAACTTCTGCCACGCGGCTACTTCGGACCGCTCGATCATGGCGTTCTTGATCAGAGCCGCCCGGTCCTTGGCGTTCAGATTTTCGAGCAGGACGCTCAAGAACAGCGGCAGGCTGTTCATTTTCAGGTCCGTGCCGAACGGAACCAGTTGCCGCGCCTTTTGGAGCTTGGTAAAGTTCGCCAGATTGAGCTTCGCGCCGGTCAACGCGGGCGAATACAGCGCGGTTAGTTTTTCCTCGTCCAGAGTGCGCATCAAATCGGCCGACAGAGGCTCGTTCGCCATGTGCCGCAGCTCCGCGCCCAGAGCTTCGGCCGAAATGCGGGTCAGCATTTCCGCTTCCCGCGCATTGTCGTATTGCATACGAGTACGCTCGTCGATCGCGTAGCCCAGACGAACTTTGAAGCGAATCAGGCGGATCATGCGCACCGGATCGTCGTAGAAGGAATAATTATGGATGGTCCGCAGTTCTTTGCGTTCGATATCGCCCACGCCGTTGGTGGGATCGATCGGCAGGCCCATGGACGCCTTGTTGAGCGATAGCGCGATCGCGTTCACCGTAAAATCCCGCGTTCGCAGATCCTCGTGAATCGTCGCGGGAGAAACCTGCGGACGCGCGCCGGATTTGGTGAATTTCTCAGTTCGCGCCATCGCCAGTTCCACGCGCACGGAGCCCGGGAATCGCATCTCGACGCTCTTGCGCAGTTCATCGGTGGAAACGACGGTCGCGCCATACTTTTGCGTAACGATCTTCGCCAGCTTGAGCGCACTGCCCTCGACCGTGAAGTCGAGGTCCCTGACCGGAAAGCCCGCCAGCATGTCGCGCATCGCCCCTCCGGTGAGAAACAAGTTGACACCGGCCGCCGCTGCGACTGCCTGCATCTGGCCCACGACGCGGAACTGGTCCGTGCTCAGATGGCTTTCCAGCTTGAACATGTAATCGCTCATTCGTACCTGCCTTCAGACGTCCGCGGCATCAGGCGCGCGGGTGATGTTGATCCACGATCTCCCGCAGACGGCGCCGCGCGACGTGCGTATAGACCTGTGTGGTGGAAATGTCGGCGTGTCCCAGCATGACCTGCACACTGCGCAGGTCCGCGCCGCCCTCCACCAGATGTGTCGCGAAACTGTGGCGCATCACGTGCGGCGTCAGGTCGCGAAAAATCCCCGCTTTTTTCCCGTGTCCGGCCAGCAGCTTCCAGAATCCCTGCCGGGTCATCGCCCCGCCCCTGGCGGTGACGAAAAGAAACCGGCTCGCGCGCCCCTTCAGCAGCGCTGGACGCCCCTTCGTCAGGTAGTCCCCGACCGATTCTCCCGCCGATTCTCCGAAGGGCACCAGGCGCTGTTTATTGCCCTTCCCGGTTACTCGGAGCACCCCGGAGTCCCTCTCGACATTGTTCAACTCCAGGCGGCAGAGCTCGGTAACCCGGAGTCCTGTCGCGTAGAGCAGTTCGAGCATGGCGCGGTCCCGGAGGCCGGTGGGTTTCTTGGCATCTGGGGATATTAATAATCGGTCGATCTCCTGCCTATTCAGATATTTGGGCAGGTTCGACCACTGCCGCGGGGGGGTGAGAAACTCAGTGGGGTTGATCTCTATCTCGCCTTCGCGGGTCAAAAAGCTATAAAAGTTGCGAAGGGTGGTCATATGCCGCGCAATCGACCTGGCCGACAACCCCGCGCTGTATAAAGACTCGATGTAGTGTCCGAGATCGGCGGCCGTTGCGGCGCTGGGTGCCAGCGGCGAGATCCCGTCACTAAATCGCTGTAGATCAATGAGATAAGCACTTAGCGAGTTCGCCGAGAGGCCCTTTTCCACGCGACAGAAATCAAGAAACGATTTGGCGTGTCCACAAAGGGCACTTTTAGGCGGCATCGCCTGCATTGAGCCAATGATACAATACTTGCGAAATTGTTTGAAAGGAAATCCTCGCACTTAGGGCGGTTAAGTGGCTCAATCGACCAACAAAAAGGTACTTTTAGCCCGCTTCGACCGCGAGCCCGTGGAGGGGTTCGTTCAGGCTTCGGCGGGCTTCGAGGGGGAAGCAATTGAGGTGCTCACGCCCTCCGGGACCCTGCTGCGGATCCCCGTATCTGAGACAAAAGCCGTTTGTTTTGTTAGAGATTTCGAAGCCGGCGAGACTTGGCGGGAGCATCGGACCTTTCTTACGCGTCCCAAAATGCCTGGAGTTTGGGTCCGATTGCTGTTCCGGGACGGCGATTCCGTGGAGGGAATGGTCCCCAATAACCTGATGCTGGTGGAAACTGCGGGATTTAGCATCATTCCACCCGATCCGACGTTCCAGAACCAGAGAATCTTCGTCCCTAGGGCGGCTTTGCGGGAAGTACAGGTGCTGGGGGTGGTCGGGAGCCCTCTGCGGCGGCCGAAGACGAAAAAGACCACCGCGGAGGAACAATTGGAGATGTTTGGAGATCGTTAAACGGCCTTAAAATTCCTGAATGCGCCTTGGGGGAGTGCTTATTCGACCTTAATTTCGCCCTTAACTGGCCAAGCGGATGGAAAGCTCCTGAGCGGCCAGATCTTCCCAGCGGTTCTCGACGGTGTTCTGCACGAAGGTGAGGCGGTCCACCATGAAGCCGTGGGAATAAGGAAACTCCCGCCACCGGCTCCGGGCGCGAGCGGCTGCCAGCTCTACTTCTTCTGGCAACAATTGCTGCGCCAAAGTCACGTGGGGATGATATTCATAGGGCTCGGCGAATTGCAGAGCGCCGTGGTTTAGCGCGGCATGCATTCTTTCGAGCTCGCGATAACCCGCGCCGATGGATAGATAAATTACATTGGTGCCGGGAAAGACTTCGATCGAGGTCAGTTCGACGCGAAAGGGGGGAAAGTTTTCGAGCGAAGCGCTCAGATCCTGCCAAACGGCTTCGGGAAGGCCTGCGGTGAGGGGGCGCGGAGGTAGCACGGTGACGTGAGTCCTGGCCATGCAACGCGGCACCAACTCGCAACGCAGCGAATTCAGGAACCCGCCCAAAGGGTCGGGTAGATAAGAAATCAGGGCGAAGGAATTAATCGCATTCCCTGCCCCATTACCGCCGTTCATTTCTCCTGTTATTGTAACGCGGGTCTATGCCTTATGCGGAGGCTGCCTGGGTGGCGGGTTGCGGCGCGGAATTTGGATCGGGCACAATTTCCGGCAGGACCCATTGCGCTTCTTCAATGCCGACAAACTTAAAGATCCGCAGGGTGCGGTCCTCGCACTCAAGAACATCGCCAACCTGAATCGGCTCAGAGGCGTCGCGGAGGGCGAAGAAAGCGGCGTACGGCGACGCGGCTTCTACGACGTCGGTCTCCGAGGTTTCGTAGTCCCGAGGCTTGACGGCGGCCATACCCGACAGGTGCGGCGCGAAACGGAAGTTCTGGCGAAGATGAGCTTTCAGGCGGTGAATCCGGAATGAAGGCATAGGTCGACTCTTATTATCTCCAAAAACAATTTGGAATGGAAATGTTTTTAGCGGAGTCCTCGCCGAGCGCGAGCCAGCGCTCGACATTGTCTTTTTTCCAGGCCAGGGCGTCGCGGACCGAGCCGAGTACGCCATCCGGCTCGACGGTTACCAGGCGCACGCCTTCGGGCAGCGGAGGATGGTGCCCGAACACGCTGCGGAATCCTTTCACAAAGGGCTTGAGGACGGAGGAAGGGATTTCGGGCAGGGCATGAATCGCCAGAATCTCCGTAGCACCCAATTCCACCGCGGCCCATACCGGCAGAGGATTGAGCAGGCCTCCATCGGAATACCAGCGGCCGCCGATCCGCCGCTGCGGAAGCAATCCGGGGATGGCGCAGGAGGCGGCCAGATGTTTCCAGGTGACGTCGCTGCCGCTGACGATTTTCGGTTTCATGCGGGCGAGATCGGTCAGCGTGAGGGCAAAACCGGCGCGGGCGGGATAGCGCTCCATGAGTACTTGAATGGTGCGTGGCAAGTCGCGAAATCGTCCGACTTCCGGCTGCATCCAGAATCCGCACAACTCATCGGCGGTCGCACCGCCGGAGATCGCATAGCCGTTCAGCGACCCAACGGACGCGCCTACTATCAGGTCCGGGGCCAGGGCGCCGATTCTCGATGCCAAGCCTCGCCAGACGCCTGCCTGCCAGGATCCGAACATGCCGCCGCCTGAAAGAACCAGGGCTCGTTTCATGGATTTTTTGGGTTGTTCATTGGGACCTGAAGCGCTCGGGGCGTAGACACGAGGGTCAACGCGGCACGCACGAGTGCGGCGCTACAAGCGCCGAGTTATTCATCCATAGATTCTCATACAATAGAAATACAGCGCTTCAATGGCATTTGACCCGACCCAATATGGACCTGACGTAGCTCGCATTCTGGCACTGGGTGAAAATGGCCAACGCTTACTCCCCCTGCGGCCTACCCCCTGCTACAGCCAGGAAGCCCGTCAATTACTAAAGACGTTCAAACCGCGCGACCTGTTCCCGAATCAGGAGGAGCCCGAGGCTCCGATGGCCGGGCTGTTTCTCTATTTTGCCTGTTTTGAGGAAGCGCACGATCTGCTGGAGATTTGTGAAACGCCTGAAGGCGAGTTGTGGCATGCGATTCTGCATCGTCTGGAGCCGGATTCGGGGAACGCGGCTTACTGGTTCCGGAAGGCGGGTCCGCACCCGATCTATACGCAGCTCGCGAAGGCCGCTGTAAAGATCCTGCACCGGATCCGGGACGCAGAATTCCGCACCGGGCGCTGGGATCCGTTTGCATTCGCAGCTTTTTGCGACCGCGCGCGAAAACAGCCGGGTTCGGCGCAGATCAAAGCCGCGATGGAAATTCAGCGAGCGGAGTGGCAGATTCTGTTCGACTACTGCGCGAGGCTATCCGAGTGAAGCCGCGCGCCGTCCTTTGGGTGCTGGCGCTCCTCGTAGTCGGCGGGCTGGTGTGGGCGCTGGTGAGCTGGCACAAGCAGCCGCCGGAGATTCCGTTCACCAAGGTAGCGCGGGAATCGATTGTGAGTTCGATCTCCACGAACGGCAAAGTGGAGCCGATCGATTGGGCGGCCGCGCGCGCAGAACGTGCCGGCCCGGTAATGGCGATTCTCATTGACCGGGGCAAACATGTGGAACTGGACGCGCCGTTGGTCGACATCGACGACTCCGACGCCAAGGCCGAGCTGGCCGCGGCGCAGGCGCGCATAGAACAGACGCGAGCCGACCTGGCAATGTTCGAAAGAGGAGGGCGCGCGACGGACCTGGCCGATATTGCGAGCGGCCTTGAGAAGGCGAAGCTGGAACTGGAAGCGGCGCAGAAAGAGTTCGACATTAATACCCGCCTGGAAGCCAAAGGCGCAGCGACCCGCGTCGAGGTGGCGACGGCGAAGCAGCGCGTCGAGAACGCGAAACTGCAAATTCGCGGGTTTGAATTAAAACGGGAAGCACTGGTGGCTGGATCGGACCGTTCGACGGCGCTCGCGCGGCTGCACGATGCCGAAGCGGCGGCGAGACTCGCCGACCAACGGATCAAGCAGAGCGTGGTGCGGGCACCGATCGCAGGCGTCGTGTATCAATTCGACTTGAAGCGCGGCGCGTATTTGAGTGCGGGCGATATCGTCGCAACCATCGGCAAGCTGGAGCGGGTAAAGGTCAATGTTTACGTCGATGAACCGGATCTGGGACGGGTGAGGACCGGGTTGCCCGTCACGATTACATGGGATGCGCTAGCGGGCCGTACGTGGAAGGGCACGGTAGACAAGACGCCGACGCAGGTGGAAACGCTGGGGTCGAGGCAGGTGGGACAGGTGATTTGCGTGATCGAAAATCCGGACCGCGATCTGCTGCCTGGCACAAACGTCACGGCGGAGATCCGGGCGGAGTCTGTGGAGAACGCTTTGACGATTCCGCGGGAGGCGATCCGGCGGGAGTTGGGGCAGGCCGGAGTGTTCGTGCTGGTGGGCGATCACGTGTCGTTCAAGAAGATCACGATGGGGATCGGGAATACGACGCGCGCCCAGGTGGAGGGTTTGAATGAGGGCGATAGTGTCGCGCTGCCGACGGAGAGGCCGCTGAAAGAGGGGATGGTTGTGAAGGCGGTGTATTAGGCTGCTGAGAAGAGGGCAGGCCGGGGACCTGCCCCACTGCGGCTTGCGCGGTAAGATCGTCACATGCACTCTCTGCTCGTTGCGCTGCTCCTCAGCGCCGACCTGACGCCCCAGATGCAGTCCACGATGGACCACATCTCTGCGCAATCGCTGCGCGGGCATCTTTCTTTTATTGCGTCCGATCTGCTGGAAGGCCGAGCCACCCCTTCGCGAGGCCTGGACCTGGCCGCCGAATATATCGCTGCGCAGTTTCGCCGCGCTGGACTTGAGCCGGTTGGCGACGACGGATACTTTCAGACAGCGACTTTGATCCAGCGCGAGCCCAACTGGGAAGGCTTCGAAATGACGGTTACCAGCGGCGCGAAGACGATCCGCATCGATAAGACCGAGGCATATCTAGTGCCGGAGTCCGCTCTGAATCTTCACGACGTTCCAATCGTCCTCGCCGATCAGTCCACGGAAACCCGCGGCAAGGTGGTCTTTGTGCCGAATCCACGAGGCCGCGGCAACTTCGATCAACCCGCGCTGGTCATCGCGAACAGCGCCAATATCCCGAGTGGGCCGCAGATTCGCGATCCCGAGGCAGGTCCCGGCCGCGGCGGGATGAACATGGTGAACAAGCCGGAGCTGGCTGCGTTCCTGAAAGACAATCCCGACGCGCGGCTCAGCGTTCATATGGCCGCGTCCATTGAAAAGCCGGTGAAAGTTCACAATGTCGCAGGAGTGCTGCGCGGCTCCGATCCGCAATTGAAGGACACCTACGTGATGCTCACCGCGCATTACGATCACCTGGGCACGCGCGCGAGCGGCGACGACAAGATTTTCAACGGCGCGAATGACGACGGCAGCGGAACGGTATCTGTCATGGAGATCGCTGGCGCAATTGCCGCACTCGACCGGCATCCGGCGCGCAGCATCCTCTTTATGACGTTCTTCGGCGAGGAGCGAGGGTTGGTCGGCTCGCGTTACTACGGGCGCCATCCGCTGGTGCCGCTTGAAAAAACTGTTGCCGACTTAAATCTGGAACAAATCGGCCGCACCGACGCTACCGATGGTCCGCAGATTGGCACAGCGTCCATTACCGGGTTCGATTTCTCGGAGCTTCCCGGAATTCTCGCCGACGCGGGCAAGGTGGCGGGAATCAAAGTCTACAAAAACGAGCAGGCCAGCGATCCTTATTTCGCTCGGAGCGACAATCAGGCTCTCGCCGACGTCGGCATCCCAGCGCATACTCTGTGCGTCGCGTTCGATTATCCCGACTATCACAAGGTCGGGGATCATTGGGATAAAGTCGATTACGCGAACATGGCAAAGGTCGATCGCGCGGTCGCGCTGGCGCTGCTGCGAGTCGCGTCCGATGCTCCGCCGCCGAAGTGGAATGAGGGAAATCCGAAGGCGAAGAAGTATGCGGAGGCTGCGAAAAAGCTGCATCCTTAGGTTTCGCCTTACTCAGGGAAGTATTTGGCTGTGCCTGCCAAAACCCGTCCACCTTGGATTGTAAACGGCACCTCAACCCGTCCCTCGCAGCATTTCATCTTACGCGACACATTCGGGTCATCCTTCTCGGTTTGGATGTGGAATATGAGTGCCGCGAAGTCAAAGCGCGACATCGGCTGATAAGTGCTCATGCCATGGGGCGCGGCTCGGTCGGCTGCGTCAAACACCGGCTTGAAATCGAGCAAAGCCGCGCCGGCGGGTGAGACGACAAAGTAGTCTTCATAGAAAATGTGATAGATCCCGCCGTCATCGAACTTCAGGCGGACGATGGATTGCTGCCCAACTTTTAAGATCTCGGCCGGAAATAGTGTCATGCCGCTTCCGTCGGCTTCCTGGAGGTGAATCTCATGAAGCTGATTGGGGGATGTCTCGACGAGAACCGACCTCAGATATGGCTGCGATTTATGCGCGCTCGAAAAGTAGAGAAGCTCGTATACAGTGAACGCATCGATCCTGCCGACGAGCCGGACTGTCGTGTGCGTCGTCAAGCGATCCTCAATCTCTGAGGGCGTGTCGGCGCACGGCAGGATTCGATCGCTAGGGTTGCTCCTTGCGCAAGGGTGATGGCGAAAGTAGGCCAAGTCATGAGCGGGCGGCGAATCGTTCGGCACTTCTTCGGATCCGTCCCGAGCGTTCAGATATCTTTTCCAGTCAGCACGAGTTGTGGCCGTCATCAGGAGGATGCAAACGGCCCAGCGAAGGATCATCGGCTTGAGTATTTCACAAAATCAAGATATTGCCGCTCGCCCTCTGGTGTTCCCGCCAAAAAACGCACAGGACGCAGACACAGGGCATTCGCTGCATTTCGGATTCTTCAATTTACAGACCCTCTGCCCGTGACATTTCAACAACAAATACGCCCGGATGCGAACGTCGAACTTTGCCGGCACATCTTCTGCAATCATCCGCTGGGCTTCTTTGTATGTCACGCCGTAGTTTTCGTGCTCCTGGCCGATCCGCATTCGTACAAGGACATGGGGACAATTTGACGGCACCGCTGCGACTGGCGAAATGCCTCCGAACAACAAGATGCGATCCGCCCCTGGATCGGCAATGTTGGGAAACTTCTTCAGTGCTGCGCGTACCCGGGCGATCGGCAAACCTTTCAGCCCCTCGAGCAAATCACCGCCGAATTCTTTTTCGATTCTCTCCGCGATTTCCTTCAGACGCATTGCGCGTAGCTCCGGCACCATTCCTCCGGGCTTTAACGCGAGCGCGAGTTTTGCAGGATTCGCCTTCAGCAACTGGTCCGGGCCCACTCCGATCTCGCGTTGCAGCGATTCCCAGCCCTTCGCGCATGCCGAATCGCTCGCAGGATATCCGCAGTGCCACCACACGAGAAAAAGATAAGGATCGGCAGGCCAGCTTGGCTCTTGCTGACCGTAATGCTTTTCTAAAGCATCACATAGATCGCCCAAGCGGCTAGGGCTTAACATTCATCGGCCTCAACAACTGCCTCCACTCCGTGTCGAAAATTCCTCCGCGGACCACTTGCCGTGCCAGCGGATGGATCATCGCGTAATCTCCGAGCCTGGGATAAAGCAGTGCGTTGGTCCCCTTAAACTCCTCTTCGTGAAACGTGTGGCCGCTGTTGAACACCACGTATCGCGAAGGGTTCAGGGGATTCGGAGCGATCATCACAGGAACCAGAGGAGCCGTCGGCCATCCCCTCATCAGCAGAGGGGCGATACGCTTCGTCAATTTATTACTCGACATGTCGCCGAACAGGATCAGGTGATAATTTTCGATATCCTCATCTGTCACGGCTTTGTCGTCCTTGATCCGCGCCTCGCCGCGCATATACTTCGCCCATTCCTTGCGAAACTGCTCCATCGTGTCGTTGATGTATTGGGCTGCGTCTTTATTCTCCGGCTTGCCCGTCGGACGCACCACCAGAAAAGCGTCCTTGAACGCATCGTCGATCGGACCTTGTAAGCCCGGCTTCTTATAACGACCGGCTTTGCCCGCGCGCCTCCATCCATCGGAGGTTTTCGTGAGCAGACCGAAATTCGCCAGTTCGACACTCTGTCCGTCGATGATCGCGTGGGTCCCGCCTTCGATCGCGATCCGGGAAACATTTCGCGTCGTCACGCGAATCTCATCGCCTGAGCGATCCGCATCGACCTCCGCGCGTTGATACTGCCTTTCCACGCTTTCCACCGAAATCCAGTAACACTTGTGAAACGCCGTCGTGTAGGTCACGAAATGAATATGATCCGGCTCCTGGCGCGGCCAGGCCAGCACCGCATCGATAAACGTGTTCGAGGCCGCCAAGCTGGCCGGCTCCCATTTATGCGCCGTCCCCGGACCGATCAGGAACAGCATGTGCGGCGGCTCGATATGCTCTGCGGCCAGCCTCTCCTGAATATTCATGCTGGCCTGCAACTGAGGATCGATCTCGCCTCCATAGCCCACCATCGGCACCATCTGCGCGTTGGCCGCATAATCCACGGCGTCGTAAATTCGCAGCAACGCGTCCTGATACCCCACCAACGGCCCAAGTTTCGCGTACTTCTTCGTCTCCGTAAATCCCGCGCCCGCTTCTACCGCCGCCCATTTATCGGGGAAATGCAGACCGATGTGCCACGCCCCCGCGCCGCCCATGGAGAATCCGCGCAGCACGACTTTCTTCTCATCGATTTTATAGCGAGCCTTCACGGAATCGATCGCCTCGAACACGTCGGTCTCGCCGGCCCAGCGATACGCGTTATTGCCGCGGCCATAGACGTCAAGCGTGATGTAATCCTGCGCCACCGGATGATCGTTCTCATGCGCCGCAATGAAACTGACCTCCGTAAGATCATTGCCGCGCCCATGCAGCACCACATCCAGCCTCACCGGCTTCGACCCGTCGTACGATGCGGGAATGGTCAATCCGTAGGGCTGGACGCTACCATCGATTTTCGATCGATACCCGCGGACCATTCGACCCTTGCGCGTTTCCCATGAGAAATTGGGGTCTGCCGCTCGAGTCAATCCGTGATCTAGCGCCTGAATCGTATTCGGAACATAAGCCGGCGCGTAGAATTCTTCTTCGAATCGAAGAACCCACTTCGCGGCCTGCTGATAGATTTCGATGTCGGCGAGACGCGCCTCTTCGGTGTGTTTCGCACGTAATTCATCGATCGCGTGCGTCAATTGCGCGAGCTTCGAGGTAATTTGCTCCCGCTCCGCAGCCGTCGGAAGCGATGCGCTCCGCGCCCCCAACGCCATGCCAACAATGCAAACCAAAAACTTCATTTCTGGCCAAAACAATACAAGTACGCGATGGTGCGCACGTAAATCCTGCCATCCTCGATCGCCGGCGTCGCATAAATATCTTCGTCAAGCTTATTCGCAGCCAGCATCTCCTGATCCCCGCCCGCTTTCAGCACTGCGATCACTCCGCTCTGCGACGCGAAATATATTTTCCCATCCGACGCCACCGGCGACGCGTAATACTTATCCGACACCGACCGCAGCCGAGCCTGCTTGAACACCTCGCCCGTCTTGGCGTCGAGCGTCGTCAGCACCCCGCTGTCATTGATCATATAAATCACGCCACGATACAACACTACCGAAGGTAACTGCGGAATCGACTTGTGAAATTTCCACTGCACCGCCGTCGCCGACACGTCGCCGTGCGACCCCGCTTTCACCGCCATTAACGAATTTGTCGCGCCCATGATCGCCGCGTACATCTTCCATTCGTATGCGTCCAGCACCCCGTCCCCGTTTAGATCAATGAACGGAAAATAGGTCTTCGTCCGCTGATCCGGCGCCTCCGCGATGGAAATCTTCCCATCGCCGTTTTTGTCGCTCGTCTTCAGCACCTCTTCAAACGGCGCGATCGCGATCTGCTTGCCCGGATCGTTCTCCGGCGTATTATATCCGTTGATGTAAATGGTGTCCCCATCGATTACGGGCACGCTCTTCATCTCCGACGCCAGCCCGTGCATCCACCAGACGCTCTCGCCCGTCTTGGCCGAATATACATCCATCCGAAATGACGCTGGCGCCACGATCAAAGACTTCCCGTCCGTATCCTTAATAATGCTGGGCGTCGAATGCCCGCTCAACGCCTCAGGCCGAGCCGTCTTCCAGCGCTGCTTCCCGTCCGCGAGGCCAAACGCCGCGATGAACGACCCCGTCGATTGATCGCACACCAACACCACTTCATCGTCTACCACCACCGGCGACGAGCCCATGCCATACACGTTATTGAAGGGACCCAACGGAACGTGCCACCGCTCATTCCCATCAAATCCATAGGAAAGGAGCCCATACTCGCCGAAAAATACGTAAATGTTTTTCCCGTCGGTCGCCGGCGATGGCGATGCCGGACTGTTCCGCTTGTCGATTTTCTCGGTGCGCGTCTTTGGCGCCTCACGACGCCATAAAATCTTCCCCGTCGCACGATCCAGCGAGATCGTGAAAAGCTTCTCGCCCTCAAACGCCGTTAGAAAAATCCGATCGCCCACCAGAATCGGCGAGGAGTGACCCGGCGGCAAAGCCACGCGCCACCGCATGTTCTTCTCGATCCCGAACTCCACCGGCAGACCGTGCGCCTCACTCACCCCTGACCCGTTCGGTCCGCGAAAACGATCCCAGTCGCTCCCCAGAAGGGAAAAACACGCCAGCAAAACTTGTAAACTAATGCTCATAAACCGTGACTCCTACTATACAACCGACCTCAGCGAGCCTTGACGCCCTGGACGCTTGGACCCGCGAAGTTGTCCAGTGGCATTTCAGCCCTGAAACCGGCACGCCCTTCTGGATCGAGCGCGCGAAGTCCCTCGACTTCGATCCATTGCGCGACATCCGAACCTATAACGATCTCGATAAATTCGGCTTCTTCGAAGACGAGTGGCTGCGCGGAGGTCCCGTCCGCCGCTGGGTCCCGAAGGCCTACGCGAATAAGCCGATCTTCACGTTTGAAACCGGAGGGTCCACCGGCGTTCCGAAATCCCGGATCGCGCACGAGGATTTCCGGATCGATTACGAAGCCTTCTCCGATACTTTGCCCGACGAATTTTTCCCTCGGGGAGCGGACTGGCTGCACCTGGGTCCGAGTGGCCCACGCCGTCTCCGGCTCGCCGTCGAGCACCTGGCGCAGCATCGCGGAGGCATCGCCTTCTGCGTCGATCTCGACCCTCGCTGGGTCATAAAACTGATCAAGCGCGGCGACATTCAGGAAGCCGAGCGCTACAAACAACATTGCATCGATCAGGCTTTGACGCTTCTCAAAGCCCACGAAATCCATTGCATGTTCACCACGCCGAAGCTCCTCGAGGCCTTGTGCGAAAAAATCAACCTGCGCAGCGCCGGCATCCAAGGCATCTTCTGCGGAGGCACGGAAATGACTCCGCAATTCCACCGCTTCGCCAAAGAGGAACTGCTAGGGGACGAAATTTATTTCGCGCCCACCTACGGCAACACGCTAATGGGCCTGGCCGTTCACAAGCCTTTCGACATCGCCGACAATTACGCGGTGATTTACTACCCGCCCAGTCCCAGAGCGATGATCGAAGTAGTAGACCCCGACAATCCCACCAAGATGGTCGATTATGGCCAAACCGGCCGCGTGCGCCTCACGACGCTAACCAAGGAGTTCTTTATGCCGCGCTTCTTGGAACGCGACGAATGCGAACGCGAACCCCCATGCGAAAGGTACCCCTGGGACGGCGTCCGCAACGTGCGCCCTTTTAGAAAATTCCAAACCACTGTAGTAGAAGGCGTTTATTAATGAGGATGTTTGCAGGTAGGACAGGACCCCGGCCTGTCCTCTTCTTTCTCCTCCTCAGCCTTCTTCTACTCAGCCTCCCCCTCGTAGCAGCCGACGACCGCCTCCAGAACGAAATCTCCCGCCTCGCCTCAATCACCGACGGCGAAGTGGGGATGACTGCGATCCACATCGAAACCAACCGTCACATCGCGCTCCACGAAACCGACCGCTTCCCCATGGCGAGTACCTTCAAAGTCCCTATCGCCGTCCAGCTTCTGTCCAGAGTCGACCGCGGCGAAATCCGCCTCGATCAGATGATCACGATCGAGCCTCACGATCTGCACCCCGGTAGCGGCACGCTCTCGAGTCTCTTCAAACAACCAGGAGTAAGCCTCAGCGTAAGAAATCTGATGGAGCTGATGCTCCTCATCAGCGACAACAGCGCGACGGATATCGTGCTGCGCCTCGCCGGCGGCCCGGAAGCCGTGACGTCGAAAATGCGCGAGTTGGGAATCAGCGGCATCAACGTAAATCGTCCCACGGTACGCCTGATCTCCGAATGGTTAGGAGCCGATCTTCCTCCAGAAAAAGATTGGACACCCGATCTTTGGAGTCGTCTCTATGAGGCCATCCCTCCAGCCACACGCACGGCAGCCGAAGCGAGATTTAACACCGACCCCAGAGACACCGCGCAGCCTTCCGCTATGGCCGACCTGCTCCTGAAAATCTACAGCAAGAAACTCCACAAACCGGAGACCGCCGAACTGCTACTGGACATCATGCGCCGCTGCCAGACCGGCGACGCGCGCATCAAAGGAATGCTCCCGCCGGATACGGTAATCGCCCATAAAACCGGTTCGATCGGAGGAACCATTAACGACGTCGGCATCGTGACGTTACCCGACAACGCCGGTCACGTTGTCATAGCCCTCTTCGTGAAGCAAGGCACCAAATCGGAAGCCAGCGAAAAAGCCATAGCCCAAATCGCCCGCACTGTCTACGATTATTTTTTATACGCTTCGCACTAGGGTCCTGAGTTGGAAATACGGAGTGGGCCGAGTTTCAGTTTGCAGCATCGGCGTCAACCTATGCCGGCTCGATCGAACAGATGGGAGACGCCGGCTGAAGCCGACGCCGCAGACCAAAGGTCCGCGCCACCAAGTTCAGGGTCAAATTGGCTGCCGGTTTCTTGAATATATACCTTGACAGGTATATGCTTCTTGGGGTACACTCAGAGCGTGGAATCTGTTTTTGAAATCATTGCGGAGCCGAACCGCCGCGCGATATTGAGCCTCCTGGTCTCGTCCCAACAGTCGGTCGGAGAGATCGAGCGCCAACTTCGCATGCCGCAACCGACCGTGTCAAAGCATCTGCGAGTGCTGCGCGAGGCCGGTTTTGTGGAATCGACGGTGGACGCACAGCGGCGCCTCTACCGCCTGAAACCGGAACCACTTCAGGAGGTCGATGCGTGGCTGGCCCCGTTCCGCCGGTTCTGGTCCGCTCATGTAGACGCTCTCGAACGCCACCTGGACCGCATGGATCAAATAGCACCGACGAGGACGAAAGGCAAGGAGAAGACGACGCGGCCCAAACCGCGAACGTGACAAAGGAGAAAAGAAATGAAAATCAAATTGACTAGTGTATTCGTGGACGACCAGGAAAAGGCCCTACGCTTCTATACGGAAGTATTGGGGTTTGCCAAGAAGTCCGATTTCAGCAACGGCCCCTATCGCTGGCTGACGGTGGCTTCGCCCGAGGATCCGAACGGCACTGAGCTGCAACTGGCGCTGAACAACAACCCCGCGGCCAAGGCGTATCAGGAGGCGATATTTCAACAGAACCAACCCGCGGCTATGTTCTTCACCGACGACGTCAAGGGCGACTACGAGCGGATCAAGGCCCGTGGCGCTGAGTTCACGATGCCGCCGACCGACGTAACCGCATCGATCATCGCGATGCTGAAGGACACCTGCGGCAACCTCATTCAGCTCACTCAACTGGCGCGTCATTAAAGCAGATAGGAAGGCGGAAACGATGACCAATCACGAGCAGTATGCGCCGGGTCCGGCCAACGTGGCCCAGATACAAAAAGACGGCGAGGATTGGACGCTTGTTCTCGTCAAGCAATTGCGCCACTCGCCGGAAAAGGTCTGGCAGGCGCTGATCGACCCGGCGCATCTGCGCGAGTGGGCTCCGTTCGAAGCGGATGGGAGCCTGGGCACGGCTGGAACCACGGTGAAGCTCACCACGGTGGGAGCACCGGGGCCGCACATTACCGAAACAACCGTGAAGCGAGCCGACGCTCCCACGTCGCTTGAATACACTTGGGGCGCGAACGACATGAGGTGGGAACTCGAAGCCTTAGGGGGCGGCACGCGCCTGACGCTGTGGACCACTATCGATCGCCGCTTCATGTCGTGGGGCGCTGCCGGGTGGCACATTTGTTTCGATGTTCTGGATCATCTGTTGAGTGGAACCCCCATCGGCCGCATCGCTGGTCCAGAGACCAGGAAATTCAGCGGTTGGCAGCGGCTACAGGTGGAGTATGCCAGGCAGTTCGCTATGGACCTCGACCAGTCTTGATCTCGCCCGGCGCGATCCGTCCGACCTGTTGCGCTTGCATCAAAATAGAGGAAATATGCCTCAGGAATATATTGAGATCCGAGGTGCGCGCGAGAACAATCTCAAGAATGTCTCGCTGCGCATCCCCAAGCGCAAGATCACGATCTTCACCGGCGTCTCCGGTTCCGGCAAATCGTCGATCGTCTTCGATACCGTCGCTACCGAAGCGCAGCGCCAGATGAACGAGAATTTCAGCATGTTCATCCGGACGTTCCTGCCGCGCTACTCCGCGCCGGACGCCGACGCCATCGAGAACCTGAGCATGCCGATCGTCGTCGACCAAAAACGGCTCGGCGGCGGCTCCCATTCGACGATGGGGACGATCACCGACATTTACCCGGTGCTGCGCCGGTTGTATTCCCACATTGGCAAACCCTTTGTGGGACCTTCGAATCTCTTTTCCTTCAACGACCCCAAGGGTATGTGCCCGAACTGCAACGGGCTCGGCCGCAAGATGGGCGTAGACCTGGATCTGTTCCTCGATAAATCGAAAACCCTGAACGAAGGCGCAATCCTGTTCAACGAATATGCCGTCGACAGTTGGGGCTGGAACTTCCTCGGCCGCTCGAAACTCTTCGACATGGATAAGAAGCTTTCGAAGTTCAGTGAAAAGGAAATGGACCTGCTTTTATACAGCAAACCATACAAATTGAAAACCGATATCGGAGGCAAGGACATCAATATCACGTGCGAAGGCATTATCGGCAGATTTACCGCCAAGTACATCACGCGCGACCTCAAGACCATGTCGGAACGTACGCAGAAGGCAGTGGCGCCTTACATCACGATGGCACCGTGCATGGTGTGCAAGGGCGCGCGCTTAAGTCAGGAAGTGTTGAAGTGCAAGATCGGCGGATACAACATTGCTGAGCTGGCTTCCATGGAAGTGGGCCGCTTGATCGGCGTGATCAAGACGATCAAGGAACCGAAAGCCGCGCCAGTTTTGAAAACACTGATCCAGCGCCTGCAATATCTGGTGGATATCGGCCTCGAGTATCTCACCTTAAATCGTGAGACTGACACGCTCTCCGGCGGCGAATCGCAGCGTGTGAAGATCGTCAAACACCTGAGCAGCAGCCTGGTGGACGTGATGTACGTGTTCGACGAGCCCAGCGTGGGTCTTCATCCGCGCGATGTGCATCGTTTGAATGAATTGCTCCAACAGTTGCGGGATCGAGGAAATACGGTTCTCGTGGTAGAACACGATCCTGATGTGATTAAAGTGGCTGATCATATCGTGGACGTGGGTCCGCATGCAGGAAGTCAGGGCGGCCAGATCATGTACGAAGGTCCGTTCAAGAGCCTGTTGAGCGCGGACACGCTGACCGGCAAATATATGAAGCGGCCGGTTTCGATCAAAAGCGATTTCCGGTCCCCCAGTGGAAAACTGCCGATCAAGAATGCAAGAGCCAACAACTTGCAGAACGTGAGCGTGGACATTCCGAAGGGTGTACTGACGGTGATCACAGGCGTGGCAGGATCGGGGAAGAGCTCGTTAATTCATCAGACCTTTCTGCGGCAACACCCGGACTCGATTGTGATCGACCAATCCCCCGTGGGTGTTTCGAGCCGGTCCAATCCCGGCACCTATACCGGCATCATGGACGAGGTGCGAAAGGCCTTCGCGGCCGCGAACAAGGTGAATGCATCCCTGTTCAGCTTCAACTCGGAAGGCGCCTGCGAGAACTGCCAGGGACTGGGCGTGATCTACACGGAGATCCCCGCGATGGGCGAGGTCAAGTCGCCATGCGAGATTTGCGAGGGCAAACGATTTAAAGATGAAGTGCTGGAATACAAGCTCAACGGAAAATCGATCAACGATGTACTGGAAATGACGGTCAGTCAGGCGCTCGAATATTTCAAAGTCAGCAAGATCACGAATAAGCTACAGGCCATGAGCGACGTGGGCCTCGATTACCTGACCCTGGGTCAGCCGTTGAGCACACTCTCCGGCGGCGAATGTCAGCGCATCAAACTGGCAAGTGAACTGCACAAACAGGGTAGCATCTATGTGCTGGATGAGCCCACAACCGGTTTACACATGTCGGATATCGGCCGGCTGCTGGAGATCGTGAACCGCCTGGTGGATGCGGGCAACTCGGTTATCGTGATCGAACATAATACAAGCGTGATCAAAAATGCAGACTGGATCATCGATATGGGCCCCGAAGGCGGCACGAAGGGCGGCAAGGTCATGTTCGAAGGCTCGCCCAAGCAGTTGCTCAGCGCAAAGAACTCGCTGACCAGTAAATACATGGTTCCTTAGCCGACAGGAACTTCCGATACTGGAGACCTCGGCAATCCGGCGGCAGGGTTGTGAAGAGGCCCCCTCGAGGGCCATCGGCTGCGTTGCCAAACTCGCCTCCGCTATCCGGCCCTACGGAACGGCGGCGGGGTGAATCCCTGTCTGATCTCGACGGCCCATTCTGAAAGGCGTCTGTCCTGGCTGTTAAACTTCGCGCAACGGTCAAGAAACGTAGCCACACCTTCGCGCTCACCTACATCGACAAGACTGCGCGCGAGCGATATATCGATCATGTTGTAGCGCAGGAACTCAGTGGGCGGCGCCTCGGAGGCTGCGAGTAGATGGCGCAGCGCACTGGCCTTGTCTCCCCTTTTCAGCGCCACTTTTCCCAACGCTAAATTGGCCTGAAAAACGGCTGTGCCGTAGTTCGGGTCCTTCGAATCGTGCGATGCCAAAGTCAGCAACTCGTGCGCTTTTACCTCCGCCCCTTTGGGCTCCGAGCGCCGCAAGGATAATTGTGCCTCGAGCAGCACGATGCGATCCTTTTCGCTCAGACTACCGGGGTCCGTCTTAGCGCGCATCTCGAGCGAAAATCGCTGGAAGCTGTCGCGCTCGATGTGAGCAGCTCTATCGCTCGGATCGATGGAGATGGCGCGTTCGATCAGGGCGCGGCAGAACTCGAGATTTGGACGGTTGCCTTGGAGCTGTTCCACAGTCCTGGTGAGCAACTCCGTATCTTTCGACGCCGACAGCTTCTGGCGGACCTTCTGAGCGTAAGACCCTTGAGCAGGCAGCGCATCCGACTCGTCCCAAAGTACGGCCGTCTGCCACTGCGGCAACTGCCCCGCCGACCCCGTCAGCGCCCACGCATAATGGCGAGCCAAGAACACTTCCCAATGCAGGCCAGACCAGCGCCGGTCAGACGGCGGAAATCTTCGTTGGCCCTCCAGCAGGATCTGCTCCGCCAGCTCGTTATCGCTGCCGGAAAGGAACTCCGCCGCGTTCATGTAGACAAAAGGGTTGTCCCAGGATTTCTTCAATTGCTCTGTCCAGAGCGATCTGGCACGCTCGTACCCGTCTTTGTCCCATATTGTGTCCCACGCGGGACGAGAACCCCAATTGAGACGCATGCCCGGCTGCTGTTCGATGAACCAAAGCGTGAGCGCATCGAGAGCCTTCGGATCATTTTTGGATTGGTAATACCGTACGATCTCCAGCAATTGGTCCGGTTGGTCCGGGTGCGCCTTCACGTCCAATTCCAATTCTTTTGCGTTACTCGGAGTAAGGCTAAGCGCGGCTTGCGACACTTCTGCGTCGCTGAATTTTCGCGCCTGTTGCCGTTGGAGCGTTGAAGCCCGCTCTGTTCGATCCGGTTGGGCGATGGGGCCAGCGGAACTGTGGGGCGAGCGGCCCACGCTGCACGCGAGGAACGTCACTAGCGTGAGCCCGCACAGGCTCGCCGCCGCGACTGACTTGCCGCGCGACATCCTCACGGCAGGTGGAGTGTCCATAATCCGCCGGATGCGTCGTGGCAAGTTGCCGGACGAAAATTCCACGGCGCCAGCCCATTCGATCCGCCCTCCCGTTTCATGGACGGAACGCGCCATCTCAATCAGGTATCGGGCATAGTCGTGCGCGGCGTGGCCGCCGGCGAGGACAGCCTGGTCGCAGGCTTCTTCGGCGAGCGAGGCAAGCTTCCGCTCCAACCACCATGCCAGCGGATGAAACCAGAAGACGCACCGGTTCAACAGCGCAAGCCACTGCACCAGCGGATCGAGGCGCCGCACATGCTCACGCTCATGGATCAAGACTGCGTCCAGTTTGGCGGCGCTCCATGTCTGCCAATCGTTTGGCAGAAGCGGCACAGGCCGCAGCCAGCCAATCGTGACCGGCGTAGCGCAGAGCGGACTAGTGGCAAAACCCTCTGATGGCCGCTTCTCGCGCCTCAAGGAACGAACTTGGAGAGTACCCCAGATCAGCCGCGCAAGCATCACGGCGATTCCCGCCAAGTAGATGGCGGACAGAATCTGTTGCCAGTCCGGATGCGCCGGCCGGGGAACGGCTCGAAGCGGCTCTCCGGCGGCGGCTCGAAACTCTTCGGCCGCAGGCAGTACGGATTCCAATGGGATCTGGAGCCCCGCTGCCTGCTCACGCAGAGAGGGCAGAACCGGCGCGGTGACAGAGAGTCCCCATTTAGTCCAGACCGGTAGCAGCAACATCGCCACCATAGCGGCGGTCCACGCGCGGTGCCGCACTGAGGGTCCGCGCAAACGCAGAGTGCTTACAACGACGCCTGTTCCAACCACCAGCAACAGGGCACGAACTGACCATTCCAGAATCGAGTGTTCCATTTACTTGCCTTTCTGCTCACGTCGCCGCATTTCAACGAACTGCACAAGCTGGTCCAGTTCGCGATTGGAAAGCACTTTCGCGTCTACCATGCCCGTCACCAGCTCTTCCACCGAGCCCTGGCAGAGGCGGTCGATAATCTGCCTCACCGCGCGCGCGGCCAGCCCGCGAGCAGGCTCGACCGCCCGGTAGATGAACGCACGATCCTGCACCTCATGGCGCAAATAGCCCTTCTGCTCCAGGCGGCGCAGCATGGTGCGAACGCTGGTTTCCTTCAGCTTGTGGTTACGGGACACCGCCTGGTGCACTGCCTCCACCGACGAGGGTCCGCCGGTCCAGATGGCGGCCATGATGCGGCCTTCGAGTTCCGTGAGAGGGGCGCGGACTGGGGAACCCGATGTGTTCTTACCTGTCATGTTACATTTTGTACCACTAACAAACCGGAGAATCAAGCAATTTTTTAAGGGCCGCCCGCCTCTGAAGGCGAGGGCAGTGACATCCAGCGGTGATACGTTCTATGTATGCGGTCTTTCCAGGTCACGATGTTGTGCTGCTTCCTGCTCCTCGCGGGAGCTTCTCGCGCTCAGGAGGATCGCGCGAAGTTCCGCGTAAGCGTGAACCAGATCGTCGTTCCCGCCGTTGTGACCGACGCCAAAGGACATCGGGTTTCAGGGTTGAAGGCCGAAGATTTCGAGGTGCTCGAAGATGGCGCGCCACAGAAGATCCTGTCGTTTTCCATGGGCGGAGAGGCGCCACCCGCTGCTGGGCCTGCACCCGCCGCGGCGCCATTTATACCAGGCAACGGTACGATCCCGCCGGCTGATACGGCGGCCCCACGGCGAACCTATGCGATTTGTGTCGATACGCTACACTCCACGTTTGCCAACTTCCCGCCCGTCCGCGCTGCCTTGGAAAAATTCTTCGAGAAAGAAAACCGAACCGACTCGCAGTACTGGCTCATCAGTTTGGGCAAGAAGCCGGAGGTGCTGCAATACCCAACCACCGATCCGCATGATGTACTCACAGTGTTGCGGGATAAAAAGTTTCTCGCCACGATCCAGAACAGTGAGGCATCGGCTTTGGGGGCGCAGACTTCCACGCTGCGGCAGCAACTGGATACTTACTGTCGAGCGTGCCCGTGCGGGCGCGACCTCCGGCCTCCGCCAGGGGAGTGTATCGGTCCCCGGCAATCCGTGATCGGCCTCGTCACTACGTCGGCGGATCGAACGCGGGTTTATACGGAATTCTTCCTGAAGGAACTCCGGGCGGTGGTGGACGATCTTTCGCGCATGCCGGGAAATCGCGTGATGATTTTGATTTCCGATGGCTTCAATCTCGCCCCGGGACGCGAGCTTTTCGGCGTGATGCGAGCCTATTTCCCGAACGACAGCCGGTGGCAGATGAATGACCGCGATACCAGCGCGCAACTCGAACCCATTCTGCGTGAGGCGGCGGCCAACAACATCGTTGTGTACGCACTCAACTCGGGCGGACTTGGCTTCGCGGGCGGGGCGAGCAGCGCGTACCAAGCAAGCAGCAGCGGCGGCGCCAGCAGGCAGGGTGTGGGTCAGATCGTTCTGACGGAACTGAACCGGCAAGCAACCCAGGCGAGCTTTGAGGGTGGAACCACAATGGCTGCGCTGGCTCGTGCGACCGGCGGGGCGTTCATCGAGAACAACAACGATATGCTGGCGGGAGTGAAACGTGCCTTCGACGAGACGCGCGATTTTTATGTTCTTGGGTACATGTCCTCGAATCCCACGTTAGACGGGAAATACCGGGCCATTGAAGTTCGAGTGAAAGAGCCAAAATTCGTCGTGCGCGCCAGAACAGGGTATTGGGCGCAGTAGGCGCGTTGGCCGCCAATGAGAAGATGAATGATCGCTTCCCCGAGAAGTCTTCGACAGCCTGCTGACGCGCGGCGCCGGGTCATCGCGTTCGGGATGAGCCTGGCGTTCCTCTCCTATCTCGATCGCGCCTGCATCAGCCAGGCCGCGCCTATGATCGCCCGCGATCTGCACTTCAATGCGATTCAAATGGGCTATATCTTCTCGGCGTTTGGCCTCACCTATGCCGCAATGGAGATTCCCAGCGGCTGGTTGATCGACCGCTACGGTCCGCGCCTGGTGCTGACCCGCGTGGTAATCTGCTGGTCCTTTTTCACGGCCGCGACCGGGCTCGCCTGGAACTTCGCCTCCATGCTCATGGCCCGGCTGTTGTTCGGCGCGGGGGAAGCCGGATGCTTCCCCGGACTTGCCAAAGCGTTCAGTAACTGGCTCCCCGCCGAGGAGCGCGCCCATGCGGAGGGCTGGAAAGCTTCGAGCGCGAGATGGGGAGCAGCGGCGGCGCCATTGCTCGTGGTCGCGCTTTATGCACGGTTGGGTTGGCGAGTCACTTTCGCGCTGTTCGGCGCGATTGGGCTCGTTTGGGCGGGTCTCTTTTATTTCTTGTTGCCCACCGATCGGAATGAGGAAAGCGCGAAGGTCGCCCGCCAGACACCATGGAGGATTTTCCTTCGATCCCGAAGCGCGTGGGCTCTTTGCGTCCAATGGTTTTGTCACTTTTACGGCTTCTACTTCTACGTGACCTGGCTGCCAACCTATTTGTTGCAGGCGCGCGGGCTCTCGCTGAATCATGGAGCGATCCTGAGCGGCTTGCCGCTGCTGACAGCAGGGTGTGGCTGCCTTTTCGCCGGATATGCGCTACAGCCTGTTGCCCGCTGGTGCGGAATCGTCCGCGCGCGCAAAGCATTCGCGTATGTTGCCTACGGGGGAGCCGCTTTGTTCCTGCTGTTGTTCACGTCTATCCATGACCCGAACCTCGCGATGATCGTGATGAGTCTGTCGAGTTTCATCGTCGAGTTAAGTGCCCCGGTGACTTGGACCACGGCTATGGATCTTGGAGGGCAATCGGTCGGACTGCTAACGGGAATGATGAATACGCTTGGCCATCTAGGAGGCAGCGTGGCGCCGACGATTATCGGCTACCTGCTGGCGGCGTCCGGCAACAGTTGGGATATCGCGTTTTACGCATCGGCCGCTCTCTATGCTCTTGGCGGCCTTTGCTGGCTGGTGCTCGATCCGGTCACGCCGCTGGATCGGCCAACCACAATCTGAGGTAGTGCCGCTTGCGGTCGGGCTCCGCGTAATCTTCATAATTGGTGCGGCTATGCAGCAAAAAGGTATTGCTGATCAGCTGAAGATCCCCGCGTTCCAGGGGGACAGTCACGGCAACGCCTGGACGCTGCATCAACCCATCGAAAGCGTCCAACGCTTCGACATCCGCGCTGGTCAGTGGCTCTCCCTTCCACTCCTGACCCTTCGTAATATAAAACCGCAGGTATCGGGCGGTGAGCGAGCCATCGAACGTAAAGACTGGAACCGGAAGCACCGGGTCTTCGCCAGGCGGCAGCTCCGCGCGCCGATCGACCCAAAACGGCTGGTACAAGCGGCGTAGAACGTCCGGCCGTTCCTCGCGCAGAATGTTGTGGAGAGTGTAGGCGCTCACCAACGCGGATTCTCCGCCAGCTTTCGCTGAGCGCAGCACCAACAGGCCGATCACATCGGGTGTATTTCCCGCTACGCGCGACGGCGAATCGGTATGAAAATCGAACGCCGCGTTGGTCTTTGAAAAACGCACTCCCGTCCGACCATAGTCGGCCTCCACGCGAATGCCTTCGTCCCGCACCGAATACAACCGGTCTCCACGGAGATTCTGGGGAAGGATCGTGCCTAGATGGGTTCCGATCCCCGCGTATAGAAGCTGCGCCTCATCTTCCGCATAATCGTCGAGCGCCAGCCCTCGCAGGACGACGAACCCGATACCGTCCTTGAGGCGCCTCCGAATCTCCGCCGCGGCGGCACCAAATGACGGAAGCAGGAAATCTTCGCGACGGGACGGTTCGATGCCGCGCTTCTTCGCTTGATCAACGGCCGATTTGAGCTCATTCCGGGTCTCGTCACTCAACGACAAAGACCAGTCCGAGGGGCTATGAAAGTCCCTGCTTGTCCATACCCGGGGACCGTCAAAAAGGTTTGGATCCGGCGGAATTAGGCTCGTCCTCACTTTGATCCCTTGCTTCTCTATCCGAGTTTATGAGGACCGGCGGACCTAGTCAATGCCGGGTGTAACAACGCGCCAAAGCGCAAGCTGCTATGCTCCCGCGCCGTGAGATTTGAGCGCCGCAGGAAGCGTGCCCGGAGCAGCCTCCGGCTCCGTGCGAAGGATGTCGATGCCGCCTTTGAAGAAGGCTCCGTCTTCAATCACGATTCCCGCGGTTTTGACGTCCCCCACGATGCTAGCACCGTTCATGATGACGATCCGTCCAGCCGCTTCGACATTTCCTTGAATCGAGCCCCGGACGACCAATTCTTTCGCTTTTACTGTCGCCTTCACCTTGCCATTCGGGCCGATCGTCAAACGGTGGCTTACGTCAAGCGTGCCCTCGATGTCACCGTCGAAATATAGTTCTTCATCGCTGTGTATCTCCCCCAGAAACCGCATGGTCTTGCCGACCGAAGCACCCGTTCTGGGCGTCTGAGATAGCGCGGCGTGTCCCTGCGACCGTTCGTCGTCGAGGTGGTTCGATTTGAGAGGCGTGCCCTCTCGCTCCATGGTTTTTCCCCACATGAATGAATAAAGTCCTTCCGTGAATAAGTAATGAGTATTGAGTGCGAGCACTCGGTGGACCAATCTTATGTTGTTGACTCTTAGACAAACAGGCGCGACTCCGGCAGAATTTACTACATGGGATCTAAAGAAACTACCGATCCATCACGGGATCGCTTGAAGTTGGCTGCTCGCCTTGTCGTCGCGTCTAACTGATATCTGCCTCGCCCACAGAAAGCGGTTTCTTCATCGAGTTTTCCAGTAGCCTCTGAAAGTAACCGATCCCTGGTACGTCATAATGAGGGCTTGCCGATGAAATCTGAGACTATCCAAGTCGCCGCGTCGGCACCGATCAGCAGACGCGCCTTGGTCAGAGGAGCGGTGGCTGCTGTCTCCGCGGCTGGATCTCGCGCACAAAGCCGCCGCAAGCCAAATTTTCTGTTCATACTCGCTGACGATCACGCGGGTTACGTACTGGGGTGCGACGGGAACCGCTACGCGCGAACTCCCAACTTAGACCGTTTTGCTTCCGAGGGTGTTCGATTCGCTGCGCATCACTGCAATTCCCCGGTTTGCACGCCTTCACGGCAATCGTTTCTGACGGGTCAACTGCCCCACTCGGCTGGAGTTACAGTGCTTGGCACACCGCTGGCTGCCGACAAGCCTACCCTTGCGAAGCAGTTTCAGAGGGCTGGATACCAGACGGCTGTGTTCGGCAAGATGCACTTCAACAGGCCCGCGGAGCCGGGACTACACGGTTTTGACCTGATGATGACCGAGAACGAGATCACCAAAGCCTGGACCGCGGAGGTTCACCCCCGTGCATTTCCCGCAAGTATCCACGCCAAGCCAGTCGAGTGGCGGCCGTTCCGTGACCCCGCCCGGATCTGGCTAAATGCAGACAAGCTGCCGATGGCACGGTACGACGAGGAATCGAGAGGTACCTATATTGCGCGCAAGGCCATTGAGTATCTTGAGGAGAACAGGAACCGGCAATTCGCGCTTTGGACCAGCTTTCAGGAGCCGCATTCGCCTTTCGATTTCCCCGTCGAAGACCGGGATCTGTTTCCGGCGAGCCGATTTTCCGTCCCCCATGTAGGCTCCGGGGACGCGTGGCAGATCCCCAAGGTTTTCCGCGACCTGAGCGATGACGACAAACGCGGGATCGCTGCGGCATACTACACCTCGGTAGCCTTCTTGGATCGCAATGTCGGCCGCGTGCTGACCGCTCTCCGCCGTCTGCGGCTCGAAGAGGACACCGTCGTGGTCTACATGGCCGACCACGGCTACAATCTCGGGCAGCATGGCCGGTTCGAAAAGCATTGCGGTTACGAGCCCGCATTGCGCGTGCCACTCATCATGCGGTATCCGGGCAGGTTTCGCAGCGGCGTGGTGCAGGACTTGACGGAGCACATCGACGTACCGGCGACGATTGTGGACGTCATGGGCCTAGACCCGTTGCCAGTGACCCACGGGCAAAGCCTCCACCCCTACTTGGAAGGACGTCGCCCCGAGAACAGGCGGGATCATATCTTCAGCGAGTATCTGGAAAACGAAGAAGCCTACATCAAAACCAACGAGTGGAAGTATATTTTGTGCTCGGGAAAGCGTCCGCGTCAGGACGGCTACGAAACCGATACTCCGACGCCCGGAAGGTACCGTCGCTTATACGATCTAACGAAAGATCCGGGCGAATTTACAGATGTAGCATCGACCCGCCCGGATCTGGTTACAAAATTCGACGGTCTGTTGCTGGATCGCTTCCGCGCCACCCATCCCGATCGCGAAATGGAACCTCAAGGGATTGGGAGTGAGGACGCTATCGACTTTTATCTCCGCCCGAGAGACGCAAAAGCGGCCATCCACGCCTGACCATCGCGCGACCCGGCCCTCGCAAAGTTCCGAAACAAATTGTTTCGACTTTTTTCAGGATCGACCCCAACCGTTTTCGATATAGACCGTCTATATCGAGTGAACCATGGGCAAACAACCGACGGAGCTACTCCAGGGCACGCTCGATATGTTGATTTTGAATACCTTGGCGCTGGCGCCGCTCCATGGCGTGGGCGTCGCGCGCCGGATTGAGCAGGTGACGCACGGAACGTTTCTGGTCAAGCCAGGATCGCTGTTTCCCGCCCTGCATCGCATGGAAGAGGCGGGATGGGTAACGTCCGCATGGGGCGAAACCGAAAGTGGACGCCGCGCCAAGTTTTACCGGTTATCGCGAGCGGGGCGGCGGCAACTCGAAAATGAAACTGCACGGTGGGGACGGATTTCGCTGGCCGTCAACCGGGCGCTCGGAGCTGAAGGCTGACGAACGTGATCGGATGGGTCCGAAGTTTAATCCGGAATCTTTTTCTACGCGAGCGCGTCGAGAGCGAGCTCGACCTGGAAGTCCGTAGCTACGCCGATCTGCTGGAGGAGGAAAATATGTCGAAAGGAATGAGCCCTGAAGAGGCGCGCCGCGTAGTGCGAATTGAGATCGGCGGCCCGGACCAGATCAAAGAGGAAGTGCGCGGCGCACGCGCCGGAGCTTGGATAGAAACGGTTTGGCAGGACCTTCGATCTGGAGCGCGGATGCTGCGCAGAAATCGCGGCTTTGCAGCGACGGCAATTCTGACACTCGCCCTTGGAATTGGAGCGAATACCGCAATCTTCAGCGTCGTGCGCGCGGTTCTATTGAGTTCGTTGCCGTATCGGCAGCCGGATAAGCTGGTGAAGATTTGGGGCCAATACGCTGCCGAAGGACTTCTGAAAAACTCGTTGTCCGATCCGGAACTGTTCGAGCTCGAAGATACCAATCAGTCATTTGAACAGGTAGCCGCCTACTATCCAAGCGGCGGCGCCAACCTCGGCAGCGACGAAACGGAGCCGCAGCGAATCACCCGGGGCAGCGCGACGTGGACCCTGTTTCCGTTGCTAGGCGTCCAGCCGATCCTGGGCCGCACTTTCTCGGCCGAGGAGGACAAGCCAGGACATAACGTTTCCGTGATCAGCTACGGCCTGTGGCGATCTTTCTTCGCCGGCGATCCGAACGTTGTGGGCAAGACCATTCGGATGAACAACCGGCCGTCCACTGTGGTCGGCGTGTTACCGGAGGGGTTCGACTTCGCGGGTGACAACCAAGTCTGGATTCCCCTCGCGCTCGACCGAAATCACCCGGATGGCCGCGGCAACCATTCCTGGAACGCCATCGGAAGGCTCAAGCCCGGCGTGACGGTAGCGCAGGCATCCGCGGATATGAAGCGCTTCGCGCAGCAGCTTGCGCGGGAGTATCCGGACTATTACGAGCCGAGTTCCGGCTGGGGTGTAATCGTGGTTCCTCTGCGTGAGGAACTGGTGGCGCAAATCCGGCCAGCGTTGCTGATCCTCATGGCGGCGACGGGAATCGTGTTGCTGATCGCGTGTGCGAACATCGCCAATCTGCTGCTCGCGCGGAGTTCGGCGCGTGAAAAAGAAATGGCGGTCCGGGCATCCCTGGGAGCAGGACAAGGGCGAATTATCCGGCAGCTTCTAACCGAAAGCCTGCTGCTCTCCGTCATCGGCTGTGCCGCCGGACTCGCACTGGGCGAATTGGGAATGACCGCTATTCGAGGGCTGCATGCGGAGATCCTGCCTCGCGTCGGGAAAGTGGAATTCGATCTGACCATGCTGTGGTTCGCGTTGGCAATCGCGGTGTTTGCGGGCCTCTTATTTGGACTCGCGCCGGCGATCCACGTATCGCGGCCGCTGCACGACGCAATGAAAGAAGCGGGACGCGAGGGAAGCGGCGGAAGGCGCGGATTGCGAATTCGGAACACGTTAGTGGTATCCGAGATTGCTTTTTCTCTGCTACTCGTGACCGCCGCTGGCCTGACGATCCGGAGTTTTTACCGGCTCCTTCACGTGGATCCCGGCTTCCGAACGGACCATATCCTGACCATGCGGATGACGCTCCCCTCGCTCTCCTACCCCGATGGTCCGGCCGTTCCCCAGTTCTTCAATCAGCTTCTCGGCCGCATTCGAGCCCTGCCGGGAGTGGAAAGCGCGGCTGCAATCTCGCAGTTGCCGATGGGCGGCTACCGCTCGTCCGGATCGGTGTTTGTCGAGAACTCGAATGTGTCAGTGCTCCAGCGCACGCCGGCAGTTCCCTATGGGTATATCGAAACGGACCAGGTCTTCGCAACGCCGGGATATTTTGACACGATGAGAACCCCGCTCGAAGCCGGGCGCGCTTTTTCCGACGCAGATACGGCAGCTTCGAACGGGGTCGTGATTGTCGATACGAAGTTCGCCTCGAGCATATGGCCCGGCCAAAATCCGCTGCAACAACGAGTGTGCATGAACTTCAAGGGAGATCCGAAATCTCCGCAACCGCAATGGAGAACCGTAGTGGGCGTCGTGGCGCACGTCCACAACGACAGCCTTGACGTGGAAGGACGGGGGCAGGCGTATTTCCCTCAGACGCAGGACCCATTTGGCGGCTCGCGCGCAATGTTTCTCACCGTGCGCACGGCGCAGGATCCGGTGTCGATCGCCAAGTCGGTTAGGGCGCAGGTGTTTGCCATGGATCGATCGGAACCTCTCTATTCTGTGCGCACGATGGACGACGTCCTGGCGGCTTCGATCGAGCAGCCAAGATTGAGCCTCGATCTTCTCGGACTGTTCGCAAGCCTGGCGTTCGCTCTGGCGGCGATCGGCGTGTACGGTGTAATTGCGTTCGCGGTGAGCCAGCGAAAACACGAACTGGGAATCCGAATGGCGCTTGGGGCCCAGGCCTGGGATATCCGGAAAATGGTGATTGCGCAGGGGGCGCGGCTGGCGCTTGCCGGCGTGGCGATCGGGCTCGCCGGCGCCTTCTACTTGTCGCGCTATATGGCTCCATTATTGTATGGCATCGAGACGCGCGATCCAGTCACGCTGGCGGTCGTGCCCGTCCTGCTGCTGGGAGTCACTCTCGCCGCAACCTGGATTCCCGCGACGCGAGCCACGCGCGTCGATCCGATCGAAACGCTGCGACACCAATGAAAATTGGAACCTTCGTTTTGTCGGCGATGCTGCTGGGCTCCGCGTGCGGGATTCATGAAGCCGTCGATTCCCAGCCATCGGTTGCGCGCGAAGAATCCGTCCATTTCGCGAGCGGCAATCTGGTTCTCGCGGGGACCCTTATCCTTCCCGGCGGACGTCCACCTCATCCGGCCGTATTCTTGTTTCACGGGTCAGGACGCCAAGGGAGGGATCTTTCCACAGCGCGTTGGTTCGCAGATCACGGGTTCGCAGCTTTGACCTACGACAAGCGGGGCGTAGGTGAGTCGACAGGCGACTTTCGAGCCGGGCCGTTCATGGATCTTTGTGCCGACGGGCTGGCCGCAGTCCAGTATCTGAAATCCAGAAAGGAAATCGATTCGCGGCATATTGGCGTGTGGGGAATGAGCCAGGGTGGGTGGTTAGGACCCCTGGCGGCTTCGCGTTCCGCCGATATCTCCTTCGTAATCGCAGTGTCCGGTCCAGGCGTTTCTCCCGGTGAACAAATGCTGGTCTACTACGCCAATGAGCTGCGGGATCGCGGAATGGCGGAAGCCGATGTTCGCGAGGCCGATGCGCTGCGACGCGACGTTTGGAACTATCTCTTTACCGGCAAAGGATTCGAGAAGGCAAGCCGGGAGTTGTCCGACGCCCGCGTCAAACCGTGGTTCACCGAGGTCAATTCCCAGCAGGATCGGTTGTTCGAGCCGCTTCAGAAGCCGTCCGAGCTTGACCGGCCGGGCAGCTCGATCCAGAGGTTTCGACGCGAGATGACCTACGATCCCGTGCCCGCGCTGCGGGCGCTACGCGTGCCCGCGCTGTTCTTGTTCGGAGCGCAGGACCGATTGATACCGGTGGAAAAAAGCGCCTCGATCATTCGCGATGTCTTGACTCAAAGCGGCCACACGGATTTTACGGTCCGCGTGTTCGACGGTGACGACCACAATTTGCGCGACGCCAGAGGGGAGATCGACCCGCGGTATCTGGACACCATACGAGAGTGGCTCGCGAAGAGAGTGCGGGACTAGCGACTCAGCGTTTTCGCGCCGCCACTTCGTTGGAGCGTGAACGGCACGTCCGATTGCTTCGCGGACACCCGGCCAGCCCAGATCCACGCATATCGGCTAAGAAGCGAGCCGGCGAGAAAACAAATCGCTGCGGCGCGTCGACCACCGGGAGCCGATCCCCAAATGATACGGATCATCAGCGCGGTTGCTCCCTCCAGAAGGCCCGCAATACGAAAGGCGATCCCGGAACGGCCTTGATGAAGTGGCGCCTCGACATCAGGTTTACGTATCTCAAACAAAGCTTCGAAGACTATTTCAAGGCCAGCGGCGATAAATCCGAGAGTTTGTGTGGCGGGCATAAAAAATCCGCTCAATTCCAGGATCGCCGACGAGCCGCCAAGTCCGGAGGTGAGAAAATGGGCGGGAAGAAATCTTCGATGCGTAAACCATACAGGAATCGCTGTCGCGCCAAGCAACACACCCGTGTAACTGGCAAGTAGAAGCCCTGTCATTGCGCCCGATGCTTCTCCCAACCAGCGAAGCGCCGACACAATAGTCGATCTATATCCGAGCAATTCGACCTCGTTGCTAACGACAGCCAAGAATGCGCAGCCAGAGAATGCCACCAGAATCCAAGCGCCCATCGACATAGTCGATCGCAGCTTAAATACTCGAAGCATATTGAGGAACCGGCTTTGCCGGCCAAGATCGGCGATCAGCAGCGCCGGGCAAATGGCCGCACCGCCCAGTGCGATCCAAAGTAAGAGGCGGATCATCGCCGGATCGGCGCCAAAAACATGGGCGATGAAAGCAATGCAGCCAGACACTCCGGAAATGCCGCCGATGAAAAAATAGAGCGGAACTTCCCAGGTCCAGACCGGCGGTTTCAGCGCGGGCAGACCGTAATAACTGTCGTGTCCCTGAATCTGCGTGTTATGCGCTGGGCCCCGAGCGGAGGTTTCCGCAGCCTCTCTACGAATCTGCTGGAGCCGCTCTTCGGTGGCCTTTTCCGGTGCCTCCCGGTTGGATGGAGGCGTCATCAACTTATGGCGAAAGCGGCGCAAACCACCGCCACAAGGATCGCCGCGGAAACGAACGCTGAAGTCCAGGCGCTTTTCAGATAGATCGTAGGTACCTCAGGTGCTGGCGGCAGATTATAGTTTTCCGGCTGGCCGAGGATGATGGAAATCGCATGAATTCCGCCGACACTCGTCTCCCGTGGATCGTAGATTTGAGCATCCGAGTATCCGCGCCCTTGCAATTCCACCAGGCGTTCTGAGGCCCGCTCCCGCAGTTCCTCGAGCGGACCAAACTGAATGGAGTGCGTCGGACATGCCGTCGCACAGGCAGGCATCAAGCCGACTTTCTGCCGGTCGTAGCAGAACGTGCATTTGAAGGCGCGGCCGTCGCCTGGCCGTTTGTCAATCACGCCGAATGGACAGGAAACGACGCAATAGCCGCATCCATTGCAAATGTCCGGTTGGACGTAAACCGAGGCGACCTCCGTCCGAACAATGGAACCGGTAGGGCAGGCTTCCAGACAGCCCGCGTTTGCGCAATGCTTGCAAACGTCCGAGAGGAAGACCCAGCGGAACGGATCTTTCGTATCGGCGACCTGCGGACCGGAGACCACCGGCTGCTCTAAGAAAAGAACATGACGCCAAGTCGAAGCGCCCAAGCTTTTGGTGTTGTCATAGGAAAGTCCGCTCCACTCCATCCCGTCAGCGGGAACCTCGTTCCATTCCTTGCAGGCTACTTCGCAGGCTTTACAGCCTATGCAGATGGTTGCGTCGGTGAGAAATGCGCTTTTCATTTAGGACGTTCTCAAACTCGCCAGCATCTCAGTGTTACTGGCACGAGTACCTTTGAACACCGCGCAAAGGACGCCTTTGGTTTCCATTATGCGCACGTTGGGCTCTTCGGAGATGGCAATTAAATCATTGCCGATGTCGCCCTTGACCAGGCCCGAGTATCCCCAATGAAATGGTAATCCAACTTGCTGGATAGATTTGCCGTCAATGCTTAAGGACTTCATCCGAGGCGTAATCAGCGCGTGCGCCTCAATCGCCCCACGCGGAGTAACGATCGTCACCCACTCGCCGTTCGAAACCGAAAGCTCAAGTCCCAACTCCAACGACAATTCGCAAAACAATTCGGGCTGAAGTTCCGCCAGATGCGATAGCGTCCGCGACATCCCACCCGCCGTGTGATGTTCGGTCAGCCTGTAAGTAGTCAGGACGTGCGGAAACCGGTTGTCGGGCGAGCTCGCATATTCGTTGCCCGGCCGAGCGCGCGGATCGACCGCCGGATTAGTTTGCCGCGACGGATACATCGGATTACGAATCGGCGATTCGAGCGGTTCGTAGTGCGCAGGCAACGGACCGTCGTTGAGTCCCGTTGGAACCCAAATCCACCCGAGCCCATCGGCATGCAGGATAAATGGCTTATCTCCTGGGAGTGCGTCGTCGCCAACAGCGCCGGCTTCCGGTTGATGATCAGGAGGTTTCGTAGCGACGAAATCGGGCACATCGAGGCCGGTCCATTTGCGGGCGTCCGGATCCCACCATACAAGCTTCTTTCGTTCGCTCCAGGGCTGACCATCCGGCCGGGCCGAGGCGCGATTATAAAGGATGCGGCGATCGGACGGCCAGGCAAATCCCCACCCATGACCGTAAAAATCCTTCGAGTTACGTTCGTTCGCCCGATTTCTACCCGCCTCCGGAAACACGCCCGAATAAATCCAGCACCCGCAAGCCGTCGACCCATCCGATTGAAGCGCGGTGAAACCTGGAACAAGTTTTCGATCGGCGACGGTGTAGCCATTGATCTCCTGAAGAATGTCCTCCGCGACAGGTTCGTTGCGCTCGTCCGTGCGATAGTCCCACGTCAAAGCGTTCAGTCCTGCATTGCGCGCGCGAGGATCTTTACGAGCCCGGTCTTTCAACCGGCAGCCAAGATCGAAGATGAAGGCGTTTTCGCTTCGACTGTCCCCCGGCGGATCTACGGCTTTTTCACGCCATTGCAGAAGCCGCTGCGTGTTTGTGAAGGTGCCGTCTTTTTCGGCGTGACCCGCCGCCGGCATCAGGAACACCTCCGTTTCAATATCCTCGGGCCGCATTTCGCCGCGTTGAACTTCAGGCGACTCATACCAGAACGATGCGGTTTCCGTTTCCACCATCTCTCGAACCACCAGCCACTTCAGCTTGGCGAGAGCCCGTCTCTCTAGTCCCGAGTTCGGAGCAGCGACGGCGGGATTCTGTCCCATCACGAAAAGTCCGTCCATCTTGCCGTCCATCATGTCCAACCAGTAGGCCTGATGGGAGTGATCTCCGGTGACGCGAGGAATCCAGTGGAAGCCGAAGTCGTTTTCTGCCGTCGCGGCGTCGCCGTAATAAGCCTTCAAGAAACTAATAATGTACTTGTCGAAATTGTTCCACCAACCGGTGCTCGGTTTATTCTTGGCAATGAAATTCGCCAGCGTCTTCGATTCCTCTCCGAATTTCGGCATGTTCAGATAGCCGGGAAGAATATCGAACAAAGTCGGAACATCCGTGGATCCCTGAATCGAAGCATGGCCCCGCAGCGCCATAATGCCTCCGCCCGGCCGGCCCATATTCCCGAGCAGGAGCTGAAGAATCGCCGCGCAGCGAATAATCTGGACACCCGAGGAATGCTGTGTCCATCCGACGGCATAACAAATGGAGCCCGTCTTTTCAGGTCCCGAAGCGTTGCAATACGTCTTGGCGGCGTGGAGGAAAGCTTCCTTGGAGATCCCACAATACCGCTCGACCATTTCCGGCGTATAGCGCGCGAAATGCTTCTTAAGAAGCTGAAACACGCACCGCGGATGTTGGAGGGTGTCGTCTTTACTATACTTATCCAGATCCGGCGGAGCGTTCCCGCCCTCCGCGACTTCGTACAACCAACTCGTCGGGTCGTATTTCTTCTCGTCTTCTTTCCACCCGGAGAAAACTCCTTCTAACTCTTCAGTATCTTTGAAGTCTTGGGAGATAATGACCGGTGCGTTCGTGTAGTGTACGATGTAGTCGCGGAAATATAAATCATTTTCAATCGCGTACCGGATCATCCCGCCCAGAAATAGGATGTCGGACCCCGCGCGAATCGGAGCCCAAATATCCGAGAGCGCCGATGTCCGCGTGAAGCGCGGATCGATATGAATGACCTTCGCGCCATGCTCCCGGGCCTCCGCCACCCATTGAAAGCCGACCGGATGATTCTCCGCCATGTTCGAGCCCATGATGAGAATCGCGTCCGCATTCAGCAAATCCTTGGGCGCGGATGTCGCCCCGCCTCGTCCGTAGGTTGTGCCCAGACCGGGCACCGTGGAGCTATGTCAAATCCTGGCCTGGTTGCTTAAACACACCATGCCCAAGCCGCCGGTGAAAAGCTTCTTGATGAGATAGTTCTCTTCGTTATCGAGAGTAGCTCCCCCAAGGTGCGCGATGGCCGTCGTCTGCATCAAGCTCTGACCATCCCTCGACTCAACGAAAGTCCGCTCGCGGGTTTCCCATACCCGCTGGGCGATCATTTCCATCGCGTCTTCGAGTTCGATCTCTTCCCAATGGTTTGAAAAAGGACGGCGATACCTGACCTTGGTCAGACGCTTTGAATGAGTCAGTAACTCAAAGCTGGCGGAGCCTTTCGGACAAAGACGCCCGCGTGAAACCGGCGACTCGGGATCACCCTCGATCGAAATGAGTCGATTTCCCTCATGGGAGATGAGTTGCCCACAACCCACAGCGCAGTAAGGACACACCGAGCGCGCGATCTTGGCGCCAGTGTTTTTCGGAAGCAGCGCTCGAGTGCGCTCACTCATCGCCTCCGCGCCGGTGCCATCCGAGCCATTTAATATCTGCCGAACAACAGGCCAACGAAGTGCAAGTTCCTTGAACATTGATTTGGTTGGGATAATCTATCACTTTAGACCTGTTCGAAATGCCGTTCAATGTACCCGCCGACAATCCGAGCCACCTCTTCCAGAAAAACGCGGTCCGCGTCACCGAAGGCGGCGGGATTGTGACTGTCGATATCGATCTCGCCCACAACTCTGCCAGACGCATAAACAGGAACAACAATCTCGGACTTCGTGCTGATGGAACAGGAAAGGTAACGCGGATCTGCGTTCACATCGTCAACCACAATTGTCTGACCCGATGCTACCGCCGCACCACAGATGCCTTGGGAAATGGGAATACGCACATGCGGCGTCGGTGCGCCGATAAAAGGACCCAGAACGAGCATGGTTGCATCATCGGGGTCGAGCATATAAAAGCCGGTCCAGTTGTAAGACGGAAGACGTTCAGCGATAGCCGCGACGATTTTTTCCTGAAGAGATTCTAACGAAGCAGCGTCATCCGCTGACTGTTTCGCGTATTCCAGCAGGGTCGTCATTTCACGGGCCAGTGTGTCGGGAGACATTTCTCTAGTATGCGGCGGTGGAAAAAAATCAGGCTACGATAATTGTGCCAATGGCATGGAGCAGGTCCTCGACGTCGCGTGCAGTCAGTCGTCCGATCGTGCCGATCCGGAAACATTGCTCGCGGCTCAATTTTCCTGGATAGATAACGTACCCTAACTCGCTGAGCCGCGCGTAGAATTCTTCGAACCGGAACCACTCAGCCTTAGGATATCGAAAGGAAGTGATGATCGGGCTCTGATCCTCCGGCGCAAGGTAGGCTTCAAAACCGAGTTCCTTCATTCCCCGGCTCAGGATTTCGTGATTCCGCCGGTAACGCGCCCCGCGCCCGGCAACTCCACCCTCTTCGTCCAGTTCGCGCAACGCCTGGCGGAACGCAAGCAGGGCATGCGTCGGTGGCGTGAATCGGAACTGGCCGTCGCGTTCGAGACCGGCCCATTGCGAATACAAATCGAGGCTAAGCGTTCTCGCCCGGCCTTTCGCCGCATCGAGCGCCGTGCGGCGCACCAGCGTAAACCCGAATCCCGGGACGCCTTCAATGCACTTATTCGCCGACGAGATGAGAAAATCGACGCCGTTGGCATCAATCGGAATCGCGCCAAAGCTGCTCATCGCATCGACGATGAAACCAGCCCCCGCCCGGGCTACAACTTCGCCAATCTCCTCGATTGGATTCAGGATTCCCGTGGTCGTCTCGCAGTGCACGACGGCGACATGAGTGACTCCTTCAGGCACTGAAAAATCCGCCGGCGTGATTTTTCGATTTTCTTCGATCTCCACCACCTCGACCGCAATCCCGTGCACCCGGGCGATATTCTCGATGCGCCGTCCATACGCGCCGTTGATCAGCACCAGCAGTTTGCCTGGCATGACGGAAGAAATCACCGACTCGATCATGAACGTCCCGCTGCCCTGCATCAGAACGCATTCATAATCCGGCCGCGCCACGTTTCCAAGCGCCAGCAATTGCTCGCGGATCTCGCGCACGATTTCGAGAAACTCCGCGTCGCGCGAGCCGATATCGCGCAACATCGCTTCCTTGACGCTCAAGCTGGTGGTGAGCGGCCCGGGGGTGAACAGTAATTTATTCATGGTCACGATCGTGAGCTAGATTATCCTCTTCATCTCCATCGCCGAAAAATCCGAGCGGCGGCGGACGCCGAATCTTCGCGGTTGCGTTTGGAGGCAGAGTAAACACTGCTGTTCCAGCGATATACGTCGCGTCGATCAGGATATCCTTGATCGCATCCGGCGCAGCCTTTCGCGGGTCGGCGCGCAGCACGACAAAATCGGCGAGTTTGCCGGGTGCGATCGAGCCCTTGCTTTTTTCTTCAAACGTCGTGTAGGCGCCATCTTGCGTCCATACCCGAATCGCCTCTTCGACGGTTACGCGCTGGTTGGGGCCGTAAGCGACTCCGTTTGAACCCTTTCGCGTCACCATGTCCTGAATCCGCAACAATGGATCGGCCGCTGAGACGGTTGAATCGGAATGCCCGGCAACATGAATCCCCATGTCGATCGAGGTGCGATACGGATGAATCATCGCAAGTCGTTTCTCTCCATAAGATGCGAGCTTGTCGCCGTGCTCCCACATATAGGAATGGAACACCAGAATGACGCCGTCTTTTTTCGCCCGATCGAGCAGCGCTTGATTCATAACACTAGCATGTTCAATACGATGGCGCGCGTCCGGCCGGGGATTTTTCGCCTGCGCCCGTTCAATTGCGGTCAACACCATATCGATCTCGCGATCGCCGTTGGAGTGCGTCGCGATCTGCCAGCCCGCATTGTGCATTGTTTCGAACATCTTATCGAGTTGATCCTGCGGGCGGGACGGCGGGATGCCGAAATAATCCGGCCGGTCCGAGTACGGCTCGCTTAACCAGCAGGTCCTGCCGCTCATCGAATTACCGTGAAAAACCTTAATGGTTCCTGTTCGTAACCGATTGTCTCCAAGCACTTTAGCGTCTTTTAAGCTCGATTCTGAGAACATGAAATTGACGCGTACCGGATTGCCGGCGTCGCGGATTGCCTCATAATTACGAAACGAACCCAAACTGCCTCCGGCGATTCCGACGCTGGTAATCCCGCGCTCGGCATAATTGCGGAAACAGCGCAGCAAACCTTCGATTTCCTGGTCTGGAGGAATTCTCACCCGGCTGTCTTCGCCGTTCGATAATAGCCTGCGGGCGGCTTCGCGGATCACGCCGTTGGGCATCCCGTCCGGATCGCGGTCGAACGATCCTCCCGGCGGGTCCTTTGTTTCCTTGGTGATACCGGAGACTTTCAAGACGTAGGAATTCACCGCGATCACGTGCCCGGAGGCGTGACTGATGCTGATGGGATGCTCGGTCGAGACCTGGTCCAGGTCATGCCGATTCGGATGGCGGCCCAGCTTTACATCGTCATAGCGGTCGCCGTGAACCAGTTTGCCTTTCGGAGTGACGTCCGCTTTCTTCTTCAGGACGGCGATCAAGTCCTGCATGCTCTTCACTTTATCGGGTCCAAGCCAAGGGGTCGAATAGGGCGACTCGTCGGGGAACTCAGGGCCGGGGTGAAGGTGTACGTCGTTGAATCCAGGCGTGATCGTCTTGCCCTTCATGTCGATGATCTTGGTCGAAGCGGTCGCCAGGCGGCGGATTTCGGAATTCGTTCCAACCGCCTGGAAGCGCCCATTTTCGATGGCGAAGGCTTCCGCGTACGGCTTCGTTTGGTCGACGGTGATCACGTTGGCGTTGATCACGATCAGATCGGCCGCGGAGCAACTGACGGCGCAAAACAGAACAAGAAGTGTGCGAAACATGTTCTTAATCCTCCTTAAATGACCATACATGTAGCTCAGCGGAACCTTAAATGAGCTTAAAATGCCGGTTTTGCGGACGGGGCGAAAACCGGGACAGACCGCTCTGTCCACTCGCCGGGGGCTGGGATGACTTGCGGTGCTGTGGCTCGGGACAGAGAAGTCTGTCCCGATTTTCGCGCAATGTGGCATTGTGGAATCTCATTCCTAAAACGACAGTCTCAGGCTGAATTGGATTTGCCTTGGCGTGTTGGACTGACTAAGAATTATATGCCCGAACGTCGACGAGGTGATGCTGGTGCTCGGGCCGGAAAAAACGACGTGGTTCAGCGCGTTGAAAAATTCGGCGCGGAAGGTCAGATGGTAGCGCTCGCGGATCTGGGTATTTTTTTCGGCCAGCATGTCCCAGTTCCAGGCGCTGGGGCTGTTCACGTCCCCGAGATAGCGGCTGACGTTTCCGAAGGCGAACTCGGGGGTTTGGGTGAAGGCGGCCGGATTGAAGTACAGGCCGTTCGCACTGATGTTCGGACCTCCGGGCAGAGCCGCGGAGACTCCGGTTGCGTCCGGACGTTCGCCGCTGCCGCCTCCTCCGGAATTGCTGTTGTTCGGCGAGGAGACTGCAACCGGGCGTCCGGAATCGAAGGTGTAAAATGCGCCGAGCGCCCAGCCGCCCAGAGCTCGCGATGCGAAGCCGCTATTAAGCATCGGCCTGCCTGGTCCGAACGGCAGATCGTAACGGGTGCTCCAACGGAGTGTGTTCTTTTGATTCTGATCGGACAGCGCCTTATCGCAAACGAAGCAGTAAGTATCCTGGAAAGTGTTCATCGTGCCGGCGACGCTGGTCTGTTCGCCGACGTTGTCCTCGGCTTTCGAAAACGCGTATCCGAGGGTCACGGCAAGACCTTGCGCCAGGCGGCGCTCCACGGTCAACTGCCCGGCTTCATAAGAAGAATGTCCGGCGCCGACATTGAGTGCTTTCACGTTGAGGAGCTGCGGATAAGGCCGCAGCAGTTGGAACGCTTGCACGGTGGCCAGACTGAGGGTGGAACTGGGATCGGTGATCACGCCGTAGAAGGGATTCGCAACCACATTCAGCAATTTTGAGCCGAGCGCGAGATCGGCATCGGGGATCTGGTTATATTGAATCGGCGCGTACAGGTGAACTCCGGTATTCCCGACGTACGCGGCGGTCACGACGAAGTGGCTGGGCAACTGGCGCTGAATATCGAAGGACCAGTTGTTCTGGTACGGAAAATCCTCGGTGTGAAGAGGGCCGGCGATGTTTTGGCCGAGGTAATTCGCGAGTCCGGCGGCGTTGCCGCCCGGTGTGGGAAGACCAGACGGAAACGGATTGCTCAGATTGAACAACGGCGTGACGCCGTTAGACTGGGCTGCGATCGAGGTAGAAATTTTCGTGGTCTGGAGCGCGTTGGGAAATTGCTGCCACGCGGCCGCGGGGTGGTGAAAGATGCCGAAACCCACGTGAATCACGGCCTTCGAATCCACCGCGTAGGCGAGGCCGACACGGGGGTCGTAGGCGAGACCGCGAGGAACCTGCAAGGAGTCGCTGGAACCGTTCAATCCGGGGACGCCGACACCACCGGTCAGATGCAGGGACGGAACCTGGGCGGCGATGGGCGAGGGCGACGAGAGATCGACGTAGTTCAACTGATTCTTATTCTCCACATCTCCGGTTTCATACTCGACGCGCAGGCCGAACGTGACGGTCAGTTTGCGGGTGAGTCTGGCGGCATCCTGGGCGTAGAAACCGAAATAATTGTGGGCGGAGTTGGTTTGTGGTTCATAACCGCTTTGCACGCCGGCCGCGCCGAGCAGCAGATCGGCGACGCCGCTGCCCGAATCGGCCACAGCAGCGTTGGGATTGGAGCCGCCGGTAAAATTACTGGTCGCTGAAATGGCCAGTTGTTCGGGATCGAAGAGCTGGACCGGATAGTGGCGCGCGTCGACTCCAAATTTGAAGGTGTGAATTCCCTTGATCCAGGAAAGGTCGGCGGCGTATTGGTATACCGACGACTTGTTGGCTTCGAAGGGATAGTTGTTGCCGAGCGAGCTGATGCGGGTCGCGCTGACCACCGGCATCATGGTTCCGGTTTGGCCGGGAGTGACGGCTTCGGGAAAGCCGACGGAGCTCGCGGTGAGTCCGCCGGAAGGCTCCGTGCGGTTGGATTCGCTGTGAGCCCAGGAGGCATGCTGTTCGAAAACCAGGGTCGGCGAGATCGCCCAGGTGTGGTGGCCCATCACGTTGATGCCGGGGATGCGGTCGTTGGAGTTGACGGGCGCGAGTCCGTTTCCGTAGTAATTGCTCTGAAGAATATTGTTGGAGAAATGTTCGAAGTGGCCGAAGATGCTTTGATGATCGGTGAGGATCTGGTCAATGCGAATATCGTACAGGTTGTTATTGTCGGTACCGGGGGCGTTCGAAAAATAGTTATTGGTGCTGCTCAAACCTACGCCGGGTTCATTCGGCAGCGGGTAATAGGTGAGCATTTTCTGCCCGAGCGCATTTTGTTCCGACAGAGGAACGATGTTTCCGGCAAACGGAGTGCGAATGTAACTGGTGGTCCCGGCGGGCGCGGCCGGGTTTAGCTGGGTGGTGGAAGGATCGTAAATGACGATCAGCTTGCCGTTGGAATCTGTTGTTTTTGAGAAATCGCCCGTCCGTTCGAGCGCAGTGGGCATGGTTCCGGTGAAAGAGCCAGCGTCGGAATCGCGCAGGCCGTCATAGGAGGCGAAGAAAAATGTCCGGTTCCTGCCGTTATAGATCTTCGGAAGAACGACGGGACCGCCGAGGGTGAAGCCGAACTGATTGCGGCGAAACGCGGCGATTTTCTGGCCCGCCTGGTCGGCATTAAAGCCGTCCGAATCGAGGTCGCTGTTGCGGAGAAATTCGAAAAATGACCCGTGGAGGGCGTTGGTGCCGGATTTCAGCGCGTAGCTGACGATGCCTCCGCTGGTGCGGCCGAATTCGGGTGCGTAGGCGTCGGTGAAGACGCGGTATTCCTGCACGGTGTCGATGCCGGGGATGCCGGCGGCCTGATTGTAATAGGCGGTGGTATCGGTGGCGCCGTCGATTTGAATATCGGTGGTGGAGCCTTTCGCTCCGTTGATGCGCCAGGTGTTGGTGCGGCTTTCACTGGTGATGTTCTGGCCCGAAAGACCGTCGTCGCCCTTGGTGACGGCGACGCTGAAATTGATGAGCTGGAGCGGATTCCTGACGTTCAAAGGAATGCTTTCGACGAAGGTCTGATCGAGCACCAGACTGCGGTCGGCGCGATCGAGTGTCACTTCGGGAGGAGCATCGGAGACGTTGACGGTTTCCTGTACGTTCGCAGGCTTAAGGGAGATGGCGAGTATTTTGGATTCGTCGACTTCGAGGACCAATCCCGTGAGGCGGTAGGGTGCGAATCCGGGAGACATTGCTTTGACTTCGTAACGGCCGGGAGGAACGGGAGGGAGGAGGAATCGTCCGGCTTCGCTCGAGAGGGTGCGGAAGGTGAGATTGGTGTCGACGTTGACCAGCGTTATTTCCGCGGCTTTGACGGCTCCTTGCTGGGAGTCGAGCACGGTGCCGCTGAGGCTTGCGTTTTGAGCGGCCGCCGGTATCAGGGCGAGGGTGAGTGTGAGAAGACACACGTGGAGCGGGCGAGTTGAAGGTCGCATATTTTTGGTCCTTGTTTTAGTTAGCTAAATTCGGGTTCGCGGGGAGATCGCTCCCTACGGTCGCGGTTCGGTAGTGTGGCTGAATTGCCGGGCGACGACACGAGTCTCGACGCGGCACGCATGAGTGCGCGCGCTACATGCTGTTTCATGGGCGCTCGCCGGCTCCCAGGCGGCGGTCGATATCGATTAGAAATGGTTTACAGTCGGCCAGCGATCCCGCCACGTACTGTGCTCCGGCGGCACACAAACGCGCGCCGGCTTGTTGTTCCAAAGATTCCTGCTCAGCAATTGGGAGAGCGTCCCACTGAGACTTCGAGAGTCCGATTTCATTTCCGGTGCGGGTGATGGCGATAGTCCACATGCCGGCGTTGCGGCCTTCGGCGATGTCGCTGGGCGTGTCCCCGATCTTCACGAAGGCGGAGAGCGGATAAACGCCCAAGGTAATCGCGTTCCGGTAGCACATGAAGGGCGCCGGGCGGCCCGCGCCTGCTTCGTCCGGGGTCACGCTTGTTTCGGGCGCGTATCCTTGGGACGCGGCAGCGGCGGCGACGATGTTGAGCAACTCCCGGGTGTAGCCGGTGGTGGAACCAATCCGGAGTCCGGCGGCCTTCCATTCCTCGACCGTCTCAGGGACGCCGTCGATAGGGTTGCTGAATTGCGTCAGAATTTCAGCTTGCCGCGGAAGAAACTCGATGAATAGTCTAACGACGTCATCCTCAGATGGGGCGCGGCCATGGAGCCGGGTCCACTCAGAGCTGACACGATCCCCGGAGAAGATGAAGCGGATCTGATCCTTCTTCAAAACCCCCATATCCTTGCGAGCTTCCGCCGCGGTGATCTCGATGCCATTTGCGGCGAAGACGCGCTGCAACGCGGCTACCGGCGCGAGGCTGCCATAATCGACCGCGGTTCCGGCCCAATCCAAAATTACCGCTTTCAGAAAATCGAATTTCATCGAACCCCTTTATTCCAGCGCAAAGTCAACAATCCGCCCGCCGCGATGGAGCAGATCACGAAAAATGTGAACAGTTGATCCCATCCGAACCGGCTTACGACAACGGCCACCACGTATGCGGAGATGAGCTGGCCCAGCGAGCCGACTCCGTTCACGATTCCCGCCGCGCGCGCCGCCTGTTCCGGACTTACTGCGTCAATGGATGCCGTCGCCGACATCAGCAGGTCCGGACCGTAGATCAGGATTCCCAGCAAAGAGATGCTCATCGCCATCGGCACGGGGCCAAGACGTCCGATGACCGGGTGCATCAGAAGAGCGGCCGCGAGCCCGAAAAGCATCACCGCTCCGACCGGGTAACGGCGGCCGTTCATGAGGCGATCCGAGACGTAGCCTGCGATGAGCGCGCCGGAGAATCCGACTAATTCAAATAGCGACGACGTATAGCCGGCCCACTGCTCGCTGTACTGCATTTGCTGAACCAGGTAGAGCGGCAGCCAGAACAGCAGCGAATAGCGAGTGATCTTGAGGAAGAAGTACATCCCGGCGAGGATCAGCACCTCAGGATTTTTGGCGGTTTCCCACCAGGTGGCTTGGCGCGAAGGGGTGATGGGGTCCTCCGGCAGATTCGGGAGTTGGGCGTCCTCTGGGCGGTTGCGGACACGCCAGGCGAAAAACAGCGCGCCGGCGGCGAGGACGATCGCGGGGAACAGAAATCCGCGCCGCCAGCCGAGGCCTGGGGCGAGAAACACCTGGGTGACGGTGAAGGTGGCGAAGACGGTGGCTAGAAATCCACCCAGGATGTAGGAAGTGCCCCACCAGGCGGTGACGGTGCCACGTTCCGTTCGCATGAACCAGGCGCCCAGGATCTTCAGACAAGACGACCAGCCGCAGCCTTGTCCCAAGCCATTGCCGATTTGCAGAAGCAGGAGCATGGAGTGAGGGCCGGGGATCGCCATCGCAGCGGTGCAAACGGCCGATAGCAGTCCGCCGCCGGTGGCGACCACGCGGGCGCCGAAACGGTCCGCGAGGAGGCCGGCGAGAAACTGGCCGCCGGCGTAGGCGAGGCTGAATATAAAAACCAGGTTGGCAAGGTCGAACGTCCTGTAATGTTCGAGGCGCGCCATCATCGGCATGACGACGGAGAAGTTTTTCCGGCAGAAATAATAAGACGCGTACAGGATCCAGGCGGCCAGGAAGACGCGGAAGCGCCAACGGCTCCAGTTACCCGAATCGCTGGCCGGTTGGTTCGCGGCGGACGCGTCGTGAACGTCGATGATTACTTCGCTCAAGTGTTGATGATAGCTAGTAAACCGTTCGCCGGCCACGTTCTGAACGGTTAAGAGCGATATCGCTTCCATGAGTTTTCAAGAAGATAGAGGGGGCATAGGGCGGACGCGAATCACGATATCGTCATATGATATTTACTCAGGATTGAGCGGGTTCGGATAAACTCTACTTCAAGCCAATGGATTCTATGTTGTCAGGGACGAGTCACGTGCCGGCTTTGCGGGCGGGAGTGCAGCCGGCCATCGCTTCGAGCGACTCGGATTCGCAGACTGCCATTGAATTGGAGTTGATCTCGATCCTCAATGGGCCTGCATTCCGAAGCAGTCCGCGGAGCTGCGCCTTCCTGCGATTCATCACCGAGGAGAGTTTGGACGGGCGGGAGGAATCGCTGAAAGAGCGAACGATCGGCGTGGCGTTGCTCAAAAGGGATCCGGACTACGATACCGGGTCGGACGCCGTGGTTCGTGTGCGCGCCAATGACGTCCGAAAGCGCCTTTCGTCGCACTACGAAAGATGTCCGGCGAAAGCGGGCTTTCGGATCGAGTTGCCGGCGGGCTCCTACATTCCGAGGTTCGTCAAGGAACCCGTCGCCGAGGCCACGCTTCTGCCAAACGGACTCCAAAACGAGCTCAAAACGCGCAGTTTTGTGCTTCCAGCGATGCCGCTGGTTCAACTGTCCGCACCGACGATCGCGGCTTTGTTCGTGGCGCTGATTGCCATTCGCATTCAAGCGGACATGGGGGCGGGTGCGGACGCATTCACGCGATTCTGGTCGGGTCTGCTGATGGACCGGACCCAGATTTTGGTGCAGTTGGATGCGGCGGCGGACGGGGTATCCATCTCCCCCGCAATGGCGGAAGCGGCGATGCCGATTTCGAGGGTCGCGTCCTCGTTCCAGTTGCCTTTCCACATCTCCGCAGCCCACGGGCAAGCAGTGGGATCGGCTGCCTGCGTCATTCGACTCTCGACGAGGGAGCATCCACCTCTGGGGGCGCACGAAGGCCGAACCGAGCGCGTCGGGGACGCATTGCTGGTCTATACCGGTGGAGGCAGGACAGAGTTGTGGGTAACAGGTGAGACGGTGGGCTCGCTGGCCCGGGCTGTACAGACGCTGGCGACGCGCGACGGATTTCCAGAGATACGCTAGGACCAGGTTTCTGCGATCTGAAACGGCTGACGGGTCTTAGTACCGAGGGGGCCGCGAACCGCCGGCGCCTTCGCGCGACGCCATCGGGCGCGCTTCATTCACCACCACTGTGCGCCCCATCAATTCCTTGCCGTGACAACTATCGACCGCCTGCTGCGCCGCCCCGTCGTCGTTGATCTCGACAAATCCGAACCCTCGGGCCTGCCCGGTAAACCGGTCGCGCATCACCGTCACCGAATCGACCGTGACCCCGTGGCCGGAGAAAAAATTCTGGACATCCGTCTCGTTTGCCGCGTACGGGAGGTTTCCCACAAAGAGCTTCTTCACTAGAGACTCCTCGAAATACGGTTAGCATTATGCCACGCGCATCCGTCGAAGTCAAAGGGAAAAAACGTTGCTTTATATGGGTTTATTGCTCAAAATACCCAGTCGCGAGCTCCGGTTTGTGTTCCAGGGCCTGGCGCCAGTAATTGCGCGCTTCCTCGACATTTCCCTGAGCCTTCAGCGCATGCCCCAGATTCAATAGGGCCTCGGCGAAATTCGGCCGCTCCGTCAACGCTTCCTGATAGAGGCGGATCGCGTCTTCGTGCTGGCCGGCCTTCTGTAACAGCAGTCCGGTGTTGTAGAACAACTCCGGAGTCCGTTCGCCCGCTTCGATCAGCTTGGCTTGCAGATCGAGCGCCTTCTCCACGTCTTCGCGTTCCACCGCCAGCGCGGCCAACCCGCGCAGCGCGTCAATCGAATGCGGATCCGCTTCGAGCACCGTCTCAAACGCTTTCGCCGCGCTATCGTGATCCCCGAGATTCCAATAGGATAATCCCAGATTCAACTGCGCTTCCGGCCAGGGAGACCGTTTGCGGACGCACGACTGGAACGCTTCCGCGGCGCCGCGATGATCCGCACGTTGGAGCCGTAAATATCCCAGCCGGAACCACGCGTCTTCCCATTCCGGATTGCGGCTCAGCAGCTTCACATACAACCGCTCCGCGTCTTCTTTCTCACCCTGCTGCTCCAGCACGCTGGCGAGGTTATAGATCACGTCCGCCAAGTCCGGAGCGATTTGCAGCGCTCGCTCATAGGATTCCCGAGCTTGCTTCAGTTCGCCCAGTTCCTGCCGCACGATACCGAGGTTCACATGAGCCTGTTTGGCGTCCGGCCGCACACGGGCCGCTTCTCCGTAAGCCTTCGCGGCCTGTTCCAGGCGTCCGCATTTCTGTTCGGCGACACCCAGGTTGAACCAGCGCTCGAAATGATCCGGCGTGAACTCCACCAGCTTGGTGCAATAACGAGCCGCGGCTTCATATTCGTTGCCGTGGAACGCGCACGTCGCCAGGCCTTCGAGCGCCGCCTGCGAAAACGGACGCATCGCGAGCAGTCTCTCAGAATATTGCTGGATCAGCGCGTGATCCTTCCGCGCCATGCCGATGGTGATCAGATTCACCAGGCATTCTTCCGATTGCGGATTCTTTTCCAAAATTTTCAGATAGAGCGACGTCGCTTCGTCGAATTTCCACAATAATTGCAGCGAAACCGCCTTGCCGAACGTGGCCGTCTCATGGCTCGGCTGGCGCGCCAGCACCTTGTCGAAGCAGGCGATCGCCGGCTCCGGTTTCTCCTGGTGTAACAGGCAGATCCCCAGACCTAACTGCGCTTCCTCGCGCTGCGGATCGACATCGAGAGCCTTGGTGAAGGAATCGGTCGCCTCCTGCCAGCGTCCTAGCTTTTCATAACAAATGCCGAGGTTGAAGTTCGCCGTCTGGTGCCGCGGCGCCAGCGTCAACAGTCTCTCGTAGGTTTTGATCGCGTCGTCGTACTGCTCCAGTTCGAACTGGATGTGCCCTTTCGCGGCGAACACTTCCGGCGTATCCTCGCCGTTCTCGATCGCCCCGTTCAGTTCGCGCAATGCTTCCTTGCGCTTCCCTTCAAGATGCAGCGACACCGACCGTGCCAGCGCCGGCGATACCGCCTTGCCCGTCGCCCGCAGCGCCGAATCTACTCCGTTTTTCCGTCCGCTCATGGTTGCCAACCCCCGTTTGTCGATGGAATGTTATAAGGTGCCAGATACGCGCACAGCCGTCCGAGCATGTCGTACTGATGCGTAACCTGCACCCAACGCAGACGCGAGGCTTCCCCGCGCGCGGTGAAAAATCCGACGCCGCCCTTCCGCAATCGCGACTCGGACCAGCTATCCACCAGTTGTCCCTGCACCGTAAGGGCGAACGAATCGCCATGAATATCCATGCGTACCCGGTACAGCATGTCCTCCCGCGCATTGATATACGCCGTGGTATCCGCCCGGTTCTGAGCCACGCCCTGCACGACCGCATAGCGCGTCACGCCGATCGTCGGCACCGGTCCCGGCTTGAGGACAACTAGTTTCACCACGTAGTAATCGTCAAAATCGGCCGCGCGCACTACCCAGCTCAGCGCTTTTTTATCGATCATCCCCAAAAATTCCAATTGGTAGTCCGTCAGATCGACTGACGGACGATACAAAGCCAACGGACCAGGCCGCACAAACCCCGTAGCGTCGAAAGCCCATTCGGTAGTACCACCCCGGCTGGTCCAGTCGTCTAACCCCGCCCGAAAATCCTCGTCCAGCGCGATCGCCGCCCGATCCACCATGGTTTGCTTCACAGCCAGCCACTTGTCGTTCAGCTTCGACTGGAAATTGTGCTCGATCTTGCGCTCGATCCCTGCCGCTTGCTGCGGCGCGGCGTACGGAATTTTCTTAATCGTCGGATGCAACGCGAGCGCCAGCAGGATCGGAATCCCGAACACCAGCAGCTTCAGGTCGCGTGGCGCGTTCTTCCAGAATCCGCTCACCAAAACCCACGGCGTCACATCGTTGGGAACTCTGTCCGACGGAGCCGCCGCCAGATTCTCGACCGCTGTCTTCTTGGTCTCCTCGATGGGGGCCCAGTTGATGAAATCCGCCACCGGTTTCGCATCCAGCGGCTCCAGGTGCGACGCCGGACGCATCGGCTCCGTCCGCAGAGGCTGCGGCAAGTTCGGCGCTTGCGCCGACGGAGCAGGCTGAGCCGTCGGCTCATTCGCCCTCACCGCCAGCGGAAGCAACCCGGCCGATCCGGGAACCGGAGTCTGCACACCCGAGTTCCCGGAGGACGCGGCCGCCGTCATCGCCATCGCCTGCCGCGCCGGAATCGCGACCTCTCGAGCCGAGGGCTGGAGATTCTGCGGTTCGATCGTCGCCACCGCGCTGCCCTGATCGCGCGTCGCCACTGGATAACGGCTTCCCGCCGCCAGCCGCAGCCGCGGACGCATGGCCGGTGTCGACAACTCAAACCTAGGCGATTCCCCTTCCGCCCGCAGCGCGCGCAAGCTGTCGATCCAGGTTCCATGCACCAGCGGCACCTGGTCGATCGAAAGCGACCGCAACCCAGCCAGTGGTGGAGCTGCGGCCGTCGGCCTCACGTTTCGTTCCATCGTCGAAAGCGGCAAGTGCGCTCTCTTTGCCTTGGTGAAAGGAGTAGCCGGCCACGGATCGCGCCGTGTTCCGTTCGAATCGAATTCGCGCACAGCAAAAGCCGTGAGCGGCAGCAATTTCTCGGCACGCGGAGCATCATCCGGTGGCGCCAGTGCATTTCCCGCGGGCGTGGCCGTCAGCGGAAGATCGCGGCAAGGCAGCATCGCCGGATGCATCGGCTCCACCTTCCGAGCACCTTCGTAACTCTTCAATTCCAGCGGAATCGCAGCAAGTCCCGCCGCCAGCACATCCCTTATTAATGCTGCCTTCGACCTCAGCGGTATCCACACCGGACCCGTCGTTGCCAGCGGATTCGGCTCCGGCACCACTAGCCGGTCCATCGGCCAACGCGGCTGCGGACGGGTATCGAGCGGCAGCAATTCGGCAATCGGCCCCGGCGCTTCAACATCTTGATCGACGCCGTAATTAACCGCCTCATTAGCCGCAATCTGCGGCGCCCACAACGGAGCCTGTGGCGCTAAATCAGACTCGTAACAAAAAGGATCCGCCGCCACCAGTGACGGCGATTCGTTAGATTTTGGTGCAACGCGGGGCGTAATGATGCCGCTCAGCGGAGGCGCGGGCTCCGGCATCGGATGCCCCAGGATCGCTTCCACGGCCTCCTTCGGACGAAACGCCCGCAGTGAATCGTGGGTTTCATGCAGGCGCTCCACGCCCAGCCGTTCCTGCTCCGCCCAATACAGTTTTCTATGCGCGGCGGAACAAAACTGCCCGCTCGTGATTTTTCTGTAGAGCGGCAGTTTCCCGTCACAATACAGGCATCGTATATCACTAGACCACGACATCAAGTTCAATGTTACGGGCCTTTACGTCGCCTGAACAGCAAGCAAACGCCTTAAGCGGGGATAGGGGTTTGGCTTACGGTACCAAGGTCCTAGTACCTAACAAATTGTGCTCTCCTCCGAGGGAATTATGGTACGTTTGAAATTCATGCGCTTCGCCTTATTTTTGAGTGCGATTACGCTGCTCTGCGCCCAGGGCACCCCGCCTAAATCCAAGGCCACAGATTATCCGGTCCACGTCCAGATGGAGACGGTCACCCTAGCCGCCGAGTACTTAGTCCACTCCCTCCCCACTAGGACAGGGACACTCATCGCCAACGATTATCTGGTCGTCGAGGTAGCATTTTACGGCCCTCCCTTCAGCCGTCTCAAGATGTCTCCCGACAACTTCATCCTGAAAATAAACGGCAAAAGCGAAACGCTGACCCCCGAAGCCCCCGGCATGGTTTCCCAGTCGATTAAATTTCCCAGCGCCCGCCCGCATGTCGAAGCCGGAGGCAGCGTCAGCGCTGGAGACGGCACCGTGAGCGTCGGCCCCCGAGCCTCTCCCAGCCAGTTCCCCGGCGATGGAAATGAGCGCACCGCCCCCGGCCAGCCCCCCACCGTTAAAACCGTCGAGGAAGAAGCCTCCATCCAAGCCCGCGTGCAAGGCGCAGCCCTCCCCGAACGTGAGCAGCCCCTACCCCGCTCCGGCCTCCTCTATTTCTTGTACCGCGGCAAAGTAAAAAACATCCGCACCCTGGACCTCTATTACGAAGGCTCCATGGGCCGATCCACCCTAAAATTGCTCCCGTAGCGCGCGCACTCGTGCGTACAGCGTTGACACTCGTGGTTATGCCCCAAGCGCTTCCATTGTCCCGCCCCGCTGATGTAATACGTCTATCGCTGTTTTCGCCCCGTCCATCCCACTCAGCTACGATAGAATCATGCGGAGCCTAGCCCTCCTCTTCCTCCCCGCCCTCTTTGCCCAAACTCCACAACCCGACCCCCGGGAACTCCTGCTCCGCTCCGCCGACGCCATCAAAAAATACTCCAGCTACCAGATCCACTCCCTCAGCATCATCGAAACCCGCGGAGGCACCAACACCCGCATGCAGATGCCCGCCGTCATCAGCGTCCGCCGCCCGGACCGCATGCGCATCGAATCGGAAACCGCCGACGCCGCCACCACCGTCGTGAGCGATGGCTCGCATACGTACGTCTATCTCGAAAAAGAGAACAAATACATCAAACGCGCCGCCACCAGCTCCCCCGAATCCTCCCTCGGCGAAAACGGCGTGCTCAAAAATCTCCCCGATATCGCGAACTCCATCAAGTCCATCGAAATCACCGGCGAGAAAACCATGGAGCTGGACGATCAGCAATACGAATGCTGGGTGGTCGAAGCCCATTACGATACCATCAAGGTCCCCGGCCAGAACCTCACCATCCTGGACGCCGTCCAAACCAGTTGGATCTCGAAAACTCTAGGCCTCACGCTTCAGAACAGCCTGACCGCGCGCCTGCTGATCGGCACCCTCCCGGAGCCGGTCGTGATGACGCAGGCAACCACCACCGTCAGCCTTTCCCTCAACACCGACCTTCCCGATTCCCTCTTCACCTTCACCCCACCCCCCGGCGCAACTCAAACCGCCGACTGGACCCTTCCCGGCATCACCAAGCCCGACATCGAAGGCAAACCCGCGCCATCGCTAAAAGGCGCTCCGCCCACGCAAGGAAAAGTAGTGCTGCTCGACTTCTGGACCTCCTGGTGCACCCCCTGTAAACGCCAGCAGCCCATCATCGAAAAACTAAACCGGGAATTTCGCAGCAAGGGACTAATCGTGCTGGGAGTCAACGTGGGCGAGGATAAGGACGCGATGGATAAAGTCCACCTGGCCTATCCATCCCTCCAACTCGACGCCGACGACGAAGCCCTGAAGTCCCTGGCCGTCAACGCCTATCCCACACTCGTCCTGATCGACCGCACCGGCAAAGTGGCGTTCTACGATGTAGGCGCCAAAAGCGAAGCGTCCTTAAGAGCCGCGTTAGCAAAAACCGGAATCAGAGCCACCCCCGCGCCTCCTAAACCAGCAGCCGCGAAGTAGCCGATGCTAAAGTTAAACTGAATGGACCTTAACGATCCTCGTTTTAATTTCGCAGCCACTCCCACGTTGGACGAGATCATCGCCCAACAGGGAAAGGTTCCGATTGCGGACATTCAAGCGTTGCGCGGCACGTTCTGGCCGGAAGATGAGCCCATGGAAAGCTTCGTGGCTGCCCTGCACGACTGGCGCGGACACGGCAAGACGAGCAAGTCCGATCCTGCGACATGAGCCGCTTAGTAGTTGATACAGACGTCGTTTCGTTCATCTTCAAAAATCACCCCATCGCCCAACTCTACGACTCCGATCTCCAGGGCCATATTCTCGTCCTCTCGTTTATGACCGTGGCCGAACTGGATCGTTGGGCCATTCAATCGAACTGGGCGAGGCTCGACGTAATTGGCTCAGCCGCTACCTGGAGCCGTTTGTGATTCTCCCCTTCAGCAGGGCTCTGTGCACGAATGGGGAGAAATCACGGTTGCTGCCCAAGCCGGGGGGCATCGCATCGAATGTGCCGACGCCTGGATCGCCGCGACCGCCCTTTTGTATGACCTGCCCCTTGCAACCCACAATCGTGGCGATTATAAAGGTGTGCCGGGGCTGACAACTATTTCGCACGGCTAGCCCTACCAAGCCACCATCTGACAAACACCCTCCGACTTCATCACCACCGGACCATCTGCCACTCCCGCCAGTTGATCCCTCCACTCCTCTTCCGTCCAGCACCGCAAACACGACACCAGCCCGTCCCAGACGATAATCAGAGTCGCCAACGGAACCACCCAACACCAGAAAACTCGACGCCAATTCCCTGCCCGCACATTCCAAAACAACAGAGGAGTCCGAATCGCCGGCACAAATCCAAACAGGCACAGCAATAGCGACGCCGGATTCCTCCGCAGAGGCTCAAACACCGCGACCCGATAACCCGAAAGCGCCTTCAATGCATCCACCCGAGCCTCCGGAGGCAAATGATGGAACGCCGCCGACAGCACCAGCAAACTTCCCTCCGGAAAATCCATCGGACGCGCAAAATTCGTTGGACCCAGCTCCGCTCGCACCACTCCTGGATACCTCTCCTCCAGCCCCCGATACAACTTCTCATCCGGATAAAGATCGCTTACCCGTAGCGAAATGCTCCGTCCCGCGAGCGCACCCGCCAGCGCCCGCGTGATCGGAGCCGTCCCCGCCCCCAACTCTACAATCGTTCCCGTCGGATTCCTCTCCACCAGTTCCAACACCTCGCGCGCCACCCATTCGTAATAACGCCTTGACGCAGTGCCCAGGCACGAATCCAGCACATCGTGAATGGTAGACCGCAAGGAAGCCGGAACCCACTCGAAATCCATGAATTCGAACAGGAACATTTGTGAGATTATATCGACTCAAACTTTGCTGCGCTTTAGGCAGGCAAGTTTTCACACACCGGCCGCGAGATGCGGTTAATTCCCAGGGAGGAACCTGCCGATATCAAAAGGTGATCCCTGGCTCCAGGTTAAAGCTCCCCGCTCTTACCGGACTGCGCGCGATCGCCGCGTTCTGGGTGCTCATGCTGCATTTTGGCGACGACGTCACCGCAAACTGGCCTGTTGCGCTCCGGCGGCTGTTCTCATCGGGATTCATCGGCGTGGATCTTTTCTTCGTGCTTTCCGGATTTATCTTGAGCTGGAATTATCTGAACGACACAGGGCTAAGCTGTAGCAGCAGGGACTTCTGGCGCGCCCGGGCTGCGCGGATTCTGCCCGTTTACTACGGCTCGCTCGCGCTCGCTCTGCCGGTTTTTCTGGTGATGCAGTTCAACCATGGCATCACTCCCGAAGCGATCCGCCATGTAAGCGTCACGGCCGCCTTTACCCTCAGCCTGACGCAATCGTGGGCTCTGCCGTTTTCGTATCTATGGAACACCGCCAGTTGGTCTTTGTCCGTCGAAGTGTTTCTGTACCTCTCGTTTCCATGGCTTGCAGTCTGGCTGGCGCGCCGACCCTTGCGGAGCGTTCTCCAAACCACGGCGCTGCTTTACGGCGCCACAGTTCTGGCCGCGCTGTTGTTTTTCGCGTTCCACTCGCACCCTTCGCCGTGGACATGGGACCCCGCGCCGGACATGTGTATCTGGATCCCCTGGCTCGGCTCCAATCCCGTCGTCCATTTTCACGAGTTCCTGATGGGAGCCGCCGCCTACCTTTTCCTACGCGCAGAACAAACCGGAGCGCGAAAGGAATGGATCAGCGGGCCGCAGGCAGTCTGGATTTCCTCCGCAGGCGTGCTTGCTCTTCTCGCGTGGCGCGGTCCGGTTCCCTTTATGGCCGCTTTGATGGGACTGTACAGTCCCCTGTTCGCTTTACTGATCTACGGTTTGGCGAAGCAACAGGGAGTGGTCGCGCAAATTCTCAGCACTCGTGGATTCGTTTTCCTAGGCGAGATCAGCTTCGCCCTTTATCTGGCACATCTGACGGTGTGGGACAACATGGTTCTGTTCAACGTGCAGCATTCTTATATCCAGCAGGATTCGGCTTTGAACTTTCTGATCTGCGTTGCGCTGTCCGTGGCCGTCGCGACGCTCTTCTATAAGTTCATTGAAGTGCCCTATCGAAAAACCCTGCGAGCGAAATGGAAGACCGCCGCGACGCTCAAGCTGCCGGAAAAATTGATCGCCTGAATCGCACCTAGCTGATGCCTGCCGGCTTCTGCTACTCTATTGTTTTGCGTCGAACCTATGCCCGCGCGGATGAGCGAGACGTTCGTCCTGCGTACGTACCCCTTCCGGGAATCGGATCTGATCGTCAGCTTTTTTACGCGCGATCTGGGGAAACTGCGCGGTGTCGCCCGGCGGGCTCGCCGGCCCAAGAGCAATTTCGGGTCGGGTTTGGAGCGGCTGTCCCACGTCCGGATGGCCTATTTTCAGCGTGAGAACGCCGAACTGGTCAATCTCTCCGGCTGCGAGCTGATTCAGTCGCAGTTCGCGATGCAATCCGAATATGCGCGTAGTGTAGCGCTTGATTATTTCACTGAGGTCGCCGAGCAATTGTTGCCGCCCCACGAGCCAAACGAAAAATTCTTCCGGTTGCTGATGGCCGTGCTGACGGACCTCCGCAACAACGGCAACATCTGGCGAGCCGTCGCCTACTTCACCCTATGGTCCGTCAGACTAACCGGCGTCCTCCCCGAACTGCGTGTAAGCGACGAGACCGCCGAAATCGTAGGAGAAATGTTCAACACGCCAATCACCGCGCTTGCTCCCCGCGAATGGACGAAGTCCACAGCGAGCGACCTCCGGCGAGGCCTGATCCGCACCATGGAACAACACGTAGAACGCCGCTTCCTAACCGTCCCCTTACTGGAGGCCCTGTAAAATGGCACTCGCGAGTCGGCATCCGAAAAATCCCGTGTCGGGGACTGACTACCTTTTTCGCCCCGCAGCACTCGAGCCCCCCGCAGCCTCCGCAACGAAAAAGGCTGTCTGTCCCCCAGCCCATCAAATCCCCGAGTCGGGGACTGACTACCTTTTTCGGCCCGCAACATCCGAGCCCCCCGCAGCCTCCGCAACGAAAAAGGCTGTCTGTCCCCAAGCCCATCACATCCCGCGACGCCAA
>Ga0210388_10000178_pt1 | contig 63700 bp, 49 predicted proteins | sample IncBWC19OmetaG_FD_155485 | JGI IMG/M metagenome (GOLD analysis project Ga0210388, IMG submission 155485) | Forest soil microbial communities from Barre Woods Harvard Forest LTER site, Petersham, Massachusetts, United States - Inc-BW-C-19-O ... | reverse complement strand
GGCGATGAGTCCGCCCGATGAGTTGCACGATTCCAGGCCGATTTCGCTCATGCCATTGCTGCTGCTGCCGGCCACGGTAAAGCTGATGCTCTGCCCGGTTTGAACCGAGGTCGTTGAAGGGGTCACCGTCACGGTCGGCACCACCCCCGGCACGGTGATGGCGATCACTGCGGTGCGGGTAGCTGCAGTGTGGGAGGCGTTCCAGGCATAGCCGTCGAAGTAGTAGGTGCCGGCATCGGGTGCCGTCCACGCAAAGCCGTGGCTGGCCGAGGTCCCACTGACACTTAGGTTACCAAGGTTGGCGGTGACTCCGCCCGATGCAGCGCATGACTCCAGGCCGATTTCGCTGATGCCAATGCTGTTACTGCCAGCCACGGTAAAGCTGATGCTCTGCCCGGCTTGAACCGAGGTCGTCGAGGGGGTTACCGTCACGGTCGGCAGCGTCTCCGGCAGAGTAACTGCTGACGCCTCAAAGGTGGCGCCCGAGGAGGAGAAGCCGGCGTTAAGGGTAATTTGCGTAGTGGCGAAGAACTTGACATTCGCGCCGTTGGTCACGCTGACCGTCCCGCTGGTGGCGACCGTGCTTGGCCCGAGAACGGTCACGTTCTGGCCGGAACCGTAGGTGGTGTTGCTCACCGTGGTCTGCGCGCGGGCCGAAAGGCCGAATGCCAAGACAGCGAGCAGGAAAATCGAAAGCCGGAAGTTCATTCGAAAGGAATTCAGCGTGGCGTTTTCTTGAAGCCGCGAAAGGCTCTCATTTCTGCGAAGTTTCAGTGCGCAGTACGGTGTTTTCCTGCTCCAGCTGATCGATACGTTGCGATTGCTGGTCGAGGCGCGTGGCCTGATCCTGCAGCAATTTCTCCTGCTCGATCTGGTGCAGCGTGAGTTCCTCGATCTTCTGCAGCAGCTTCACCTGCATCTGGGCAAGATCGATGCCCTGCGCCTGAGCCTCCTCCGCGCTCGGAATGCCAGGTAAGTGGCCCTCCTTTTTGATCGAGGCCTCGACTTCATTCAGGGACGCGAGCTTATAGCCCGGCTTGAAGACAAAGTCGGCGTAGGTCGTCGTGGAACTGACAAAGGACGTGGCGTGCACCGAGCCCGCGACGTCCAGCTTGTATATCGGCGAAGTCGTGCCGATGCCGACGTTGCCTCCCGCAGGTTGCAAAAAAAGTGGCGAGTCAGTCATTGGATTCCCGCTTGAATCGGTCGCCTGAATACTAAATTGGGTGAGACTCGGCTGCGTAAAACGAAGTTGGCGATTGAGTCCAGAGTTGCCGCTGAAATAAAAGCCCGTGGGATAAGTATTATCCGAATTTCCAGAGATCAGTCCTGTCCCGCTTGAAATATGCAGCTTCGCTTGAGGATTTGTCGTACCGATGCCGACATTGCCAGCGAAGTAGTTGTTCGCTCCAGAATCGGCGGCATAGATATCGTAGGGCACATTGGTGTGAGTGCCGGTGGTCAGACCGGTCAGATACAGACCGTACTCGTTGGTTACCGTCCCCAAATTGCTCGCTATGACATACAGTCCATAGTCGTTGGTCACCGTGCCCACATTGGACTGCGCAGCATATATCCCATATCGATTGGTGATGAGACCGTTTGCCGTCCCATTGGTCATAAGCATCTCAGACCCGATAGCCGTGTTGACCGTAGAATGCTGTGAGGCATTGTTTCCATTCCCTACGCTCATTGAGATGCCCCACATGTCATTAACTGTGTTGCCAGCTCCGAAGTTTTTAACTTGATAGACTTCTCCCGCCAAAATACCCGAATATCCGCTTCCATAATTGTATAAAGATTCACTTGTCCCAGATACGCTGCTAGAGAATGACGTTGAGTTACTGGCCGGTATCGTGGTGATAAATTGGCGACCTGTGATTTGCTGGCTTGTCGTTGCCGATGGATTAACCAAGAAATAATCGAAATTCGCTGCGGTGACGCCCGACAGAGACGTGACCTCCGAAGACGATTTGAGATTCGCCACATATAAGGTGCTGGGAACACCGGAACCCGGATCATAGCTTGTGGCGGCGGTCGGATTGTTCACATTACTCAGCTCGAGCAGCGCAGCCGGCGTCGACGTGCCGATGCCAACGTTATTGCTGCTGGTCACGACCAAGCCGGTCCCCTGGGCGTGAAGATTGGCGCCCGCCGCCAGCAACGCGGCAAGCAGCATATTACGGAATTGGCAGGGTCTTTTCAGCATATTCATTTGATCAATTTTTCACGAAGTTCCACATTCTCTTTTTGCAATTGCTCAATGTCTTTCGATTGCTCGTTCAGACGCTTTTCCTGCTCGATTTGATGAAGCGTGAGCTCCTCAATCTTCTGCAGCAGCTGTACCTGCATCTGAGTGAGATCGATGCCATGCGCCTTCGCCTCATCCTCGCTGGGGATGCCGGGCAGATGGCCGGCCTTTTTGATCGAGGCCTCAACGTCGCTCAGAGGGGGAAGCCGGTAGCCGGGCTTGAACACAAAGTCGGCATAAGTCTGAGTCGCGCTGACGAAGGATGTCGCGTGCACCTGGCCGGCGACATCCAGCGCGTAGGCGGGCGTGGCTGTACCGATACCGACGTTGCCGGCGAAATAGTTGTACGCCCCGGAATCCGCAACATAAACGTCGTAAGGCATATTGGTGTGGACACCTGCGGCAATTCCACTAATATATAGGCCGTAATCATTTGCCACTGTTCCTCTGTTTACATTGGTTAACGCAATATACACTCCGTACCGATTGGAGATGTTGCCCATGGTGGCATTTCGGAGGAAGACATAAGATCCATAATCATTGGTGACAGTCCCGCTATTGTTGGCGACAATATACTGCCCGTATAAATTAGGCACATTGGCGGGGTTAGTATTATTAGCCCATGCGGACAGCCCCGTTACAGTGCTGGGTCCACTTACGGCATTAGATACGGTATCGCTCATCCCAGTCAATGTGCCAGTAAACCCGCTTCCGTAATTGCTTACCGAATTAGATATTCCTGTCACGTTGCTGCTAAATGAGACCGTATTACTCTGGGGTATCGTCGTAACGAACGCCGTGTTGATTGCCGAATCATTCGTTATTCCAGATGGATTTAATGCCAAATAGCTAAAATTTGATACGTCGGCGATATTGAATTCGTTCGATGGCGTAAAAGTAGAAAAAGACTTTAGATTTGATACATAGTATGTGATCGGTGTGCCGTTGCCAGGGTCATAACTCGTGGGAACCGTCGGATTGTTCGGATTGCTGATGTCGAGCATGGCGGCAGGGGTGGAAGTACCGATGCCAACCGTGTTATTACTCGATACCACCAAGCCAGTGCCCTGGGCATAGAGCTGCGCGGCTGTGACGGCTAAGGCCGCACAAAACAGAAGTTCGTTTTTCATGAAGCTGGGCGGGAATGCTGGAGAAGCAGGACGGCAGAACGCAAATACGCAAAGCCCCTAGCAGCGATTTTTTACCCAGCTGTAATATCCCCTTGTTCCGGCTGATCCGCCCGCCCGCGTTGCGCAGTTGCCAACTCGCCTGACCCGGTCGAGATTCGTTCCTTTCATGAGCGACCTCGACGAGCTTTACCAGCAGGTCATCCTCGACCACAACCGCCGTCCGCGAAACCGCGGCAAACTACCCACAGCCAACCGCGTGGCCCATGGCGACAACCCGACCTGCGGCGACCAGTGCAGCGTTTTCCTGCGGCTCGACGGCGACCGCATCGCCGAACTCGCATTCGAGGGCGACGGCTGCGCCATCTCGCAGGCCAGCGCCTCGGTCATGACCACTCGCCTCAAGGGCAAGACCGCCGCCGAGGCCCGCGCGATCTTCGATGATTTCCATCGCATCATCACCACCGGCCAGGCGCCGGACGAGTTCAGCGACCTCGCCGCGTTCGCCGGCGTGCATGCCTATCCGGCGCGCATCAAGTGCGCCACGCTGGCCTGGCATGCCGCGCTCGACGCGCTCAAACAGGAGCCTCCGCCCGTGGCCTGAGCCCGGCCGCATAAATTTCATGTCAACCTGGACCGACCTTCGCGCGCAGTTTCCCGCCCTGCACCAGACCGTGCAGGGCGGCAAGCCGCTCATCTATCTCGACAACGCCGCCACCACGCACAAACCGCGCGCCGTGCTCGACGCCCTCGCGCATTTCTATGAGTGCGACAACGCCAACGTCCATCGCGGGCTGCACGCGCTCTCCATGCGCGCGACCGACGCCTACGAGGCTGCGCGCGCGCGGGTGGCGAAGTTCATCCACGCCACCTCGCCCGCTGAAATCATCTTCACGCGCGGCACGACGGAATCGATCAACCTCGTGGCCGCGAGCTGGGGCGGCACCAACCTGAAAAAGGGCGACGTCATCCTCCTCACCGAGATGGAGCATCACTCCAACCTCGTGCCGTGGCAGCTCGTTGCGCAGCGCACCGGCGCCACACTCCGCTTCGTGCCCGTGACCGGCGACGACGGTCTCCTCGATCTTTCGCAGCTCGACCGCCTGCTCACGCCCGAGGTGAAACTTTTCGCCTTCACCCACGTTTCGAATACGCTCGGCACGATCAATCCCGTCGCGGAACTCTGCGCACGTGCGAAAAAAGCCAGCGTCGTCACCCTGGTGGATGCCGCGCAGTCCGCCGGCCACCTGCCGCTCAACGTGCAGACGATGGGCTGCGACTTCCTCGCCTTCAGCGGACACAAAATGGCCGGTCCCACCGGCATCGGGGTGCTCTATGGCCGCCGGGCGCTGCTCGAAAGCATGCCGCCCTGGCAGGGCGGCGGCGGCATGATCGCGTCGGCCGACTTTCTGGAGAGTCGCTGGAAACCGCCCCCCGAGCGCTTCGAGGCCGGCACACCGAATGTCGCCGACGCCGTCAGCCTCGCCGTCGCGTGTGACTTTCTCGACTCGCTCGACTGTGCCGCCATCGCGAAGCACGACGGCGAACTCGCCCAACTGGCCTATGAAAAATTGAGCGAACTGCCGGGCATCCGCCTGCTCGGCCCGCGGAAGGGGCGCGGCGGCCTCGTCAGCTTCGCACTGCCCGGCGTGCATGCCCACGACATTGTGACATTCGCCGACCAGGATGGCATCGCGCTGCGCGGCGGCCATCACTGCAACCAGCCGCTCATGCGAAAACTCGGCCTCACCGGCACCACGCGCGCGAGCTTCTATGTTTACAACACACCCGGGGAAGTCGATGCGCTCGCGGCCAGCCTGCACCGCATCGTGAAATTCTTCGCGGGCTGACGGCCCCTCCCGATTTTTAACGCGGAGATTTCGAGGCACAGAGAATTAAAGCCATTCATTTCCTGGTTTTCTGGCTTCTGAATTAAAAAATTCACTCCTGCATCCATCATCCAAATGGAACCTGCTCCAGCGCAGATTGGTGGCTGACTAAGTCGTTCTACAGAATCAGCCGCCAAATAAGGCCGAGCACGCCGCCCGCGAGCACAACGGGGATGATGCCGACTTTATAGCGATACAAGGCCACGAACGCCATCAGCGTCACGCCAAGCGCAAACCAATCGACCGGCGCGTTTTTGGGCAGAATCACCTGCCACGAGGACCACACAGCCAGGTTGAGAATCACTCCCATCACCGCGGCCGTCACGGCCGTGAGCGCGGCATTGAGCCTGGTCTGTCCGCGCAGACGTTCGATATAGGGCGCACCGAGAAAAATCCAGATGAAGCACGGCACGAAGGTTACCCAAGTGGTCAGGGCCGCACCGAGCGTCGCGGCCAGAAGCGGCGGCAGCGCACCGGGATGGTTCCAGCCGCCGAGGAAGCCCACGAATTGCAGCACCATGATGAGCGGACCGGGGGTCGTCTCGGCCAGGCCGAGGCCGTCGAGCATTTGCGATGCGCCTAGCCAGGAAAATTTTTCCACGGCCTGCTGCGCCACGTACGGCAACACCGCATAGGCGCCCCCAAATGTAACCACCGCCGCCTTGCTGAAAAAAACTCCTTCGCTCGCCAGCACCCCACCCCACCCCTGCCACAAGCCAACCGCCAGGATCGGCGCAAACCAGAGCAACCCGCCCACGCCCACGATGCGCAACGAATGACCCCAAAGTGAACGCGTCCCCAAGCCGTGCCTAAAAGTGCCGGTGTCGGGCGCAGCTGGCCGGCCACCGCCAAAAAAATGCGGAAAAAACCTTTCACCCAAAAATCCCAGCAAACCTGCGCCAAGCACAATGGCCGGAAACGGCGCGTGCAGAAAAAAAATCGCGACAAACGCCGCCGCCGCCACGACCCAATGGGCGGGCGTTTTCAACGCCTTTGAGCCAATACGCAGCATCGCCGCCACCACAATCGCGATGACCGCCGGCTTCAGACCATGGAAGATCGCCGCGATCCACGGCTGTCCGCCATAACACACATAGATCAAGCCCAGCACCCATAAAATCACCGCCGATGGCAACACGAAGAGCACGCCCGCGGCCAGCCCGCCACGCACGCGGTGCAGCAGCCAGCCACAGTAGATGGCCAGCTGCGTCGCCTCAGGGCCGGGCAGCAGCATGCAATAGTTGAGCGCGTGGAGAAAATGCTCCCCGTCGACCCATTTTTTCTTTTCTACAAGCTCCGCGTGCATGACGGCGATCTGACCCGACGGCCCGCCGAAGCTGATGAACCCCAGCTTGAGCCAGAAGCGCAGGGCTTCGCGAAACGTGGGCGCGGCAGACATGATTTCGCTCTTTAACCCAAAGGCACGGAGAAGCCAGGAAGTCTCTGCGTCTTTTTTTGATGCTCTCGGCGCCTTCGTGCCCTGGGATTGAAAATTTTCACGACCTGGCACGCCGCCTCACGGGATTTTCAACTGCATGCCGATCTTCAGGTCGTTCTCGCCTTTCATCACGTCACGGTTTGCCGCGTAGATGTCGCGCCATTTGCTGGGAGTGCCGTAGTAATGTTGGCTGATGTTATAGAGCGTGTCCCCCTTAGCGACGGTATGCGCGCGGCCGGCCACGGCGGGCGAGGCGGCCTGAACCACCCGGCGCGAAGGCGGTTCATTGGTCAGCGGAACCCGGGTGATGACCGGCGGCGAGCCGGTCTCGGCACGGGCGGCCAGGGGACGGACAGGCGGAGCGTCGGTGGCCGCTGGCGCCTCTGCCGGGACCGGAGCCCGGGCCGCGGCCAGCGCGGCCTTGAGATCGTCGTTTTCCTTTTGCAATTTTGCCACGACATCGGTGAGATCGGACTGCGCCCCGTCGCCACCGAGCGGCTGGCCGGGCAGCGTCCGCGCAAAATCGCGCATGCAGGCGCCGATCCGCTGGCGCACCAGATCCGCCTGCGGGCTGTTCGGACGCAACTCGAGGTATTTGCGGTAATGATAGATGGCCGCGATAGGGTCCTTGATGTGCTGCTCATAGAGCACGCCGACCTCGAGATGCGACTCAGGCGCGTCCTCACCGCGCTTGGCCACGACCTTGAGAAATTCGCTGAGCGCCTCCTGCTCCCGGCCCTGTTTCTCCAGCGATTTGCCGCGCTGGTAGGCGGGCTCGTCGGTCTCCGTCGCATAAGGATAATCCTCATTGCGCGAACAGCCGGCGAACAGCAGGATGCCGAGCAGCAACGGAAATAACAAACGGAGACGAGGCATCGGAAAAGAAATTGAACGGAAACGAAAGTTCGCCGTAAGTTCCGCAAGCGGCTCCCTTAACTCAAACCCTAAATGACGCTCGACCCGAAATCCGCGCTCACCCGCGCGCGCGCCTGCCTGAAAATCGAGATGGACGCGCTCGGGGCCACGGCGGACAGCCTCGGCGCTGAATTCGTCGACGTGGCCCGGGCAGTCGAGGCCGTGGCGGCCGGGGGCGGCAAACTGCTTTTCAGCGGCGTGGGCAAGTCCGCGCACATCGGGCAGAAGCTCGCGGGCACCTTCAACAGCACCGGCATTTCATCGTGCTTCCTCGACGCGACCCAAGCGCTGCACGGCGACCTCGGCCTGTGCGCCGAGGGAGACCTGGCGATCCTGCTCAGCAACAGCGGCCAGACCGAGGAGATCGTGCGGCTCGTGCCCGTGTTGAAGCGATTTGGCGTGAAAATCATCGCGCTCACCGGCCAGCCGGATTCGGACCTCGCCCGCGGTGCCGACCTGCGGCTCGTCTATCGCGTGCCGCGCGAAGCCTGCCCGCTCGCGCTCGCGCCCACGGCCAGCACGACGGCCGCCCTCGCCCTCGGCGATGCGCTCGCCATGGTGCTGCTTGAAAGCCGCGGCCTGACGCGCGACGACTTTGCAAAATTCCATCCCGCGGGCACCCTCGGCCTGCAGCTGCTCCTGCGCGTGAAGGATATCATGCGCACGGGCGAGCGGGCGCCCGTCGCGCCGCACAGCGTGACCACACAGGAGGCCATCCTCGCCATGACCAAGGCCAAGGCCGGCAGCCTCGCGCTGGTCGACCCGAAAAGCGGCAAGCTCACCGGCATCCTGACCGACGGGGATTTCCGCCGCAGTGCGCTGAGCGGTCCGGATTTTTTGAAAAGGCCCGTGGCCACCTTCATGACGCGTTCGCCCAAGACAATCGCCGAGGACGCGCTCGGGGTGGACGCGCTGCGGCTGTTCGAGCAGCACAAGATCGACGACCTCATCGTCGTGAACGCGCGCGGCAAACCGGTCGGCCTCATCGACGGTCAGGATCTACCCCGGTTGAAAATCGTGTGAGCCCGCCGCGGCGAACAGCTGCGGCAATTTCTCTCACTCGCCGACCAGCGTGAGGATCACAGTGCGTGCTTGCGACGCACGGCGGTGCTCCCAGACATAAATTCCCTGCCAGGTGCCGAGCAGCAGGCGACCGGCAGCGAAGGGCACCGTCTCGCTCGTCCGGGTGAGCACCATCTTGATGTGGCCCGGCATGTCGTCCGGGCCCTCGAGTGTATGCTCAAAATGCGGATCGTCCTCGCGTACAAGACGGTCGAACCAGGCTTCAAGATCGTGCCGCGCGGACGGATCGGCGTTTTCCATGATGACCAGGCTGGCGCTCGTGTGCTGGCAGAAAATCGTGGCCACGCCCTGCTTGAGTCCGCTGCGCGCAAGTTCGCGCACAACCGTGTCGGTGATTTCGTGCAGGCCCGGACCGCGCGGCTGCAGCGTGAGCGTGGCTTGGTGGACGGACACGGTTCAACCACCGCCGGCCCCGAGGGCACTCTCGCCCGGCTTGGTCATGGACATGGGTTCGAGCGCCTGGTCGAGTGTGGCGGCGTCCATGAGTTTCTTTTCCAACACGACCTCCCGCAGCGTCTTGTTTTTCGCAAGCGCCTCCTTCGCGACAGCCGCGGCGGCGTCGTAACCGATGTAGGGATTGAGGGCGGTGACGAGCATGAGCGAGCGGTCGACGAGCTCCCGGCAGCGCGCGACATCGGCCTCGATGCCGGCGACGCACTGCTTCGTGAACGCGCGCGCGCCGTTGGCGAGGCAATGGATGCTCTCGTGGAGCGCATGGGCCATGAGCGGGATGGTGACATTGAGCTCGAAGTGCCCGTCGCGCCCGCACATCGCGACGACCTGCGAGAGGCCCTGTACGTAGATGCAGACCTGCACCAGCATCTCGCTCATCACCGGATTGACCTTGCCCGGCATGATGGACGAACCGGGCTGCGTGGCTGGCAGACGGAGCTCGGCAATGCCCGAACGCGGGCCGGAGCCGAGCAGGCGGATATCATTGGCGATCTTGGTGAGGCTGGCCGCGATGGTCGCGAGGTGGCCGGCGACCTCCACGGCGTCGTCGCGCCCGCCCTGGGCCTCGAAGTGATTGGCCGCCTCGCGAAAAGCGACGCCGGTTTTTTCGCTCAGGATACGGCAGACTTTTTTTGGAAACTCGGGATGGCAGTTGATGCCGGTGCCCACGGCGGTGCCGCCGATGGCGAGCTCGCCAAGCGCGGCGATGGACTTCCCGGCGCGCTCGACGGCCTTGCGCGCCTGCGCGGCGTAGCCGGAGAATTCCTGGCCCAGCGTAAGCGGCGTGGCATCCATCAGGTGCGTGCGGCCGATTTTGACGATGGCGGAAAATTCGGCGGACTTTTTCTCCAGCGCGGCCGCGAGTTCCCCGAGCGCAGGCACGAGGTTTTCCTTGAGCGCAACCGCAACGCTGACATGAAGCGTGGTCGGAATGATGTCATTGGACGACTGGCCGAGGTTAACATCGTCGTTGGGGTGCACGGGCTTTTTCGCCCCGATGGGATTGCCCGCGAGCTGCGCGGCGCGGTTGGCGATGACCTCGTTGGCGTTCATGTTGGTCGAGGTGCCGGAGCCGGTCTGAAAAACATCAACCGGGAAGTGTGCGCTGAGCCGCCCGTCGATGATCTCGCGCGATGCCTGCTGGATAAGCCGGCTTTTCTCGGGACTGAGACGGCCAAGCTCTTCGTTGGCGAGCGCGCACGCGAGCTTCACGAGACCCAGACCGCCGATGAAAGCTCCCGGCATCGGCCGGCCGCTGACGGGAAAGTTGAGCACTGCCCGTTGGGTGGAGGCGCCGTAGAGCGCATCATCGGGCACCTGCATCTCGCCCATCGAATCTTTTTCGGTTCGCATAACCCCCGCACCCTAGACACACCGCCAGTGCAGGCCAAAGGGAAAATGAAAAGCCCCGCATTTTGGAGCGGGGCTTAATGCGATGATTAGCAGCGGATGAACGCTCAAAATTTGAATGATACCTGCGTGCCTTCGACGCCAAGACGGCTGATGTCGTCCGCCAGTCCTTCGTTGGCCAGGCGGTTCACAATGCGCTCATGCGTCCGCGCGACGGACGCCGGTTCGACAATGTTGCTCAGACGCGTATCCGTCAGCGCGGCGAGAAGGCGGGCATGCCGTATCTCCCCGGGCGAGGAAACCTGAGTGAGCGGGTCGGCGGCCGGACGCGCGCGGCTGTTACCGACGGACGCGAGCCCGGCGGTGAGCACAGGATCGGCCATGCGAACCGTTGCGAAATTGGCGACAAAGGAGCGGGCGGAAGATATCGTGGTGCCGTTCGCCTGAAGCGCATCCGCAAGCCACGATATGGTGGAGGAAATTTCTGGGGTGGTGGAAGCAGCTGGCACCGCCACGGGAGCAACCGCCACTGCGGAGACCGCCGCGGAAGAGGGCATGGAACGGGCCTTTAACGTTTGCGCCGCCGGCGACTGCGGCAAAGACGCAGCCGCAGCAATCAGCACACGCGGCTGAACCGCCGGCGATTCGACCGGGCGGGCAGCCCCGGCCACAGGCGGCAGGCTGTACTCACGGACAGTGACAAAAGCAAGGGCGAGTGCAGCGCCTGCGCCCAGCGGCAGGCAGGAAAATCGGGCCACCCGGCGAATGGCGGAAATCCACCAAGGCTTTTTTTCCAGCAGCGCAGCCAGTTGCTTGGCGTGGAGTTCACGATCAAATTGCGCCCAGAATTCGGCGGGCGGCCGCTCGGCGCGCTTCAGACGCAGCAGATCTTCGAGCGCGATCTTATCAGGGGGAAGCTGGCTCATTATGGCAGATAGGAATGGAGCTCGGCTTGAAGGAGCTGCTTGGCGTAGTGCAAGCGCGAACGCACCGTGCCGACCGAGCAGTTCATGACCTCGGCGATCTCAGTATGGTTGAGCCCATCAATTTCGAATAAAGTGACCACGGTTCGATGGTTGATAGACAATTTTTGTAGCGCTTCGTTCAATTTTTCCTGGAGTTCCTTTACAAAAGCTCCTCGCTCAGCGCCGCTCTGGTCGGTCAGCGCCGAGAGAATTTCGGAGGTTTTGCCCTCCTCCGTGATCTTTTCGAGGCTGAAAAAGGTGCGCAGTCGGTTCTTGCGCAAGTGCGTGACCGTCGAGTTGACCGCAATCCGGTAAAGCCAGGTGAAAAACGTGGACTGGCCCTGAAAGCGGTTGATGGACTGGAAGGCCTTGATGAAGGCCTCCTGGGCAAGGTCGGAGGCATCCTCGCGATTTGCGGTCATGTTATAGATGACCGAATAAAGCCGCTCGCGATATTTGAGAATGAGCCGGTCAAAGGCGGCGACATCGCCGGCCTGAACCTGTTGCACCACTGTCCAGTCCGCATCAGCCTCCCGCTGGCGTTCGGGGGAGGCGACCAGGGTTTTGGTCAGGGCCTTGGATACATCCATACTTGAATATTAAGACCCAAAATCACCGGATGGGCAAACGGAAACTGCGCAGCACAAGTCGTGCGGCCATGGAGAATTAGACCGCAGCGGCAGGCGCGAGGTTCCCCACCTGCCCACGCAACACATCGGCGAGCTGGACCAGCAATGGTGTGGGCGCCTGCTCCGGCCAGGGGGCGAGTGCCGCCGAAGCCGAGGCAAGCTCGAGCTGTATGGCCTCCATGACGACTTCGAAGACGCCATGGGCGCGCATTTGGCCAAGGCGAAGCGCAAACTGGGCCGGACGTTCCCCGCGAATCTCGGCCGCGAGCCCCGCCCGCTCATCAGCGGTCAGACGCTCAAACAGCGCGAGCAATGGCAGCGTGAGCTTGCCGCTGGCAAGATCAGTGCCGAGGGTTTTGCCAATACGCCCCTCCTCGCCAAAATAGTCGGCGAGATCATCGTAAATTTGATAAGCGACGCCGAGGTGCCGGCCAAAAACGGCCGCAGCGGAACAGTAGTCGCACTCATAGCCCGCCAGTCCGCTGCCCAGCTGGCAGGAAACGCGGAAGAGCTCGGCCGTTTTCAAATCGATAATGCGATGGTAGTCGGCCAGTGTGACATCGGTGGCGCCACGGCGGAGAGTTTGCACAATCTCGCCGGCGCAGACGCGGCGGGTGGATTCAGAGACGGCAGCACAAACCTCGGTGGTGGGAAACTGCGTGGCAAGATGCAGCGCATGCGCAAAGAGCGCGTCGCCCAGCAGCACGGCCGCGGCGGAGCCGTAGGCACGGGCGGCGGTGCGGCGGCCACGCCGGAGATCCGCGCCGTCCATGATATCGTCGTGCACGAGCGTGGCCAGGTGCACCATTTCGACGACCGCTGCGGCCCGGACCAGATCGGGAGAAACGTATTCCGCCCCGCGCCAGCCACTGAGAAAAACCAGGGCCGGACGGAGGCGCTTGCCCGACACGTCGAGACAATATTCGGCAAGTTCACGAATTTCCGGCTCGAAGGCCGCAAGCTGGGCATGAAGGACTCGATCGAGCTCAGCCATATGCGGCTGCACTAGCGTCAATACACCTGAAAAGGCAGCAGGAGCGGTGGATGGGCTGGCGGACATGGCAACGTCAAAACTGGGCATTTTTCACGAAATGGCTAATCAATAGTCGGGCGCCGAGGCTACGGCGCAGCAACAAAAAGGGCGCATCCGACCAGCGGATGCGCCCTAAAACTTGCGCTGAAATTTTCGCCGCGTTCGCTTTATTTCGCGGGAGCGGCCGGGACGGGCTCAGGAGGAGCGAACGAATCCGAACCATCGCGATAGCCTGGCAGATCTTCCTTTTGAAGACCGGCCTGGCGCGTCACACGGGGATCGAAAACCTCGCCGACCGTCGCACCTTCCGGGTCAATGGTCTTGGCCGTGATGAAGATCAGGAGGTTTTGCAACTGGCCGTTGTTATTATCTGACCGGAAAAGCCGGCCGAGGAAGGGAATTTCACCGATCAAGGGCACGGTCACATTCTTCTTTTCATCAGTCGACCGAATAAGGCCGCCGATGCCGAGCGTGCTTCCATCCTTGAGGGTGACCTGAGTGGTCACCTTGCGGGTATCGATGATCGGAATGGATGCGCCGCCGGCGCCACCAAAGCTCACTGAACTTGTCGTACTGCTGACTTCCGGCTGCAGACTGAGCCTGATGAAACCCGCGGCGTTTACCTGCGGCGTCACCTTCAGGATGACACCGATATCCTTGAAATCAAAGCCGCTGACCTCAAAGGAGCCGGTCTGCTGATTAAACTGGTAGGCGGGAACCGGATATTCCTGGCCAATATTAATAAAGGCCTCGGTGTTGTTAAGCGTGACTACCGTGGGATTGGAAACGAGGCGGGACTTGTCGCTGGATTGCAAGGCGCTCAGGACCAGCTGGAACTGGGAAGCCGTGAATGTGGCACTGGCCGAGCCTTTGGCGCTCAACAGGCTTTTGAGCGTATTGAACACCGGCGTCGAGGAAGCAACCGAGTTTACTATCGGACCGCTGGTGCCAACCGTATATCCATTGAGTGAGGACCAATCGACGCCAATGTTTTTAACATCGTTGTCGGTGACCTCGAGAAATTTCGATTCGATCATCACCTGGGCGGTTGGCTTATCGAGAGATGTGAGAATGGGGCGGATGCGGTTCAGTTGCGAAGGACGTTCGGTGATGATCAACGCGTTGGCCCGGCTATCGACTTGGATCTTGCCACCGACCTTGGCATCAACGAGTGGCAGGAGAGAAGGCTGGATATCAGACGCCTTTGCGTAATTGAGAATGAACACTTCCGTCGTGGTTGGCTCCTGCTGAAGCGATTCGACGCTGACGACCTTGATGATATTACCATCTGCAACGTAAGTATAACCGACAGGAGTAAGCACGACCTGAAAAATCTGGTGCCAGGTGACATCGCGCAATTTGATGGAGGCCCGGCCCTGCAGAGTGTCGGGAATAACCAAGTTCAGCTCAAAAAGATCCGCGACATTGCGCAGTATGGTATGAATATCCTCATTGGGGAAATCGACCGAGAGGGTATCCTTCGCGCCCTTCGTCAGCACCGACTTCGGAGCTTCCGTATCTTTGATGGACATGTCGCCTGAGCCAGCGGCTGCATTTTGCGCAGGCGTAGACTGGTCGCCTGAGCCGGCGGGCGCAGGCTGATCGCCTGGGCTGGCGGGCGCAGGCTGGGCAGCAAGGCGCATGGCAACGAGCGCCGAAAATGCAAGAAGGGTGAATTTTCTCATGGTCTGTTAGTGATTAATTGGTTGCGTGATTTCTTCCTTGTTTAGGCGAAGCGTGAAACTGGAATGGTTGATTGCCGCCAGTTCTACCATATAGTCCGTGCCTTCAAAGGTAATTGTAAGGTAATCACCGACTTTCAGCTTTTTTTCACGCAAAAGAAGCACTGGCTGATCACCAATTTGCATAACGCCCGATGGAATGATATGCGGGGCGATGGCAGCCAGAACATCGTGGTCGCCGGTGTGATGAACGCTTTGCCTGGCCGCGATCTCCTGCTTATCCGGTGGGGGCGGTCCGAGCGGATTCCTCAGGCTGGCCGGCAGGGGGGCCGGCGCCTGCGGTTGAGCCAGAGCCGTGGCAAGATTCACCGATTCACGGCGCTGCTCAGGCGTAGCCAGATCGGATTTTGCCCAAGCGGGAGCCGTCAGAATCATTAAACTGGCCAGGGAAAGGAGGTATCGTCCGTGCACGTTCATTATATGCCTAGCAGATCCAACTCAAGTTTCAGTGAAAGATTGTCGGGGTTTGAGCCGTTGCCGGCACGGGAAAGCCTCAGGTTGCGGATGCGCGAGAAGTGCTCGCCGTTTTCAATCCGCCGTAAAAAATCAAGCAGCTGAGGGTAGGAGCCATCGACCAGTACCGTGTAGCCGATTGCGGAATAGGCCGTTTTGCCGGCATTTTTGCCCACGGGTGCCACGCCGTTTTGCCGGAGATCGGTAAGCTTGGTCTGCGTATCTGCTTCAAGCTTGTAGAAATACTGCAGGTTGATCGCAAGTTGGTCGGCATGGACAAGTCGCGATTCGATCATTTGGGTCGCCTGGGTCAGCGCAGCATATTGTTCGCCGAGCTGCGCGGAGTTTTTGACGTTGTCGGTAACGTGCTCACCTTCAGTCGTTTTGGCGTCAAGCTGGACCCGGGCCTCCGCCAGTGCATCCCGGCGGAAATAAATTCCCGCCGCCAGCACGATGCTTAAGAACATGCAACCCAGCGCTAGTGGATGCTTTTTGGCGAAGTCGTTGATTTGCTGTGTGTCCATGGCTTCAGTGCTTTCTGCCCTTTAGAGAAAGCTCGAAATTGAGCTGGCCATTCTGACCGGCTTGCGTGCTTCGATTAAGGCCGTTCTGGGGAAAAGAAATGCTCTCGAATTTCGGCCCGATGTGGGGATTGCCCCGTAGTTGATCAATATAGGCCGAGGCCGCTCCGAAGGCCTCATCAGGAGATCCTTGCACGGTCCCGCGAAGCGTGACGCTGTTTTCCAGCACCTCAATATAGTTCAACCCGAGGTTTTTTGGCAGGGTTTGCGCGAGCTCCATGATAAAGCCGGAAAAGACAAAATCGGTTTTCACAAAGGCCTCCACATCGACGGCCTTCTTTTCTTCAACTTGGAATTTCTGGTAAAGCTGGACTGCTTGCGCGCTGGCCTTTTGATTGGTTTCGATCTGATACTGCCAGTCATCGGTCTGCAGATGGATTTCATGCAGTTTATACTCCTGCAACCCGAAGCAAGCCAGCATGGCCAGCGCGACCGCGACCGCAGCCCCGTTCACGAAAAACGATGTACGCACGACCTTGACGTCCGGCAACCGCTCGAAATTGCGGAAGTTCGGATGCCAGGGCGGCACCAACAGACCGGCGGACCGGTCACTCTTTTTTGGCTTCAGCAGGGACATTTTGATAGTGAACGATGAGGCTGAGCAAACCGAGCCAACGCGGATCCTGGCCGATGGCCGCGACCTCAGGGGAAAGTGTCACGCCCCGGGCCTGCAGCCACGGCCCGAGATCGGGTTGGAATCCAGCCACGCCAAGCGTACTGGCAATGGCCCCATCTACCCAGTTCATTTTCGGCGGCACCTGCAGACAAAGAACCTGGCCGATCGATTGCCCCGTTTGTACTTCGTAGAAACCGATCGAAGACTGCAGCTCCTTCACCAGCTTTTTGATCAGGGTCGCACCCATGCCGGTAAAATCAAAGGTGTTTGAATAAAAAAGCTTCCGCGCCGATTCCTCGTCCTTCAACCCGAGCTCTTTTTGCACGACAGGCACCATCGCTTCAAGGCCCTGCGGAATGGGCCGGGCGGCATCGAGTCCGTCGGCTGTAATGATAAACGAGTGCGTCGTCTCCGCGCCAAGCTCAAGTACAAGTGTGGGCGTCTTCGATTGGATGAAGGATAGATGGTCGATCAACGCGCCGAGCACCGCCACTGTACCCAGCTCCAACCGGGTTGGATAAACATTCGCCCCCAGTAATGTGTCCTGGATGGCAATAATCTCATCGGAAGGCAGGCCGCAAATGACGACTTCCTTTTGGGCAGCCTTGCCAAGATCGTATTCCGTCCCGTCCTTGATGTTAAGCATCGCCAGCGTGTATTGTTCGGGATCCACCCGAAACTGGGAAGACACGATCTCATTGAGATACGCGGGTTCCTTTACGCGCTTCACATCAAGCGACATGCGCCGCACCAGCCGCTTCAATGGATAGGTGCTGCAGGCGCTATGGACATAGCCCGATGCCTTTTTCTGCTGCAGCCCCTGCAAGGCCTCCGCCAGTGCCGCCTGGTCCCCCGGCGGGCACTCGCTCACCGCTTCCACGACAAGCTGGCCGCTGGGCGCCGAGGTGCGCGCAAGCAACGTCGCGTGGTCGCTTTGCTCGATAAAAAAGCCTTTGGATTTGGCGGAAAAAAGCATGCTGCGTCAGCGTGGGAAAATGATAGAAAGCGGATGGAGCTTCCGGCGCAAGCCACGCGATCAAGCGCAACTGGGCCGGCGGCCCTCTCTGCTTGGGCGAACGGAGCACGAAAACTCTTTCAACCCCGCCGTCATTACAAGACTAAATCGCACCCTACCCGCTCGCTGGCCGTAGTTTACCTTTTCTTAATGGCCACCGATTTGCACTGCTTCCAAGGGAAATTTTTTCGCCGGCAGCCGGCCAAAAATATAAAACCCGCCGCAGGCAAGAAGCGGCGGGGTAGCAGCCACGCCGGTGCGACGCGCTGACGAGGCTATTTCTGCCACGTGCGCTTCTTGTGCCGATTCGACTTCAAGCGCTTCCGACGCTTGTGCTTGTTCATCTTCAGACGGCGTTTCTTTTTCAGGTTACCCATGGTGTAGGAAAAATTGTCAAATGCGCACCGTGCGACCCGCGCGCCACGCTGTAAAGCCAGAATTTAAACGCGGGGCGGCGGCACATTCACGAGCCGTCGCCATCGTGTAAGCACAAGTTCGCACGCGACCACCGATGCATCCAGGCCCGCCAGCACCGCCAGCACGCGTCGGTACAAATTCAACTGCCGGGCATGCCGGTCCACCATGGCGGATCCATCGGCATCGCCCACCATCCGGTCGGTTTTGAAATCAAACACGGTCGCCCGCACGGCCCGGCCCGCCTCGTCCAGCTCGATGATCACGCGATCAAAAACCCCTGTCACCCACGCACCGTCCAGCACCACCTCGAACGCCCGTTCGCGCCACACTTTCGCCCGATTCCGACGCCCCCATACCGCGGCGAGCTCCGGTGCGCGCAAGCAAGCCAGCGCCTCATCGCCCGCCACGCCCCGTCCCGCCCAAGCCGCAGCAAAATGTTCGATTTCTTTCGCCGCCGCCCATTCCACCCCGGCCAGCATCCGGTGCACTTCCACGCCAAAATCCACCGCCCCGGCTCCCTCGAGGGCAAAGACAGACGCCGCACCGACCAGGCCCGTTTTTTCGGCCGACGGCCGTCGGGCGGGCCAGCGTGGGGCCCTGATCGAGCCGGCGGCATCAATCATCGTGATCCCCCCGGCCGTTTCTCTTTCCTCCTTTGGTGCCGGCAACTGCGCAAACCAACCGGCATCGCCGGCGCTCCACGCACCATCCAGCGTGAGCGTGCCTACGCGGACCGGTCCGGCGCCAGCGCCAAGCGCGTCGGCCAGCACACGCGGAAAATTACGCGACTTCGACGCACCCACCGGCCCGGTGATCACGTACATGGCCCGCTTCGCCCGGGTCATCGCCACATAAAGCAGCGAAAGCTTTTCATAGCATGACTCCGCCTCCGCCGCGCGGACATGCATGGCGAGCACCGGATCGTGTTCGCGAAAAATTTCGTTAGGCAGATCGAACACCCACTCGACCGAGCGATCAGCCCCCTTTTGCACCGCCAGGCCATCACGCCGCTGGTCGAGCTTCTTCCCTTCAAGGTCGGGCAGCAGCACCACGTCAAAGCCGAGACCCTTGGACTTGTGAATCGTCATCACCCGGACGGCCGCTGCGCTTTCCGTGTCGCGCACCGCATGCCGCTCCATGAACTGCACGAATTCCGCGACATCGCGGCGGCCCGTGGCATCAAACAACCCCGCCGCGACGGCAAACTGCCGCGCCCGCTCGCGGCTGAACACATCATCCGGCGCCAGCCGTGGCTCGATTTTTTTCAGCCACGCCTCCATGGTGCGCTCAAAGCCCTCCGCGTGAATCTGCCCGAGCACGCGTTCGGTCAACGCCGCGGGCACGTCGAGCTTCTCCCCGGCCAGCAGCGCACCGACCGGCGTCATGCGCAAATGCTCCCAGGCCAGCGTGTCGCCCGGATGGGCCGCCGCCTGCACGAGCGCGAGCAGAGCGGCGCCGAGCGGGTTGTCCGTGCACACGTGCAAGTCGGACTCCGCCACCGCGGGCAATCCACCCTCGCGCCGCAGGAAATCGGCGAGCGCCGTGGCCGTGGCATTGGTCTGCACAAGCACGGCGCAGGTCAGCCCGCGGTCCAGCGGGCGGATTTCCTGCAGCAGCTTCAACGCCAGCGCAAAACGCCCTTCCTCGCCGTCGGCCTGCAGCCAGGCCGCCTGCCCGGTGCGCTGCGGCACCGCCGAGACGTGGTCGCGCCACTCGCGATTCCATGCCTCGCTCGCCTCCCCGGGAAAAAGCCCCGCCAGGACCTCACTCGCGCCGAAGACAGTGTTGACCATTTCAATCAAGGCCGGGCCCGAGCGCCAGGACGAGACAAGGTGCTCCTCGGCAATGGTGCCGGGTGCAGCATGGTTATAGTGATTGAAAACCTCGCGAAACAAACGCGGATCCCCCTCGCGCCAGCTAAAGATGGCCTGTTTCACGTCGCCGACGCAAAAGAAGCTGCGCCCGCCGGCCTCGTCCTGCACCGCCTCGTCGATGAGGTTGCGGAGCACGCTCCACTGGCCGAAACTCGTGTCCTGGAATTCATCGAGCAGCCAGTGGTCGATCTCGGCATCGAGCCGGTAGTCGATGAACAACCGATCCGCGGCATCGGCCTCGCGCGTGAGCGGGCGTGCGCCTTCGCCCGGCGTGAGCAGCCGCTGCACGTCGGCAAACGTGAGCCGTCCTGCCCGTCGCACGGCATCGTGATAAAACGCCTCGTAACCGCGCAGCACGGCGAAAATGCCGCGGGTGGTTTCGAGCCGGCGCGCCAGCTCGCCGCCAACCAGGTGGGTGACGATGTCCGCCAGCGCGCGGCACTCGTCCGACGCCAGCGCGAGCTTCTTGCGCTCAACGGTCATCTCGGCCCGCCCCGCCTCAAGTTCCGGCCAGACCGCGAGCGCATTTTTCAAAATATATTCAACGGCACCCGGCAGCACGCCGGGCGTCACCCCCGGCAAAGCCGCAAAAAAATCATCCCACCGGGCCTGCTGTTTGCCGGACAGGCCGCGGCGCGCGATGGAATCACCCAGGGCTTTCACCGCGTCGTCGAGCTTGCGCCGGGGATTCAGCCAGGGGTTGCCGTCCGGCCAGATGCGCGCGGGATTGCCCCACAATTCCCCGTTCGGTGCGGCCAGATAAATTTCCTGGTGCTCGTCGATGAAGGCGTCGAGCAGCGCGCCCAGCCGCTTCTCCTCCGCGCCAAACGTCGCGCGCTTGAAGGCCTCGATGAATTCCTTCTGTGCCGCATCCAGGCCGCCGGCGCGCGTGAACATCTGCCGCAGCACGCGCTGCCGTTCCAGTCGTGCCGCATGCTCCTGCAAAATCTCGAACTCGCCCGCGAGCCCGAGCTCGAGCGGAAAGGCCCGCGCGATGTGCGCAAAGAAGCTGTCGAGCGTGCCCAGCCGCAGCCGGTGCATCGCGTCGGTCACCGCACGCAGCATTTTCAGGAAATCCGCCATCACCAGCTGCGGTTGCCCGATCTCGTCCGCGAGCTGGCGCGCACTGCCGGCATCACGCGCCGCCGCGGCGAGCTTGTTCAAAATCTCGTCGAAAAACTCACCGGCCGCCTTGCGCGTGAACGTGAGCGCGACGATGCGCTCGGGCCGGGCGCCGTACGCAAGCAGCTGCACAAAGCGGTTGGTGAGCGCGTAGGTTTTCCCCGAGCCGGCCGAGGCCAGGATCATCACGTGGCGTGGCGCGCTCATGCCGAAGCCTCCCCCCAGGCAACGCTGGCCGCCGCGCCATGGTGAAACAGGGCGGCGAATTCATCGTATTTGGCGGGCAGGTGCTCGTTCGGCGGCCAGAATTCACCCGCACGAATCGCCGCGCACACGCCGACCGCGCAGCACAACGCGGCCACCTGCAGTTCCGGAGTATAATCATCCCACCACGCAAGGCCCGTTCCACCGGCGGCCTTGGGCAGGTTGAAATAGCCGCAGGCCAAGGCGCCGGGAAACTCCGTCGCGAGCGCCTGCAAATAAAGCGGCAGTTGCAAGCCGGCCCATACCCGCGGACGGCCATTGAAATCGAGCACCGCCCAAGGCGGCGGGTTTTCACCCTCGCGCGGCGCGCGGAAGTGCTGGTCGCGCGGCGCGGCCGGCTGGTCGGACGTCTTGTAGTCGAGCACACGCACGGCCCCGGTTTCGGCGTGGCGGTCGATGCGGTCGATTTTCCCCTTCACCTTCAAGCCGCCGATTTCGAGCGTGAATTTTTTCTCCACCTGGACGATGACCCAGCCCGCCGCGCGCTCGGCCGCCTGCACCTCGGCGGCCCGGCCCAGCCGCTGGCGCGCCGACTCCAGCTGGATGACCAGGGGCAGCGCGAGTGCTTCGCCGTAGCGCGCGCGGGTGTGACGCTCCAGTTCGGCCAGCAAAAACCGGCGCAGCACCACGGCATCGGTGCAGTCGCGCAATCCCGGCTCGCGGCCCATTGCCTCGAGGGCCGCATGGCAGAGCACCCCGAAATCAAGCGCATCGAGTTCGTTCTTTTCCGGATCCACCGCCGCCATGCCGAGGACATGGCGCAGATAAAATCGGAACGGACATTGCAGCCAGTCGTGCAGGGCGGTCACCCCCACCTGCGCGGGCGGCGGGCGGTGGAACGGCCGGAGCCGCCAGGCGCGCACCCAGGATGGATTCGGACGGGCCAGCACCGGTGCGCGAAACAGAAAGGCGATGCGCGCCGGCAGCTCGGCATCCGCACAACGCAGCAATAAACGCGAAGGTCGCAACGGGTCGCCGGCGGCCGAGGTCTTGCCAAAGAGCAGGTCAACCCGCCCGATCCGTGCGCGGCACGCCGTGAGCGCCTGGAGCACATAGGCGTCACGGGCGAAACGCGCGGCATTCGTCTTGAGGCCGAGCTTTTCGCGGAGTGACTCGGGTAAAAAGGGATCGCCCGCCACTGCATCGGGCACGCGACCGTCATTGAACCCGGCGACGGCCAGATGCGGAGCATCCTCAAACAGCAATTCGAGCATGCCCTGCAGTTCAAGTGCGCCCGCCGGCTTGTCCTCAACGCGCAAGCTGTCACCGAATAGCCGCAGCGCCAGATCCCACCATTCGGTGGTGGCGAGGCCGGGAAACCGCGCACCGGCGGCGTCACATTCGCGCAATATTTCCATCCAGGCGACAGCGGAATCCTCCAGCCGCGCATCGCTTTCACGCACCGGATCGAGCTGGCGCGAACCGAAAATCGCGCGAAGGACAGCCGATGCGCCGGCCGCAAACCCTTCCTTAGCCAGCATCGCGGACAGTTCGCCGACTGCCGTGAGCGCGGACGCCAGGCCGGGATATTGCTCCAAATTCGCGGCGTGCCCGCGCGCCGCAGCAAGGCTGGCCGGCAGATGCTGCGTCCGCAGTTCGTCGAGACCTTCCAGCCAGCGCGCCGCGGAGAAATCATCGCCCAGCCGCACCTGCAGGAATGCCATGAAATCAGGGCAGCGGGCGAGGGCCTCGACGGCGTCAAACGATGGTTCACCCACGAGTCCCGCCAGCGCCGCGAACAGGTGATAGAGCCCCTCGTCACGGCAATTGCGGCCGGCAGGGTTGTAAGCGGCCAGACCGGCGCCGGTGAGGGCGTTTTCCAGCAGCGGCAGCACTTCCCCATCAGCCACGCCAACCCCGAGCAGGCCTTCGGGCGCGCCGTAATCGTGCGCCACTGCCGCAATGCGTTCCGCCTGCGCCGCAGGATCGGCGCAAAGATGCACCCGGCGTTCAAACTCAGGCAGCACGAGCGCGCGCTGCCCCCAGGCCGGCGCAAGCGGACGCCCCCAGTCATCGAAAGCACCAGCTTCAGCCGGCGGCGCAAAGATAACCACTTCGACCGGCAAAGTGCGGGCATGGGCCGAGAGCCGGGCCAGCGCAAGCGGCAGGGGATCGGGCGTCGCGAGAAGGATGATCTTCTCCACGTTCGCCGGCGGTGGCGGATTTTGCGCTGCGTCGATTTTGGCCGCCTGCGCGTCGCGCAAACCGAGTGCGGCCAGCTTTTCGGCCTGAAGCCGCTCAAGTTCGCCCAGCTGCCGCCAGCGCGCGGTTTCGGGAAAATCGCCACCGGCCTTTTCGTTCACACCATCAAGCCGCAGACCGGCCTCGGCCAGCGTGGCCTGCAAATGCGCAAACTCCTGCGCCAGGCGAAACGCCCAGGCAAAGTTGCGCACGGGAGGATCAACGGGGAAAACCTCGCGAAAGGGGTCCAGATCGAGCGTCCGGAAAATTTCCGCCCAGGCCAGCAGTGACTCGATCCGTGTGGCCAGGCTAGGCCCGGAGTCCTGCGCCATCAACACTTCGGGCGTGAGCACGCGCGGCGGGAAGGCGGCCTGGCCCCGCCCGGCGGCATGTTCCGCGATCGCTTCGCGCAACCGCCGGCCCGACTGCCGGGTGGGCACAATGACCAGCAAGGTGGAAAGGTCGAGGGGCCCGGCGCCCTTCCAGCCGCCGGCCAGCAAGGCAACGGCCTGCGGCAGCAGCGGCTGATCCCAAGGCAGAAAATGGCGGCGGACGATGGCGGACGGTGGAACCACGGCCAACGGATGAACACCGGGGCGGGCCCAAGCTCAAACCAATCTGTTTCCCGCCGCCGGAAAATAAAAAGCCTCCGCGGCGCGGGCCGGCGGAGGCAGGGTGTAACGATGGATGAAAAATTCCGCGCGCTCAGGACTTGGCCATGGCGTACTTGGCGACGCGGCTTTTGGCGTGGTTGGCGGCATTGCGGTGAACGACACCTGACTTCACGGCCTTGTCCATGGCAGAGGCGTAGGCGATGCCGGCGGTCTTGGCGGCAGCGGCATTGCCCGCGGTGACCGCCTCCTCAAATTTCTTGTGCAGCGTTTTGAGCCGGGTTTTGACGGTACGGTTGCGGGCAGCGAAGCGCAGCGCCTTGCGGGCGGCTTTGATGGCGGATTTGGTGTTGGCCATGATGGTATAGACGGTCTGAGCCGGTCAAAAACTCAAAGGCATGGCGGCGAGTCAAGTGTGTTTTCCCGTTCACCTCGCTGCCACCCTGGCGAAAAACCTTAGTTTTGGGGCCGGTAAGCCGGATTCTGTCCCGCGCCTGACGGCGCGGTGGCCATCATTTCTCTCAGGCCGCCTGACGGCGGACCTGCCCACCAAAGCCTGGGCGCCGAAGCGACCAAGCGAAGGCGGATGCGGCATACCCGCGGCTATCGGGCGGGCCGCCCAGCCGCCTATTTTGCCTTGCACCGGACGGGGTTTTTCGTGCCGCCCGCCTCGCGGCGGAGCGCGGTGGGCTCTTACCCCACCTTTTCACCCTTGCCCGGCAGTTGCCCGCCAGGCGGTATATTCTCTGTGACACTGTCCGTCGCCGCGCCTTGAAACGCGGCGCCCGCACTTGCCTTGCAGCTCGTGCGGCGTCCTGCCCTGCGGTGTCCGGACTTTCCTCTCCGAATTTCTTATCGGACGCGGCAGTCAACCGCGCCTTGGGATGTAAAGAACTCGGAGCGATGACCTGGCCCCAAAACTAAGGAGGATGAACCTGCGGACGGACCCGCCAAAAGGCAAGGCCGGGCTCGCATGGCCGGCCGACATCGTATCTCATCCCATTTCCTGCCTTCACTGCCCGCCCCGTGATCAACGGTGACCGCCCTTCATGCCGGATTCAAACCATAGCCTGCCTGCACGCTCCTCGGCCACGTCCTGGGTGCTGGCCCAGCTGGCGGACAAGCCGGACCACCGCCGCGGCCGCTCGCTCGCCATCATCATTTGCATCCTGGCCGTGATCGGCTGGGTGGATTACATCACCGGCATCCGGGTCTCGCTGGAATTGTTCTACCTCGTGCCGATCACGCTCAGCGTGGCCTGGCTGGGCTGGCCGGCGGCTTGCGCGACTTCTGTATTCAGTATCTTGATACGCGTGGCGGGCGACCTGGCGACCGGGCCCTACCGCTATCCGCTCACGGCCTTCTGGAACCGGCTCGTCGACCTGTCGATGTACCTGGTCCTGGTCTGGGTGCTCCACGCCCTCATCTCGCTCTGGCGCCAGCTGGAGAAACGCGTGGGCCAGCGCACCGCCGCGCTCGAGCAGGCCATCCGCGTCCGCGACGAACTCCAGACCCAGCTCTTCGAAATCAGCCGCCGCGAACGCAGCGCCATCGGGCACGATCTGCACGATGGACTTGGCCAGCATCTCACGGCCACGGCGATGGCGGCGCACCTGCTGGACGCCCGGCTCACCGAGGCCCGCCAGCCGACGGCCGAGGACGCCCGCACCATTGTGCGCATGCTGCAGGACAGCATCGCCAAAACCCGCCAGATCGCACGCGGGCTGCTGCTCGCCGCCATCGAGCCGGATGAACTCATCTCCGAACTCGAGGAGCTTACTGCGACCCTCGGCCAGGAGCACGGCGCCAAGTGCCGCTTCACGTGGCGCGGACCGTTTGACGGACTCGATGCCGCCATCTCCTCCCACCTTTTCTACATCGCGCAGGAAGCCGCGCGCAACGCCCTGCGCCACGCCCGCCCCACCCTCGTTGAAATCCTGCTCGCCGCCGATCACGGTTCCCTCGAACTCACCGTCACCGACAACGGCTCCGGCCTGCCGGCCGCCGGCGGGCGGAACCCGGGCATGGGCCTCCGCATCATGGCGCACCGCGCCGGCATCGTCGGCGGCGAATTTTTTCTCGAGCCGGTGGCGGGCGGCGGCACCTGCGTGCGCTGCCGCATGCCCCTGCCGGCCCAGACCCGGACCGCTCCCGCCGCATGACGCCGCGAATCCGCATTTTCATCGTGGATGACCATCCGCTCGTGCGCGAATGGCTGGCCATCTCGTTGCGCCAGCAACCCGACCTCGAGGTGAACGGCCACGCCGAGGACGCGGCCGGCGGACTGGCGGGCATGCTCGCCGATCCGCCCGACGTAGCCATCGTCGACCTCTCGCTCAAAACCTCTTCGGGGCTCGATTTGATCAAGGATCTCACCGAGCACCTGCCTGGCACGCAGGTCATCGTGCTTTCGATGCATGAGGAAGTCTTCTACGCCGAACGAGCCTTGCGCGCCGGCGCCCGCGGGTACGTGATGAAACGCGAGTCCACCGATCGCATGGTCGAAGCTATCCGCACCGTGCAGACCGGCCGGGTCTACGCCAACCCCCAGCTTCTCGCCCGTCTCACCGAGCGCATGGTCGGCAAGGCCCAAGCCCAGGCCCCCGGCAGCGTGGAGATCCTGAGCGACCGCGAGCTCGACGTCTTTCGCCGGCTCGGCGAAGGCCAGTCCACCCGGCGCATTGCCGGGGAATTGCACGTCAGCATCAAAACCGTCCAGGCGTATTGCGCGCGCATCAAGGAAAAGCTCCGGCTCGCCAACGGCGCCGAACTGGTCCGCGAAGCCGTGCGCTGGACCGAGCAGCAAAATCGCCATTGATTGGCGAAAATGCCTGCGTGTAGGACAGCGCCTGACAGGCGATATCGTCCTGGGCCGACAGACAGACTTGGGTTTTGTCGCCTATGATGAGGCATGCTGCCTGTTACCCCCTGCCTGACGGCAGACGCAGACTGGCTGGAGACTCAAACCCCTCCTTCCAGCCTGACCCATCCACCCACTCTGTCCTTCTGGGCCGCTTCAAGCCGGGCCAAATCCGGCAGCAGCCCGCGCGAACTTCGCAAACGGGCGAAATTTTTCCTGCGCGCCCTGAGCCAGCCGCGGCTCACCCGCGCCTGGCTGGCCCGCCTCGTTCAGCCCGACCTCGCTCCGCTCTGGGCCTTGCGCCCGCGCCTCGCGCTCAAGCTCCAGCGCCCCTACCTTTGCTGTGCCTGGGGCACGCTAGAACGCTTCGCGGCGCTCGTCGGCCACTATGACGCCCTGCCCGGGCTTTTCTCCGCCGGGGCGTGCGCCGCCATTTTTCGCGATGGCCTCAGCATCGCCCGCCTCGTCAATTCCAGCTCCGGACAGCGGCTCGACGTGCAGTTGTTTTATCACGACAAATTCGAGAAGGAGGGCGAACTCACTCTCGCCATCCGCGAGGTCGGTACAGGCCTCCTGCTCGCCGGGCTCACCTTCGCCCTCGTCTGCAATGCCGGCCGGCGCATCGTGATCATTGGAGGGCTGCAGGCGGGCCATGATCCGCGCATTTGCGGCCTCATCCACGAGACGGCCCAAGGCCTGCACGGGTTGCGCCCGAAGGCGCTCGCCCTCTGGTGCCTGCAACAACTCACGCTGCCGTGGCAAATCACCCAGATCCAGGCGGTCGGCGATGCACAGCATGTCTGGCGGCACTGGCGCAAGCGCCTTGAGATCGCCGCGTCTTACGATGAATTCTGGCGGGAAAGCGACGGCCGGGAGCTTCCCGGCGGCGGCAGCTGGGAATTGCCGCTGCAGCCGCGTCCACGCTCGCGCCAGGAATTGAAGCCCAGCCGGCGCAAACAACATGAGCGCCGTTATGCTTTGCTGGACGAATTGCGGCCCAAGCTGCTGGCCGCGTTCAGCGCGCTTGCCCCGGGGAACAACGCCCGGGCGGCACTGGCGGCCGGCCCGGTGGAATTCATTTACATGAATCGCGAGCCGGCGACTGCTCCGGCCCTCGCGCGTGCAATGGTTGAAACACAAGTCACCTTGCTCGCCGCTTCAACCGCGCTGAATCACTCGTTTTAGACCGCGCGGAGGCTAGTCCCAGTAAAGCATGCGCCGGCAGGTTTCGCAGGCGGTGCTTTTTTCGCCCTTGCGCGCCTCGGTCTCGATGTGCGCGGAAACTTTCATATGGCAGCCGCCGCACTTGCCTTCCCGGATGGGCACGCAGACCGGCCGCACGACTCCTTCGCGCACCAGCCGGTCGTAAATGCGCGCCAGCGCCTCGTCCACCGGCGCGCGTGCCGTCGCGACCTCGGCCTGGGCCTCCTGCAGTTCTCCGCGCAGGTTGACCTCGCGCTCGCGCAGGACGCGGATGCGCGCTTCGTGGTCGGCAATGGTCTGCCTCCGCGCCGCCTCGGATTCGGCAAATTTTTTCTTCGCCTCGTCGATGGCAAACATGACCTTCAGCTCGTCTTCCTCCAGCCCGCCGATGGCGGCCTGCGTGGTGTCAATCTCGACCCCCAGCGCCCGGTATTCGTCGTTCTTGCGCACCTCGAGCTGCTGGCCGCGGTATTTGGCGATCTTCAGCTCGGCGGAGGCGATGTCGGTTTCAAGGAGCTTTTTCTTCGCCTCGAGCTCCCGCATCTCGATGCGGGCGGCTTCGATGGCGGCTTTCTCGCCGGCAATTTTTTGCTCGATCAACGCCACCTCGCGCGGCGCCGAGGCCAGCTGCGCGTCCAGCCCCGCCCGGCGCGTGTCGCGGTCTTGCAGGATAAGGAGCTTGGCGAGGGAGGGTGAAGGCATGGAGGGCGCGGCGGGTTAAATATAGTACATCTCTTCCGTGGTCTTGACGACGAGCTTGTCGAGCGTGAAGCTCTTGCACTTAGCCTCGAAGGCGGTCCGCACCTCGCGCCAGACCTGCTGCACCCGCCGGCCGGACTGGCCGCGGATGTCGCCACTGAGCTCCAGCAGGTCGCCCTCGATGAGTTTCACGATGTCGTAGAGCGTGATGTCCGCGGGATCGCGGGCCAGGGTGTAGCCGCCCTGCTTGCCACGACGGCTGGCGATGAGGCCGCCATTGCGCAACTCACTGAGGATTTGCACCAAGTAGTTGGCCGGCACGGATTCGACCTTCGCCAGCTCGTCGATGTGCGCCAGCTCGCCGCGCGCATGGCTGCGCGCCATCTGCGCGAGCACACGGCAGGCATAATCGACTTTCACGGAAAGTTTCACGGGCTGGCGAAGCTAGGGCGTGCCACCGGCCGCGGGCAAACGAAAACGCCGTCCTTGAACGGGTTATCTCCGGCCATTTTTAGCCAAGATTTCTGTTGTCCGCGCGGGGGTTTTGCGAAAGATTTTTCCTTTAAGCCACACTCTGCCCCTTTCCTTTCATGCCCGACCAAGACAACGCGAAAAAACCCACCAAATCCCAGACTGGCGCCGAGACTTACGACGCCTCAAAAATCCAAAAACTCGAGGGCCTTGAAGGCGTGCGCAAGCGCCCCGATATGTACATCGGCGACACGGGTGAGCGCGGGTTGCACCACTGCGTGTTCGAGCTGATGGACAACTCCATCGACGAGGCGCTCGCGGGCTTCGCGACCGAGGTCAAGGTCACCGTCCACCTCGACGGTTCGTGCTCCGTGGAGGACGACGGCCGCGGCATCCCGGTGGATATGCACCCGGTCTACAAGATGCCCGCGCTCGAACTCGTGCTCACCAATCTGCACGCCGGCGGCAAGTTCGGCAAGGGCGCCTACCAGGTCTCCGGCGGCTTGCATGGTGTCGGTGCGAAGTGCGTCAACGCCCTTTCCGAGTGGTTCGAGGCCGAGGTGCGCCGCACCGGCAAGGTCTACCAGATGCGTTTCGAGCAGGGCAAAACCACGAAAAAGCTCTCTGTCATCGGAGATACGAAGAAGACCGGCACGAAAATCACCTTCAAGCCCGACGCGGAGATTTTCAAGACCACGCGTGAATTCCAGTACGAGATCCTCGCCAAGCGCCTGCGCGAACTCGCCTTCCTCAATCCCGGCATCGAAATCGTCCTCAACGACGAACGGGCGCAGAAGTCGGACAAGTTCTACTTCAAGGACGGCATCACGGAATTCGTGAAGTTCCTGAACAAGAACAAGTCCGTCCTGCACGACAAGCCCATCACCTTCAGCGACGAGGTGCCGAATGAGGATCCGTCGAAGGCCGCCACCGTGGTGGACGTCGCGCTGCAGTACAACGACTCCTACAACGACCAGGTCTTCGCCTACGCCAACTCCATCTACAACCTCGAGGGCGGCACCCACCTCTCCGGCTTCCGTACCGCGCTCACCCGCGTCATCAACAATTTCGCCAAGGCCAACAACCTCATCAAGGAAAAGGATCCGTCCATCACCGGCGACGATGTGCGCGAAGGCCTCACCGCCGTCATCAGCGTGAAAGTCCCCGAACCGCGCTTCGAGGGCCAGACCAAGACCAAGCTCTCCAACAGCGAGGTCGACGGCATCGTCCAGAAGATCGTCGGCGAGAAGCTCAAGTTCTTCCTTGAGAAGGAAACCGGCATCGCCAAGCGCATCATCGAAAAAACCCTCCTCTCCGCCCGCGCCCGCGAGGCCGCGCGCAAGGCCCGCGAGACCATCCGCAAGGGCGCGCTCTCCGGCGGCGGACTCCCCGGCAAGCTCGCCGACTGCTCCGAGCGCGATCCCTCCCTGACCGAGCTCTACATCGTCGAGGGTGACTCCGCCGGCGGCTCCGCCAAACAGGGCCGCGACCGCCGCTACCAGGCCATCCTTCCCCTCCGCGGCAAGCTCATCAACAGCGAGAAGGCCCAGATCGACAAGGTCCTCAACAACGAAGAAATCCGCACCCTCATCACCGCCATCGGCACCGGCATCGGCGACGGCGAGGAGGAGTCGGCCTTCAACGTCGAACGAGCCCGCTACCACAAGATCATCATCATGACCGACGCCGACGTGGATGGTTCGCACATCCGCACGCTCCTGCTCACCTTCCTCTACCGCAAGATGCGCGGACTCTTCGACCGCGGCTTCATCCACATAGCCCAGCCCCCCCTCTACAAGATCAAGCGCAAGAAGCGCGAGCAGTACATCGACAACGACGAGCAGCTCAACCGTATCCTCCTCGAGCTCGGCAGCGAGGACGTCGTCCTCGAGCGCGTCAGGGACCAGCACATCTTCGCGCCTGCACAGATCGACAAGATCGTCGAGGCGCTCGCCGCACTCGAAAAGCTCGGCGGCGGCGTCACCCGCTATGGGGCCCAGCTCGCCGAATACCTCGACCAGCACGACAAGGACACCCACGAGCTCCCCCGCTACGTCGCGCGCATCCGCGAAGGCAACAAGGAGACGCATGAATTCCTCAAGGACGAGGCCACCCGCGCCAAGTTCGTCCAGAAGCACGGCCTCGACGCCGACCTCTTCGAGCAGCCCGACAATGCCAAGGCCGAGGCCAAATCAGACGCCCCCGCCAAGCGCATCACCATCCACGAGATTTTTGAGAGCACCGAGATGACCAAGCTGCTCAAGGCCCTCGCCAAGATCGGCCTCGACGTCGCGCAGTATTCGCCCACCGAGAAGGCCCGCTACGTCGTCACGGAAAATCTCGGCCAGAAAAGCGAGGCGAAGACCGAGCTCTTCGCGCCCCTCGCCATCGTCGCGCACATCCGCGCCAACGGCCGCAAGGGCCTCAGCATCCAGCGCTACAAGGGCCTCGGCGAAATGAACCCGAAACAGCTCTTCGAGACCACGATGGATCCCGAGAAGCGCCGCCTGCTCAAGGTCTCCGTCAACGACGCCGCCAAGGCCGACGCCCTCTTCACCCTGCTCATGGGCGACGAAGTTCCGCCCCGCCGCCAGTTCATCGAGGACAACGCGCTCAACGTCCAGTTCCTGGACGTTTGATTTGAAGCGCAAAGACGCGAAGATGCAAAGTGATGAAACAAGTCGTCGTTCCAGAGGAGATCGAGCGCCTCGCTGCCCAGACGGTGAACGCCGCACTGACGGTTCACCGCACACTTGGCCCTGGCTTGCTGGAAAGCGCCTACCAGGAATGCCTCGCCATCGAACTCTCTCTGGCCGGGCTGCGTCTCGACCGCGAAAAAATTCTGCCACTCACCTATCGGGGACATTCGATAGAAAATGCCTATCGACTGGACCTCATCGTCAATGGCCAGCTGCTTGTCGAGTTGAAGGCCATCGAAGCCATCCAGCCGATTCATCGCGTCCAAGTGACTACTTATCTCAAGCTGCTCAAGCTACCGCTTGGCCTTCTCATCAATTTTAACGTTCCACTCATCAAAGACGGAATCACGCGAGTCCTGAACTTGGATTTCCAATCTTAGCGTCTTTGCGCTTAAAAAAAATTCCGAATGTACACTGCTTCCGAAAAACTCTCGTCGGCCAATATCACCGACATCATGCAGACGGCCTACATCGACTACTCGATGTCGGTCATCATCTCGCGCGCCCTCCCCGACGCCCGCGACGGTCTCAAGCCCGTGCAGCGCCGCATCCTCTACGCGATGCTGCGCGAGGGCCTGCTGCACAACCGCTCCTTCGACAAGTGCGCCGGCGTCGTCGGCGAGGTGCTGAAAAACTACCACCCGCACGGCGACTCCTCGGTCTACGACACGCTGGTGCGTCTCGCGCAGACCTGGGTCATGCGCTACCCGCTCATCGAGCCGCAGGGCAACTTCGGCTCCGTCGACGGCGATCCGCCCGCCGCCTACCGCTACACCGAGTGCCGCCTCTCCGAAATCGCCGAGGAGCTGCTCCGCGACATCGAGGAGGACACTGTCGATTTCGCGCCCAACTACAAGGAGTCGACCACCGAGCCGACCGTCCTGCCCGCCGCGCTGCCCAACCTGCTGATCAACGGGTCGACCGGCATCGCCGTCGGCATGACCACCAACATCCCGCCGCACAATCTCGACGAGATCATCACGGCGACCTGCGCCATCATCGACAAGCCCGCCATCTCCCTCGATGAAATCGTGAAGATCGTGCAGGGCCCGGACTTCCCCACCGGCGGCGTCATCGCCGGCCGCGAGGGCATCGACAGCTACCTGCGCACCGGCAAGGGCATCGTCCGCATCCGCGGCAAGGCCCACACCGAGGAGATCAAGGGCGGCATGGAGCAGATCGTCATCACGGAAATCCCCTACAACGTGAACCGCGCGACGCTCGTCACGCGCATCGCCGAGCTCGTTTCCGACAAATTGATCGACGGCATCCGCGACCTCCGCGACGAGTCCGACGAAAACACCCGCATCGTCATCGAGCTCAAGCGCGGCGAGCAGTCGAAGGTCGTCATCAACCAGCTCTTCCAGAAGACCGCGCTCGAGTCCTCCTTCGGCGTCATCCTGCTCGCGCTCGACAAGAAGCGCCCGAAGCAGATGAACGTCAAGGAACTCATCGAGTGCTACATCGAGCACCGCCGCGACGTCATCACCCGCCGCACGCGCCACCGCCTGAAGCAGGCCGAGGACCGCGCCCACATCCTCGAGGGCTACAAGATCGCCCTCGACAACCTCGACGACTTCGTCCGCATCATCCGCAGCGCCGGCAACCGCGACGAGGCCAAGGTGAAGCTGATGGCCAAGTACCCGCTCTCCGAGCGCCAGACCAATGCCATCCTCGAGCTCCGCCTGTACCAGCTCACCGGCCTTGAGCGAAACAAGATCGAGCAGGAATACCTCGAGCTCATCAAGCTGATCGAGGAGCTGCGCAGCATCTTGGAGAGCGAGAAAAAACTCCTTTCGCTCATCAAAAAGGAACTGCTCGCGCTCAAGGAAAAATACACGCAGCCGCGCCGCACCGAGATCACCGCCGCCATCGGCGAATTCCGCATGGAGGACGTCATCGCCAACGAAGGCTGCGTCATCACCGTCTCCCACCAAGGCTTCATCAAGCGCACGCCCGTCGCCTCCTACCGCTCGCAGAAGCGCGGCGGCAAGGGCATCATCGGCACCGAGACCTACGACGAGGACTTCGTCGAGCACCTCTTCACCGCGTCCACGCACGACTACATCATGTTCTTCATGAACAACGGACGCGTCTACGTGGAGAAGGTCTATGAAACGCCCGAAGGCACGCGCGCCTCGAAGGGCAAGTCCGTCTCCTCTTTCCTCCAGCTGCAAAAGGAGGAGAAAATCGCCGCCATGGTCTGCGTGAAGGAATTTTCCGAGAACCTGCACCTGGTCATGTGCACCAAGAACGGCGTCACCAAGAAGACCACCCTCGCCGAATACGCCAATCCGCGCCGCGGCGGCATCATCGGCATCAAGCTGGAGGAGGGCGACGCGCTCATCGGCTCCGTGCTCACGAACGGCGAAAACGAGATCGTGCTCATCACTTTCAAGGGCATGTCGATCCGCTTCAAGGAATCCGACCTGCGCGACCAGGGCCGCGCCACCGTCGGCGTCACCGGCATGCGCTTTGGCGAAAAAGACGATTACATCAAGACCATCGCCGTCGTCGATCCCGCCTGCACCCTCCTCGTCGCAAGTGAGGAAGGCATCGGCAAACGCACGCCCTTCGACGACTACCGTCTGCAGTCGCGCGGCGGTTCCGGCGTCATCGCCATCAAGTCCGAGGCCGTCGCCGGCGCGCTCAGCGTGCGCGAGAGCGACGAGATCATGCTCCTCACCGCCAAGGGCCAGAGCGTGCGCTGCCCGGTGAAGGACATCCGCCAGAGCGGCCGCAACACGCAGGGCGTGAAGCTCCTCCGCCTCGCCGACGGCGACCGGCTCCTCAGCATCGCCCGCATCGTCGAGACCGAGGAGGAGGGCGGCGACGCCCCGGCCTCCGCCTAACGCCACGCCCGGCCCGCCCTAATTGATCTTCGCCGCCTCGGTTTCGAGCTGGGTGACCAGCTCGTCCATCTGGTCGATGACGGCCTGCACGGTCTCGCGCCGGGTGAGATCGACGCCGGCCTTTTTCAGCTCGTTCATCGGATAATCGCTGCCGCCGCTCCGAAGCATCGCAAGGTAGCGCGCGACGACGGCCGCACGGTCGGTCGCGCTGCCGGTGGTCATCTGCCGGACGAGCTGCGCGCTCGAGGCGAAGCAGGTCGCGTATTGATAAACGTAATACGGCGAGTTGTAGAAATGCGGGATCCGCGCCCAGGTGATCTTGTAGAGGTCGTCATCGGCGATGGCGTCGCCGTAGTAGTCGTGGAGCAGCTGCTTGTAGATGCCGTCGAGCACCTCGGCGGTCACGGGCTGGCCCTGCTCGACCAGGCGGTGCGCCTGCAGCTCGAAATCGGCGAACAGCACCTGCACGTAGAAAGTGCCGAGGATGGCGTCGGCAGCGTGCTGGATCAGCACGAAGCGCTCCTTCGGGTCGGTCGTGGTCTCGAGCAGCTTGTTGAGCAGGAGGCGCTCATTGGTCGTCGAGGCGACCTCGGCCACGAAAATGGTGTATTCCGACGTCACGAAGGGCTGGCTCTCATACGACAGGGTCGTGTGCATGGCGTGACCGGCCTCGTGCGCAAGGGTGAAGACAGCGTCGAGCGTGTCGTTGTAGTTAAGCAGCAGATACGGCCCGACGCCGTAGACGCCCATGTTGTAGGCACCGCTGCGCTTGCCGTCGTTTTCGTAGACATCGATGCGGCCGCCCGAGGTGAACTGCCGGTATTTCGCCTGGTAGTCGGCGCCCAGCGGTGCGACCGAGGAGATGACGAGCGGCACGGCTTCCTCGTAGGGATATTTTTTCTCGACGTCGAAAATCGGAATGGAGTTGTCGTAAATGTGGTATGTCTTGAGCCCGAGGAGCTTTTTGCGCAGGCGGAGGTAGCGCTGGAGCGGGGCGGTGCCGGCCCGCGTGGTGTCCACGAGCGTCTGCACCACCGCGGGCGGGATGTCGTTGGCGTCGATGGCGGCGTCGAGCGTCGAGGGAAAATTTCGGGCCTGCGCGAGGAACCAGTCGCGCTGGAGCAGGCCGCTGTAGATGGCGGCATAGGTGTTCACCGTGGCGGCGTAGGTCTTGTAATAGGCCTCGAAGGCCAGCGCGCGATCGGCCTGGTTGCGGTTCGTCATCAGCACGGCCTGGTAGGCGGCGGGCGTGAGCGTGATCTCGCGGCCGTCGGAGAATTTCACCTTGGGAAACTTGATGTCGCTCGTGCTCAGTTCCTGGAACGCCGCCGTGGGCGCCTGGTTGAACTGCGCCGCATAGGACAGGAGCCGCTCGCCCTTTTCGTCGAGCACATGCTTTTGCTGGCGGTAGGCATCGAGGATGGTGAAGCGGTAAATGCCCAGGGCGGGCGTCTCCGCAAACCACCTTTCCATCGTGGCCTGGGGAATGGTGAGCAATTCGGGCGTGAACCACGACGTGGCCGTGCCGAATTTCGCAAAAAGCGCCTGCACGCGCTGGAATTTCCCCGCCACGGCCTGGTTGCGTGTGTCCACGTCGCGTTGGAGCTGGGTATAACAGTAAACCCGGTACTGCAGCATACCGACCTCGTCGTAGAGCCGGTAGGCGCGCAGCACGGCGTCGGGGCCCTGCGCCAGCGTGCCCTTGAGCGCAGCGAACTCGCCCATCTTGGCATCAATCACTTTCATGCCCTGCTCCCAAGCATCCCAGCTGGGAAAAATCGGCGAAAAATCCCATTTGTATTGCGCGGGAATCTCGGCGCGGTCGTGCGTGGCGGGTTTGGCAGAAAGGACGGTGCTCATGACGGTGAAAAAACACACGCCGACGGCAAGGCGGCGCAAGGTGGATGGGCGGTGATGCCGTGGCATAAGGAAGCACGCTGGAAATTTTCCGCGCGCGCGTCGAGCCATTGTGCAGAACCCCAGGCCGGAAGCGCATCGCAAATCCCGACCGGTCGCCTCCGCCTTCAGCGACAGTGGATTTATGGCCGAGTCATACGCCTGAAGCTGCAGTAACCCCTCTGCCATGAAGAATTTTGAATGCACGCTCCGGTTATGCCGACAGGGGGAATTCGATAAAAAAACTGTAACAACCGGCCTTTGCCCTGCTCCACGAAAATTCGCGCAGGGCTGTTCTTTTTTGTGCCCTTTGTACGTCTTTAATGTCAGTATTCCCTCATGATCCGCGCCATCGTTTTCGACTTCGACGGTCTTATTCTCGACACCGAGACGCCGCTCATCGACGCGTTCGGTGAAGTTCATCGCAAGCGCAACATGCCTTTTGACCGGGCAAAATTCATGCGATCCGTCGGGACCGTGGACCAGGACTTCGATCCCTGGAAGGCCTTCGGCCCGACCGCACCACGTTCCGAGCTCGAAACCGAAAGGCTGCGCATCAATCAGGAGCGCCTCGAGCAGCAGAAAATCCTGCCCGGCGTTGCCGAACTCATCGCGGAAGCCCGCCAGCGCGGCCTGCACCTGGCGGTGGCCTCGAACTCATCCCGCGAACATGTGGACGGCTACCTCAAGCACCTCGGCCTGTTTGAAAAATTCGAGTTCACCTCCTGCCGCACTGACGACACGCCGCCCAAGCCTGCGCCTGATCTTTACCTTGCCGTCCTGAAAAAATTAAAGGTGCGCGGCAACGAGGCGCTGGCGCTCGAGGATTCGCAGACCGGCATCACCTCGGCGCGCGCCGCCGGCCTCTGGTGCGTGGCCGTGCCCAACGAGTCCACGCGCGAGCAGGATTTCGCGCAGGCCCACCTCCGCCTCGATTCCCTCGCCAACCAGACGCTCGGCACCGTTTTCGGCGGACTGCGCCGGGGCACCCGCGGCGGCAAGCCCTGACACGCGCGGCATGCAGCTGCCTCCGCGCTTCAATGTCCTGGGCGTGGGCGTGTCGGCGCTCAGTCTCGACCGCGCACGCGATCTCCTGCTCGGCGCCCGCGGCGCCACACAGCTCGGCTACGTCTGCCTCGGCACGGCGCACGGCCTGGCCGAAACGCGCACCGACCCGGACTTCAGGAAAATCCTCAACGGTTCCCTGCTCACCACGCCCGACGGCATGCCACTCGTCTGGCTGGCGCGCTGGCACGGCCACCGCGACGTCACACGCGTTTACGGACCCGACCTCATGCTGGCCGTGTGTGAGGCCGGCCGCGCAATAGGCCTCACGCATTATTTTCTTGGCGGCGTGACCGGCGTGGCGGAAGCGCTGCGCGAAAAACTGACCGCGCGCTTCCCCGGCCTGCAGGTCATGGGCACCTTCACGCCGCCGTTCCGGCCCCTGAACAAACAGGAACTCGCCGCGCTGCGCGCCGATGTTGCCAAAAAAAAACCAGACATCATCTGGGTCGGGCTCGGCACCCCAAAGCAGGAGCGCTTCATGGCCGCGCACTGGCGTGAGCTCGACGCAGGCCTGCTCGTCGGCGTGGGTGCGGCGTTCGATTTTCACTCGGGCCGCGTGCGGCAGGCACCGCGCTGGGTGCAGCGCAGCGGCTTCGAATGGCTTTTCCGCCTGGGCACGGAACCGGGCCGGCTTGGTCCGCGCTATCTGAAAACCAATCCGCTTTTTGCCCTGCGCATACTCGCCCAACTTGGCGGGCTGAGAAAATATCCGCTCGATTAAAACAACGTGTCTTGCTGCAAAGCGTCGCGTTTTTCCGGATCGAGCGCGCTTAGCGCCAGCATCTGCGCCGTGCTCAACTCCGCCAACCACGGTTCGCGGGCCAGCGAGGCCAGCAGCAGCGCGCCGGCCAGCGCGTCGTAAAGCGCGGCGTGATAACGGCAGCGCGCTGGCGGACAATGCGCAGTGGCCAGCGTGGCCAGCTCCGCCTGCAGCCCGCAGACGGTGACGAGGTCGGCCAGCTTGAGCGAAACCAGCTTCGGATAAAGCTGCGCGTAAAGCGCACCGGTGTCGATCCACGGCCCCCACTCGGCGATGCTCCCGGCCGGCCGCGCAAAGTCCGGCGAACTGCGGGGATAAGGCCACACGGACTTGAGCAATGCGTTCTCCACGCCCGCATAGTGCGCCGCGAGCGGGCCGCGCTCGCGCAAGCCGGCAAAAAAATCGAAGTCCTCCGCGAAAGGCGCGCAGGCCGCCACATCGCCCTCGCGCAGGCCGTGCACCGCGGCGTCCTCGTCGCGCACCCGGCCGGTCGCGCGGCAAAGCCGGGTCCTCGCGTCGACCACATGCTCGCCGACCACCGTGACCACGCCGTATTCGAGCACCCCCGTGGCGCGGCTGCCCTCGAAATCGACGAAAAAAACCGGCTGTTCAACCCAGCGCATGACAGTTTCGACAGAATGGACAAAATAAACGGAATGGAACTCGAATCGTTTCCGTCCATGCTGTTCACTCTGTTTTTATGAATCTCGAGCCCTACCGCGCCTTCGCCGTCGAGCTCGCCGAAAAAAGCGGCGAATTCATCCGGCCGTTTTTTGCCAGCCCCGGCCTTGTCGTGGAAACGAAATCCGACTCCACGCCCGTGACCCAGGCCGACCGCGGCGCGGAGGAGCTCATGCGCGGACTCATCCGAGAAAAATTCCCCGGCCATGGCATTCTCGGCGAGGAACTGGGCGCGGAAAATGCCGGTGCGGAATTCTCCTGGGTGCTCGATCCGATCGACGGAACCAAATCCTTTGCCAGCGCCTGCCCCCTTTTTGGCACGCTCATCGCCCTGCTGCACCGTGGCCAGCCCGTCCTCGGCGTCATCCACCAGCCGGTCCTGCGGCAGCTCATGGTGGGCGATGGCGCCACCACCACGCTCAATGGCCGCGCCGTGCGTTGCCGCACCACCACCGACATCGCGGAGGCAACGCTGCTCACGAGCGATCCACTTAACCCCGCGAAATACCAGAACGGCGCGGCCTTCGACGCGTTCGCGCGCCGCGCGAAGCTCGTGCGCACGTGGGGCGATTGCTACGGCTACCTGCTGGTCGCGGGCGGCTGGGCCGACGTGATGTGCGACCCGGTCATGAACCCGTGGGACATCGCCGCGCTCATCCCTGTCGTGCGCGGGGCCGGCGGCGTCATCAGCGACTGGCAGGGGCGCGACGCGGTCGGTGCGAAGTCCATCGTGGCCGCGGCCACGCCCGCGCTGCACGCACAGGTCATCGCGGCGCTGAATCCTTGAGACGGGTCAGCCCTTGCGGGGCTTTTTTCCCGGCTGCCATTCGGCTGTGATGACCGATGTGAAGCCGCCGCGCGCCTTCCAATTGGCGATGACAGTGAGGTTGCGCGGCTTGAGGACGGCGCCAAGGTCGTCGCAGATCTTATTGGTCGCGGCCTCGAAGAAGATGCCCTCGTTGCGGAAGGCGTGGAAGTAGAGCTTGAGCGACTTGAGCTCGACGCAAAGCTTGTCGCCCACATAGCGCACGGTGATCTCGGCAAAATCCGGATGGCCGGTCATCGGACAGAGCGAGGTAAACTCATGGTGCGTGTGCTCGATGAGATAATCGCGCTGCGGCGCGGGATTGGGGAAGACCTGGAGGATTTTTGGATCAGCCATGATTTTCAGAGACAAGAGATCAGAGGCCAGAAGGATTTACTTCATGCATACACAGGCCGGCTTCCGGAATCCGGTCCGGCTCATGTTGCGGTTTCCGTGAAGCGCGATTCGCGGATGACGGTGATTTTGATGGTGCTGGGATATTGCAGCTCTTCCTCGATTTTTTTGCGGAGGGTCTTGGCCAGTTCGCCCGCCTGCTCGTCGGTGACCACGTCGGGCTTGACCACGACGCGGATTTCGCGGCCGGCCTGGATGGCAAAGGCGTTCTGCACGCCGTTCATCGCGAGCGCGAGTTTCTCCAGGCGGTCGAGGCGCTCGATGTAGCCGGTCATCGATTCGGCGCGGGCGCCGGGCCGGACGGCGGAAACGGTGTCCGCAAGGATGACGAGGCCGGCATAAATCGTCTCCGGCTTCACCTCCTCGTGGTGCGCGGCGACGGCGTTGACGACGATCGGCGTCTCGCCGTGGCGCTTGATGAACTCGGCGCCGATGAGCGCGTGGCTGCCCTCGTACTCGCCCTCGACGGCCTTGCCGATGTCGTGCAGCAGGCCGGCGCGCTTGGCCACGTTGGGGTCGAGGCCGATTTCGCTCGCGATCATCGAGCAGAGAAAGCCGACCTCGACGGAGTGATCGAGGACGTTCTGCGTGTAGCTGAAGCGGTATTTGAGCTTGCCGAGCAGCTTGATGATTTCCGGATGCAGGCCGTTGATCTTGAGGCGGGTGACAGCGTCCTCGCCGGTCTGCGCCAGATTGAGGTCCACTTCATCCTGTGCACGCTTCACGAATTCCTCGATGGTCGCGGGATGGATGCGGCCGTCCTTGATCAGGCCGTCGAGGGCGACGCGCGCGATGTCGCGGCGCACGGGATCGAACGATGAAATGAGCACCATTTGCGGCGATTCGTCGATGAGGAGCGTGACGCCGGTGGCGGCTTCGAAGGCTTTGATGTTGCGGCCTTCGCGGCCGATGATGCGGCCTTTCATCTCCTCATTGGGCAGGTGGACGATGGTGGCGGCGATGTCGTTGTTGGGCTTGGTGGCGAGACGCTGCATCGTGGCGATCAGGATGCGCTTGGCCTCGTTCTGAATATCCTGCTCGGAGCGCTCAAGCGTCGAGCGCCGCAGGGCGCGCAATTCGTCCTGGCACTCGATCAGCGTCTCCTCGCGCAGCTGCTTTTTGATCTCCTCGGCGTCCATATGTGAGACGCCCTCAAGACGTTTGCGCAGGCTCTTGGAGAGGGAGCGCATGGCGTCGCGCGCCTGCCGGATGGCGGCGTTCTCCCGCTCGAGGCGCTCCTGCTTCTGTTCAAGCTGGTAGTCGAGCAGTGCCAGCGATTCTTCATGCGAGCGGATTTCGCGGAGCTTCAAATCGGTCTCGATTTCACGGCGGTCAAACTCACGCGTGAGCTCAGCCCGGCGCGCGGCGATTTCCTCCTCGGCCTTCTGCTTGGCCTCCTGCGCGGCGACGGCCGCCTCGCGCCGGGCGACCTCGAGCAGCTGCTCGGCGTTTTGCTTCGCCCCGCGGCGCATGTAACGCGTTGCCACCCATGCGACGCCAAATCCCGCCGCCGTGCCAAAAGCCACCGGCACCGCGAATGTCCAAGACGCGGGCGCACTCTGAGCAATCAGGAAGGCAAAATCGGCGGCGATCACTGATTTAATAGAAAGGACATACCTAGTCCTTCGCACCGCAAAGCACAAGCCTTCTCCGCCACATCAATGCGCAGGCAGCACTGCCGGCAGGGCCCGCGCGAGCACCGTTTGCAGGCGCGCAAACGCCGCGGCGTCGCCGTCGTCCGCGCCCGTCTGCAGGAGCACATAAGCCCAGCGATTGCGCCGCCAGTGGAACAAACGGTCGCACGCCTCCTGCCACATGCGCCCGCCAGTCGTGGCCGCCGTGCTGTCGCCCCCCACAAACCAGTAGGCCACCAGCGCCGGCACGCGTCGCGACCCGCCGCCAGGCAGGGCGGCTTGCGTCTCCACATGCAGGAGCGTCACCGCCCACGTGCGTCCATCGGCGACCAGTTCGCGCCGCTCGCTGCCGAGAATCGTCCAGCCCTGGCCCACGAGGCACAGCTCGGGCCGGTGGATGGATGTCCGGTCCCGTCCACTCAACACGAGGGAAACAAACACCCGCCGGCTCGGATCATCCCACCGCACATAAAGCTTGCGCGAAAATCCCGTGTCCGGCGGCAACACTTCGCGCTCGATCGGCGTCACGTCCACGCTCCGGCCCATCCACTCCGTGCCCAAAAACGCCGGTAATTCGGCCGGATTGACTCCATCCGCCGCCAACCGCAGGCCCACTGCCTCCGCTGGCGGCAGGGCATTGATCCGCCGTGCAAACACCGCCACGCCGGCCGCGGCAGCCACGACGATGATCGCGGTGCCCCAGCCCGCACAAGATGGCATGGGAGGGCCCGGCCGGCTGTCGATGATGGGATGACGTTCATTTTCTTCCTTGTCGAACCGGCGCAGCAGAGCCACCGCCGCCAGCACCAGACCGAGCACCACGACAAAAATCAAAAAGCCGAACCAAGTGTGCACTTGTTCGCCCGCCGCCTCGCCAAACCACTGTGCCGCGAAGATGATGGCCGCGATGCGCACAATGTTGCCCACCAGCACCGCCGGCAAACTGAGCAGCAGCACCGTCCCGCGCAGCCACCAGGCGCGCAAATTCAAATACCCCGCGAGCAACGACACCGCGAGCAACGCCATGAGTGAACGCACCCCCGAGCAGGCCGCCGCCACGTCATAATGATAACGACCATCGGGCGCGATGAGTTGCGTGCCATTGCGAATGACGCCGATACCCGCCGTGTGCGCCAGTGCCGCGCTCGCCTGAATGACCCACAGCCGCAGATAAAAACCTACGTTGTCCAGAAAGCTCACCGGCACGGCGAAAAGCATGAACGCCAGCGGAAAGGCCGCCGCCCGCCCCCATCGCCGCCCGCCCGCCAGTCGCAGCACGCCCCACGTGAAAAGCAGCAGCGCCGCGATGCTCACGCGCGCCTGCTGCACCGCATAGCCCGCCGCATGCAGCGCCAGCGCGGCCAGCACCGCCGCAACCGCCGGGGCAAATTTGTCGTCGTCAGATCTGAATTCCGGATTTTCCGGGCCGGCGATTTTCAGATTCCGCCAAAACAACCATCCGCTCAGACCAAGAATGAGCCAGCCATGCTGCGTCTCGGACCGCGGATCCACCCACTGATAACCCCACCACCAGAACAACGACCCCGTATCGATATAGCCGCGCGTGTTGTTGCCGAAAAATTGAAATACCGCCGCGCCCGCCAGCGCACAGGCCAGCACGGGCAGCCAGCGCGAAAATTTGCCGGCTCCGGTTTTCATGCGCGGTTCGTGAGCAGGCTGAGCATCGCCGCCACCCGCTCGCGCGCGAGTTTTTCATAGTTGAATTCCGCCGCCCGCGCGAGGCCAGCGGCGCGCAGACAGGCCATAAGCATATCATCGCGGCAGATTTTTTCCAGGGCCATGGCCGCGGAATCCGTGCAAGCGAAATCAACCCACTCCGCGGCATCGCCCGCGACCTCGCGCAGCACGGGCAGATCCTGCAGCACACAGGGGCAGCCGCATGCCATCGCCTCGGTCACGCTCTTGCCAAAGGTTTCTTCAGCCGTCGAAAGAACGTGCGCCCGTGCGCCACGGTAAAGCGCCGGCAGCACGGCATCGTCCACCCAGCCGAGGAACCGCACATCCCCCGCCACACCCAGCCGCGCCGCCGCGGCTTGTGCGCGGGCCAGTCCGCCCTGCCAGTCGCCGCCCGCCAGCACAAAGGGAAATTGCGCGCGCAACGCCGGTCCAAGCCGCGCATAAGCTGCAAGCGCGAGTTCGACCCGCTTGTAGGAATAAAAATTGGAAGCCCACAGTAGATAATTTTTCGGCAAACCGAGGTCCCGCGAAAGCTTTTCGTGTTCGCCCGGCAGCGCTTGGACGGTAAACCGCGCATGATCGAGCCCTTCGGAGCTGATCAGCAGGCGGGACGGCGCGACACGGGAATGTTTCCCTAGTTCGGCCGCAGCCCAGCGTGAATTGGTGATGATGAGCGCGGCACGTGCGAACCCCCGCCGCACCGCCCAGCGGCGGTAAAATCCACGGAGTCCGGCCCCGCGCGGTAACACAAAGACCTGCATTGCGACCGGGAGACCCGCCGGATTCAGCGGCATGAAGCCCACCGTCAGCAACGCGTCCGCGCCGCGGGCACGGGCAGCCCCGGCCACGCGGAAATGGTCGGCGTAAAGCCGCGCCCATGGCCGGTCATTGGCCGGAAAGTCACGCACAACCTCGACGCGCGGATCAGCGACCGGCCACGGCGCATCGGACCCGGCGAACACGAGCCAGCGCACGTCGGGAAAGATTTCCAGCGCAGACGCGACCAGGCCCGGAAAAAACGTGCTCAAGCCGGTGCGGCGAGCCGGGTTTTCGCAAAGCGTGGAAAGCGCGAGTTTCAAGGGACGGAAGCTTGGGGCAAGGATGGCTCAAGTGAAAATGAAAATGCGGCCATCTGAAGCCACCTCCCGCCGGTTGCCACCAGGCTCATGCCCTCAAACCACTTGATCGTGGCGACCCAGCACCCGGGCATAAACCTCGGTCCACGCCGCAGCCATGCGCGGTGCGGCCATGGATGCAAGATCGGCCGGTTCGACGCGCGCCTGCGGCAGAAAATCCGGCAGCTCCGCGATTCGCGCGGCGAGATCGGCGGCATCACCCGTGCGAAAAACCAGGGCGTTTCTTCCCGGCGCCACCACATCGTTAAGGCCGCCCGAGTCCGCGATGACCAGCGGCACTCCCGCAGCCAGTGCCTCCAGTCCAGCCAGCGCCATCGGTTCGTTGGCCGAGGGAATGAGCAGGGCGTCGATCTCGTCCAGCAGTCCGGCTGAATCGCGCCGCCAGCCACGCCAATCGACCTGCGCCGTGAGACCAAGCCGGGCGGTCGCCGTCATCAGGCCTTCCCGATAGGCTGCGGACTCCGCCGTGCCGTCCGTGTCTCCGATGTGCACAAAGCGGAATCTCCCGCGCATCGCCACGGGCAGGGCTGCCAGGGCCGCAAGCACGAGATGCCAGCCTTTCCACCCGGCGAAAGTGCCCGCGCCGCCGAGCACGATGACGTCGTTCCGGACGCGCAAGGAACGCGGCTTGAAACCGGGCGCAGGCTCGGGCCGGCAGCGCGACCACGTCGGCGCGAGGCCGTAGTGCCGCTGCATTGCCGGACTCAGCCAGAAAAAGTTTTCGCCCAGGCATTGCGCCGCCCAGCGGTAAAACCACCGCCGCCGCCCGTAACAGTGAGGCTGTGCCACCACCGCATTCTGACCGAGCAGCCACAACCATAGAGCCACGAGCAATCCGGCCCGCGACTGCCCGTGGACAACGGCGCGTCGGCGCGCTGTGTATGGCAGCAACCACAGCGCCGCCGGCAGACAGCGCCATATATTTTCCGATGAGATCGTCTCACAGGCAACGCGCGGCCCCCGTAAAGCCGGCAGCCGGGGGGCGCGCCGCCAGCGATAGCCCCGGTTGACCACGATGCCGTGCCTGACACCGCCTTGGGCCGCCAGCAGGCGGATGGCCGTGAGCACGCCGCCCCGGTCTTCGTCGTAACCAAGAAAATGAAGTACGGCGGGCGAACGCATGACGGAAGGCAGCGTTGTACGCGCGACGCGAAAAAGGGAAATTTATTCGGGCTGCGAGGCCCGGGTTGTGCCGCGAAAAATTTTCAGCGTGCCGTGCAGCGGAGGTTCATGGTTATCTTTTCGCGTGCCGGCGTCCCAACCCATCCACAACACGTTCTGGCTCGTGGCCGAACGCGCCCTGCGGATGGGCGTCACGGCATTGGTGCTCGGCCTCGTGGCCCGGCATCTCGAGCCGGAGGGATTCGGCCAGCTCAATTTTGCGATCATGTTATGCGGGCTTTTCGCCGGCCTCGCGAATCTTGGCTTGGACGGCCTTATCGTAAGCGAGGTGGTCGGACGGTCGGCGGAAGCGGGCGCATTGCTGGGCACCGCCCTGCGATTGCGGCTCGGCGCGGGTGTGCTCGCTGCGACCGGACTTACGCTGACGGTTTTCCTTGCACCCGGCCTGCGCGGCAGCGCACCGCTGGTGGCCGCCGCCAGCCTCATGCTCGTCGCCCAGGCAGCCGAGGTGGTCGACCTGTGGTTTCAACGCCACCTGCAATCATGGCGCACGGCGCAGGCGCGCTTCATCGCCATGCTGCTGGGGGCCTGCGTGCGGCTGGCGATGGTGGCGATGGACGCCCCCGTGGTGTGGTTCGCCGCCGCGCAGGCATTCGATGCGATATTCTTCGGCACGGCGCTCTGGCTGGCTTATCGACGAAGCACGGAAAAAGCACCGGCCTGGCGGTGGGATCGCGCGGTGGCCGGCCATCTTATTCGCCGCGGCACACCGCTCGCGGTATCGAGCGTGGTCGTGATGGGGTGCCTGCGGCTCGACCAGTTTTTGGTGAAGGCATGGCTGGGTACCGCGGCCGCGGGCGTGTACTTTGCGGCGACGCGACTGGTGGATATCCCGCTCCTCGTGGCGGGTGCACTCGGGGTGAGCTTGTTTCCCGGGCTGGCGACGGCGCGGGCACAGGACCCAAAGATTTTTCAGGCGCGGCTGCAGGCCGGTTTTGACCTGCTGTCGGCCCTGGGATGGGCCACGGCGTTGGGGGCTCTGGCCGTCGGACCATGGGGGATGCGACTGCTCTACGGGCCGGCCTACGTGGGCGCGGTGCCGGTGCTGCTGGTGCTCGCCTTCAACACCATTGTGGTGTTCAGCAGCATTGTGCGCGCGCAATTCATCCTGGTGGCAGCGCCAACCTGGCTGCATTTGCCCGCCGCATTGGTGGGTCTGGCGGTGCAGTTTCCGCTCGCCTGGCGGCTGATGCCACTGCTTGGCCCGCCCGGTGCGGCCGTGGCGCTGGCGGTCTCATGTCTGGCCAGCGGCTGGCTTACGAGTTTCGCCTTCCCCTCCCTGCGCCCGTGCGCGGTGGCGCAAACACGGGGATTGCTCATCCCGTTTTTTCCGCAACGCTGGGGCGCAGCCCGACGCCTGCTCCACTCATGACTTGGGATTACTCCAAATATTTCGCGCGCTTCCATCCCGATGAGCCTGGCCACGCCAATGGGCTGCAGCTGACACTGCGCCGCTGGCTGGCACCGCATTTTCCAGCGGATAAAACAGCGCCCCTGATCGACGTGGGCTGTGGCTGGGGCCATGCGCTCACCACGGCCCGTGAAGCGGGGCACACCGAGATATTCGGCATTGATGCCGACGCCGGGCAGATCGCACGCGCCCAAGCCGCGGGCCTGCCGGTCGAACACGTGCCTGACACCGAAACGTGGCTGGCGGCGCGGCCGGGGAAATTTGCCTGCGCATTGCTGCTCGATGTGCTCGAGCATGTGCCACGCGAGCGCCAACGCGGGTTTTTGCAGGCCATCGCCGCCAGTCTGCAGCCAGGCGGACGGCTGGTGCTGACGGTGCCCAACGCGGCGGCGGGACTGGCGTCTTTCTGGCTCTATAATGATTACACCCACCACCTGGCGTTTACTGCGGACAGCCTGGTGTTCCTGCTCGAAAACAGCGGCTTTGCCCCGCCGCGGGTGAGCAGCGTGGAACAGCTGGTACGGCCCCGCTTCACCTTCTGGCTGCCGACGCGCCGGAGCCTCAGTTGGTGGCTCCGGAAAAAATTCCAGCTGCGGCGCCGTCTCGAGCTGATGGGCGAACTCGGCTGGGAGCGCGGGCAGAGGATTCCGGTGACACTCAACCTGCTCGCCGTGGCCGAGCGTGCCTGAGCCGCCATGCAGGTCGCCAGCTTCGATGTCTTCGACACGGTGCTGACTCGCACCTTCGCGGCGCCGCGCGACGTGTTTGTTTTTCTCGGGCAGCAACTGCGCGAGCGCGGGCTGTTCACCGGCACCCCGGAGGAATTTGCGCAAGCGCGCTGGGCCGCCGAACTGCAGGCTCGAAAAAAATCCAAGCAGACCAAAGGCATCGAAGAGGTGATGCACGAGGCCATCCACGCTGAACTGGCCGCGGCGCTCGGCTGGAATGAAGCCCAAAGCCTGGCCGTGCAGAAGCAGGAGCTGGCGCTGGAGGCGGCGCATGTGCGCGCGATCCCGCGGCTGGCTTCACGGCTGGAAGAGGCGCGGGCGAAAACCGGCGCGCCGCTGTGGTTCATCTCCGACATGTACCTGCCGTCCACGACGCTGCACGGCTGGCTTGAACGGATCGGCGTAGCCCGGAACGGCGACCGGACATGGGTGTCGGGCGAGGCGGGCGTCAACAAAAGCTCGGGGCTGCTTTTTGAAAAAATCCGCGCCGAGACGGACGCGAGTTTCGCGGCGTGGACCCACGCTGGCGATCACCCGCAGGCGGACCTCGCGACTCCGCGCTCGCTGGGCATTGACGCGCAGCTTGAGCCTGCGGCGCACCTCACGCCAGCGGAGACTTTCGTGCGGGGGCCGGGGGAATTTGCCCCGCCATGGCGCTCGCTGCTCGCGGGCGCGATGCGGCGAGCCCGCTTGGAAATGGCCCCGGCGGAGGCGCGCGCGGAGATGCTGCGCACGGTGGGTGCCGATGTGGCGGGACCGCTGTTTTTTGCGTTTGTCCGCTGGTGCCTCGCCGAAGCGGAGCAGCGTGGAAAGCAGCGGGTTTATTTCCTGGCGCGCGACGGGCAGATTTTCCATCGCATCGCGCAATTGATCCGATCGCCCGTCGAATGCCGCTATCTGCTAGCCTCGCGCCTGGCCTTCAGCGGCGCGCGCGCGCTGGGCGACACCACCACCCTGCGTGAGCTGCTGGCCCCAGGCGGATGGGCCCACTCGCTCCGGCAGACACTGGCCCACGCGGGCCTGGGTGAAGCGTGGGGACGGGCAAATCTTCCGACACCGTGGCGCGATTCAGACTGGGATGCCAATCTTACCCCAGACCAGCGCGCCAAGCTAGCCGACTGGCTCCTGCAGGTGCCACAACGCGCCACTGTTGAGACCGCGCTTCACCAACGGACCGAGCTGGCGCGGGAATACCTGGCCCAGGAAGGCGTGACCGCGGGCGCGCCCATTTTACTGGTGGACATGGGATGGGCCGGATCTTTGCAGCGCAGCGTGGAAGCACTACTGGATGGGCCCGCAGACTTCGCCTACCTTGCACTTATGCCGGGCTGCGCCGGACGCGCCCGCGGAGCGATGCTGGATTTCGCCCAGGGACGCTGGGCGATGGCCGAGAAACGGGCCAACTCCCTGTGCGTGCTGCTGGAGTTGCTGGCCATGGCCGATCACCCGTCGCTCGCAGGCTTCCGTGGCGGAGAGGGGCGCGTTGCACCGGTGCTGCAGGCTCCGGCACCGGCGGGCTACCGGGAGGCTGAACAGCTGCAGGCGGCGATTTTGTCCTTCGTAAAATATTATCTGGAAGTCGAGGCACTGGCCCCGGCCCCAATGGAGAAATTGCGGCAGCTAGGGCTGGCCCTGGCCGCCCGGCTGCATGACCGCCCCACGAAGGCAGAGGCGTCGACACTCGGGCAATTGTTGCATGCCGATCAATGGCTCGAGGATGAGCGTTATACACTTTGCACCCCATTGAGCACAGGCGCAGCGCTCCTCGCCTTGGCGCAACCCTGCCGGCGGCCGCCGTATTGGTGGATCGAGGGACAGGCGGCGCTGACCCCGGCCGCCGCGCCGGCCCTGCGAGCCTACGCGGTGCTGCGCCGGCTCAAATGGCGGGCCGCAGCCCGAGCGCACGCACGGGGCCCGTGAAAAACATCCGGGCCGCGGCCATGCGGTCGTTTTTGGCCCGAGCCAAAATTTTGGAAAATACGCGCAAGTCGGCCACCAGGGTGGCGGCATCACGCCGGTGCACAAAAGCGCGGCGGGCATGGAAGGCCGCCAGTACAAAGAAATTTTCCGCCAGGCATGCGCGGGCGGCGAGAAGGCAGGACTGTGCGGGCGGTGATGGCACTTGCAGGGTTTGCGCGAGCGCGGCGGCCGTGACCGCAAAATCTTCATCACGGCCCGCCCGACGGCGCGCGGTGAGAAGGCGGACGGCCGTTTCGCTGGCTACGATGGCCGCGCGGCGGGCAATCGTCGTTTGCGCGGCATGGTGGCGGTAATGCAGCAGCGTCTCCGGCACAGCGGCGAACGGCCAGCGCTCGGCGGCCCGGGCAAGAAAATCAAAGTCGGCGCTGAACGGAAAAGCCTCGCGGTATGGCAGGGCGGTGAAAACCGCGCGGCGGCCAGTGAAAGCCGGCGTGACGACGGGCGCGGCGAACTGTGTGTAGCGCGCCATCGCAGCCGGCGCCGTCAGCGCGAACTCACGGCCGGTAACGATTCCGTCTTCGTCGATGGATTCGGCGAGCGAGCCGACCAGCCCGAGACCCAGGTCGGCGCGCAAAGCCGCAACCTGTTTCTCGAGACGGTGCGGAAGCGCGATGTCATCGTGATCGAGGAGAGCGATGAACTCGCCCTGGACCGCGGCCAGACCTGCGTTGTGGCCGCCAGGAATGCCAAGGTTTTTTTCGAGTCGCACCCAGCGCAGACGCGGGTCGCCGGCCAAGCCGCCCAGGCTGTCGGCGGAGACCCCGGCGCCATTGTCCACCAAAACAAGCTCCATATCTCGGAAGGTCTGACCGAGCAGGCTGGCGATGGCCGGACGCAAAAACGGCGTGTCACAATGAAAAACGAGGAGCGCCGAGACGGCAGGCATGGGCTGAGCAAGAAGCGAAGCAAAGACCGGGGCAAGCGCAGGCGGATTTTGGCTGGCGTGACCGGGACGCGGCCCAAAGGCTGAAGCCATGATGAGCGTGCGGTGGCAACAGGCATGGATCACTCTGCTGGGCGCAGCGGTGGCGGTGTGGGCGGGCTGGCAGGTGGCGGAGGGCAGTTACGGCGGGCCGGCCCTGTTGACCATGGGCGCCGCTTTTGTGCTGCTGGCAAAATGGGGCGTGCGGCCGGAAACCGCCCTGATCAGCGTGGCGGTCTTCGGTTATATCCTCGGCAACCGCGGATTCGCGCAATTGATGCTGTTTCCCGGCCTGCCCTTGTTCGTCGCCGAGCTGGCGCTGGGGGGTACCCTGGCGTTGCTCGCCGTGCGGGGCGCGCTGACGCGGCGGCTACCGGTTCGGCGTGACGCCCTCAACCTGGCGGTGGCGGCATGGCTGGTGGTCGGCGGCGCCCGATTGGTAATCGACCTGCGCGCGCAGGGCTGGTGGGCGCTGCGTGACGCGGCGGTGATTTACTATGCATTGTATTTTTTTGCCGGGCAGGAGCTCGGTTCGGATCCGATCGCACGGCGTCAGTTGCTGGGCACGCTGAAGTGGGCCCTCATGCTTCTGGCCCCGGTGTTCATGCTGTCGCTGGTCTTTCCCCTGTTCTTTCAAAACCGGCTTCTCGTTCAGGGCGTGCCGGTGTTTTTCTACAAGGCCGACCTCGTGGCCACGATGCTGGCGGGCGGGGTTTTTTGGTTTGCCGATAAAGCCAGTACCCGCAGTCCGAAGCCTTTATTGCAACGCGCCGGCTTGTGGCTGGTGCTGGCGGCGGCCACGGCAGGAGCGCTGTTTCCGGTGTCGCGTGCAGCGATGGCGGGACTGGCGGGCGCCGCCGGCTGGCAGATGGTGGGACGGCGGTGGCGGGCACTGGGGGCGCTGGTCGCATTGCTGGTGGCACTGGCCACGGCCGGGCTGGGGATTGAATTGATCATGGGCCGGCCGTTGGAACAGACCACCGTGTATCGGGTTGGTGAATACGCCTTTTCCGTCTTCGACCTGAAAGGCACCGGGAACTACCAGAGCTACGATGAGGCCGGCGACACCAAGGGCCGGCCGGACGACAACAACCGGTTCCGCCTCGTGTGGTGGCAGACGGTGGCGAAGGAGACCTGGCGCGAGCACCCGATGTTCGGAGCCGGCTTTGGTTACGACCTGGCCAGCAATTTTGTGGAAGAATACGGGCTGTCGAGCGACCTGGACTTCAATGCGCGCAGCCCGCACAGCATCGTGTTCACCATGTTCGGGCGCATGGGTTTCGTCGGGCTGGGCCTGCTGGCCGGCCTGGGCATTGTCCTGATGATGCGAACCTGGGCCGCGGCCCGGCGCGACGGAGAGGAGTTGCCCCTGTGGTGCTTTGGCTGGGTGATTCTAATCAGCGCATGTTTCGGCGTCGTGCTGGAGGGGCCGATGGGCGCGGTGGTGTTCTGGACAGTACTGGGCTTGGCAAACGCCTCCGCGAAGCCGGCCGCGGCCGGGGAAAAGCCTGCGGTGGAGAACGAAGCGGAAGCCTTGCACGCCATGGCAGAAAAGGTTTAATTGCCCGGTTTCGTGAATCTGCGCACGCCAGTCGAGTTCCTCAGCGTCTTCAAAACCACCACGCGCGAGCGGTGGGACGGAGTGACGCCGCTGGCCTTGCTCGGGTTAAGCACGTTCGGCGTGTGCTTTATCTATAGCGCGCAATTTTCGTCGCACGGCAGCGCCTGGATCATGCAGTTGCTGTGGCTGACGGCGGGGGCCGGGATTTACGTGGCGGTTTCGCTCATCGACTACCGCTTCTGGCTGAGCGTGGCCCACTGGTTTTACCTGGCGTGCCTCGTGCCGCTGTTTCTCGTGCTCATTCCAGGCATCGGCGACACCCAGTTCGGCGCGCAGCGCTGGATCGACCTGGGGATTTTCAAGCTCCAGCCGTCCGAGCCGGCCAAGGCCGCCGTGCTGCTGATCACGGCCAGCCTTTTGATCTGGTCGGAAATTGGCACGGTGCAGCAATCGTTGAAAGTCCTTGTCAAATTGGCTCTTGCGGTGGGCCTGCCCATTCTTTTAATCCTGCTGCAGCCCGATCTCAAGTCAGCGATCGTGCTGCCTCCGATGGTCTTTTCCATGCTTTACGTTTCCAAGCTGTCCTCGCGGTTTTTCGCGGCAGCCCTAGGAGCCTTTCTGTTCGTCGTCAGCGTGGTCGCATGGGACAGCTACCGCTACATCGATTTCATGGTGGCGCACGGCTATTCATTCGTGAACGACAAGGGCAAGTACGAGCCGCACTCTTGGCTCCCCTATGTCCACGACTACCAGCGCAACCGCATCATCTCCTTTATCGACCCGGACAAGATCGACCCCATGGGCATCGGCTGGAACCAGCGCCAGTCACTCATCTCGGTCGGCAGCGGCGGCTTCACCGGCAAAGGCTGGACGGAAGGCACGCAGGCGCAACTCGGCTACCTGCCGCGCGCGGTCGCACATAACGATTTTATCTTCTCGGTCATCGCCGAGGAAAAAGGATTCCTGGGAAGCCTCACGGTTCTCGGCCTCTTTGGGCTGGTTCTGTTCAACGGCATTCGCATCGCCAGTCTCGCAAGGGACCGCTTCGGCACGTTGCTCGCCATCGGCGTCACCGTGCTCTTCGCCGTGCATGTGTTCGTGAACATTGCCATGACCATCGGCCTCGTGCCCATTACGGGCATACCGCTTCCCTTCATCAGCTACGGTGGCTCCTTTGTGCTCAGTTGCTGCTTGCTGCAAGGACTGGTCCAGAGCGTCTATCGCTTCCGCAAGGATTTCATCTCATGAATTTCCCTGCCAGCGCTATTGACCGCCCTGCCGGAATTTCCTGCGCCGCGACTGCCGCGCCCGGGCGCCCCGTTACAACCCAAGGACAACCATACCATGAGCAGCAGCGCCACCCCGCAGCCGCCCGCCCCGACCAACTCCGGCTCCCAGGCCGACCCCGCCCAGCGCTACGACGAGGAACTCGCCCAGCCACCGGCCACGCCTGAAACGCCCGAACTCATCAATCCCGCCGAGCTGAAAACCGGCGCCCAGGAACGCGCCAAGCAGCGCCCGCTCCTCCAGAAGATTCTCGGCGTCTTCCAGAAGCAGAAGACCATCTACCGAGAGCTCATCATCAACTCCGAGCCGCTGGAAAAGCGCGTCGCCCTCCTCGTCGATGGCGTGCTCGAAAAATTCGAGATCGAGCGCGAGTCCGACAATCGCATGGTCGGCGGCATCTACAAGGGCCGGATCAAGAACCTCGATCCCGGCCTCAAGGCCGCCTTCGTCGACATCGGCTACAACAAGAACGCCTTCCTCCATTACTGGGACATGCTCCCCGCCGCCGCCGACTCGTCGGTCGAGGTCGTGCGCGTGAACAAAAAGAAGAACGCCGCGCCGCGTTCGGCCGAGCCCACCGTCAAGGATATCCCCGGCCTCTACCCGCCCGGCACCGACATCGTCATCCAGGTCACGAAGGGCCCCATCGGCACCAAGGGCCCGCGCACCACGACCAACCTCGCCATCCCCGGCCGCTACCTCGTGCTCATGCCCTACTCCGATCAGTGCGGCATCTCGCGCAAGATCGAGGACCCGCGCGAGCGCCAGCGCCTCAAGCAGCTGGTCAATGAGCTCACCATCCCCGAGGGCATGGGCGTCATCGTCCGCACCGCCGGCGAGGGCAAGAAATCCCGCTACTTCGTCCGCGACCTGCACATCCTCCTCAACACCTGGCAGGATATCAGCCGCAAGATGCAGTCGGAAAAGGCCCCCACCTGCCTCTACCAGGAGCCCGACATCGTCGGCCGCACCGTGCGCGACTTCCTCACCGAGGAGGTCGACCGCGTGCTGCTCGACAACCATGACGACTTTGTCCACACGCAGGAGCTCGTCGCCCAGATTTCCCAGCGTTCGAAATCCAAGATCGCCTTCTACAAGGACAGCATCCCGATCTTCGAGCGCTTCAACATCGAGCGCCAGATCGAGCAGACCTTCCAGCGCAAGGTGCCCCTCCCCTCCGGCGGCGAGATCATCATCGACGAGACCGAGGCCCTCATCGCCATCGACGTCAACACCGGCTCGCACAAGCAGCGGGCCGGCGACGAGAAGAACACCATCTACGCCGTCAACCTCGAGGCCGCGACCGAGATCGGCCGCCAGATCCGCCTCCGCAACCTCGGCGGCCTGATCATCCTCGACTTCATCGACATGAAGGAGCGCCGCCATCGCAATGCCATCTACGAAAAGATGGTCGACCTCATGTCGAGCGACAAGGCCAAGACCCACATCCTGCCGATCTCGCAGCTCGGCATCATGCAGATGACCCGCCAGCGCCAGCAGGAGTCGCTCTCGTCCAACCTCTACACCGACTGCCCCTATTGCCGCGGCCGCGGCATCGTGAAGAGCGCCACCACCATGTCAGTCGAGCTCCAGCGCAAGCTCTCTTCCGTCGTCCGCCGCCTGCAGGCGCGCAACGACGGCAAGGAATACTCGCTGCGCGTCCTCGTGCACCCGGGCATCCTCGAACGCCTCCGCAGCGAGGACGCCGAGCTCCTCGTGCGCATGGAAAAGCTCTTCGGCGTGAAACTCGCCTTCCGCGCCGACCCGAGCTACCACGTGGAAAACTTCAAGATCATCAACGCCCTCACCGGCGAGGAGTATCGCTGAAAATCTCCCCGGACATTTGATCTGAGTTTCTGAGATCAGCCCCAGGTTATGGGGCCATTTGACCTGAATCATTTGGCCCCGATTGCTTTGTCCGGGGCGACATTTGTGACCTGACTGCATGAACATCACGTTGTCCATGCAATCGGTTGCGTGTTATATCCTGGATACCCGATCTGACTGAAATGGATCCAGCCAGGCTCGTCTGGTTTTAGGGATGAGAAATCACCCAGGCCATCCAGCCACGCTTTCTCCCCCAGGCAATAGCCCGGTTTCGCCTCTGGGGTCTTCACCCGCTTTTGCCCTTCACGAGGAACCCCGCGGAACAAATCTCGGTCGTACCCGCGTCATTGACCGAATCCGGCACCCGCAGCCCTTTCATTCGGCACTGGCGACAATGTCCACCTTCCCTATGTCCCAGGCTTCACTCGATCTGCTGGCGGACCATCGCAAGGCTGCGACGGCAAAAGCAGACCGCTCCGCCAGTTTCAAATCTCATCGCTCCCAAACGGTCTGCCGTTTCATCGCCGGCTTTGTTGTGGTGCTAGCAGGATTCACCGCCGTGCGATCTGCCCGGGCGCAATATCATACCATTGCGAGCTTCTCCGGTGGCCCCGACGGAACCGCCCACCCGCGCAAGATGTTCGAAGGCAGCGATGGTGTCCTTTACGGCACTTCCTTGAATGGCGGGCTCTACGATAAAGGTACGATCTTTAAAATTAACAAGGACGGCACCGGCTATGCCCTGTTGTGGAGCTTTGCCGCCAGCACCAGCAGCAACGTCGTGCCTTTCCGGCTCATCGAAGGACAGGATAAGGCGCTTTATGGAATGATCTCAGGATTCTACGTCCCCGGCACTTTATACAAAATCAACAAAGACGGAACGGGATTCACCATTCTCAAGACCTTTGATGCAAGCACCGGATATCTCGCGCCTTGGGCTGGAGTCATTCAAGGCCGCGACGGTGCCTTGTATGGAACCACCTGGAATGGTGGCAGCGCCGGCGCAGGCACGGTGTTCAAGATCAATCCGGACGGTTCCGGCTATACCGTGCTCTTGAATTTCTTCAGCTCGCACAATGACTATGTTGGGTTTCCCCGCGTCGGCGTGATCGAAGGCAGCGACGGCGCTCTTTACGGCGCCGCGGATAACTTTGTTTACACGGTCAGGAAGGACGGCTCCGGCTTTGCCGCGCTGACTCCTGTTTTTCCTGAAGAATTGTCATCCGACATCATCGAGGGGAGCGACGGGGCGCTGTATGGCGTAACGGACGGTTATAGCCTGCCAACCCGGGTGTTCACTGTAAAAAAGGACGGCACCGGCTTCAGGATTCTTGGCAGTTTGCCCCAATACAATTCATTCTACAGCCTTGTCGGGACTGGACTAGTGGAAGGCCCTGACGGCATGCTTTATGGCACCGCAGTCGATATCTCGCCCGGCTGGGGCTGGTGGTTCAGCCTGAATAAGGAAGGTTCGGCCATAAGCATGCAGCAAACCGATATCGCGCCTGAGTCGGGACTTATTCTCGGAAGTGACGGCATGATTTACGGCACGACCGATGGACGATGGGACAGTGCAACCGGGCCGGTTTCTCCAGATGCGGCCGCGCTGCAGAACCCCGGCTCGTTGTTTCAACTCCAGGTGTCAGCGCCGCTGCCACCGCCGACTGCACCGAACAGCGGAACGATTCTCGCCGATTCAAGCCGGGATTTCTCCGCCACGGCGCAGGACGCGAACGGGTGGCTTTACGGCTATTTCTACGGCCGAAGCGTCTCGTTCCAACTTCTCACGAACCATGGCACCGCCTGGACAGGAATCTACCCGTCGCTTTCGATCGATGCACAAACGCAGTATCCGTCCGTCGACGGGCTTGCCCAGGTATCGGCCGTCCGGAGATGGACGAGCACCTACGAAGGAAATGTCCGCATTGTGGGCAGATTTGAAATTGGCCACGATGGTGACGGTGTCGGAGTGACGGTGTTGCTCGATGGCCAGCCGGTGATTCCCCGCCTGATCATTGGCAATTCGGGAACGACCGAGGTGAAGTCCTTCAATTTTGTCCAAGCTGTTCACCATGGCACCACGATCGACTTCGCGGTCGATCCGGGTCCCGGTCGCGACGACAGCCGCGACACGACACAGGTCGCCGCAACGATCGAGTCATGGTGAGGCTAATCACTGGTCGCCGCGCCGGGTGGAAGGTAAAGGGCAAAGCCTGATTCCGCCGACTGCCTCCTGGCGGCTATGATTTGCGCATGTACTTTACGGTTTCGATCACGAGCAGGCTCGGATCGCTGATCGAAGTGGTGATGACGTTGGGCGGCTGGCCCGGCTGGCTGCCCATCTCGATGTAGAGCTGGTTGCCGCGCACCGTGAACCGGCCGCTGTTGATCGGGTCGGCGCGCTGGGCCGTGTCGAAATCGAATTGCCGCCAGTCGCCGCCGGCCGGCGGAAAATCGTAACAGCGATAGACGCGCCCGTCGGCGGAAAAGAGATAATAATGCAGGGCGACCACGGTGTTGCCGAAGCCCGCCATCCGGTTGAGGTTGACGACGTATTTCAACTTCGTGCCGGCATAAAGCCCGGCCAGTGCCGCGCCTTCCGGTCCGGGTCCGTTCGTCACCGCCGGCGGCGCCGGTTTCCGGTCCATCCGGAGCGAGGCGAGCAATGCCTGCAGCGCCGGTCCGCCTTTCTGCCAGCAAAACGCATTCGGCGTCTTGACGTCCACCATCGCGGCCATGTTTCCCGCGACGATCAGCACGCGCATCCGCAGGCTGGCCGGGCCGACGATTTGCTCCTGGAAGCGCGCCACGTAAACCGCATCCGCGCCAGCCAGAGTGTTCCGATCGAATTGGGGCGGTCCGGTCAGCGCCTCCTCGCGGTAGCGCACATCGATCCAGTCGCGCAGCAGGGTCCGCTGAAACGTGTCGACGATGTTTCCGCTGAACGGCCGGAAAGGATAAACGCAGATCGCGTAATTGAACTCGTTGGACGTGTACTCGTACGGATACTTGCTGGCGCCGCGATAAAAGTTCGCCGGCTCGTTGTAATTCAACACCGGCACGAATTCGCCGGCGCCGGCGGGGTTTGTGCTCGTCGAATGCGGCGTCGTATCTTCGCCTGCCATGGTTTGATCGCCGGGGTTTCCCGGCAGTGATGAGGTGGTATCCGCCGCGGCGATAATCGCTGCGTGGGCCAGCACAACGGCGAGTAATCGCGCAATCATGGGAGATGCCGGTTATGTTTCCGTGGAGAATCGCGACCAGCGAGACCCAGGGAAATTGCCGAACGGAAAAAGGGGTGTCAATGCACCGTGAACTGGAGCCAACTCAAGCTGCTGAAGCAGAGAAAAGAAAACGGGGGATGCCACCTCCTCCAGCCCGTCTCTACTGACCCATCTCAAGCACCACGCGGAACCTGGCCTTGCCGCTCATCATGCGGTCGTAGGCTTCGGCCACGCGTTCCAGTGGATACACTTCATTCATCGAGCGCACGCCGGACAGCACGCTGAAGTCCAGCGTGTCCTGCGAATCCTGCGCCGTGCCGGAATACCAGCCTTTTACCGCACGCCGGCCGTTGATCAGGATCAGCGGCGAGACCAGCATCGACTGCGCCGCGCCGACCACGATCAGCGTGCCGTTGGTGCCGAGTCCGCCCTGCACCGCGCTCATCGCGTCGCCGGCCGTGACCGTGGCGAGGATGACCTTGGCGCCGCCGAGCTTTTGCAGTTCCTCCGCCGGATCCTGCGCCGAGCTGTCGACATAGTGATGCGCGCCGAGTTGCCGGGCGAGTGGCGCCTTGTCCTGACCGCGCGCGATGCCCACCGTGTTGAAACCCATCTTCACGGCGTATTGCACGCCGAGATGCCCGAGCCCGCCGAGGCCAAGCACGGCGACGAGATCGCCGGAGCGCGCGGCGCTGTTGCGCAACGCATTGTAAGTGGTGATGCCCGCGCACATGAGCGGTGCAGCCTCCACCGCCGACAAATCCTCCGGCAGCCTCGCCACCGCGACCGCCGGCGCGACGAGGTAGTCCGCGTAACCGCCGTCAAAGGAAATGCCGGTGATCTGGAGCGCCACCTTGCAGGCGAAAAAATCGCCGTTCCGGCAGGAATCGCAATAACCGCAATGGCCGCCATGCCAGCCCACGCCCACCCGCTGGCCCTGCTGCCATGACGCAACACCCGCGCCGATGGCATCGACGACACCGACGACTTCGTGGCCGGGCACGCGCGGGTATTGCAGGCCCGGCCAATGGCCTTCCTTCACCAGCGAATCGCTGTGGCAGATGCCGCAGGCCTGGACCTTGATCCGCACGTGGCCGGGGCCGGGCGCGGGAATTTCCCGTTCGACGATTTCAAACGGCCCCCCGGGGCGGGCGACCTGGACAGCACGCATTTTTGGCATAAGTCACCCTGGTTTTAATTCGGGAACGCCTCCGCGTCCTTCGCTCAGCCCTGAGGCGGATAGAAAAATTGTTCGCGCACGATTTTTCCGTCGCGGACTTCATAGACACAGATTTCCTCGAGCGTGAAACGCGCGCGGGATTTTTTCTCGGTCACGTCGGCCGTCATGGCGCAGGAAAAAAACGCGCCGCTCACCACCGGATCGCTCACCGTGCCGCCGTGCACCTCGAAATTCTCTGCGAACATCCTGCTTTTTTCGGCCAGGCCCGCGTGGCCGCGGACGGTGGTTTCCGGCGTGCTATCGGGCTCGATGCTCACGGCATCAGCGGCAAACAGTTCCTTGTGCGCGGCATCGTAATCGCGGCGGCGGCAGAATTCGACCAGACGGGAGGCAATTTGGGCGGTGGTCATAATGGCGCACCGTGCTGGCTTTTTTCGCCAGCGCAACCAGCCGGATGTAAAGATCAGGCAACGACAAGAGATCAGCGGGACGCAGCCGGAAGGGGCGGCGTGTGGCGTTTCAGTCAGGCAAAATCGGCGCCGAATCTTTTCCAGCGGACAGCTCCCGCATCAGCATCGCTCCGACAGTAAAGACGTTGAGCAACTCACTGCGGCCACCAGCCATCTCGGGCTGCAACCGTGAGCATCGACAGGAGATGGCGCGAGCCCGCCGCTTGATTTTTTGCAAACTTTCTGCACTTGCCCCGGATACCGGCTTGGATGATAGGATACGGCATCAATTCGCCTGACCGCTACCCCCTTTAAGCGGCCGCGAAAGCTTGTGTGTCTGAACCCCCGACCCCCCGGAAATATGAAATCGTCTATTCTGCCCCGCCAGATGGCGGCGCTTCTCGCCTGCACCCTTGGTTCATTTTTCACCGGCGCCGCCCTCCTGGCCAGCCCCGCTCTCCCGGTCCTGCCGACTCCGCCTCCTGCGGCGCCGACCACCCACCTCAATGTCATGAGCTCTCCCTACAACGCCAAGGGAGACGGCTCGACCAAGGACACGGGGGCATTTCAGGCTGCGATCAACGCAGCCACGGCCATGCCTGGCGGCGCCGTGATCGACGTTCCCGGCACGCACACCTATCTCATCGGCAGCATCGATCTTAAATCCAACGTCTGGCTCAATCTCGAGTCCGGCGCGACAATCAAGGGCAGCGAAAGCACGTCCGATTATCCTGTCGTGACCGAGCGCTGGGAAGGTCAGGACGATCCCTGCTACCGCGGCCTCATTTCCGCCACCGGCACGCCGACCAATCCGGTGGTCAACATCGCCATCATTGGCTCCGGCAAAATTGTGGGCGCTTCCGGCGGCATCAACCTGGACCGTCCGAAAAGCCCCGTCGGGCCCAAGAACATCGAGCCCCGCTACTGCAAGGGCGTTTATATCCAGGGCATCACCACCTCGACCACCAAGATCTGGAATATTCATCCCACCTATTGCCAGGACGTGACCGTGTCGGGCGTCACCACTACCGGCTCGCAGTCGAACTCGGACGGCTGCGATCCCGACTCATGCTCGCGCGTGCTGATCGACAGCTGCCATTTCGGCTCCGGCGACGATGACATTGCGGTCAAATCCGGCCGTGGCATCGCCGGCGCCCAGGTCAACATTCCCATGACGGATCTCACCATCCAAAACTGCACCTTCACCAGCTGCGGCGGCGCCTCGGGCGGCGTGGCGTTCGGCAGTGAAATCTCCGGCGGCATCGAACGGGTCCTGGTCAAAAACAACAAGTTCACCTTCACCGGCTCGAACCAGAAGGCCATTTACATCAAGTACGCGCACGGCCGCGGCGGCTTCGTCAACGACCTCACGGTCGACGGCACCACCACCGCCTGCCAGGCCCTGAAGATCGAAAGCAATTATTCGAACCAGGACTACGGCCCGTACGGCAACGGCCCGATTTCCGGTCTGCCCGGAATCTCTCAGGTCAACAATTTCGTGATGACGAACACACACGAAACGGGGGGCACCGCCCTGGCCGTGCTCGGCGATCCGGCCAAGCTCGTGAATAATATTTCCATCGCGAGCTTCACGACCAGCGGCTCGATCGGCTCGGTGACCAATGTCACGAATTTCACTTTCTCGGGTTCACCCGCCCCCTCGAAAAGCAATGTGATCGCGGGCATTACCACGAGCGCCGATTCGGCCACGGTTTCGCCGGGCGGCGTGGCGACTTTCACGGTCACCGTTCCGGCAGGCCTATCCGGCCCCGTCGGCCTGAGCATCGTGGGCGACGGCATCGGCAACCAGCTACCCGCCGGCACCACCGCCTCGTTCAGCCCCTCTTCGCTGAGCAGCGGCTCGGGCTCCTCGACGCTCACGTTCACCACTTCCAGCTCAACGCCGCCCGGAATGTATTCGGAAAACATCCAGGCCCTTAACTCGGGCGGCAGCATCGCCTGGACCGCCGCGGTCACACTGGTGGTCTCGGGGAACAGCCCGCCTCAAGTTGCGGCGCCTTCGTTCAATCCCGGTGGCGGCACTTACTCCAGCCCACAATTGATCAGCGTTACCCTCACGACCAGTGGCGCCACCGGACGCTATACCACCGATGGCAGCGATCCGAGTGAAACCCACGGAACGCTCATCGGCGGACCGATCTCCATCACCAGTACGACGACCCTGAAAGCCATCGCTTATGAGAGCGGTTTCGCTGACAGCAATATCACCACCGAGGTTTACACTATCACCACTCCACAAGCCGCCGCGCCTGTATTCAATCCCGGCGGAGGCAATTATCCGAACACGCAAAACGTGAGCATGACTTCGAACAGCGGCGCGAGCATCCGCTACACGACCGACGGCAGCACGCCGACCGAGACCAATGGCACGATCTACTCCGGCCCCGTGAACATCAGCAGCAACACGCTCCTGCAGGCCATTGCGTTCGAAAGCGGTTTCGCCGACAGCAGCGTCAACAGCGCCACCTACACCATCGGCATGGTCAGCGGCCCCATCATGCTCGAAGCCGAAAACCTCTCGCCGGTAGGGACCGGTGCGACCGCCAGCACCGGCACCGATGCCAATGCCAGCGGTGGCATATTGGAATTCCTCAACTCCACCGGGGCGGGTCAATCCATCACCTTCACCACCCCCAATATTTCCGCCGGCACTTACCAGCTGCAAATGCGCGAGCGCACCAATACCAACCGCGGCCAATTCACGACCAAAGTCGACGGCACGCAGATCGGCGGCACCATCGATGAATACGCCGCCACCGCCGGCTACGTGTCAGCCATGCCCGGCACGGTCACTTTGGCCACCAGCGGCGCGCACACCATTGTGCTCACCGTCACGGGCAAGAATTCGGCCTCCTCGGGCTTCATCCTCTGCGTCGATACCTTCACCCTCACGCCCCAGACCAGCGGGCCGCCGCTCGCCGGAGCGCCCAGCTTCAGCCCCGCCGGCGGCACCTACACCACGACCCAGACGGTGACGATCAGCACCACGACCGGCGGCGCCTCCATCCGCTATACCACCGACGGCAGCACGCCCTCGGAAACC
>Ga0210388_10000177_pt1 | contig 63777 bp, 57 predicted proteins | sample IncBWC19OmetaG_FD_155485 | JGI IMG/M metagenome (GOLD analysis project Ga0210388, IMG submission 155485) | Forest soil microbial communities from Barre Woods Harvard Forest LTER site, Petersham, Massachusetts, United States - Inc-BW-C-19-O ... | reverse complement strand
GCTCGCGAGTTTGCGGCATCGGGCCGTCCGTCGCGGCCACCACGAGAATCGCGCCATCCATCTGCGCCGCACCCGTAATCATGTTCTTGATGTAGTCGGCGTGGCCCGGGCAATCCACGTGCGCGTAGTGACGGTTCGCCGTCTCATACTCGACGTGTGCCGTGGCAATGGTGATTCCGCGCGCCTTTTCTTCCGGCGCATTGTCGATCGAGTCGAACGACCGGAACTGAATCTTCGGGTTGTGCTTGGACAACACCTTGGTGATGGCCGCCGTCAACGTGGTCTTGCCATGGTCAATGTGACCAATCGTCCCGACGTTGCAGTGCGGCTTATTTCGTTCAAATTTTTCTTTCGCCATTTCCGTTTTCTCTCCGTAGAAACGTAGCTAGCGCTTCTAGTAATACCGAAACAACTTCTGAAACTTGGTCCGCAGCTTCGGGTCAATTTCCTCCACGCGAGACAGATAGAACTCTCGTATCTGCGCCTGGTCCGAAACCGGAAGCGCTTTATACAATCCCTGCGCCGCGCTCGCCTTGCCCTCAGCCACCTGCTCCAGGATGCGTTTCGACAACACCGAATCCCAGTCCCGCACCCGCACGCTTTCGTGATTCACTCGCTTAAGAAAATTCTCGATCCGGTCAGAACTGAAGGCATGACTGACTGCGCTCTTCAGTTCCTCGTATTCTTTTTCTTTCTCAACTTTAATCGTCGCCTGCTCAAAGCCCACTTGGCTATCCTCAAGATCCCTCGCAACAAGCGCTCGGGATTTCGGCTGCGGACTCCCGCTTCGCTCACGCCCGCAAAACGCCTCGAATCTCTGGAGCGGGAGACGGGAATCGAACCCGCGACCAACAGCTTGGAAGGCTGTGACTCTACCACTGAGTTACTCCCGCCCTTCCCACTCCCAAATCCTGGAGCCGATGATCAGGATTGAACTGATGACCTCTCCCTTACCAAGGGAGTGCTCTACCAACTGAGCTACATCGGCAAATTCTGTCGCACCAACCTGAGGCTCATGGCTCGACGTCACTGCCCTTGCTGGGATGCATCAACTCTTTCCGATGCAGCCACGTCCTTATTGCAAACATCGCCAAAATTGCCAGTGTCGCCAACCGAATCCGCGGGTCACTGATGGTCGTCCACGCCAGGACCCCCAAAGCCACAAACGCCGCCAGCCCTGCGTATAAGCGATTCACATCATTCCTGGTGCACAGGGAAGGATTCGAACCTTCGTACCTCGCTAGGAGGGACAGATTTACAGTCTGTTGGCTTTAACCACTCACCCACCTGTGCAAATTAATCGGTAGCCCAGCTACGATCCCACCTTCGGCCACGCTTGCGCTGAAGACAATACTGCAGCGGAAAAAGAATAGAAAACTCAGGTGCGCACAAGATCTCTGTTCGCACGCACACACATTTGGAAATGCTTCCTTATGGAGTGCTGTTGGGAAACTCGCTACGCCGCGCCGCGCAAAACGCCTGCCTTCCGCAAAAACCGATCCTGGAGCTGGCGAAGGGATTTGAACCCCTGACCCTCTGATTACAAATCAGATGCTCTACCAGCTGAGCTACGCCAGCGGTCAGGGACACACGCCCTTTCGGAGCATATTAATCCCCTTGATCCCTTCCGCTTGTCCGGGACAACTGTAAAATTTATCACAACGGCAATTTACGTGCAAGGAGACCTTTTGACCTTTCTGTCGAATCAACAATCCGGCCGCTTCTAGTTTCCATTCTGGGTGCTATGATGAGCTTCTCCGGCAGGCTTGTGCGCAATTCCCGTGAGTGGTGCCTTCGGCCGCCTGCCGTCCTGACATGCGAATTCGACGCAGCCTCCCCATCCTCCTAGCCGTTGCGCTTGTAGTTGCGGTCGTCGCACTGATGGTCGTCCTCCGTAAACATGCGCCGCCCGAGCCGGCTCGTCTTCTTCCTTCCGCCGACGGCTTCGCCTACATCGATCTGCAATGGATGCGTCGCGCTAATATCACCGGCGAGCTGCCGCCCGTGCCGCACGATCCTGACTACGAACGGTTCATCAACGCCACCGGTTTTCAGTTCGAGCGCGATCTGGATGAAGCTGCCATCGCAGTTCACTATCCCGAATCGATCGCTGCCGCCGTCCCCGGTCAACCCAACGAAGCCCGCTTTTCCGAAGTGTTCGTTGGCAAAGTCCAGGGTGAACGCCTGCGTGCTTATCTCAGCAATCTTTCCCGTGCGGTCGAGACCTACCGCGCCGTCGACATCTACACTATCCCGGTCGAAGATCGCACCGTCCGGGTCGCGATTCTGGGCGTCGATACCGTCGCGGCGTCTAACTACCCCGATCCCGGCGTGATCCGCGGCATCGTCGATCGCTCGCGTAAACTGGCATCGCCCTTCGGCGGCCCCGCACTGTTGCGGCAGTACTACCCGCAGGTTCCATTCGGCAGCCTGGCGTGGACAATCTTTAGAATTCAGCCTCGAACTGACCGGGCCGCGTCAATTCCAAATAACTTGTCTTTTCTCTTTGCTCAGCCGGCAGTCGTAGTCGCCTCCGTACGCTTCATTCGTGCGCTGCACCTGCGTGCGGTGGCTTTCACCGGAAGTGACGAGGAGGCCCAGCATTTGACCGAACAACTGAGCACATTTCTTAACCTGTTTCACGCCGCGGACAACACCACCGCACGCTCCGCAACCGATGCCGACGTCAAAGCCATCTTCGACAGCCTGCAAGTGGAGCAGCAAAAAGACCGTACGCTGCTGACCGCTATCGTGCCCGTGGGCTTCATCCGTAAAGCTCTGGCCGAGGCTCCAACCGCGCTGCAACCGCCCCCTGCCCCTCTGCCACCGCCCGCGCAGAAGAAGTCCAGCAAGCGTCATTGATAACCTCACAACATGCAGTTCGCGTGGACACAGTCACGCGATGCGACTTTTTCGCCCCGCCAACGTCGAATCAGTTAACACGCGCAGGCTCCTTATTCGCTCTCGCTGACGCTCGGGAAAGGTAAAATAACTCTCAATGGCTACTCTTCCGCTTCCTATTGCCGCGTTTGTAGCGGGCTTGATCTCATTTCTCTCGCCATGCGTCCTGCCTTTAGTGCCGGGCTATGTGTCGCTGATCTCCGGGGCTGGCGTCGAGGAGCTCAAAGCGCAGGAGTCGCGACTGTTTCGCAAGATGATGTTGAACTCCGTCAGCTTCATCCTCGGATTCAGCGTTGTATTTATCACCCTCGGCGCCATTTCTACCGAGGTCGGCCAGTTGCTGGCGCGCTACAAGTCCAGTCTGGCACAAGTCGCGGGCGTCGTCATTATCTTGTTCGGCCTGCACCTGACAGGAATCTTTCGCATAAATGCTCTCTATGCTGATAAGCGCCTGCACAATGTAAAAGGTGGCAGCACTCCCGGCGGCGCGTTCTTGATCGGCTTCGCCTTCGCCTTTGGCTGGACTCCCTGTGTGGGGCCTATTCTAGCGGTCATCCTGGGATTTGCCGCCGCTCAGGATTCCGTGACCAAGGGAATCTTGCTGCTCTCCATCTATTCCCTGGGATTGGCGGTGCCGTTCTTGCTGACCTCGTTTGCCATTGAGCGCTTCCTGAAGTTCTACGGCCGGTTCAAGACGTTCATGCATGGGCTCGAAGTGTTCAGTGGCGCCTTGCTGATCGCGCTCGGCGTGCTGCTGGTTCTGGGACGCTTTACCATCATCTCGAATTATCTTTCTTTCTTAAATCGCTTTGCACTGTAGTTGGGAGTAGACCCGTGAAACGTGACCCGGTTGTCATCATCGTTGTGGCCATGGTGGTTTCTCTGATGCTGGTCTTCGGATTCAATATGGCCCGCAAGACCAAGGACAACTCCGTCCCCGGCCCGCAAACCAAAGGCGACACCGCTCCCGATTTCACCCTGCCATCGCTCGATGGCAAGAACACACGATTGTCTGATTTCCGCGGCCAAGCCGTGTTGCTCAACTTTTGGGCCACCTGGTGCGCACCCTGCAAAATCGAAATGCCCTGGTTCGTCGAACTACAGAAACAGTATGGGGCCCAGGGCTTTCAGATTGTCGGTGTCGCCATGGACGACGCTAGCGCCAAGGAAATCGCTGACTTCGCCAAAGAGATGGGTGTCAATTACCCCGTGCTGGTGGGAAACAATTCGGTCGGCGATGCCTACGGTGGCGTACAGTTCTTGCCCGAGAACTTCTATATTGATCGCAATGGCAAATTGGTCGCGCGAGCCTTTGGCCTCAAGAGCCGCAGTGAGATTGAAGATGAGATCAAGACAATTATTGCTTCCAAGAGAACGCCGAAATAAAAGCAAGATTGTGAGGAGACTGACCGAATGCCGAGCACTCTTACCAGGACGATTCTAAGCATCAGTCTCCTGACCGCTCTGCTGCGCGCCCAGGAACCTCCGGGCAAGAAAATCCCATCGATCACCCTATCGCCCACCCCGGTGGCTTCCATCACTCGAGGCAAGGCCAGCACCGTAGAGTTGCGATTTCATGTGTCCTCGGGGTTTCACGTCAATTCCAACAAACCCACCGCCGAGTACCTGATACCAACCGCGCTTAAACTCGACGTGCCCACCGACATCGTCCTGGGCCGTATTACCTACCCCGAGGGACAACCGATGAGTTTCGCATTCGCACCTGATGAGAAGCTCAGTGTCTACAGCGGAGAATTCGATGTCGCAGTGATGGTCAGGCCGATGGCCAGCGTCCTGCCCGGCAAATATGTCGTCCGGGGCGAGCTCAAATACCAAGCCTGTGACAACGCCGCTTGTTACCCGCCCAAGAAACTGCCGGTGCAATTCGAAGTGAAGGTGGTGAAGGCGCCGCCTCCGCCTGTAAAAAACCCTGCTCAGAGTCCCCACGTCCATAACTGAGCTGGCAGACAGGCACTTCTGCTCGCGAGGCAACTTTGTCCCCGACTTCACAAAGAGCAATCAGCACCACAGGTGATACCCATTGAATCGAGCGGAACGGCTTATCGCTGATCGTTGACCGTGAAAAACTTATATCGGCGCGTATTACTTCCCTTTCTTCTCGATCTTCGCCCACGTATCTTTTAGCGCCACCGTTCGGTTGAACACCAGCTTGCCCGGCGACGACTCGCGATCCACGCAGAAATATCCCAAACGCTCAAACTGGTAGCGGCTGCCGACGGCCGCCTCAGCCAGCGACGGTTCGACTTTGCACTGGGGAAGCACTTCGAGTGAGAGCGGGTTCAAATTCGCAGTAAAGTCCTCGCCCTCGGAAGTGCGATTCGGATCCTCGCAGGTGAAAAGATTCTCATATAGCCGCACCTCGGCATCCACGGCATGTGCCGCCGATACCCAATGAATGGTCGCTTTCACCTTACGCCCATCCGGAGGAGAATTGCCGCCCCGGGTTTCAGGGTCATACGTGCAATGCACTTCGACAACTTCGCCGTCGTCGTTCTTCACCACGCTCTTGCAAGTGATGAAGTAGCCGTAGCGCAACCGCACCTCGCGCCCTGGCGACAGCCGGAAATATTGCTTGGGCGGATCTTCGCGGAAATCGTCTTGCTCGATGTATAGCACCCGGGAAAACGGGACCTTGCGCGTACCTGCGCCCGCATCTTCCGGATTATTAACCGCGTCCATCTCCTCGACTTGATTCTCGGGATAGTTGTCGATCACCACCCGCAGCGGCCGCAGAACCGCCATCACCCGTGGCGCCCGCTTGTTCAGGTCTTCACGCACGAAGTGTTCGAGCATCGCCAGTTCAATCGAGCCATTGGTTTTTGACACTCCAATCGCGCCGCAGAAGTTGCGGATCGCCTCCGGCGTGTAGCCGCGACGTCGAATCCCGCTAATCGTCGGCATACGCGGATCATCCCAGCCGCTCACCCGCTTTTCCTGAACCAGTTGCAGCAGCTTGCGTTTGCTCAGCAGCGTATAGGTGAGGTTCAGCCGGTCGAACTCGATCTGCTGCGAAGGAAAAATCCCCAGCTGCTGAATAAACCAGTTGTACAGTGGCCGATGGTCTTCAAACTCCAACGTGCACATCGAGTGCGTCACTCGCTCCAGCGAATCCGACTGCCCGTGCGCGAAGTCGTACATCGGGTAAATGCACCACTTCTTTCCCGTGCGATGATGCTCCGTATGCAGAAGGCGGTACATCACCGGATCGCGCATATTCAAATTCGGTGAAGCCATATCGATCTTCGCCCGCAATACGCGTGACCCGTCGGGGAATTCTCCCGCCTTCATGCGCTCAAACAGATTCAGATTTTCATCCACGCCACGATTGCGGAACGGACTGTCCTTGCCCGGCTCGGTCAGCGTGCCGCGGTATTTGCGGATTTCATCAGCCGACAAGTCGTCCACATAAGCCTTCCCTGCCTTGATAAGCTGCACCGCCCATGCATAGAGCTGATCAAAATAGTCCGACGCATAAAACAACCCATCCCAATGGAAGCCGAGCCACTTCACGTCTTCCATGATCGAATCGACGTATTCCGTCTCTTCCTTTGAGGGATTGGTATCGTCGAAACGCAGGTTGGTATGGCCGCCAAATTCGTCCGCCAAGCCAAAATCAAGGCAGATCGCCTTAGCATGGCCAATGTGCAAATAGCCGTTCGGTTCCGGAGGAAATCGAGTCTGGACCCGGCCTTGGAATTTGTTGGTCTTCTGATCATCCAGAATGATGTCGCGTACGAAGTTCGAAGGTGCAGCGGGCGGCTCGGGTAATGGCTTGGCTGCGGCCTCGGCTGAGGAATTAGGCGGATTCACATCTTGATCTTAACCCAAGAAAGTACATTCAAGACATGCCGAGCCTCTAGTAACCTTGCTTCGTCACGTCGGCTCCGAATGATCATGACGGCTTACGAGTTGATGCCGCTGAGGTCGCAAGTCCTACTGCAGAGTATTTTAGGTTCTTACGGCGACCGCCTCTGAGCTCATCCACCCATCGTCAGCACTACCCGGAACCTGGCCTTTCCGCTGATCATCTGCTGATAAGCCTCGGCGGCCTTTTCCAGCGGATAGCGCTCAATCATGGGACGCACCCCGCTAAGCACGCTGAATAGCAACGTATCCTCGGAGTCTTTCGCCGTTCCTGATGGCCAACCCTGAACCGCGCGCCGGGACATGATGAGTTGCAACGGCGTGATGTTCAGCGGCTCCATGGTTGCCCCCACCACCAGCAGCTTGCCACCCGGCGCCAGTCCCTCCACCAAAGCTGCCATGGATTTCGAATCAGGGGCGGTAGCCAGTACCACCCGGGCTCCTCCCAACTTTTGCAAGGCGGCGACCGGCTCTCCAGTATCAGTATCGACGTACTCGTGCGCACCCAGCTTCTTTGCCAGAGCTTCCTTGTCGCCTCCGCGGCCGATGGCCACCGTGTGGAAACCCATTTGCCGTGCATACTGAATTCCCAAATGTCCCAAGCCTCCAATCCCCTGCACGGCTACCAAGTCTCCCGACCTCAAGCCTGCGTTGCGCATCGCGTTGAACACGGTAATTCCGGCGCACATCAGCGGGGCAGCCTGGTCCGCTGGCAATTCGTCGGGCATCGCAGCCACGGCTTCAGCCGGAACCACAATGTACTCGGCATAGCCACCATCGAAGTGAATGGCCGTAATCTTCTCAACTTTGCAGAGAACGAAATCTCCACGGCGGCAGGGATCACACACAAAGCAATGCCCGCCATGCCACCCCACTCCCACGCGCTGACCCGCCTTCCACTGCGTAACATCGGCGCCGACCGTATCAATCCGCCCGGCAATCTCGTGTCCGGGCACGCGCGGATATTGCAACCCCGGCCACAGTCCTTCCTTGACCAGCGTATCGCTGTGACAAATACCGCACGCTTCCACCTTGATGCGCACTTGCGCTCGTCCTGGCTCAGGAATTGGTCGCTCGACGATTTCGAAATTGCCTCCGGGCTTGCCAACTTGTACGGCTTTCATTTTGGACATGATTCCTTCCTCAGCAGAGAATTAGAAGATAAGAGCAGACTCTTTCGCTCGCAGGAAATAAATAAGGAAACATCGCTATAGATGGCTGAGCAACCTGCAGGGATGCAGAAATCAGCACCCGCCGTAAATGCTATTTACGATCTTGCCGGCCGAAAACGCACGAACCTACTGGATTTTCTTAATGGCCTGCTCGACTCTCACCAGAGTCGTCTCTTTCCCCAACACTTCCAGCGTCTCAAACAGCGGCGGGGCATTTTTGCGGCCGCAGACCGCGACCCGAATCGGCTGGAACATCTGCCCGGCTTTGACTCCCAACTCCTGCGCCGCAGCCCGGAGCGCGGCGTCTAAGGGATCGTGCTTGAACTCCGTCTTCTCCAACACTTCGTGGGCGCGCTGCAAGACTTTCTGCGCCATGGCCGCATCGCCCTTTTGCGGAACGAGTTCGGCCGGATCATAGGGCGCCAGCTGATCCACAAAGAAGAAGTCCGCAGCCACCAGCACGTCGCGCAACAGCTTGATGCGTTCGCGGATGAGCGGCGTAATCCGCAGCATCTTCGCAAAATCAATGCTGAACCCTGCCTGGCACACAATGGGCAACAAACGCGCGCTCAGGTCTTCGACCGTAGATGCGCGAATATGCTCCGCGTTCAGCCACACTGCCTTGGCGTCGAAGGGATCTTCCTGGGTGAAATTCACGACCGCATTCGCCCGATTAATGCCTTCTAGGGAAAATGCCTGGGTCAGCTCCGAAACGCTCATCTGCTCGCGATCGTTCTTCGGCGACCATCCCAGCAGGCATAGAAAGTTGATAAATGCTTCCGGCAAGAATCCCGCATCGCGGTAGGTAGTCACGCTGACCACCGGCCCATGACGTCGTTTTGAAAGCTTGGTCCCATCAGGAGCAACCAACAGCGGCAGGTGCGCGAACTGCGGCGGCTTGACGCCCGCAGCTTCGAAGATCAAAACATGCTTGAAAGTGTTGGTCAGGTGATCCTGGCCGCGAATGATGTGGCTGATGTTCAAATCCGTGTCATCAGCGCACGATGCCAGATGATAAGTCGGCATTCCGTCACTGCGCAGCAAGGCAAAGTCCTCAACGTCGGCCGCCGACTTCGCCTGCTCACCATATACCGCATCCGTGAAGCTAACGGGCTGACCGCCTTCGCGAGGCACGCGAAAGCGCAGCGCAAATGTTTCTCCGGCTGCCGCGCGCCGGTCGCTCTCCGCTCGCGAAAGCTCGCGCATCCCGGGATTAAACAGCCATGCACCTTGCGCGCTGGACCTGTCAGTTTCCCCCGCATGCGCCGGAGTAAAGTCGCGGTAGGCGAGGCCCTTTTCGAAAATCGCCCAGGCAATCTTCCGATGCAGCTCCAACCTCTCCGACTGTTTGTATTCCTCGTCCCAACCCAACCCTAGCCACTTCAGACCCTCGAAGATGGAACTCACGGAGGCTTCTGTGTTGCGCTCCACGTCCGTGTCGTCGAGCCGCAGGATCATAGTCCCGCCGTTGTGGCGAGCGTATAACCAGTTAAAAATGAACGTGCGGGCGCTGCCGACGTGTAAGAAGCCCGTTGGCGAGGGCGCAAAGCGCACACGGGGACCGCTTCCCGAGACTGCCGGATACGAAGGTTGGTTCATGTAAGGTGGTCACCTGCGATGTTACGGGCCAGCGAAAAGCACCGTCAAGCCGCTAATCCTTGGTAATGGGCCACCAGGTTACCCGGAAGAAACTATCTAGGGCTTCTGAATCATCCAAAAGTGTTGTGTTGTCGCGGATCGTATGAAAACATAGCATTCATTGGATCCGATTCTTCCCGTCGCAGGGAAGGAATCGGAGATTTCCGTCTATTATGAACACTTTTGTCCTCAGTATGGTGATCGTTCCCGGGGTCGTGGCCCTGTTGCTGGTACTGCTCTTCACTTATTTGTACGAGCAGAGCCGGCAGCAGTACTTCCGCGCCTGGCAGCTGGCCTGGGGATTCTACACACTGCACTATGCTCTCGACGCCTGGGAAGCGATCAACCATCCTTCAGCGCCAGTATCATTTTTCGCGTCTTTACTTCTGGTGTCGATGACAATCTGCATCTATGTCTCAACCCGGTTGATGCGCGACAAGTACCGACTGCGCTGGGATGACATTGCTCTTGCCTTGGCCGGGATCGGCCTCGCCTGGTGGACTCTGCAGACGCAGATAGTAAATGGCGTGTTTCGCCCGGAAGGCTACCTGACTCCACACTTGCCCTTAAACGTGGGCACCGGCCTGGTGCTCCTCTACTGTTCTGCCTATTTCTACCGTCATGCTCATCGCAAGAACTCCCTGGCGTTCACTCTGCTGGCCGTGTCGCTGGCCCTGTGGGCAGTCCTGATGGTCTTCGGTGAGCTGCATGATCCCTTTATCGTCATCTTCGGAAGCGCGGGCCATTTCCTCGGCCCCATCCCGCAGATGTTGCTCGGCATCGCCATGGTGATGGTGCTCTTCGAGAATGAGCGCAATGCCGTACAGGAAAACGCGCTGGCTTTTTCCACCCTTGGCGTCGACCCCACTCGTCTGCTGTCCGCCGAAGACCTGACCCCCAGCCTGCAAAGCATTTTGGACCGTTTGGTGGCCCCACTGCCGACCGCGCGTGCGATGATCTACGTCTCCGAGCGCTGGCGTGCCGTTCTCCCCTCAGTTCAGCGCGGCTTCTCACCCGAACTCGTCAATAACATGACGAGAACTGGCGCCGGGGAGTATATCGCCGAACTGGCATACCGGCGCGGCGGGTTTGTCACCTTCCGCAACGTGGCGGAAATGTCGGAGCCGCTCCCAGCCTTCCCGGGCGCCAAGTTTGAGCAATTCCGCGACGTCATGAAGCAGGAGAATGTCCGAAACTTCACCGCCGTGAGCCTGCAGACTCGAGAGCACAATTTCGGTGTCATCTTTTTCCCGGACGCTGCCCGCCACATGTTCGGTTCGTCGAACCTGCGCCTGTTGATCGGCCTGGCCTTGCAGATTGGACTGACTCTCGAAAACTACGTGGTCATGCACGACGCCCAGCGCCGCACCAAGGAGTACGAACTCCTCACTCAGATCGGCCAGGCCATCAGCTCCCGTCTCGACCAGGACGAGATTCTGAAGACTGTCCACAAGGAACTTGGCCAGATCTTCGATACTGGGAACTTTTACGTCGCTTTCGAGGAGGGGGATGAGATCCGCTTCGAGTTCGACGTGGAAAACGGCCAGATCATGGCCAAACGCTCACGCCGCGTCGACAACGGCCTGACCGAGTACATCCTGCGCACCGGCCTGCCGTTGCTGATTCGTTCTGATCTGGAGAAAACCCGCGAACGCCTGGGTGTCACCTACATTCCTCCGCGCCCGTCCAAATGTTTCTGTGGAGCTCCTATCTTGCTGGGAGGAAAACCCGCCGGCGTCATGGCCGCCATGAGCATGGATCGTGAACACGTCTTCGAGCAACGCGACCTCGAAGTCATGCAAACTGCAGCTGGTCAGGTTTCGGTCGCCGTCGAGAACGCCCGCTTGTTCGCCGAAGAACAGCGCCGCTCCCGCCAGTTGGCCTTCCTCAACAGCATTTCGAAAACCGCCATTTCCAGCGGCGATGCTGAGCAGATGCTGTTGGAGATCGTCGGCCACCTCCAGAAAAACTTTCGCTTCGACCACATCGGCATCGGGATCTTCGACTACATCCGCAAGGACATTGAGATCAAAGCCGAAGCCGGCACTACTGCCAAGGCGCTTGGCAAGCGGATTCCGCTCGGGGCCGGCATTCTGGGCCGGGTCGCCCGCAGCGGCGAGAGTGCATTGGTGCAAACCACCGGCGAAGAAAACCTCCAGGGTGTACTGCCGGATTCGCGCTCCGTGCTGTGTATTCCCATCGCGTATGGCGAGACGCTGCTTGGCATTCTTAACATTGAGAGCCACGATGAAGACGCGTTTTCGCCCGACGACGTCCTGATCATGAACACGCTGGCCGACCTGCTGGCCACGGCGCTGCACAATTCCTTCGTCTTCCAGAAGTTGCAGCAACAATCAATTACTGACGGACTCACCGGCATCAAGACCCGCCGATTCTTCTGGGAAGCCCTGACTTCCGAATGGAAACGCGCATCACGCTCCGGCCGTCCTTTCTCGGTAGTGCTGATCGACCTGGATAAATTCAAAGAAGTCAACGATAGCCTGGGTCACTTGGAGGGCGATCTGGTTCTGGCCCGCGTGGGACGGCTCCTGGAGCAGAAGTGCCGCCAGTCCAACGTGGTCGCCCGTTACGGCGGAGATGAATTTGTCATCCTCATGCCCGAAACCGGGATGGACCAGGCCCACAGTCTGGCCGAGCGCCTGCGCCAGTGGCTCTCATCTGACCCCATGTTGCAGGAGCATCACATCACCGGCAGCTTCGGCGTCGCTAGTTTTCCCGTGCATGGCCTCTCGGTCGAGGACATTATTCGCGTCGCTGACTCCGGGATGTATGTTTCCAAGCACCATGGCGGGGATCGCGTTTCCATCTCTGATGAATTTGCTTCCGATGAGATCGGAGCGCTACAGCGGCAGCAGATCTCCGCTTTCATCGAAGGCTTCTTGCAGCGGGAACACAATGGCCCCGAACATCTGGACGAGCTTCTCACCACCCTGAAGAAACTGTGCATCCGTGAAGACGGAGAGGAAGATTTCAACACCCAGGTTTTGCGCGAAGCCATTGAGGCCCTGGCGCGCGCCGCGGAACTGCGGGAACTGAACGGCACCGGGCACGGAGAACTGGTCTCGCGTTACGCCCAATTGATCGCCCGCGCTCTCGGCTTCTGCCCGGAAGACTTGGATGACTTGGTCTACGCAGCACGCATCCATGATGCCGGAAAGATCTTCGTTCCCAACCGCATTCTGAACAAATCCGGCCCGCTCACCGAAGATGAATTTTACATGGTGAAATTGCATGCCCACGTGGGAGCGGAGATCGTGGCCACCATCCCCGGCAGCGAAAAGTTGCGAGATGCCATCGAGCATCATCACGAGGCCTTCGATGGAAGCGGCTACCCCGATGGGCTCCGCGGCGAGCAGATCCCCCTCTGGGGGCGCATCTTCGCCATCGCCGATGCCTACGTCAACATGACAACCGAGCGTTCCTTCGCCGGCGCCAAGAGCAGCGAACAGGCGCTCGCTGAGCTCGAACAACTGAGTGGCATCCGCTACGACGGGTTGCTGGTGCGCCTGCTGTTTCACGAACTGAAGAGCGAACACACCCACCCCAGCCTGCGAGACTGACTTTTACTTCGCGCGCGTCTGGTCCAGAAAGTCCCGCAACCGTGCGTATCCGCTGCGGCTCACCGGAAGCTGTGTCCCGTTGCTCAGCACCACCATGTAATTGTCTTTGCTGTAGGGCTCGACCTTGGTCACTTTCTCCAGATTCACAATGTATGAACGGTGAATCCGCAAGAAGCGCGACGGATCAAGAATGCCCTCCAGGCTCGATATCGTCTGCTGCTTGAGATGTTTCTTTCCCTCGCTGACCAGAGCGACGTAATCGTCCTGCGCTTCGGCATAATCCAGCTTGGCGATCGGGATAATAAAAACGCGAGTTCCATCCCTGACCACAATGCGCTCCAGGGGTTGCGAAGCCGGCCGGGCGCTGGATGACAGTTCTGTCGGCGGCGGCAGTTTCCCACCCAGGCGCTGCCGGGCGCGTTGCAGTGCAGTCTCAAAGCGCTCCGCGCCAAAGGGTTTCAGCAGGTAGTCCACCGCGTGGATGTCGAACGCCCGAATCGCATATTCGTCGTAGGCCGTTACGAAGACCACCGCCCGGTCAGTGCCGATCAATTCCAGCACTTCGAAGCCATCCAGCTTGGGCATCTGTATGTCGAGAAAAATCAGGTCCGGCTTGAGTTCCGTGACCGCCTTCACCGCCTCGAAACCATTGGCGCACTCCGCGGCAATCTCAATCTCCTGATGAGCGGAGAGGAATTCGCGCAACATTTGCCGCGCCAACTCCTCGTCATCCACGATTACCGCCCTGATTTTCTTGTCCATAGCCCCACTCATGCCACAACTCCGTTTTGTTGCGCCGGCAGGCGCAGGCTCACTTGAAAACGATTGCCTTCGGCCTTCACCGAAATGCTTGCTTCCGGTCCATAGCGGGTATCCAGTCTTTGCCGGATGTTGTCCAGTCCCAGGCCGGTTTTCAATGGCGCCGGAGACTCAGGATCAAAGCTGTTTTCCACAACAATCGAGACTACTCTGGCCTTCTCCTGGACGCTAAGCCGGATGACTCCACCTTCCGGCAGATTGGCAATCCCGTGCCGGATCGCATTCTCCACCAGCGGCTGCAACAGCAATGGAGGAATCAAGGTTTCCATCGTCTGCTTCTGAACCTCTTCTTCCATGTGAAGCCGCGCCCCGAAACGCACTTTTTCAATCGCCAGATAACCTCTTACCAGTGCCAGTTCCTCTTCCAGCGTGATCGTCTCTTTCCCGCCCAGACGCAACGTCGTGCGCAGAAAGTCCGCCAGCAGAATGCACATTTCGCGCGCCTTACCCGCGTCGGAACTGGTAAGAGCGCTGACCGAATGCAGGCAGTTGAACAGGAAATGAGGATTCACCTGAGCGCGCAACGCCTTGAGTTCCGCATCCCGCGCCAGCACACGGGCCTGAAGCGCACGCTCCTGAGCCTCCCGCGAAGCCTGTTCCGCCAGCAACACATAGTGAAATGTCACCGAAAGCACGTACAACAGGATTCCAGTCACCCACAGCAGGGGAATGAATCTTTCTAAACGCTGTTCCAGTCCGGCGAAGCGTGGCCAACGCATAAAGCCGATGGCTAACTCCTCGATCAAGCGAACCCACAACGTGCTGAGCAGGACCGCCGCAGTCAGATGCGTCAGCAGCAGCTTGATGAACCCTGATTTTTCCAGAGGAGTAGCGCGGCACGGATACCACGCGGCCAGACAAACAAACGCATAGGCAAGACACGGCGCGACGATAAGCGCCGTCGCTTCGCCCCATTTCAGCCCGGCCGGCCCAGTCAGCAGGAACACCAGGATCCCTGCCAGCGGAAACCACGCCAGCAGGTACAACCCTAATTGGCGAGGCCGGGTGAGGAGTGGATGCATAGTGCCAGCTCAGTTCCTGACCTCTATGCCGCCCATGATGGCAACGCCCTTTACCACCAGCGTCTTGGTGGTCTGAACGCCTTCCCGGGCCTTGAGGCTGTGCCCACCCATGAAGGCAGCAACTCGCATGGAAACCATCCATGTCTCCGGTACACGGATAACTCCGCCCCCCATCAATGCGTTTACAGTGATGACGGCCTCGTTGCCTTCGATCTCTGCATCCCGCAGATCCACATCAAATCCACCCATGAAAGCCACCAGGTCCCCACCGCGGAAATTCTTTGCGCGGATCCGGTATTCGCCGCCACCCAGCACGGCAAATACATTCAGGTGTGGCGACAGAATGCCGCTGCTCTCCGTCGCCGAACCGCAGTATGCGCGCAAAAGCAGAATCACACCTGCGGCAATCACGAACACCGGCCAGGTTTGCGCCAGACGTAGCCTGAAGTAGCCCAGATGTTCGAGCTCGATGGCCACGCCTGCCGCCAGCAATAAAAAACCCCACCCGCGCCCCGTCTCGCTCTGCGACTGGAAAATCTTGAGCAGGCCCGCTACCGCGAAAATCAGCGCCCAGAAGTCGAAGCTGATAATGTTCATCTGGTCGAGCAGCAGCAGCACTCCCACCACGATCAGCGCGCTACCATTGAGAACTGCGGGATTTATGCCCTTCTGGTTCTCACTCATGATTGCCCTTCCTTGGATCGCCGATTCCCTGACCGCACAGGCGATGGGGTCATTCTCTCCTGTTCCGCCAGCAAAAGGCCTACTCCCAGCACCACCAGCAGCATCGGCGCTGTATGTAAGGTCGTCTGCCAGGACAGCATCCCGCTCCGCACAAGGGAGCCAAGTCTATCAAACATGAATAGCGTACCTGCCACTGCCATGGCGGCGGCAACGATTACCGATTCCCATCGCTCGGGCTGATTTTGCTTTGCCATTTGCCGTCTCCTTGCTCGCTTTCTTTCGTCCTGACCGAAGCCTAGTCGCCACCGGGCTCTGCGTCCCGTCCTTTTCGGTAAACAGCGGCCCGCTACCGGCGATTGGCGAAGCCGTGTCGGAGTGTAACTTTGTTGTCATCCTGAGCAAGCGTTGTTTGCGCCGCGAAGGATCTGGGCGAGCCGCGCGACGTGTCGCGTTCTTTGCGACACAATAATCGCGCGTTTGGCTCGCTTCCTTATACCCCTTGCAACTCTTCCCCGGAAACTTGAAACTGCTTCTCATGCCCATTTCGCTCTCACTCGACAATAAAGTCGCGCTCATCACCGGCGGCTCCCGCGGTATTGGTGCAGCCGCGGTTCGCATGTTCGTCACCGCCGGTGCAAAAGTGATGTTCAGTTTTCAAAAGGCCCAAGAACCCGCCCAGCAACTGGTCAACGAACTCGGAAAGGGGAACTGCGCCGCATTCGCAGCCGATCTTTCCCAGCCGGAGAACGCCTCGAAGCTGGTTGCTGCCACCACAAAAACCTTTGGCCGTCTCGACATCCTGATAGCCAATCATGGCGTCTGGGAATCCACCGACGTCCCTGTCGACCAGATGTCCGACGCGCAATGGCAGCGCACGATCGCCATCAATCTGGAAAGCGTCTTCCAGCTGATCAAGCACTCCGTAGCCCAAATGAAGAAGCAGGGAAAATCCGGACACATCGTGCTGGTCAGTTCCACTGCTGGGCAGCGCGGCGAAGCTTTCCACTGCGACTACGCCGCCAGCAAAGGCGCACTGATCAGCATGGTAAAAGGGCTATCCACCGAACTGGCCAGAGACGGGATTTACGTGAATTGCGTGGCGCCCGGCTGGGTCGAGACCGACATGTCCGCTCCCGCGTTGAGTGATCCCCAAACCCGAGCGGCAATCTTCGCCACCATCCCCATTGGGCGAGTAGCCAAGCCCGATGAGATCGCAGCTCCGATCCTGTTTCTATGTACACCGCAAGCCGGCTTCATCACCGGCGAAATCTTCAACGTCAACGGCGGAGCAGTGCTGGTGGGCTAAAGATGAAGCGGCGAAAGAAACTCGTCAGGCAGCTACAATACTCTTTCGGGCGTCTTACCTAGAAGAATGAAGCTCTTGTTTTCCATCTTGCTCTTCGCCGCGGTTGCAGCCGCGCAGGCCAATCCCGCCGCTCCCGCCATCCCCGTCGACCAGCAAAACGCCAACAAAGCTCGCGCCCTCATCGATCAAGCTATCGAAGCCCTCGGTGGCAACGCTTATCTCAACATCGAAGACATGACTCAGGAAGGCCGTTCCTACAGCTTTCATCACGGCGAACCCAGCGGCGCCGGCGGTCTGTTCTGGCGCATGTATCGTTTTCCCGACAAGGAGCGCATTGAACTTACCAAAAAGCGCGACGTAGCCTACGTGTACAACGGAGACCAAGGGTACGAAATTACCTACAAGGGCGTTCGCTATGACGAACCCAAAGCCGTGTCCGACTTCGTTCGCCGCCGAAAATATTCGCTGGAGTGGGTGCTGCGCCGGTGGTTGAATGAACCCGGCATGGCCCTGTTTTACGATGGCCCCGCCGTCGCTGCCCAGAAAGATACCCAGCAAGTCACGCTGGTGAATTCCCGCAACGAGTCCGTCGATCTATACTTCGACACCAGCTCTCATCTTCCCGTGAAGAAGAGCTTTTCCTGGCGCGACCCCACCGACAAAGAACGCAACATCGAAGAAGACATCTACGACAATTACCGCCCCGTCGAAGGGGTCATGACCCCCTTCAGCGTCACCCACTTCTACAACGGAGACATGGCCAGCCAGCGCTTTCTGAACTCCATCCGTTACAACACCGGCCTGAATGATTCCCTGTTCAACGTCAATGTGACCTACGATCCCAACAAGCCTGCGCCTCGGAAGTAGGACGGCCGCGAAATGTACGAACTCGGCATTGACCCGGTGTTCTGGGCAAACTAATTGTTGCTATTGAAGTCTCGGCAAAACCTTGCGGGGGCGTTTATTCCCTCCTTTCGCCATCTCACTCCATTCTTGGTGGTACGGGCAACGAATCTGAAGCGTTTCGACAACTGACTCAGTGGTTGACTATCCAAGTGATAATTGACATCGATGAAAAGATCAGCACAATCAAGGGCATACTTATCTCCTCTTTTGTTCGTGAGCTGTCCAAGTGGCCCAGATGCCCCCAAAAGCTTTTCCAAAAATGGGTCAGACTGACCGTCGCCCCCAGGCAGCAACAGCTTGCTCTGCAAAGGAACAATAAAACTAATCGCCTGAATGTCTATCGTTGAATCCTTTGGACCAAGCAACAGGTCTCTTGGCGTTGTGACCACGTTATCAAGAACAATCAACAATGAACTTCCATTTGAATATGTAAAGACGGAACGCAAAGGATTGTCGCCAGGGTCGTAGCTGATTTCTCCGATCAATAGTTGGAATGCTTCCTTTCTTTCCTCCTCTTTAGCCTTGCTGAGAGCGACCGCTATCCCGGATATTATTTTCTGGTGCCAAGCATAGTCAGACATCACAAAAATTAAGATGGCACAGATGGCAGAAATGACCTTCCCGGATATTCTCCAGCGTGTAGATTCCCAAAGTGCAAACATAAAAAACAAAATGGTTGCCGCAAGAAGAAACGATCCAAAGATGAAATTTGGCTCTGGGTTTATCACGTTGTATAACAACCCCCCAAGACCAAACCCGAGCGAGAAAAATTCAAGAACTCTTCCGAGACGCTCCCGTGTAGGTTTGTCTGGAATTGTCGCCGCTCCAAACATCTGTTTTGCCATGCCCGCGATCTCAGGGTCTTTCGTAAGGCCAAGGAGTTGTCGCCATGCCTTCTGTTTTTGGTGCGAATCCATCGAGAACACCTCTACATTGACGCGGAGATGGTACTCCCAACACAGGCCAAACGTACATTCTGAACCTGCCCAATAACTGCCCGCCCCGCCCATAAACTATTCAAAGGGCAACGCTTCCTAGGCCACACCACGAACTGTGGCTTTGCCCACAAACCCCTCAAAACAGGGTGTCCTGTGAGTAGTTTTTGGGCAACCAAGAGCGTTATTGGGCAGAAAGGATTATCCTTCCAGCCCCAACTCTTGGCACCGAGGTATATGCGATGGCCGAACCGCGTAAGAGAAGCGCTTTATCTGACTTTGCGGATAGTCCGTTTACATGGGGAGGAATTTCCTTGCTAGTCGGTGCCGCGCTCGTATCTCCAGCATGGTTTAGGGCCGCATTTATCGGAGCCGGTGTGGCTATCGGGATCGGAATTGTACGCGCATTCTTGTTCGGTAATCTTTCCGTTTACTGGCGTTGCTTTAGGACTTTAGCTCTCTTGCTATGTCTCGGCTATGGTTGGTTCCGACTGTGGGGTGCAGTGCCCAAGCCAGTCGAACCTGCCACCCCAGATCAAATAGCCGATGCAGTCGTTAGAAAACTTGGGTCAGGAGCTAAGAATACGGCTGTCGCTGCCACACCAGGTTCGGCCTCCGCTACAATCATCGCGAACGCTATTGTCAATAAGCTGCCGCGTGGAGTCTTATCCGCCGTACATTCCCCAGACGACCTTTCGTTAATGAGCCATGACAGGTTTTTGGAAGTCCTAAAAGCCGACGCTAAAGAAGCGCGACAATTGGCGAGCAATTGGAGCAACCTCAATTTTGATCGGAAGAAGCGGGAGACTGATTGGAGAGATTTTACAAAGATACCAGTGATCCCAAATTTCCAAGCTAATGATTGTCCGCTTACTAGAACATCTTCCTACCCCTGCCGCCAGCCGAACGATGCAGAAATAGCCGATCACCACAAGCTGGTAGAACAAGAAACCGCCAAAGCGGATCAAGAGACGAGAGATAAAGCGAGGGGGTTTATAAAACGTGCTTGTAGCCTACCAGCCGAAATATTGACGGATCGTCTAGAACAATGGGAAGCGAAAGACGTTCAGCCTGACAACCGCTTCAAGGACTTGTGCGCGCATATCGATACTGTGAACTATGGGTCAGACGATGTTTACCGGGTGGCGGACTATCTAGACAAACTACAAACGAAATTAGAGACGACTTCGCGGCGTTAAAACTCGCTGTCGGGGCGCGTGGTCTAGTTATTACAAAAGGAAGGGTCAATGCCGAGTTCGTACATTTCGTGGATGAGCACCACAAGGTTATGACAGAGCACTTTGCACAAAGTTTCGTTGACCATCGCAACGTCTGTCTTGCTACGAAGCGAGTCTCCAAACTTGCGCTTCATCATCGAGAATGTAGATTCCACATGTCGTGGTGCCTATGCTCTCACAGGCTTGCAGGTATGGTGGGGACGCTTTTTGGGCAACATCCTAAGTTATTGGGCAAGATGGGGTTGTTAGGCAAAGCCACGAACTGTGGTTAATTTGCCACAGCCAAGTTTTCCCCATTCCCTGTAATCTGTTCAAACCACCACAGATAGAGAAGCCCCAACTCTGAAACACGAACAAACAATTCGTGCCGCCGTGGAATGCGCCGGTGTGGGTTTGCATAGCGGCGCACCGGTTCAGTTACGCATCCTGCCCGCCCCAGCCGGCTCCGGCATCGTCTTCCGCCGCACCGATCTCGATGGCTTCGACGTCGAAGCCATCGGCCGCAACGTCGCCCGCGTTAGCTATGCCACCAGCCTGATGAAAAAGGGCGTGCTGATTTCCACCACCGAACATCTGCTCTCCGCCTTTATCGGCACCGGCATCGACAACGCCCTGGTCGAACTCGATAACCTGGAACTTCCCATCCTCGACGGCAGCGCCCGCCCGTTCGTGGAACTCATTCAGCAGGCTGGCATCCGCAAGCAGCGCCGTCCCCGGACCCATCTCCGCATCCGTCGCGAGCTCGAGCTGCGCGAGGGCAACAAGTTTATTGCCGTCTATCCCGCCGACACCTATTCGGTTTCCTACACCATCAACTTCCCGCATCCGCTGATCGGCAAGGAGAGTTTCCGCGTGGACTTGCAGGACGGCAACTACCTACGTGAGATCGCACCCGCCCGCACCTTCGGTTCGCGGCAAGACGAACAGGCCATGCGCGACATGGGCTTGATCCGCGGCGCATCGCGCGATAACTGCATCGTTCTCTCGCGCAACGGAATCGAGAATCCGCCACTGCGCTTCGCGGATGAATTCGTCCGCCACAAAGTTCTCGACCTCATCGGAGATCTCGCGTTGCTGGGCAAGCAAATCCTGGGCAACGTGGTCGCCGACCGCGCCGGCCACGCCATGCATACCGCGCTCGTGTCCCGCCTTCTGCGTGATCGTTCTTTGTGGGAAGAAACTACTTTGGAAGAAGACGTCAGACCAGTCCCATCACTCCTCCGCGTCGCCGCCGGCCAAACCGCCTGATGCAATCCGGTTTCAGCCGCAAAGCGGCGTAAGAGTAAAGCCCACGGCGCAAGCCGTGGGTAATGCAGGAAGGCGACCAAGCTGCGGAGCGGCGAAAGAACATTCGCCATCGTCCCAATGTTAAGGCGAGAAGCCGGTCAGGAAAGGATTCTCAGTCCGCGGCTTGCGGAGTCCGATCATTGGCATCCCAAAACGCGCACTGCTCCATCAGCTTGTCCAACTCCGCCCGCGTCCGCGCCCGCAACTCGGCAGCGTAGTCCTTCGCGGATCGTTGCCGTTCCTCAGTGAGCGGCGCCACCCGCACCGCCAACAGCGGCGCGTCGTCTTCCAACATGCGTAGCAGCCGCTGGGTACGGTCGATCTTGGTATGAATGGAGAGCATAGAATAAAAGCTTCCGTCGGCGGGCCGCTCCACCGCAAGTCCAAAACTCGATACCTGGGGCCTAAGGCTAAGAACTACTCTTGCACAACACCGTCTATCTTTCGCTCGGCTCGAATGTTGGCGACCGCGCCGCCAATTTGAACGCCGCCATAAACCAGCTTCGCAGTCTCGGAGAAGTCCTGCAAGTCTCGTCCCTGTATGAAACCGAGCCGGTCGAATTCACAGCACAGCCCTGGTTCTTGAACTGCGCAGTCGAATTGGATACCGAACAGACGGCGCAACAACTCATAGAAGCAATTCTTGAAATCGAACAACAGATGGGAAGAACGCGCACCCAGAAAAAAGGTCCGCGCAGCATCGACATCGACATTCTGCTGTTCGGGAATTCGACGGTCGACACCAAGGGCTTAAGCATCCCTCACCCCGGACTGCAAGAACGGCGCTTCGTGCTGGAACCGCTGGCAGAAATCGCTCCCGGCATCCGCCACCCGGCATTGAAAAAGACCATTCAGGAACTACACGACGCTTTGCCGCCAGGACAGGTCGTACGCAAGTTCAGTTGATTGATCTGCGCTTTTCTGCGTAATCTGCGGCTCGAAAATCAGGGCACAATGATCCGGCTGCCAGCTTCTTCGGCCGCGGCAATGACCGGCTGCTCGGGAAACTGCGCCAACACGAAATCCACAAACGCCCGCGCCTTCGGCCTGCCCGACGTCCGTGCATATCCCATGCGCAACAGAAACACCAGAGCTTTCAGCACATCGGACTCACGCAGACGCGAGTACCCCAAATGCTTCTCCTCGGCCTCGCGATATTCCTTCAACATCTTCTGCACTTCCGCTGCAATGGCCTGCTGACTCAGGCTGGTAGTCGGCGGCTCATAGTGCAACCCTGAATTCGCCAAAGTCTCGTGAGCTTTGGTGATCGTCCCAAGCGCGGCGATCAGATCGCCGTCGTTGATCCCGCGATCCGCGCGCGCCGACTTGGCCAGCGCGAAAGTCAATCCCACAATCAGATGCTCATGTTCGTAGAGAAACTGATCGCCGATTTCGACCTGCGGGAACAGCGCCGCTTGTTCCAAATCCTGCAAATCGCGCGGCTTTTCATGCTCGCGCGCCTGCTGTAGATAGACGCAGTCGCTCGGGCAATCCAGTGTTACCTCGCGCTGCTCGCCGCAACATTGCGCGCAGATGCGTCCATGCACCGCCGGGCAGAAGCGCTTCTCCTTGCGTTTTTCGCAAATGGCACAGCTCACAAGTAGGTCTCCGTGAGTTCATTATCCCACGCAGCCAGGCCTTCTTCAGACTCGCCCGAGGAGGCCATACCCCCACTGAAAACAGGGGTTTCCCAGTCCGCAAGGGGCAAAAATAGCGATTTTTGTGGGCTTTTGTGGTTCCCATTTGAGAAAAACCGCATAAAATGCGGAGAAAACAGTGTTTTTCCACAGCAACGCTGATATAAGATCGCAATTACCGCAGGAAAATCTAAACGCTGTACAGGAGGAAACATGGCTTCAGGTATGACCAAGACTCAACTCGTCCGTCATTTGGCTGAGAAACTCGAGAGCAACAACAAGACCGCAGCCGCATTCATCGAGCATCTGGTTGACACCGCCGTAAAAGAGACCAAGAAGAATGGCGTGTTCGTCGTGCCCGGACTGGGCCGCCTGGTAAAGGCCCACCGCAAGGCCCGCATGGGACGCAATCCGCAGACCGGCGAACCCATTCAGATCAAGGCCAAGACCGTAGTGAAGTTCCGCGTGGCGAAAGCAACCAAAGATGCAATCGCCCCTTCACCCAAGAAGTAGTTACGGAATTTATGAAGTGCAAAGGCCAGCCTCGCGCTGGCCTTTTGCTTTGGAGATAAAAAACTATCCGCGTGTATCCGCGTAAATCCGCGGCGAAATTTACTTCCCATACTCATTCTTCACCACCACTCCGCCCTTCATCACAAACTTCACATGCTCAAGCACGGTGACGTCCAGCAACGGATCGCCATCCACTGCAACCATGTCCGCCCATTTGCCGGATTCAAGCGTCCCCACCTTTGCAGACCATCCCAGCAAATCCGCCGCATTGACCGTAGCCGCCTGAATGGACTGAAGCGGCGTCAGCCCCAGCTTCACCATCACCGCGAATTCATGGGCATTGAGTCCATGCGGGTAAACTGCCGCATCAGTTCCGAAGGCCACTTTCACTCCGCTGGCAAAAGCATGAGCAATGTTAGTACGCGCAATCGGGATCACTGCCTTAGCCTTGCTGACCATCATCGGGGTCAAATGCATGCGCTCGAAGTTGTCAGATATCCAGTCACCCAGATATAGCGTGGGCACGAGATACGTGCCGTTCTTCTTCATTTCAGCGATGCCGGCATCGTCAATGTAAGACCCGTGCTCCACTGAATCCACTCCCGCCTCTGACGCCCACAGAATTCCCTGCGCTCCATGGGCATGCGCCGCCACCTTTCGGCCCAGGCGGTGCGCGTCGGCCACGATGGCCTTCAATTCCTCGAGCGTATACTGCGAAGCCTGCGGATCGTCCCCTTGCGACAGCACGCCGCCGGTGGCGCACACCTTGATCAGATCAGCCCCGTACTTGATGTTCTCGCGCACCTTGTGTTGCACCGCCGCGATGCCGTCCGCTACGCCGTCGCCCGTGGCGTGATACTCGAGCGGCAACAGATTATTATCGCAATGGCCGCCCGTAATTCCGAGCGCCGGCCCACTCACCAGCATGCGCGGCCCCGGAATCTCTCCCGCGTTGATGGTGTCGCGCAAGGCCACATCGCTATATCCTGAGGCCCCCACGTTGCGCACCGTCGTGAAGCCCGCCTCCAGAGTCACGCGAGCATTCCGCACGCCGCTCAACGCCTCGCGAGGCAAGGAGATGCGCAAGCCCTGATACCCATTGTCCTCGGGATTCCCCGTAAGGTGAGTGTGCGCGTCGATCAATCCAGGCAGCACGGTGGCCTGCGGAAGCTCGATGACTTGGTCACCAGTGGACGCTTTCACCTCGGCCATAGGTCCTACACTCACAATCTTCCCTGCCTCGATCACAATCGCCTGGTTGGCCAGAGTCTTCCCGCTTTTTGTGTCCAGCAGATGCCCAGCCCGCACCACAACTCGTGGCGTTGGCTGCTGCGCCAACATCGTCGGACACAAAACGCACAGCGTGACGGCCATCAGCACCCATGCACTAACTGACGATCTCTTCATCATTTCTCCTGTCTTAAGATCTGCGCCTGCATTCTCAGCGTGATCGCCCATCTAAAGTCCTGGCCCGCCCATCCAGCCCCCACATCTTCCCCGCATCGGCGGTGTAGAAGATCACAAATAAGAACAGCAGCGGCAAATGATCCAGCTCTGCGCCGAAGTAGCGCCACACCGGAACACCGTGGCCAACTTCCCACCATGTCGCCAGCGTCAGACTCAACATGTGGAGCATTCCCAGCACCGAAGCCGGGCGCACCCAAATCCCCAGCAACAGCGACACGCCGATAAACATTTCGACGCCTCCAACCACATATCCAAGAAACACCGCGTGAGGCAGCACCACCTGCGCAAGAATTGGCCGGTAGAAGCCGACGGCGGCGCCCTCAATGTAGCCGCGCAAATATTCCTGGAATCCGCCGTGAGAGAATCCCGGCCCGAACAACTTATACTCACCGAAAAGAATAAAGAAGACCGCCGTGGCCATGCGTACTACGGCAATCGTCCTAGCCACAGTTCGAGCGTCAGCCATCAGGGGTTGACTTTACCACCGCTCTTGAATACCTTCCCGCTTTTCATCACGAACTGCACATTTTCGAGGACTTTGATGTCGCGCACCGGATCGCCATTGACCGCGACTATATCGGCCAGCGCTCCCGGCGTAATCGCCCCCATCTGCCCTTGCATCTCCAGCATCTCCGCCGGACGCGAGGTCGCGCTCTTAATAGCATCCATCGGCGACATCCCAAGGCGAACCATTTGCGAGAATTCCTGCGCAATCGATTCGCTCCAGGGAATACCTCCCATGTCGGTGCCGAAAACGATCTTCACTCCCGCGCGCACCGCCTTGGGAAACGACACTTCATGCACCGCTGCCCGTTTACGATCTCTCTGTCCCGCAGCCGTGTCGGCCGGAGCCCAATCTGTGTAGTACACACCGATGGTCGGACAGTACCAAGTCCCCTGCTTGAGCATCTGTGCAATGGCAGAATCGTCCAGGTCAAGTCCGTGCTCAATCGAATCACAGCCCCCGTCCAGGGCGCGGTGCAGCCCGATTCCGCCATACGCATGGCAAGCGACTTTTTTGCCCCAACCGTGGGTTTCATCGACGATCGCTTTGAGTTCCTCAACAGTCAGCGTCGGCTGCGAAACCAGTTCGCCCTCCTTTCCTAGCCAAGATCGGTGTGTCATGTAGACCTTGATCCAGTCCGCTCCGTGATCCAGCTGCTCCCGCGCCGCTTTGCGCGCCTCGACTGGCCCGTCCACGATCTGCACACCCTTGGGCATGTCCAGCTCGGGAGCATATCCCTCGAGCATGTAACCGCCAGTCGTCGAAATCGCGCGCGTCGCCACAAACAACCTGGGTCCCGGAAATGTAACCCTCCTCAATGGCCATCTTGATACCAATGTCACCGTAGCCAGCACCCTCGGTCTCCACGTCACGCAAGGTCGTGAAGCCTTGTTCCAGCGCACGGTGCGCCGCCACTGCCGCCCGGACCGCCCGATACGCCAACGGGTATTTCAGAATATTGGCGTCGTATCCGCCTTGCGCCGGATCTTCTCCTTGCAGAAAAATGTGGGTATGCGAATCGATTAATCCTGGCAGCACGGTTGCATGAGAAAGGTCGATGATCTCGGCGCTGGCAGGAATCTTAGCCGTGGCGCTGTCCGAGATGCTGTCAATCCGGTCACCGCGGATCACAATCACCTGATCGCGACGAGGCGAGTCCGACTTTCCATCAATCAGCGTTCCTGCCCTGATCACCGTGAACGAATGCAACGCGAGTGCGCCACTGTTCTGTTGGGCCAGAAGTGGCATCACCAATGCGACCAAGAGGAACAACATCCGTACGCACGCTTTCATCTCGCCCTCCACACCTCGAAAACCTCTCCTGCTAACTTCCGATCACCGCATCCGCTTCAATCTCCACCAGCATCTCTGGTGAAATCAACTTACTCACCTCCACCATCGAAGTTGCCGGCCTGATGTCGCGAAAGAACTCGCCATGGGCTTTTCCGATCTTCTCCCAATCCGCAATATCGGTTACGAACATGCGCGTTCGCACCACGTCTTTCATGCTCGCCCCTGCTTTCTGTAAGGCTGACTCAATGTTCTTCAAAGTCTGTATCGCCTGGGCATAGCTGTCTCCCACGCCCACAATCTTCCCGTCGGGACCAGTCGCAGTCGTCCCCGACACGTAAACGGCGTTGCCGATCTTCACCGCGCGGGAATAGCCCACGACTGGTTCCCATGTAGTCCCGCTCGCTATGTTCCTTCGTTCCACAGGCCATGTCCCTCCGTGGCCGATATTGTACTGGACGGTCGCCTTGAAATTGGCAGCCGACGCCACTGACTGCCAACAGAAAGGCAGCAAAACCTTTGCGCATCAACGCACTTCTAAATCACATGGCACGAACGTGGGGTGCCGAAACACAGAAGTCACTTGCCTTTGCGGTGAAGGTGAGTTATTTATCACTCAATGTTAGCGGCGGCTCCCCGCGTCGCCAGCGGGTTTTACGGAGGTGAGCCCCGCATGATTCCCGAATCGCATCCTTTACAGAAGTTGTTCGTTGAACTTGTGGGACGCCATTACGCCGAGGAAATCGGCATCCGCGATCCTCAGATCGTCAACTACGTCGCTCATCTGCTCGCGGAGTTTTGCGAGGCCGAACAACTATTCAAGATTCGCAGCGCCACCGCTGCGCGCCCGCTGACCGACGTTGGCGAGATGTTGCTCGAAACCGATCCCGTATTCGGCCCAGCGCCTTCATTCGACCGCGAACGCCAGGTACGCAAACACGTCGGCGACTACACTTTGTTTTTCACCGGCATGTTCCCCGAGAGCATCAACCAATTCCGCCTGCGCCACAACCGGCTGGAGAATTTCGTGGATTGGATGAAAGCCGGTAAGGAGAGCTATTACATCGTCTCCAAATTCGATTGCTTCGAATACACCAAGGTAGCTCCGCTTTTCGCCAGCCTGTCGAACCATTTCGAGCAGTGCGTCTACGGACTGAACCGGGTGAAAAACGACTTGCAGGAGATGCAGCACCCCATCGTGCGCCGGGTTAATGACATCGTGATGTAGTACAAGTCGCGTGACGCTATTCGCCTCTCTATGCTCCCACGCTTGCCGGCCGGGCGAAGTAGCTGGCTTTTACCTTTGCCCACCAAACTGATTTCCGAACGTCAAAGTAGAATGCTTGAGTTCGGAGGCCACATGAATTCCTTCCGGGGATCCGCTTCTCTGGTCTTGGTCGTGTGCTTGTCTGTTTCTACGTCCGTCGGAGGCATGCGAGCCAATGCCTCAAAAACGCCAGCCGAGCAATACACGAACGAGCCAGCCATCGCCCACCTGCAAAAGGAGATCCCGGCAATGATGCAGCAGGCACAGATCCCGGGGCTCTCCATCGCCATCATCCGGAAGGGAAAGACGTATTGGCTGCAAAATTATGGTGCGCGCGATGCAAACCTTAAGGCGCCGGTGACGGATGAAACCGTTTTCAACGTCGGATCCCTGAGCAAGCCAGTATTCGCCTACGGAGTGCTGAAACTCGTCGACGAGGGCAAACTCTCTCTGGACGTTCCTTTAACCAGATACCTGCCCAAGCCTTACATCGAAGGCGATGACCGGTTACAGAGAATTACTGCCCGCATGGTTCTGAGCCACCGCACAGGGTTCCCCAACTGGCGCGGCAAAGACCAACCTCTGAAGATCTATTTCACCCCCGGCGAGCGCTTCAGCTATTCGGGCGAAGGTATGGTCTACCTTCAAAGAGTTGTTGAGCAAATCACCAAAAAGCCGCTGAACGACTTCATGCAGGAATCCGTATTTGGCCCGTTGGGCATGACCAGCAGCAGCTACGTTTGGCGGAAAGATTTCGAGGGGCACGCCGCGACTGGCTATGACTCGGAAGGTGCGGCCGCCGATTTTCCCAGGGCCAGCGAAGCAAATTCCGCCGCCAGCCTTGAAACCAGTGCTCGTGACTACGCTGTTTTTGTCGAAGCCGTGCTGACCGGCAAGGGCCTCAAGCACGCTACCCGACGCCAGATGGAAACTGCGCAGATCGCCGTCGACCCCGAATGCACCAACTGCACCGACCGTGTCCCCAGAGAATTGTCAAAGAATCTGTTCTGGGGGCTCGGCTGGGGAATTCAGCAAACTCCGCAAGGCGAATCGCTCTGGCATTGGGGCGACAACGGCGTTTTCAAAGCCTATGTGGTTGCCAGGCCCGGCACAAAGTCTGGAGTTGTCATGCTCACCAATGGGGAGAACGGACTGTCTATCGCGCGGGAAGTAGTGGCCGATGTCCTGGGCGGAGACCAACCCGCATTTTCCTGGCTCAAGTACGATGATTACGATTCGCCGAGCATGCAATTTGCACAGGCGGTGCGCCGCGAGGGTGCGGCAGCCGCATTGCAGAAGTTTTCTGCCGACCTCGCCAGTGGTGTTATTTCCGAAACTGCCATCAATCGCGCGGGATACAGTTTATTGGGCCGCAAGCTTCTGGCCGACGCCATCCTCACGTTTAAGAAAAATGTCGAATTGTATCCCGCATCTTCCAATGTCTACGACAGCCTTGGCGAAGCCTTCATGAACAACGGCCAAAACGATCTCGCCATCCGGAATTACGAGAAGTCTCTGGAACTGGACCCAGCTAATTCCAATGCCGTGGCAATGCTGAAGAAACTCCATGGCCAATAACACTTCACGCAAACCCAGTGAATCGAAACACACGGAAGGCGTGCCCGTGACCCTCCCCCGAAATGCTTGCGATGGTCCGTCCTCATCCCCTGCGATAGAAACTCAACGCCGCGTCTCCCTGCTTGAGCAGCCTGTACCGCTGCAATGCCGCAACCTGCTCGCCGGGATCGAATTTCTTTTGATGCTCAACCATCACCATAGTCTCGGGCAGCAGGAATGCCGAACTTGAAAGAGTCGTAAGAGCCTGAGCGTACGCCGCTTCCATGACATACGGCGGGTCCATGAACACAAAGTTGGCCCGGATGCCACTCTTATCCCATGCCTGCAAAGCCCGGACCGCATCCTGTCTCAGCACCTGGAATCCGCTAGTTATCCCCAATGCTTGCAGGTTTTTCCGAATCAACTCAGCGGCATCGGGCGCGGATTCCACAAAGTAAACCATGGCCGCGCCCCGGCTCAGCGCCTCGATCCCCACCGCTCCCGTTCCCGCATAAAGATCAATCCAAACCGTTCCCTCCAGCGCCGCAGGATTGCCCGCCGTAAGGATGTCAAAGAGCGTCTCCCGAAGCCGATCGCTGGTGGGACGCAACTCCATCCCAGGCAGTGACTGTAGCCTTCGGCTGCGAAATTGTCCTGCGATCACTCTCATATCTTGGCTGCGCCTGGGTACTTCCGACTGACGAAACCACATCCTGCCGCTCGTCCGGAGTCTAAAACTATATAGAATAGAAGGGCAGGCGTTTGCGAATGAGAAATTGGTCCATACCGGCAGGCCGGATTTTCGGAGTCGAACTCCGCATCCATCTGACCTTTTTCTTTTTGCTGCTGTTCGTGTGGCTGACCGAGTCGGCTTCGCATGGGCCTGCCAACGCGGGCCGCGGCCTGGCACTGGTAGGAATTATCTTCGCCTCCGTGGTTTTGCACGAACTCGGTCACGCGTTGGTTTCGACCCACGCTGGAATTCCCGCCAAGGCCATCATCCTGCTCCCCATCGGCGGGATCACGCTCCTCGATGAGACTCAACAACCGATCGAACCCGGTGTCCTGACCTGGAAGCGGGATATTCGCATCGCGATAGCCGGCCCTGTCGTGAATCTCGCCATCGCGTTTGCCGCCGCCAGCATTCTGCTCGCCGTAGCTCCCGAGATCCATCTTTGGACAAAACCCTGGGACCTCCAATCCAGCAATCTGCCGCGGGCCTTGGTTTGGTCGAACTTGTGGCTTGGCCTATTCAACCTATTGCCCGCCTATCCTCTGGATGGCGGAAAGATTCTACGCGCCATCTTCAGCCGTAGCATGGGTTCCGTTCGCGCCACACGCCGTGCCATTGCCATCGGCCAGGCCTTCGCCACTCTATTCATGCTGACTGGCATGCTGTGGAACATCTGGCTGACCATGATCGGCTTCTTCCTGTTTATCGCCGCGCAACTGGAAGAGCGTTCAGCGGTATTTCAGTCGGTTCTGGAAACCGTGCGCCTTGAGGACATCATGCTGACCGACTTCGCCACCCTCTCGCCCGCCGATACTTTGGAAGACGCGCTAGATAAAGCCGTCCACTCTTTGCAGGACGATTTTCCCGTGATCCGCGGTAGCGATATGGTGGGAGTGATCTCCAAGCAGAGAATCCTCCAGGCCCTGCGCGCCGAAGGCAACGGTTACGTGCAGGCGGTCATGAACCGCATCTTCGAGGTGGCACAGAAGAAAGAATCGCTGGCGTCGGCATTCCGCAAGCTGACCGCCCGCAATCTGAGCATCATTCCAGTAGTTGAAGATCAGCGTCTGGTGGGCATCGTGACCCTGCAAAACCTGATGCACTCCATGGCCCTGCTGGCCGAGAGCCGCAAACTCCGCAAAGCCGCATTGAACTCCTAAAAGCTGTACACAAATCCAACCGACGGCTCCGCCATATGTTCCCTGCCGCCGGTAAAGAAGTTCACCATGCTGCCCGAATTCGCATCTACTTTGAAGTCGGGGGCCTTGTACAGAAAACCGCGGTATTGCATGCGAAATGAGACTTTTGGATACCACGGCAGTCGATAATCCACTCCTAGCCCGTAGAGAAACGCCAACTGGGTTTGACTTGACGCCCCCAAGTTCACCTGCACCCGGTCCAGTACATTGTTCGGAAGGTTGGGAAAAAAGACCCAGGTACTGCTGGGACTAAAAATCAGCGCTCCACCGCCGGCCAAAAAGAAAGGCGCGAATTTGGCCTTGGGGTATGGACTGAACACATACCCTCCCGTGACCTCCGAAATCGAGTTCACAACGTGAAAGTTGTCGCCAGCCAGGTAGGTCTGAGAATTTCTTGCTCGCCCAAAATTGAATATCAATGAATGCTTAGGTCTGAGCTTATAACGAAAAGTGCCAAAGATGACCGGCCCCGCCGTGGCGCTTTGTACAACTGCATTCCCGCTGGCCGTGTTGGTAAACACCTCGCCGCCGTTAATGCTGGCATCGAAACGCCCGTCTTGACTGAGGGCAATTGAAGTTAGAAGAAGTATCACTGCCAGCGCAATCCCTGCCCACTTGAGCATCCCGTTCTCCTCTTCCATGTTTGATGCAGAATTGTGCCACATCACTCCGGCTCGGTCTTGTTCTATTAGTCAGCCGGACGCGCGCCGGGTTATGCCAGCCGGATCGCCTTGGCCCGCGCGATTGCCGGCACTTTCCTGAGCGCCGACAGCACACGGTCGGGCACAACTCCATCCACGTGCACCACTGCGATGGCCTCGCGCATCCCCCCCGGCCCATTTCCCACACGCCGTCCCAGCGAGAAATCCGCAATATTGATCTTGTGATCGCCGAGAATCGTCCCCACTTTACCAATCACTCCCGGTACGTCGCGGTTGCTCAGAAAAATCAGGTTCCGTTCCAACGGCGCTTCCACTTCGATTCCATCCACGTGCAGTAACCGCGGTGTCTGGCCATGCAATACCGCGCCTTTTACCAGGTGCTCCTCGGTCTGGGTCTTCATAAGCATGGACAGCACGCTGCCCGCCCCGCCGGTCGAGCCTTTGGCCTTGCGCGCCTCATGCACTCGCAGCCCCCGCGATGCGGCAATCGCCGCCGCATTCACCAGGTTAGCTTTTTCTTCCAGCGCCTCGTTCAGAATGCCTTTGATCGCGGCGTTGCGGATCAAATCCGTCTTCCACTCCGCAATATGCCCGCTGTAGCGTAACGAGATTTCTTCCAGCGCTCCCTCGCTAACCTGTGCCAGGAAGGAACCCAACTTCTCCGCCAGCACGATGTAGGGCTGTAGTTCGATAAACTCATCGTGCGATACCGAGGGAACATTCACCGCGTTCTGGATCACGCCGCTCTTCAAATACTCCTTCACTTGCAACGCAATCTGATAGCCCACTGCTTCCTGCGCCTCGAAAGTGGACCCACCAATATGAGGAGTTAGAATCACATTCTCAAACGTGGCCAGCGGCGAATTCTTCAACGGCTCATCCGCAAAAACATCCAAGGCAGCTCCGGCCACATGGACCTGCTTCAACCCCTGCACCAGCGCAGCTTCATCAATCAGTTCGCCGCGTGCGCAGTTCACCAGACGAATGCCACGTTTCATCTTCTTAATTGTCGCAGCATTGATCATCCCGGTGGTTTGGGGGGTGAGGCCGACGTGCAAGGTCAGATAATCGGCGGCTGCATACAGTTCTTCCAGGGTCGCCATCCGGATCCCCTGCTCTTTCGCAACCACCACTGAGACAAAGGGATCATGGCCGATGATCTCCATCCCAAATGCTCGCGCCCGGCGTGCAACTTCCATCCCGACTCGCCCCAGCCCAATGATGCCCAGGGCCTTGGCGCGTAACTCGGTTCCTTGCAAAGATTTCTTTTCCCATTTGCCGGCGTGCATCAGGTCGTTGGCCCGGCACAAGTGACGCGCCATGGCCAGCATCATGGCCAGCGTGTGTTCGGCCACGGCCACGGCATTGGCGCCGGGCGTGTTCATCACTGCAATGCCCTGCCGTGTGGCAGGATCGAGCTCAATGTTGTCGACACCCACACCGGCGCGGCCAATCACCCGCAACTTGCGAGCCTTGGCCAGCAACTCCGCATTCACTTGCACCGCCGAACGCACGATCAGCGCATCCGCCGATTCCAGTTGCGCCCCGAGGCCGCCCTCCATGTTGTCAGGCGTGACCACGATCCAGCGCGGCTCGCGCAACAGATCCACAGCCGAAGCGGATATCTTTTCAGCTACGACAATCTTCATCTTGATTCAGGAGTAGCCATCTTAAAGAGTAGCGCCCGCGTCCTCGCCCGCCTTCTCACGCCTTCGCATAAACTTCCTGCGCCGCCCGCACCGCACTGCCATACTCGATAATCCGTCCCGCGCCCGCCATCACATGCTCCAGCGCAGCCAAAATCCCAATCGTATCGAGATAATCGTAGTAGCCGAGGTGCGCGATGCGGAACAGTTTCCCCTTCATCTCCGATTGTCCATTAGCCACCACAGCACCGAACTGGTCGCGGAATTGCTTGACCATCGCACTCGAGTCCACACCACTCGGTGCTTGAATTGCCGTGAGCGCGGCCGCCGGACACGTCGGAGCGAACAACTCGAGCCCGATCGCCTTTGCCCCAGCCCGCGTCATCGCCGCCGCCAGTTCTGCATTCTCAATCAGCGCGATCCGGCCCGCGGCCACATCCCCATCGCCCATCTGCCGTATAAAATCCAGGGCCGCCCCCAACGCCGCAAATAGCGACGTCGCCGGAGTAAACGCAGACTCGCCTTTGGCCGCAGCTTTTCTCTCTTTGCGGAAATCGAAGTAATATCGCGGCGACTTCGCCATCTCCATCCGCTTCCAGGCGCGCTCACTGACCGCGCAATACGCCAGCCCTGGCGGGATCATCAGCGCCTTCTGCGAACCTCCAATGATCACATCAATTCCCCAGCCATCCACATCGAAACGCGTCGTGCCCAGACCGGTAATGCCATCCATCACAAGCAAGGCGTCACCGCCGCTTTCCCGCACCAACCGCGCAACCGCTTCCACATCATGCCGCGCTCCGGTCGAACTCTCCGTGGCTTGCATGTACACCGCGCGAACATCCGCAGTCAGCTTCCCGCGAATCTCGTCCAGCGCAAATGTCTGACCGTAGGGTGCACTCACCAAATCCACAGCGCACCCAAAAGCCTTCGCCAGATCGCGCCACCGTTCGCCAAACTTCCCCGCGCTGAGCACTAAAACTTTGTCGCCTGGGGAAGTCAGGTTCGAGACAGAACCTTCCATCACTCCTGTCCCCGAAGACGCCAGCACCAGCACATCATTCTTCGTGCCGATGAATTCCCTCATCTCGGCCAGCACCCGCGAATACAGTGCCCGAAAATCGGCAGTGCGATGGTGCATGGCAAACGAAGCCATGGCAGTCTGGGCCGCGGGAAGAAGAGGCGTCGGGCCCGGCGTGAATAGGCGATTCTTGCGTAGCATCAGGATGAGTCTTAGTTTACCGCACGAACTGCGATGCACGTCCCACACTCGCGGTAGAGACACAGCTCGCTGCGTCTGCTTCCCGCTATAATCCCTCCATGACTATGATCGATCAGATCCAGAAAGACATCACCACAGCCATGAAGGCTCGCGAGGAGCAGCGTCTATCCACTCTGCGTATGGTGAAGACCGCCCTCAAGAATCGCGAAATCGAAAAGATGGCCCCGCTCGACGACAAGGAATCCCAGCAAGTGCTGAGCACGCTGATCAAACAGCGCAAAGAATCCGTCGAGCAGTTCCTCAAAGGCGGCCGCAAAGAAATGGCCGACAAAGAAGCAGCCGAAATCGTCCTGATCGAAGCCTACCTGCCCAAAGCCGCCACCGAAGAACACATTGCAGCTGGAGTAAAAGCCGTAATCGCGGAAATGAGTTCGCCGGCCATAAAGGAAATGGGGACGGTCATGAAGAATGTCATGGCCCGTTTCGCCGCCGAAGGCATCCGGGTGGACGGGAAGGTAGTCAGCGAAGCCGTCAAACGTGAATTAAGCCCAAAAGGAGAGTAATGGAGGGCGGACATCCTCGCCCGTCAAGCATTCACTTGCTCCTCTGCAACTCCCGGTACGCCTCGCTCTTCGACACGCCCATCTCCTTCGCCACCTTCTTGAGCGCGGCCTTCTCGTCCAGCTTTTCTTCCGTCATCACCTGCTCCAGCCGCTGCCGGACACTCGCTCGCGAAGGCGCAGCCCTTTTCTCCGCCTCCTCCGCCTTTCCGATCAGCAATGTAATCTCGCCCTTAACATCGCCACGAGTCTTGAGCGTTTCAAGCACATCACCCGCGTGCCCTCGCAGGAATTCTTCATGCAGCTTGGTCACTTCGCGCGCGATAACCACATGCCGCGACGCTCCCAGCACCTCAACAACGTCCTCCAGCGCTTCTTTCACCCGATGCGGAGCCTCATAGAACACTTGCGTTCGGGGCGATTCCCGAACACTCTCTAGCAGCGCTCGCCGCTGGCCCTGCTTCGCCGGAAGAAATCCGCTGAAACGGAACGAATCCGTTGGCAGCCCACTCGCGACCAGCGCCGCCAGAAACGCCGATGCTCCCGGGATCGGCACCACTGGCACGTGATGCCGGATGGCCAGCCCAATCAACCGGAATCCCGGATCGGAAATTCCTGGCATGCCCGCATCGGTCACCAGCGCGATCCGCGCACCTTGCTCCAGATCGAGCACCAGTTCCGGCGCACGCGTCAGTTCGTTGTGTTCGTGATAACTCGTGGTTCGGGTCGCGATACCGTAATGATTGAGCAGCTTCTGTGTCTGGCGCGTGTCCTCGCAGGCAATCACGTCGGCTTCTTTCAGCACTCGCACCGCCCGCAGCGTGATGTCCTCCAGATTCCCAATCGGTGTCGCCACCAGATACAGTCCGGGGGTCAAAGGACTAGAACCTGTAGGATCGACTTTTTCTTCCAACGCCATGGAGCCGAGTCTACCATCCGATTGCATAAGCAGTGGCCGTCCTCTGTGCTCTCTGTGTCCTCTGTGGTGAAGAATTAACAAATTGGTAGAAAATAGTCCGCATGACCACCATCATCCTTCTCACCATCTCCAACATCTTCATGACCTTTGCTTGGTATGGCCACCTGAAATACCGTCAAGCCCCACTCTTCAAAGTGATTCTGATCAGCTGGGTCATCGCCTTCGCGGAATATTGCTTTCAGGTCCCGGCTAATCGCATCGGTTCCTACGAATTCACCGCTGCGCAGCTCAAGACTATTCAGGAAGTCATCACCCTGACCGTCTTCTCAATCTTCTCGATTCTGTATCTGAAGGAACCACTACGATGGAACTACGCCGTGGGTTTTGTCATGATCGTGGCTGCAGTGGCCGTCATCTTCAAAAAGTGGTGAGCCCGCTACGGCAACGCCCCAGCAAATTGACGGCGGAGAAGCGCACACCCTAGAATTAAAACAGAATCGTTACGCGCGCTGATCCAGGAGTCCATGCCACTTTACGAATACGAGTGCAAGAAGTGCCACCATCGCTTCGAGCGAATCCAAACGTTCGCTGCTCCCCACACCAAGAAATGTCCGGAATGCGGTGGCCCCATCGAACAAATGATCTCCGCCCCCGCCGTGCAGTTCAAAGGCTCAGGATGGTACGTGAACGACTACCCCAAGAAGTCGTCGGGCGGCTCGGCTTCGTCCTCCGACTCCACGTCGAAGTCTGAATCCAAGTCCGAGTCGAAGAACGACTCCAGTTCGAAATCCGAGCCGAAGTCCGAATCCAAGAAGGAATCCAGTTCCAAGTCTGAATCATCCAGCAAGAAGACGGAAAAGAAGTAGCTGAGGAAGCGCGTCGATACTCGCGCTTTAGGTCGCTGCTGGCTCCTCAAGTTTCGCTCGATATCCTTCCGTGCTGAACTCCCAGCTCGCCAGCCTTACAAACCCTATTGCGGCGTCAACAGAAACGCATGGCTTTCTCCGTTGATGGTGCCGTAGCCGGTGATCTGTCCAGAATTGTTAATCGAGTTAGCCACCTCCAGCACCCAACCGGAATCCGCGGCGATCATATTGTTCAAGTCCTGCATGCCGCCTTTCTGGGTCCAAATCATAGCGTCACTTGTGCTCGTCGCTGTGCTGGAGAACCCGACGATCTGGTTCGAGTCATTGATACCGTTGCCGGCGCTGCTAGTGCCACCCGGCAGCGTCCCCAAGCTGTGTATTTTCTTGCTTGGGTCCCACGCCACCGCAATCCAGTTCGAGCCGCTGGCGGAGCTGTTGGAATAACCTGCGACCACACCGGAGGAGTTAATCCAGATGCCGTTGCTGATGGTGCCGCCGGGTAGGGTACCGAGATCGACGGCCCCGGTGGCCTTGACCCGAAAAGCGTGGTAGTTCGTTCCCGTGTAATCGAGAAACGCAACACCAGCTCCTTCATCGCTGTTGTTAATGCTGCAACACAAGCTGATCACCGCCCCGGAAAGAGTGGGTAGCGTCAGCAATTTGTAGGCGTTTCCGCTCTTGATCCAGGCCACCGGAAGGATTACCGAGGGGTTAGCACCAGAGTTGGAACTGCCGGCGATTGCGCCCTTCACGTTGGCCTGACCCGCAAAACTGTAGGTAGCGCCCGAAAACGTGGGCAACGCGCTCATGCCCGCACTTTTCGTCCAGACAAATGGGGTGCTGACGCCCTGGCTGTCCAGGGAGTAGCCCACCGCCAGGCCAGTGTCGGTAATGCTATAAGCTTCACTGAAGACCCCTCCGCTCAACACGCCAATACCCTGCATGCCGCTCTTGAGGCTCCACACGAAAGCCTGGCCAGGGAAACTTGACGAACAAGGATACGTGGTGATGTCTGAGGTATCGGAACATCCCACCACCAGGCCGGAATTATTAATCTCCAAGCCCTCACTGGCACTATCGCCAGAAAGCACGCCCAAGTCAGTCACCGTGTAGTTCTGTGCGGAAGCGACAGAGGCTATTCCCACCAACACCATGAACAGAATCATTATTGTTCTTCGCATTGAAATCCTCCCGGTCCGGAGTTGAGAGACTGCCAGGGTTCGCCTGGCTAACAGCTAAACGCGGCTTAGCTGGCGACCGTTGGGGGACGGTACCACGCCCAAGCGCACGGATTGTCCTCCGGTCGGAACCCAAAGTCAAGATCAATTCTGAGATTTATCTGCACTTTTCTGCGATATCAGCGGCTAAAACGTCACTCCGCCGATGTCCGTGAACTCCGCTTCCTGCCAACGTTCCGACGAAAAATACCAGTTACTGGCCCCAGCCTCGTGACTGTCACCCGGGCCGTACACAATCGTCGGATTGCGCCAGTAATCCATACCCATTTGCAGCAGCGCTCCAGGAGAAATCTTCACTCGCGCCTTCACAGTGCAGCCTTCCAGTTGTCCCACAGGCAGCAGCGGCCTCTGTGATGGCGGCCAAAAGTGCCAGACTTTGTCAGGTCGCTCGCCTACGCGAAGAATCACCGCACGATTCAGAGGATCAAACGCCATCGGCAACGGCTCATGATCGTTGATTCCAAACCAGGGATTGCGCCGGTACAGGCCACCTCGCACGGTGCCGTGGTCATCGTTGAGCACAACCTCATGACCGTCCGACCGGCAGGAAAGTTGCGTCCACGCCACTTCAATCGTCGCCGACGCGTATCCCGGAACTCGTGTGTCGGCAATCGCAATTCCCCACAGCAGCACAGACGAAAACCCCTCCGGCACAGGTATCGAATTCACATATCCAGCCTTGAAGCTCGCCTCGTCAGGCACTCGCGGATCGCTCTCTACCACGAAAGCACACGGACTCGCCGCCCGCGCCTGCGGCGCAATCAGCGTAATAACCGAAGTCGCCGTCCGATGCGGCACAATCGCGATCAACGTTTCCGCAGAAATTATCTTGAAATCCGCGCCGGTTGTGCCAAAGACAACGCGGCTCACTTCCCGCAGATGCGTGCCGGTGATCTCAACTCGTGTACCCTCCGCTCCGCTGGTCGGCGAGATTCGCGTGATCTCCGGCACGTCACCGGACCCGGCCACGCACAACCGGCCCACCAGCAAGCACCAAAACAAAAATACCCGCTTCGTCATCTCATGGACTCTCTCTCATAGTCTTTTCCCTCTGTGACCCTCTGTGACCTCTGTGGTAATGGTTTTCCTGTTTTTATCTTCTCAGCGTACTCTGCGATGTGTTTTGACTCGGAATTGCCTGTATCGCTCATTATTCGCCCAATCCCACCCCTCAACGCCTCCTCCCGCACAAAATATCCGAACCAATTCCCAAAACAAGAATTCCGGCCACCCAGTTGCCACACTGCCCCGCGCCTCGTATATTGTTTCTTTCCGGAGGCCGCAATGAATCACACCGAATTCTTCCAGCAGCTCGAGACGCGCATCGCCAAATACGACCTGCTTTGCCATCCTTTCTACCAAGCCTGGATCGCGGGCCAGCTCACCCGTGACGATCTGCGCGAATACGCCCAGGACTACTACCATCACGTCGCAGCCTTCCCCACCTACCTCGCCGAGTTGGGCGTACGTTTGGACGAGGGCGAACTGCGCCGCGCCATTCTGGCCAACCTCGCCGATGAAAAGGGCGGAGAAGACGTTTTTGGCGAGCCTGCCCGCGCCCACTCCGAGCTATGGCTCGACTTCGCCGAAGGCATGGGCTCCTGCCGCAACCTCCGCCGCCATTCGCCTTTACCCGAAATCAAGCAGCTCACCACCTTCTTCCACCGTGTAGCCAGCGAAGGCACGCCGGATGAGGCTCTCGCAGCCTTCTACGCCTACGAATCGCAAGTGCCTCGCGTAGCCAAAGAAAAGGCCCGTGGCCTGCAAGAAATGTACGGCGCCGATCAGCGAACTACGACCTATTTCACCCTGCACACCACCGCCGACGTTCTTCATTCCCAAGTCTGGAGCAAACAACTGGCCAAGCAACTGGAAGCGCATCCAGAGTACACCGAGAAGGCATTGGATACAGCCGAGAATGCCGCCAAAGCTTTGTGGCAAGCGCTGGATGGAATCGAAGCGCGCCGGGTAGCGAAGGCAGCGGCGTAACCGACGGAACACCATCAAGGTCAAAGCCAGTGATTCGATAGAATCGCTGGCTTTTTCTTCGCAAGGAGCCTTAGTAAGTATGCCCAAACCCATCCCCATCGGCGCCCACGGCACAGCCGAAGAAACCGTAGCCTTCGAGCACACTCTAGAATCACGGCATCCCGACCTGCCGCCCGTCTACTCCACTCCCAACATGATTCGCCTGATGGAGATCGCAGCCTTCCACGCACTCCAGCCCTACTGCGAAGGCGACGAGATCACCGTTGGCACGGCCATCAACATCGAGCACCGCGCCGCCAGCGGCATTGGGGCCAGAGTTCGCGCCGAGGCCACCCTCGAATCCTACGATGGCCGCTTCTATACCGTCCGCGTCACCGCACGCGACGACACTCAGGAAATCGGCCGCGGTACCGTCGGCCGCGCCGTCGTCAGCGTTGGCAAATTTATGGCGAAGATGAAAGCGAAGAAGGCTTAGTAAGACAGAGCTAACGGAGAACGCGCGTCCTCGCCCGTCTCTTTTCACTTAGAATCAATTCATGCCCGATCTTCTTCTTCGGAAAGCCAATGCCCTGCGCGCCCTGCATCACACCGGCAAAGTCCTACTCCTCCCCAACGTCTGGGACGTAGCCAGCGCCCGCATCATCGAACAAGCCGGCTTTCCCGCCATCGCCACCACCAGCGCCGGCATCGCATTCTCGCTCGGCTATCCTGACGGGCAGAAGATCTCGCGCCAGGAAATGCTGGCCCATGTAGCTCGCATCGCCCGAGCGATGAGGGTCCCAGTCACCGCCGATGTCGAAGCCGGGTACGGAGAGCTTCCGGAAGACGCCGCCGAAACCGCGCGCGCGGTGATCGCCGCCGGTGCTGTCGGAATGAACTTTGAGGATGGCACCGACGATCCGCAGCACCCTCTGATCGACTTGCCGTTGCAGTTGGAGCGAATCCGTGCCATTCGCGAAGTCGCGGAGAAATCCGGTGTCCCTATCGTGCTCAATGCCCGCACCGACGTTTATCTAGCTCAAGTAGGATCGCCCGACTCGCGATACGACCATGCTCTGCGGCGCTTGCGAGCCTATCGCGATGCCGGAGCCGACTGTGTCTTCCTCCCCGGGCTTCGTGATCCCGAAACCATCAAGCAATTCGTCAAAGATGTTCAATGCCCGCTGAACATTCTCGCCGGACCAGGATCTCTCTCCATAACGGAACTCGGGAAGCTAGGCGTGGCGCGGGTGAGCCTGGGATCGGCTCCCATGAGGGCCACGCTTGGTTTACTGCGCAGAATGGCGGACGAGTTGAAGGCTTCGGGGACGTATCAAGCTCTGGAAGGTGCACCTGCTCACGGCGATGTGAACAACATGCTGGGTTAGAGATGTACCATGTTGCTGTGCAGCCCCTCGCCACCACCGTCCTCGCCTATATTCGCAAGCACGCGCTGCTGAAAGCCGGAGACCGTGTGGGCACGGCCGTTTCCGGAGGCGCCGATTCGGTCGCACTCCTTCGTTTGCTTCTCGACCTCCGCTCAGAAATTGGCATCGTTCTCTCCGTCGTCCATTTCAATCATCAACTCCGTGGAGCCGCCTCCGACACCGACGCACAATTCGTCGCCGACCTTGCCCAGCACCATAAATTAGAGATGCACTGTGAAAGCGGCAACACCGCCGCATACGCTGCACAAAAACATTTGAGCATCGAAACCGCCGCCCGTGAGTTGCGCTACCAATATTTCCGGCACTTGCTCGCCGACGCCCGCCTCAACCGAATTGCCACCGCCCACACTTTGGACGATCAGGCCGAAACCCTTCTGCTCAAACTCACCCGAGGCGCCGGTACGAGGGGCTTGGCAGGAATTTATCCCGAACTATCAATCCCCGACTCTGAGAGCGGCGCGACCATCATCCGCCCGCTCCTGGCGACTAAGCGAAAAGATCTGGAAATCTATCTGAAAAGTCTCGCCCAACCCTGGCGCGAAGATGCCAGTAATCGTGACCTCCGCCACGCCCGCAACCGGGTGCGCCACGGCATCCTTCCCCGCCTGGAACGCTTCTTGAACCCAGCCGTCCGCGAGACGTTGGCCGAAACCGCCGAGATCGCCCGCACCGAGGAAGACTACTGGCAGCGCGAAGTCGCGCGCGTGCTGCCGCAAGTCTGGGCCGACGGATCCAGTTCGCTGAACTCGACAGCACTAATCGCTCTACCGCTCGCCTTGCAACGCCGCGTGGTCAAAACCGTATGCGAATCCCTGACCCCGCGTCTCGAGTTTCATCACGTGGAGGAAATTCGGGCCCTGGCATCTTCCCCCCTCACCAAATCAATCGAGCTTCCGGCAGGCTGGGTCGTGACCCGGAAAAAGCACGACCTGTGCTTACAGCATGCCGCAGCGGTCGTCCCATCCGACTACGAGTATCCTTTACCAATTCCCGGCTCGACCCTGGTTCCCGAGATCAAGTCGCGCCTAGAAGTGGTCTTGATTCCAAGAAACCGCCTCGAAAGTTATAATCCCGATCGCCTGCTAAACCGTGCGCGCTTGGGCAAAGAGTTACGTGCACGCAATTGGCGTCCCGGAGATCGCTTTTGGCCGGCTCATACCAAGGCTCCCAAGAAGATTAAGGAGTTGCTGCCTGGGCAAGACCTGACCAGTTCCGAGCGTAAGCTTTGGCCGCTAGTCGTGGACGGAAACAAAGTGGTCTGGGTCCGCGGTTTGCCGACACCGGTAGAATTACAACCGCAGGATGGCGATGAGGTCGCTATGATTCAAGAGGTGCCACTGGAATAACCAGACCTCCCGCTCAAAATCTGAGAAGATAGTACGTCACCCATGAATCCCGTCGCCAAAGCCGAACAACTACGCACTGTGATCTCCGCCGAGCAGATTCAGAAGCGCGTACGTGAAATCGCGCGGCAAATCTCCGACGACTATCAGGGCAGCACCATTCATGCTTTGGCGCTCTTGGAGAACGGCTTCATGTTCATGTCTGACCTGGTACGCGCACTAGAAACCCCGGTCATCTGTCAATTCATTAAGCCTCGATATCGCCGCGAAAAAGAGGGCCGGCCCGAGGGCTTTCTTGAAATCTTCTTCAGCCACGACGCCGACATTCGCGACCAGCACATTCTGTTGGTGGAAGGTCTGATCCATTCCGGCGTCACCACGGAGTTCCTGATGAGCGATTTGCGTAGTCGGGGCGCGGCTTCGGTCAAAGTGGCCACTCTGCTCGACCGCCAGGCAGCCCGGCGCGTCCAGTTGCAGCCCGATTATTTCGGCTTTTTGGTGGATGAGGCGTTCCTGGTCGGCTATGGCCTGGGCTCGGCCGGCCAAGCCCACCGCAATCTGCCTTATCTGGCCTCTGCAAGCTGAGGCATCCGCGTGACTTAAGTCACGGCGAGAACGTCCTCCTTTTTTCCTCAATACGCGGTAAAATGTCAGAGATATCGGAATTTCTCTAATCGAAATGCGGGGACGGGCATCTAAGACAGTGCAGAAGTTGTAGTTTGCTTCGGAACGACATGTTGCTTCCTCAGGAGTTGTTTAGGTGAACTCGACAGTCAAGACAGTAGTTTTCTGGTTGGTGATCGTGGTCTCGGCGTTCCTGCTATGGACAGTTGTGAAGCAGGGCAGCTCCGGGCAAAAAGACAAAGAAGTCAACTTCTCCCAATTCATGTCCGATGTTGACCAGGGCAGCGTCAACGAGGTCACCGTCATCGGCATGGAAGTCCGGGGCAAGTACAAGACTGACGGCTCGCTGTTCCACACCACCGTGCCCGGCAACTACCCCGACATGATCAAGACGCTGCGCGACAAGGGCGTCACCATTACCATCAAAGACATCAGCAACGGAAGCTGGCCCAGTTGGCTGCTGAATCTCGCGCCTCTGGTCCTGCTGGCAGCGCTCTGGTTCTTCATGATCCGCCAGATGCAAACTGGTGGAAATAAAGCACTTTCATTTGGCAAGAGCCGCGCCCGTCTGCTCTCCATGCAGCAGAAGAAAGTTACCTTCAAAGATGTCGCTGGCGTCGAGGAAGCCAAGGAAGAATTAAAAGAAATTATCGAGTTCCTGCGCGAAGCGCAAAAGTTCCAGAAACTCGGTGGACGAATTCCCAAAGGCGTATTGCTGGTCGGCCCTCCGGGAACCGGTAAGACCCTGCTGGCCCGAGCGGTCGCCGGCGAAGCCAACGTTCCTTTCTTCTCCATCTCCGGCTCCGATTTCGTCGAGATGTTCGTAGGCGTCGGCGCCAGCCGGGTTCGCGATCTTTTCGAGCAAGGCAAAAAGAATGCCCCCTGCATCATCTTCATCGATGAAATCGACGCAGTCGGACGTCACCGCGGCGCTGGCCTCGGCGGCGGCCACGACGAGCGCGAGCAGACTCTGAATCAGTTGCTCGTCGAGATGGACGGATTCGAATCGAACGAAGGCGTGATCTTGATGGCCGCAACCAACCGGCCTGACGTGCTCGACCCCGCCCTGCTGCGGCCCGGACGTTTCGACCGCCGCGTAGTGGTGAGCCGTCCCGATGTGCGCGGACGCGAAGAGATTCTGCGCGTCCACACTCGCAAAATTCCTCTCGCCGACGATGTCGATCTTTCCGTCCTGGCGCGTGGTACACCTGGATTCTCAGGCGCAGACCTGGCCAACATGGTCAACGAAGCCGCGCTGGCCGCAGCCCGTCAGAACCGCAAAGCCGTGCTCATGTACGACTTTGAGCTGGCCAAAGATAAAGTCTTGATGGGCGTGGAGCGTAAGTCGCTCCTGCTCTCGGAAGACGAAAAGAAAGTGACTGCCTATCACGAGGCCGGACACGCTCTGGTGGCCGCCAAGCTGCCTAATTCCGATCCTCTGCACAAAGTCACTATCATTCCCCGCGGCATGGCTCTGGGCGTGACTATGCAGTTGCCCATCGACGATAAACATAACTACACCCGGGACTATCTCGAAACCGAAATCGCCATCATGATGGGTGGCCGCATCGCCGAAGAAATGTTCCTCAACCAGATGAGCACCGGCGCTGGCAATGACATCGAACGCGCCACTGAAATGGCTCGCAAGATGGTTTGCGAATTCGGCATGAGCGCGCTCGGCCCGCTGACCTTCGGCAAGAAAGAAGAGCAGATATTCCTCGGACGCGAGATTGCCCAGCACCGCGACTACAGTGAAGCCACCGCCGTTAAGATTGACGAAGAAGTGCGGCGCATGATCGGCCAGGGCTACGACACCGCCAAAGGTATTCTGAGCGGAAACCGCGAAGCTCTGATCCGAATCGCGTTGGCGTTGCTCGACCGCGAAGTGCTCGATGCCAACGAAATCAAGCTGATCATCGAAGGCAAAGAATTGCCCAAGATCATTCCGCCACCCCGTCAGGACGACGGCGTGCAACAAGTACTGAAACCCGAGCCCGGACGGCCCGGAATCGCCAAGGGCGGCGAAAGCCCAGCCCGCGCATAAGTTTCAGCTTCGGATTCTCAACAGGGGCGGCCAAAAAGCCGCCCCTGGTTTTTGTAGGCGCGGGCGTCCTCGCCCGTGTGAAAGAATCTCGCAAAATAGCCAGTGTCCCAGTCGCGGACACTGTAGTTCGATATCGGACGCCTTTACCACCACCCACTTCCATCTGATTCAATAGATCACGGGAACAATCACTAAGCCCCGACCGTATTTGGATAAGCAGGGACTGTTAAACTCGCCCAAATGATCTCGTAGGAGCCGTGCCGATGCTTTTCCATGACCTCCGGATTGCTATCCGCCATTTGCTGAAGTCACCCGGCTTTACGGCTACCGCTGTACTAATGCTTGCGCTCGGAATCGGAGCCACCACCGCGATCTTTTCCATCGTCGAAGGCGTGCTGCTGCGCCCGCTGCCGTTCCCGCAACCCGAAAAGCTGGTGGCACTCACAGACGTCATTCAGGGTGCGGATGTGGGAGGCAATGGTGAGGCCGGCGTCACCGTTCCGGACGTCAAGGCTTACACGCGCGATACCCACAGCTTCGAGAGTCTTGGCGGATATCGCCAAACCGGTTACGAACTATCCGGCATAGGCGAGCCCGTGCAGGTGAACGCGGCCCGGCTCTCAGCCGGCGTGTTTCCCGCTCTCGAGGTTGCGCCTCTGATGGGCCGATTCTTTACCCAGCAGGAAGACGATCAGAAAGAGCAAGTAGCGGTGATCGGCTACTCGCTCTGGCAAAGCCGTTTGCACGGCGATCCGAGTGTGCTCGGAACCAAGATTCTGCTGGACCGCAAACCCTACGTGATCATCGGCGTAATGCCGCGCAACTTTGAATTCCCCCTGGTACCCGGACGGTTGAACATTAGCGAGCTGTGGGTTCCCATGAGCTTCACCCCGCAGGAAACCAGCGAAACGGCGGAGGCCAGTTGGAACTTCAGCATGGTGGGTCGGCTCAAGCCGGGCATCACAGCGGCGCAAGCCGAGAGCGATGCTGAACGTGCAGCTCAGGAGACGATGCGCGGCTACCCCGCCTTCATGGCCAGTCTGCATATTCGCGCGGTGGTGCGTTCGCTGCACGAGGAAACCGTAGAGGACGCTCGGCAGTTGGTGCGCATCTTGTTTCTCGCCATCGTTGTCGTGCTGTTGATTGTCTGCGCCAATCTCGCCGGGTTGATGCTGGTCCGCGCCATCCGCCGCCGCCGAGAAATCGCTGTGCGCCTGGCGCTGGGAGCTCCCGCCGGCGTGCTGCTTCGTCAGGCCATTCTTGAGAGCCTGGTTTTGAGCGTAAGTGGAGGTACCCTCGGTCTGATTCTGGCCGCGGTCGCCTTACGGGTTGGGGTGAGCCGGCTTCCTGAGAACCTGCCCCGTATTCACGAGATCGGTCTCGATTGGCAAGTCGTGTTATTCGCGATCGTCCTGGCGATTCTTACCGGCCTGGTTTGCGGGCTGGCGCCGGCGTTTGCCGCTCTACGGACCAGCGTCAATGACTCTCTCAAGGAAGGTGGACGCACCGGCACAGCCGGCGGCGGCCATGCCCGCCTGCGTTCAGCGCTAGTCGTCGGTGAAATCGCCATCGCGCTCGTACTTCTCGTCGCTTCCGGTTTACTGCTGCGGAGTTTTGAAAAGATGCGCGCTGTCGATCTCGGTTTCCGCCCTGATCACATCCTCACCGCCTCCTACTCGCTACCGCAGCAACATTACGCAACTCAGGCCGCATTGGACGAATTCAACGACGAATTGCTTCGCCGCGTGCAGCAGCTTCCCGGCGTAAAGTCGGTAGGACTCACGTCCTTCCTGCCGGCGTCCGGCAGCAACAGTAACAGCGCCTTCATCGCCGAGGGCTACGCGCCGCCAAAAGGAGCCAATATAAACCTCGCCACCACGGTAGTGGTTCAAGGCGATTATCTGCAAGCCATGGGAATTCCCTTACTCGCAGGCCGCTTCTTCTCGCAGGATGACACGGCGAATACCCAACTGGTCGTGGTCGTGAACCACAAGCTCGCCGAACACTACTGGCCAGGTTCGGATCCCGTGGGCAAGCGCCTGCGCGACGGGACACCGGAAATGCAGACGCCCTGGTTAACCGTTGTAGGAGAAGTCGCGGACGTGAAGGAGAACTCGCCCGATCTTCCCGACAAGGAACAGTTCTATCAGCCAGTTCGACAGATTGAAAAGTCCATAGGTTCCCTGGCCTCGCCGACCGATCTCTTTGGCAACGGTGGCTACATCGCCGTACGCACCGCAATGCCGCCCGAGCAGATGGCCAATGTTCTTCGCGCCACCGTCCGTTCCATTGATCCGCAGTTGCCGCTTGACCAGGTACAAAGCATGGAGCAAGCGGTCTCCGGTAGCGAAGCCCCGCGCCGCTTCAACACCGCCCTCATCTCCGCCTTTGCTATTGCGGCAGTGCTGCTGGCTGCGCTAGGGATCTATAGTGTGATCGCGTTCTCGGCTGCTCTCCGCACCCAGGAGATGGCGATCCGCATTGCTTTAGGCTCACAACGATCAGGAATTCTGCGATTAGTCTTCAGCTCCGCAGCCAAACTTGCAGTCGTTGGTTGTGTTTTGGGATTACTGGGTGCCGCCACCGCCTCGCATTTGCTGAACTCATTCTTGTTCGGCGTCAGCCCCTTTGATCCGCTGGTGCTGACCCTCGCCGCGGTCTTCGTGCTGATGCTTGCGTTAGTAGCTTCGTTGCTTCCCGCGCAGCGCGCCGCGTCCATCAATCCTATGAAAGCTCTGCGCGCGGATTGATCCTAAGGCTGACGAGCTTCTCCTACTCCGCTCTCAACGCCTCCAGCGGATTCACCGACGCCGCCCGATGCGCCGGCACATAGCTAGCCAGCAAAGCGGACGCCGCCAACACCGCAACCACCCCCGCCAGCGTCGACAAATCCCAAGCACGGACCCCAAACAGCAGCTTACCCATTAAAGTCGCCGCCAGCACCGAACAAGCCAGCCCAATGGCAATTCCGCCCGCAGTCAACCATCCCGCCTCCGTCAAAATCAGTCGGTACACCGAACCGCGTTGCGCGCCCAACGCCATGCGCACCCCAATCTCCCGCGTTCTCTGGCTGACTGAATACGCAATCACTCCATAGAGTCCGACCGCGCCCAGCAACAATGCCAGAGCTGCGAACCCTCCCACCAGCCATGCCGAAGAACGGTGCAAATAGGCGGTCTGCGAATCATTGATTCTCTGTGTCATGGTCGCTTCGTCGTAGGTACCAATGTTGGGATCAATCTGATGAATGGTGCTGACCAGCGTTGGAAGCACCGACTCCTCAGCTTGCGACGTCCGAACCACCAAAGCGAAGTAGGGATTGGCAGCCTGGTTCAGCGGATAATAAACGGCGGGCCATATCTCCGAATCGAGCGGCCCTTCCCTGATGTCATCCACAATTCCGATAATCTCCCGAGTCGATTTCGGATCCAGATCATAGTGGATCAGCTTCTTACCAATGGGGTCTTCCCCGGGGAAATATTGCCGGGCCAGCGCCTGGTTAATGACGACCACTCCCGGTTTCGACCCATCTTCCGCGTCGGTAAAGTAGCGGCCCCGCAACAACCTCGCCTTCAGCGTAGTGAAGTATTCGGAGCTTACGTCCCGTTCGTTCACTTCATCGTGCTCGCCGTGGTACGGCCGGTCGAGAAACCTGATCCACGTCGTGTTGCCATTAAAGCTCACCGGCAGTACGCTGCCGAGCGCCGCCGATTTCACGCCTGGCAAGCTCGCCATGCGGCTTACCACTTGCCGCGCCAACGTAACTGCCTGCTCGTCTTTGGAGTAACTGGAGTCCGGTGCCGCGATCTGCAACGTCGCCAGGTGATCCTGCGCGAACCCAAGATCGATATGCAGCAAACGATAGAAACTCTTTCCAAGCAACCCGGCGCCCGCCAATAACACCACAGCAATGGCCAGTTCTACCACGACAAGGTTGGCGCCAAAACGCCGCCACAAAGTTCCAGCCGAGCCACGCCCGCCTTCCGCTAGACCTTCCCGCATCTCCGACATCACCAAACGCAGAGCGGGAGTCACGGAAAACAGTACTGCCGCGAGCACCGCGATACCGAGCGCAAAGACAACCGCATGTAGATTCAATCCCAGACCGCGCAGATATGGCATGCTGAACATCATGTCCGCCGGGATCAGCCGCAGAAGGATTTGTATCGCCCCGTATGCAAGTAGCAGTCCCAGTACGGTCCCTCCTGCTATCAGCACCAAGCCTTCAGTTATAAATTGCAAAATAAGACGCCCACGTGATGCCCCCAGCGCGCCGCGGACTGCGATCTCGCGTTTCCGGCTTTCGCACCGGACCAGCAGCAGACTCGCAACATTCAGGCAAGCGATCAAGAGCAGCAGACCGGCTCCCCCCAGCAGCACCAGCAGAATGGGACGGACATCTCCGACGATCACTTCCGAAAGCGGGAGCACGCTCGCACCCTGGCCCTGGTTGGTATCCGGATATTGCAGTTCCAGCTGTCGTGCAATCGCCGTCGCATTGGCTAACGCGGTCTGTACCGAGACACCATCCTTCAGCCGTCCGATACCATCGAGATTGTGGCAGCTTCGCCTTTTTTCGCATGAACCAGAAGCCCGCAGCGTCGTCCAGAACTCTGCCCGCCCGTTGGGAGCGAACTGAAAGTTCTGCGGCAGCACGCCGACAATGGTATTGGCCACGTCACTGAGCATGACTGTTTGGCCAATCACATCCGCTCTCCCACTAAATCGTTTCTGCCAGGTCGCGTAGCTCAGCATGACCACGGGAGGCGCACCCGGCAAATCCTCACCTGAATAAAAGTCACGGCCCAGCATCGGCGCAATTCCCAGCGTGCGAAAGAATCCATCGCTCACGCGCGTACCCGCTACCAGCTCTGAACCGGTAGGAGCACGTAGCGCAAAACCGTCTCCCGTAAACACATCCATTGAGCTGAAGACGGTATTGAGTTTCTTCCAGTCGAGATAGTCCAGATATGAAAGTCTGGCGCGCGGAATGAGAGCGACTCTTTCCGTCACATTCACAAGCCGGGACGGCTCTGGATAGGGCAATGGTTTGATCAGCGCTGCGTCCACGAACTCAAAGATTGCCACGCTCACGCCCACGCCAAGCGCCAGCATGAGGATTGCTGTGCAAGTGAATCCAGGATTCTTCAGGTGTTGCCGGACCGCGAAACGCAGATCCTGCAAGAAAGTTTCGATGAAAGGCAACGTATTTTGCTCGCGGTAAGCCTGCTTCGTCGACTCCACTCCGCCCAGCTTAAGAATCGCCTCCCGCCGCGCCTGCTCTCGATTCATACCGGAGCGGAGGTTGTCCTCGGTATGCATCTGCACGTGACTCTCAATCTCATCCGCCATCTCCCGCTGACGCCGTTGACTGGGAAATACTCCCCTCATCCGCAGCATCCATGCGCGTAGCCGTTTCATGCCGGGTCCTCCGTAGGCGAGAGAAATCGCGCCAGGATCGCAGTTGTCTGCTCCCAATCCTGTGCTTCCTGGTTGAGTTGCTTCCGTCCTGCGCGCGTCAGCCTGTAAAACTTAGCTTTGCGATTGTTTTCCGACACCCCCCATTCCGAAGCGATCGATCCCTCCTGCTCCAATTTCAGCAGCGCCGGATAAAGCGTCCCATAGTTAAGGGAAATAAGATTTCCGCTGGTCTGCTCAATGCGGCGCGCGATTCCATATCCATGCAGCGGCCCCAGCGTTTCAATCGTTTTCAAAATCATCAGGGCCAAAGTGCCTTGCCAAACGTCGGTTTTATCGCCCATGCGTATCTCCTATGGCTTTGCCATATGAATCCTCTCAGGTTTTCTATGGGAAAGCAATAGGAAAGCGTCGAAGGATCTCCATTGATCCGTGCAAATTCAGAAAATTCGCGGCCAGGGCTTTCCCCTGTGTGCCTCTGTGCCCCCTGTGGTTAAGATCGAGGGCCCGCGACAAAGTCCCACCCTCACTCCAATCCGTCCACCAGGTACAAGTCCCCAGGGCTCCCACACTCTCTGAGTTGCATTAGCTGACGAACTTCATTACTTTACCCAATACTGAAGATGACCACTCAGAACAGCAAAACCAGGTTAAGCAGCGAACCTTCCGCTTCGGTTCGCGGAATTGGCGCGTTACTCTGGGCGATTGGCGCCACGTCTATAGTCTTGGTTTTGTCGTGGCTGCAGTTTTCTGTGCAAAGCATCTGTTGCGGGGAGTTCGACGGCTATTACCACATCCGCTGGAGCCGCTTGTTGTGGGAGGGCTTGCGGCACGGACATTTGCCCGCTTTCACCTGGTTACCTCTTACCGCCCTCAATGCGTCCCGCTACGCCGATCAACATTTCCTCTACCATTTACTGCTAATCCCTTTCACCTGGTTCGCCGACCTCAGCTGGGGCGCCAAATTGGGGACGGTGCTGTTCGCCAGCGCCGCGGTTTTCTCATTGTATTGGCTCATTTTGCGCTATCGCATTCGTTATCCCTTGCTGTGGCTGTTGGCACTCCTCGCATGCTCCTGGGCGTTTTATTACCGGATGAGCATGACCCGTGCATCAGCCGTCTCCATTCTTTTCATCGTGGCCGGCATATTCCTGCTGTTCGAAAGAAAATATGTCTGGCTGGGACCCGTTGCCTTCCTGTATGTGTGGACCTACAACCTGTTTGTGATGTTAGGTGTGCTGGTTGTGATCTGGGCCGTGGTGGCGTACTGGAGTGAACGGCGAATCGAATGGCGCCCCATCCTCTGGACCTGTCTCGGCACCATAGCCGGCTTCGTGATTCATCCCTACTTCCCGCGAAACGCAAAACTCTTCTTCGAACATCTGGCTGCCAAGTCGGGTTCCACCTCGGCCCAAACCGTCGTAGGCCGTGAATGGTATTCCATTGCATCGTGGCAGTTCTTGAACGATTCTATGGTCGCGTGCGCCGCCATGGTGGTTGGCTATATCGCATTCGGCTCAGCGCTGGCCGGCAGCAGGAGCGACCGGCGGAAGCTGCAACGTCCCCTGCTTTTCCTGTTATTTTCCAGTTTCCTTTTGCTCATCTCTCTCCGCTTCACCCGCTTCCTGGAATACTGGCCACCCTTTGCCATCCTGTTCGCGGCTTTTACGCTTGAAACTGTGTGGTCCAACCAATCCGTCGTATCCTCTCCTCTTGCCGAAAAGAATCCCGAAGAGGATGTCGCATCGCTGAATCAATCCGAAGGACTCCCTTGGAAAACATTGGGTTTTATCGCGGTGTTGTTAAGTGCCGTATTGGCCTATAACCTTCGCACGGCGCGGACATCCATCATCGCAGCCACGAAACCTGCCGGTCACTATCAAGCTGCAACCAACTGGATGCACGCCAACATTCCACCCGATGCCCTGATCTACAACTTCAACTGGTCGGATTTCCCTAAGCTGTTCTTCTACGACACTAGCCACCGCTACGTCTCCGGCCTCGATCCCATTTATCTTCTTGACCAGCATCCCGAACTTTCCCGGCTCGACGATCGTCTCTCCCATGGTTCCGAGCCCAACCCGGCAGCCGCAATCTCGACCCAATTCGCTGCCGTCGATCCCTCCGGCGTTAGCTACCTGTTCATAGGCGATTATCCGACGCCGCCCCCACCCGAGTGGTTCCGCTACATAATGGCAGCGGGCCAGTTCGCCATCATTTACCGTGACTCGGACTGCGTCATTCTGCAGGTCCTCTATCGCCCACCCAGCCAGGGGCCGGTTGAAGAAATACGGCAATTGGACAGCCCGGACCAAAGGAGAGCACTGCTGCCTGAAGTCCAGCGCCGCTTCAAAAAGGGGAATATCTTCGGGACCGATGAAGAAAACTGGAAAGGTGGCCCTGCTCTGGTGATCCACAACCAGCAGGCAACCCAAGAGTGGGCGAACCGGCTATTTACCAACGATGCGAATTCGATCAGCGGCGAAGAATTGTGGCAACTCGGATTCCATTTCTATGTGGTCACCAACGGAAAGGACGCCTGGGTGACAGAAGTAAAGGGGAACCCGAAGTACCGCTCTGCTTTCTCTGCCGCATCAGATCAGACGCCGAAGTGATGGCGCGATCGCCATCTTTCCGGTCGGTGCAGTCGGAGTAAAGAGTGCGTTCATCAATGTCTTCCCCTGGATTTATCCGTGAAAATCCGTGGCCCGCTCTTAGCCTAGCTCTTCATTCCCTTCAACGCCTCCAGCAACTCCTCGCTCTTCGGCGCCTGGTCCAGCGGATACACCTTGGCGAACACAATCTTCCCACTCTTATCAACGATAAACACCGCCCGTTCGCTGATTCCATTCAGGGGCGGTTCCTGGCGCATGATGCCAAATGCTTTCGTCACTTCCCCGTGCGGATAAAAGTCCGAGCACATCGGTAGTTGCATATTGCCAATCTCATACTTCTGCCACGCCTTATGGCTGTAAATCGAGTCCACGCTGATGTCCAAAACCTGGGCGTTGAACGCAGCAAACTTCTCTCGATCGGCGTTAAGTGCCGGCAGTTGTTCCCCGCAAGTCGGCGTCCAGTCCAGTGGGTGAAATGTCACCACCACATGCTTCTTCCCGCGAAAATCACTTAATCGAACATTCAATTGCTGCCCATCCTGCACCGCGGGCAGTTCAAAATCTGGCGCTACATCTCCTACCTTCAAAGCCATCGCAGCCTCCGTTACTCGAACATTCTACGACAAATATAAACGGCGGCTCAGGTGAGCTGCCGTGTCTGCAAAAATTTCCTGTGATTAAAACCGCCTCCGCATTCTCGGCCTGCTATCCCTCGGGCCTTGACTACGTCAAACTATGCTTGCTGGCCTTCTGATACGCTGCGGAATCGGCTGGCCCACAATGCCCTGGCCAGCTTCGTCCATGCTATCTTGAGTTTTAGGATCCCCATGAACTTCCGCCTTCTTACAGCTCTTCTTTTGCTATCTTCTTTCTCTTTCGCCGATCTCACGACCGACGTTCGCACCGCCCTCGCGCAGGGCAACTTTCCTGCCGCCACCACTGAACTGGAAAACTACCGCACCGCTCACGGTGTCGATCCCGATTATCTCGAAGCCCTCTCTTGGATGGCCCGCGCCTCACTCTCCGCCAACCAGCTCGACCAGGCGGCAACCTACGCCAAGCAAACTGAATCCCTAGCCCACGAGCAGCTCCAGCATCGTAGGCTCGACGCCGAACCCCGCCTGCCTCTTGCCCTCGGTGCTGCCATTGAAGTCCAAGCCCAGGTGCTTACCGGCCGGGGTCAGCAGACACAGGCCGTCGCTCTGCTTCGCCGCAGCCTGACCACCTACGCCAACACTTCCATTCGCGCGCGCTTGCAAAAGAACCTGAACCTGCTTGGCCTCGCCGGCCAGTTCGCTCCACCTCTGCGTCTCGGTGAATACCTTGGACCAAGCCCCAAATCACCCCCGCAGCTGAAAGGATCTCCAGTTCTCCTGTTTTTCTGGGCGCACTGGTGCATCGATTGCAAACACGAAGGCCCCGTCATCGCCCAATTAAGCTCTGAATTTGCTGCTAAGGGATTGACGGTACTCGCTCCCACCCAGCTCTACGGATACACGGCTGGCGGGGAAGATGCGAAACCAAAAGATGAGTTGGCCTACGCAGAAAAGGTCTGGCAGCACTTCTATCCCGGACTACAAACTGTCCCCGTTCCAGTCAGCAAAGCCAATTTCGACCGCTACGGCGCCAGCACCACGCCAACTCTTGTCCTGATCGACCGCAAAGGCCGCGTAGCCCTCTACCACCCCGGCGTGATGTCGTACGAAGACCTCCGCGCCGCCATCGAAAAAACAATGTAGTCGCTCTCAGCTCGCGTTGGCGACAGCCGCCCTCGGCTGTCCGGTCGAGCGAGTCGCCCTGGCATTTCTTCGCGTCCTTTGCGGTCTTTCTTGGCGATCTTTTGCGGTAAAGGGCTTTCCTGAAAATCAATCGCAAATCCGTGGCCGGGTTTACTCTGTGTGTCTCTGTGCCCTCTGTGGTACAGGTTTTATCTCTTCCGAAAAACCTCAAACACCAAATTAAACAACTGCACCAACGTGATCCCAATCGTCACATACACCGCAATCTCCAGCCGCCGCGACGCATCCTTCGCGCTCCGCATTTGCCCTGCGATTTCGCTAGTGGTGTGGTAAAGCGTATCCGCCAGTTGTTCGAAATGCTCGGTCGAGGCCCGTAGCCGCTCCAGCACCCGCGACGTCACTGAGAGCGCCGCCGCCATCTGCTCCCCATTGCGGATATCCAGCTCGGTCTTGCACGCCAACCACCATGCACTCCCCGGTGGATTGTCATACATCCGCTGCCGGATCTCTTCGTAGGACCGCGTCCGCAGTAACTGCACTAAGGCCTGAACTGTCTCGGTTTCATGCTCCTTCGTGATAACGCCGGGCATAGACGGCAGTCTAGCAGCCGCCGTCAGCCCCGATCAGATGCCCGAAGGCCAACCCAACCCCACCTTTTCAGCCATGCCCAAGCCGCTGGTTAACCGTTACCGCTATGCTATCCCCTGTATTTCCAGTGTCTTTGCGTCCACTTCCTTTTGCTGGCGATCACCGAGAGTAGAGCGCAAGGAGCTGCGGCAAGCCGCTTCCGGTTGACAGGCGGCTTGCGGCTCGCCTGCCTGGCAGTCTTTGAATTCCATAAGATTTATGTGACAAACTACGTGGTGGCCGATGTTATAGTGTTGCGCACCTTCGGCCCCACTTGGGCTGACGAGGCTTCAGGGTTTAGGAGTAAATCCATGCGAGCCCTTAGATTTTGTTTTTGCGCACTGCTCGGATTGCTGACTGCAGGCGCGTCAGCGCGAGCCCAGAACTTCACGCAAAATCTGATCCACACCTTCACCATGTCGCCGGATGGGGCCGGTCCTAACCCCATTTTTCGGGATGCGCAAGGAAATCTTTACGGCACCACAACCAGCGGGGGCTTATCTTCCTGTCAAAATGGTGGCGGAGCCGGCTGCGGGATCGTGTTCGAAGTGTCCAGCAGCGGCGAATATTCGGTGCTCTACAGCTTTAAGGGAAACTTGGATGGTAACACTCCTGTCGCCGGAGTTACTCAAGACGCTGCGGGCAACTTATTTGGCACAACCGGGGGCGGCAATGGCGGCTTTGGGACCGTCTTCGAGCTGGACACAAGTGGCAATGAAACGCCGCTTCATCTCTTCAGTGCTTTCCAGGGTGGGAGATACCCTAATACTACCCCCACCCTCGACGCGTCGGGCAATATCTACGGCACCACGTACTATGGCGGCGATTCCAATTGTGGATCTAATGGAAACGGCTGTGGGCTTGTCTATGAAGTGAGTGCCACTCGGCAGTTCAGCGTACTTCACACCTTCACTTCGATCAATGACGGCATACAGCCTGTAGGCACTCTGGCGATGGATTCCGAGGGCAACCTTTATGGCCTTACCGCGCAAGGCGGAGACCTCAGTTGTGCCCAGCTGGGGTGTGGGACGATATACGAGGTCGCCAAGAACGGAAAATTTACCGTCTTATACCAGTTCACGGGAAAAACAGATGGAAGTTACCCAGATTGTATTACTCCAGATGGCTCGGGTGGTCTGTATGGCGTAACCGGCGAGGGCGGCGACCTTGGCTGTGGCTTCAATGGCTGCGGAACGATTTTCACAATCGATCGACGTGGCGGCTTCAAAACGCTCTATGCGTTCACCCCCATCTTTCCCAACAATGAGGGAGGCAGCTGCCCGATTCGCGACGCACGCGGTAACCTTTACGGCACCCACGGCGCCGACACCGGCGCCCATAGCGGCGGATACGTCTACCAGTTGAACACCAAGGGCGAATACACCGACATCTTCGATTTCCCCATCATTGAATCGCCCCTGGGATCTGATCCGAGTGGCGTGGTTCTGTCTCCAAATGGCGTTTTCTATGGCACCGCGGTTCTTGGTGGCGATACCCAGTGCGGCGTCGAGAACTCAGGCTGCGGTACCGTTTTCAGTCTGACCCTCTCGGCGCGCTGACGCCTTGAAGGCCGGTTCGCCACAATTTCAGCACGGCATCGGGCTTGATCTCCGCCGCTCACTCCTCAATAAATCACGTAGAACCCCGAGAACCCGCTCGTCTTCTGGCAGACTCCCACCACCACGTGTTGATCGTTGATTCCATCGCCGTAGGTGTCCACGCATCCAGGCGCATTGAACTTCGTGTATTTCCCGCCGATCAACCCAGCACCGTGAATTACCCCCGAGCTGTCACTCCAGGACAACACCACGTCTCCCGCCGAATCTATGCCATGAGCATAGCTTCCAACTGCGCCCGGCACATTGATCGTGGTGAATGTCGATCCGTTGTAGATCGAGGCTTCCGGATTACCGCCGGTGTTTGCCCAGTCCGCCGTGGAAACCCCGCTCGCGTTGATGGCGTACAGCAACGTATATTCGCTTCCAGAAACATATACCGTTTGATAGTTCGTTCCGTCGAAAACAAAGCCCTTCTCGATACCGTCGGTATCCGAAAACGCTCCCACCATGATTCCGGCATCGTTGATTCCCGCAACCAAGGTGTCCGGCGAGCCCGCAGGACCCACATCCGTGAAAACTCCGTTGGAGTAGCTGATCCCGTGAAAGAACCCCGAACCATCGACGTAGTAACCAACCGCCGTCCCGCTTGAGTTGACACCGCTCAGGACAGTCGTGCCTACGCCGTTGGGGTCGTCAACGGTCTGGTACTTACCATTCTTCACCATGAACCCATGCTGCACACCGCTGCTGTCGAGGTAAATGCCAACCCCAATTTCGTTGCTGCTTACCGCGTAGAGCTGCGTGGTCGTGGTACCCGGATACTCTATGAAACGAAACTGGAAACCTGCTGGAACCGCCGCGCTGGCCATCCTGGCAACCAGCAGCAGACAAAGTACAGGGTACAAAGTACGGGATTTCATTTCTCGACCTCCTTGTAAATGAATTTCTTGTCGGTGACTCCTATGGACACACACGTCCTGCACTGAGACACGGCCTTGGGGATAGGCCAAGCCGCACAAAGCCAGTAACTTTATCGCAGCCAATGGCACTGTCAATAGAGATATTCGTCTCTAAGATTGGCAGGCTTCAGCGCCTTCCTCGTTGAAGTAGCCACCACCCGCATCGCGGTCGTACAATCCACCAACAGTCCCAGAGGCAGATGACGACTCCCTATCAGCTCGATGATCTACTGGCATTTCCGCCCGGCCCCTCACGGGAGAGAGCGACCTGGATGTATGGCGCTCTGCGGTTCTTTCTCGATATGCCTCCGGCGTTTCGCACCGAGCGCCTCGTCCAATTCACCGCCGAGGTCGATGCCCATCCCCGCTGCTATGAGATTCGCGCCGTCCTATACGATTTCTGGTCTCATCATTCTTATATCCGGGTCATCTCCGAGGCCGGACTCCCCAACGAGGCCTTCCTTCTGCATGAATTGCTGGCGCGCGCTCTGCGTCATCTGGTCCCCGTCGATGAAGTGCAGGGCGATCTCTATGTCTTACTCGATTCCCTCAATCTGTGCGAGGCCGATGCCCAGTGGGTAGCATCTCTTCCCGATTCCCTGGTCACCGAGTGGTCCGCCATCTTCACTCCGTCACATGCATCGGTCCTCGTGTCCAGCAAACTCCTTGCCTTGCGCGCCGCCAACATCGCCTTGGCCCGGGACTTCCTCGCCTTGTCCGACGACGAGAGTGTCGCCAAATCCAGCTTCTTCAGTCTTCCCGCTCTGGTCGAACACGTGGCCCGCAATCCCGACGACTTTCCCCAATGGGAGACCCGCCGCGAAGCCTGTGAAACCTACTTACGCGAGACCTCTCAGCTGATTGAAGAACGAGGTTCGTCAGCCAACATGGTTTTCCGCATTCGCCTCCTGCGATCTCTGCTCTGGCGAATTCAGCAAGTGCTCAGTCTCGAGCGCAAAGATTCGGACTCGCGAAAGTTCGCCGTCTCCATCGTTCACGGTTTTGCCTCGCAACGAAAGATCGGCAGCGTGATAAGCGCCAGCACTCGCAGGCTGGCCCGCAGCATAGTCGAAAAGACCGGACGCGTCGGCACTCACTACATCGCCAAGAACGACGCCCAATGGAAGACCATGGGGTGGGGAGCAATCCTCGCCGGCGTGATTACGTGCTTCACCGCTCTCTTCAAATATTCAATCTCATCGCTCATCCATGCGCCATTCCTCGTCGCCATCGGCCATTCCTTGAATTACACGGTCAGCTTTCTCTTGATGCAGGCCGGCGGCTTCTTGCTGGCCTCAAAGATGCCCGCCGCCACCGCCGCCACTCTGGTCGATGCCATGGAAGATCCCGAAAAAGATCACATGGCCAGCTTGCAAGCCATTTCCCAGACCCAAACCCTGGTCACCATCGGAAACCTGATCGGCGCCATCCTCGCTTCCATCGCAGTCGACAGAATCTGGAACGCCGTCACCGGGCAGCCTTTTCTTACCCCTGAAGAGGCCGAACACGGCATTCACATGCTCTTCCCGCTGACCTCGCTGACCATACCTTTCGCCATCGTTACCGGCGTTCTTCTGTGGCTTTCATCGCTGGCCACCGGCTGGACGGCAAACTACCTCGCGCTCACCCGTATGGAATCGGCCATTGCCCATAGTCTGCGTATTCGCCGCCGCCTCGGACCAGCCCGCGCCAACGCCATCGCTCACTGGCTCAAGCATCACGCTGCCGGCTCCGCTGGATACATCGTTCTCGGCTTCCTGCTCGGCTCCGTTCCCATTCTCTTCACGCTCTTCGGTATCCCGCTTGAAGTGCGTCACGTAACCCTGGGCGCGGCCGGTCTCGCCTATGCTTTGGACGCGGCCCGCCTCACCGGCGAACTCCACGCCTCCGACGTGATCCTGTCATTCACGGGCATCCTGCTGGTGGGACTGTGCAACATTCTTACTTCATTCGTGCTCAGCTTCCTGCTGGCCGTCCGCGCTCGCGACATCGGCGAAGCCAAGGCCCGACGCTTCCTGAAAGAGGTGGGAGTCAAGCTGGTATCTCACCCGGTAACCTTTCTGCTCCCCGGCTTCGACCGCCCCGCCGAGGAAACTTAGAAAACGACCGGGGGGGTGCCCCGCTCCTTGCGTTTTTTGGCAAGGGGCGGGTGTGGGCACCGATCACAGCTTTCGCGGCGAAGAGCTCCTAACATCTTCTTCATGCCCAAAGGTCTAAAGCGACACTACGGCACCGGCGATCTCCACGTCATCATGAGACAGCCCCGCCTACGTCTCAACTGTTAGCGTGAAGTCCCTTTCGGAGCCGGCAGACCGACATCGAGACTGAAGATCGTTCCCTCCCCGCTCTTTCCGCACAACGGACAACCTTCGTTGATTCCCCCGTTCTGGGTCGTTCCGTAGAAATTGCCGTCGCTGCCTTGCATAAGTCCACCCTTGGCATTGAGGCCGTCCGCGCAGTCTGATTCAGAGCAGAACTGATAGAGCGCGGTGAAAGCGCCCTGCGGGGTGATCTCAAATATGGTTCCTTGCTGGTTGGCTCCATCGGTGGTAGTAGTTCCGTAGAAATTGTTGTCCGATCCTCGCGCCAGAGTGGCATATGGTCGCGATCCCTGTAGCCCTCCCTCAAAGGTGAGAAGCGTAGTGAATACACCGGCGGCCGTGATCTGAAAAACCGTACCCTTGCCACTAATCCCGCCGCCGTAAGTTGTGCCGTAGAAGTTGCCGTCGCTGCCCTGGACCAAACCCGCGTAGGGATGGGCGCCGTCCACGCAGCCCGCCTGGGCGCAAAAACTGTAAAGTGTCGTCAATACGCCCGCAGGAGTCACCGAAAACACCGCGCCCGACCCGCTGGCGCCGCCGTTGTATGTCGTGCCGTAGAAATTTCCGTCGGTAGCCTGAATCAGGGTCGCAAAGGGACGCGCTCCATCAGCGCAACCCGGCTGGGAGCAGAAGTTATACAGTGTGGTCAGCACCCCTTGCGGCGTGATTTTGAAGATCGTCCCTTCGTTGAAAGCCCCGCCCAAAGATGTCGTGCCGTAATAATTTCCATCGCTTTGACTTTGCACCAGTCCCCCGTGAGGCTCCGAGCCATTTATGCAACTGGTGCCATAACAGAATGTGTATAAGGTCGTCAGTTTGCCATTTTCGGTCACATTGAAGAGGTTGCCACCAGAAAACTCGTGAGGGTAGTGATCGGGCGTGTTGAACCCAAAGCCCAATGTGGTTCCGTACAGAGTCCCATCGCTTCCCAGCGCGAGCCCTGCAAATGGGTGGACGCCATTAGGCCCAGTGAAGCTATTCAACATGTCGAGGGTGCCCGATGCCGTAAGCTTGAAGATCGTGCCCAACTGATACATCCCTCCCGAATAGGTCGTTCCGTAGAAATTTCCGCTCACATCTTCGACCAGCGACGTCGGCTGAGGGAACGCGCCATGGGTGTAGTCGAACTGGATAAGGGTGGTTAACGTCTGGGCCGTTGAGACACTCGCAGCCAAGGTAACGATAAGAAAGAAAAATGCGTATTTACAGCGATTGCTTTTGGTCACTGCATTACTCCTTGTAGAAACTCCGTTATCAGACTCCATTCCCGATTGATCTCGGGCAGCCCGCGGGCTAGTTCGCGATTCCCATGATGCCGAACGATAGGGCAGCACACTCTTTGGAGTTAATACCGATCGACGGATCGCACCAGTTCATCCAACTGAAGCCAAAGTAGCTTGAGTTGAAATACATCTGCCCGGCAGGCTGCGCGCTTCCCCGAAAGTTATTTGTTTGCTGCGTGGTATTCGAAGCAAAAAAACCTTCGGAACAATTGTTGTCCGTAGTAACGGTGCACTGCGGGGAAACGTTGATCCAATATTCTCCAGCGGTAAGGGTCGCGCTGGCTTCGACAGCAACCGTGAACTCGGTAAAGCCGAACGCACTGCGGCCGGTCGGCGCGACATTGGCTGCGCCCGAACCCGACGCCACCACCTTCCCACCGTTGCCTGGACTCACACCGCTGCGAATTTCCCACGTAGCTGTCTTCGGATTGAACTCGCCCGCGGTCGCCAGCACATTGACCAGTAGCCCCTGCACCGTGGCCTTCACCCCGGCAGGAACTTGAACCGCGCCCAGTGTTTCAGTAAGTGGGCGAGTGAGGCTGTTGCCATCCGGAAAGCCGTACGCAAAATGATCACCCGGTGTAAGGTCGCCGCCATAAAAAAGACAAGGCTTGCATGCCGGTGGTGGACCGCCCGTCTTGGTCAATTCCAACTGCTGCCCCCAGTTCCCGTTCGCGCGCGATTGTCCCGTCGGTTCCGCATTTACCGCACTGGAATGATTCTGAGCGAAAGCTCCCATCGCGAGCATCGCCAGCAACATTGCTGTGTATACAAACTTCTTCACGACTATTCCTCCAGAGTTCTTGATCTTTATAGTGTTACGAGGTGGACCTGGGGGGGTGGCCTACGAAAATCAGGTTAAGCTGCGGAACTTCCAGATGCAACGAAAAAGTGGATCAAAGCCAGGCGAAAAAGTGCAGCTAAACTGCAATTCATTTCAACAGCGCCAATCGCTCTCGAACAGTCGACTCTGCGACTGCTCGCCCCACAAAAGGGAGGCCGCCCCAAGAAGCCTTCCCTGGATTCCCGTCAGCGTAACCTCGCACTGATTGCCTAGCTACAAAATTAATTGGGGGTACGTCCCGTCTGTATGAATGCATAAGTGAAATGAAGAAGGGTTCTCCGAGCGGCTACGATGCTGGGGGCAAATGCGGGGGGCAAATGCTGGGGGCAA
>Ga0210388_10000176_pt1 | contig 64500 bp, 53 predicted proteins | sample IncBWC19OmetaG_FD_155485 | JGI IMG/M metagenome (GOLD analysis project Ga0210388, IMG submission 155485) | Forest soil microbial communities from Barre Woods Harvard Forest LTER site, Petersham, Massachusetts, United States - Inc-BW-C-19-O ... | reverse complement strand
AGGTCGTGAGCAAACTGCGCGGCGCACCGGATACGCAGGTCACCGTCAGCATCGAGCGGCCGTCAACGGGGGTCACCAAGGATTATACGCTCACGCGCGCCGTCATCCAGATGCCGATGATCAAGGACCTGAACGGCAAAAAGGAATTTTCGGTGGACGGGAACAAGATCGGTTATGTACGGATCACGCAATTCGGCGATGGCACCGCGGACGAGCTGGAAGACGCCCTGCAAAAGTTGCAAGGGCAGGGGATGCGCGGGCTGATCATCGACCTGCGGTGGAATCCGGGCGGCCTGCTCGACGAGGCCGTGGCGGTCTGCCAGAAATTTTTGCCGCGCGACACGCTCATCGTCTCCACCGAGGGCCGGCATACGATTGAAAAATATTTTGCCAAGGGCAGCGGCGATGAATTGAAAGGCATGCCCATCGTCATCCTCGCGAACCTCGGCAGCGCCAGTGCGGCGGAGATTGTGACCGGCTGTTTGCAGGATTTGCACCGGGCCGTGGTGCTGGGGGAAAAAACCTTCGGCAAAGGCTCCGTGCAGACCATTTTCCCGCTGAATGACGGCTCGGCGCTCAAGCTTACCGTGGCGAAATACTATACGCCCAGCCACAAGGTCATCCACGAACACGGCATCACGCCGGACGTGGCCGTGCCCGTGACCGATTTTGAAGAGGCGGCCTTGATGATGCAACGTTCGCCCGGCGGCATTGAATCCCTGCCGGAAAAGGTCCAGCCGGAAGTCCGCGCCGTTCACGACACCCAGCTCGAACGCGCCGAAGACCTGATAAAAGGGCTGCTCATCTATAGTTCACTGAACCCGGTGCCGGAAAAAGTGGCCGCGAAATAAATTAACAGCGGATGGACACGGATAAAAAGCGGATTCAACGCAGAGGCGCAAAGAACGCGGAGGAACGCAAAGAAGCGGGTTCAAACTCTGCGGAACTCCGTGTCCTCCGCGTCTCTGCGTTTTGTTTTCAGTTTGAAAATCCATGTTCATCTGTGTTTATCCGTGGTTAAAAAATCATGACCATTCTCGCGCTCGAAACTTCCTGCGATGAAACCAGCGCGGCCGTGGTGTGTGATGGCCAGATTCTTTCCAACAGCGTTTCCTCGCAGATACAGCTACATGCCGAATACGGCGGTGTGGTCCCGGAACTGGCCGCGCGCGAGCATTTGAAAAATCTCCCGCCCGTGGCGCAAGCCGCGCTGGCCGAGGCGAAAATTTCCGTTGCCGAAATTGACGCCGTCGCCGCCACGCAAGGGCCGGGATTGGCCATCGCCTTGCTCGTCGGCTTCAAGGCCGCGCAAGCCATGGCGTTCGCCTTGAACCGGCCGTTCATCGGCATCAACCATCACGAGGCGCACCTGTATTCGCCATGGATCGGCGCGTTCGACGGGTTCGAGCCGAATGTGTCGCTCATCGTCAGCGGCGGCCACACGATGCTGGTGCACGTGGAGTCGGAAGTGAAATACCATGTGCTGGGCGGCACGATTGACGATGCCGCGGGCGAATGTTTTGACAAGACCGGCAAGCTGATGGGGCTGTCGTACCCCGCCGGTCCGTTGATCGACAAACTGGCGGGGGAAGGCAATCCCTATGCGCACAGTTTTCCCCGTCCGCTGCTGAATGAAAAGAATGATGACTTCAGTTTCAGCGGTCTGAAAACCTCGGTGCGTTATTTCATCCGCGACCATCCGGAAGTTCTGGCCGACCGCCGCAGATTGGCGGATTTATGCGCCAGTGTGCAGGAGGCGATCGTGGAGGTGCTCGCCGCCAAGACCTTCCGCGCCGCCGGACGGCTGGGTGTGCGATGCCTCACGGTTTCGGGCGGCGTGGCCTGCAATTCGCGGCTGCAAAAGAAATTCGAACTCGATGCCGGGCGCGGGGGTTACCAGTTGCGCTGGGCGGAAAAAAAGTTCAGCACGGATAACGCCGCGATGATCGGAATTTTGGCGGAACGAAAACTCATAAACCAATTGCCGCCGACGGATTTGGACGAGGAAATAAAACCCGGCTGGGCACTGGCCTGAAGCCACGGGAATTGGTGGCGGCGGCACCCTCGCTGCCGAAGGCATCCAAGTTTCTCAATAATTTCAGCATTTAGAGCATTTTAAAATAAGATGTATCCGCACTCTCTCCCTCACCCTAACCCTCTCCCGCTGGGAGAGGGAACAGCCATGTTTGCCTTTCTTTTATTGAGCACGGTTGCTCCAATCCAACCGCTGGTCCGCATAGGAAGCTGGGAGCGTTTCTCCCTCTCCCAGCGGGAGAGGGCCGGGGTGAGGGAGAACATTATCGGAAACCAACGGCTACAATTTATCTTAAGCCGCTCTAGTCCCTGCGACGAGGTGTCGCATCACCCTTTTGGGCGCTCACGGTCCGTAATTGAACGCGTTGGCGAGACGGTCAGCATCGCTGTTGCACCACATGTTGACGGGGTTGAATGCCCCGGGGCATTTGATGTAGGTCGCACTGCCGTCGGCCATGGTGTAGTTCGAGCCGCCGGTCATCGTATCGTCGCCGCGGCTGTCATGGCGGCTCTGTTCGGCGATGCCGGTGAAGTCGTTGCCGCCATTTTCGTAGATGTCCATGTAGTAATCCCCCGCGCCGGACTGTTTTTCACCCAGCACCACGGTTTCAGAGACATGGATGATGTCCTGTTCCTTCACGGACGTTGCCGCGGCAACGATGGCGGGCTCCAGCGTGGACCACGACGACGGCGGAATATCCAGTTTTTCGGAATAGATGTCATTGAATCCATTCATCAAATAACTGCGCGGGGAGGCATCGGCGGGATAATCGGTGTGGTCGGTCTGGATGGTCATCGGCGTATTCGTCGGCTCGCTCGGGCATAAAAGCATTTTCACGTTGTGGGCATAGGCGTCATACATCTGCTGCGGCCAGCGGTCCGGTTGCGCCGCGCTGCCGCCGCGATGCGGGTACTGGCCGCTGAAATCGTCGTTGTACAGTTTCTGCGCGATGCCGAACTGTTTGAGATTATTCAAGCAGTCGATGCGTTTGGCCGTTTGCTTGGCCCGCGCCAGCGACGGCAATAACATGGCCGCGAGGATGGCGATGATCGCGATGACCACCAGCAGCTCGATGAGCGTGAACGCCGGCGCCGGGCAAAAAACTTTGCCGGACGATATTTTTTTATTATTTTTCATAACCAATCCGCGTCCAGTCGCGTCTGGAAGGCCAGATAGTTCGACGCTCCGGAGCGGTCCGGCGTTACAAAAACAAGGTCATGACAAAAAATAACTGGATGCTTGCCGTAGTTGCCGTGGTGTTGGCGGCGGTCTATGTGATCTATTTCACTGACTGGTTCCGGCCCAAAACCGTGGAAATTTACAGTGCCTACCGTGATCTAGGCTCTCGCGCCGCACGCCAGCAGGGTGCGCTGCCGGCCATGCGGTTCAGCTCCAACCGCCAGCTCAAGCTCACGGAAATCAAGGTCGTCTCCTGCGCCGACCTGGAAACCAACAAAAATGCTTTTGCGCTTTGGCATCTCATTTCCGAGTCAAATTCCGTGCCGATAAAATGGTTTTTCTACGGCGAGCGGATCGGCGGCATGCACCCGGCCGTCGAGGGAACCCATCCGCAATCGTTGGAAACCAACGTCACGTACCGGATTTTCGTAACCGCCGGCAAGATCACCGGCCACCATGACTTTGCATTGAAATAATGATTCATCGCCGGGCCAGATGGCAGGCGGCGAAATGTTTTGTCTGCACTTCGTCCAGGGCCGGAACCACCGTCCGGCATTTTTCCTCCGCCACGGGACACCGCGGATGAAAAGGGCAGCCGGCCGGCGGATGGATCGGCGAGGGCACGTCACCGTTCAGCACGATTTTCCGCCGCTGCGTTTCCGGATTTACCTCCGGCACGGCGGAAATCAGCGCCTGGGTGTACGGATGCCTCGGTGCGCGGATGATCTCCTTCGCCTCCGCCTGCTCCACGATTTTGCCGAGATACATCACCATCACGCGATGGCTGATGTGCTCCACCACGGCGAGGTCGTGCGCGATGAATAGATACGCCAGGCCGCGTTGCTGCTGCAGATCGTGCAGCAGGTTGATGATCTGCGCCTGCACCGAAACGTCCAGCGCGCTCACCGGCTCGTCGCAGATGATAAGTTCGGGTTCCACGGCCAGCGCGCGCGCAATCCCGATCCTTTGCCTCTGCCCGCCCGAAAATTCATGCGGATAACGCTGTGCGTAAGCCGCGTCCAGCCCGACCGATTTCAGCAATTCAGCGATCCGCTTTTCCCGCGCCGGACGGCTGTCCGTCAACCCGTGGATGTCCAGGGCTTCACCGACGATGTCTGCGACCGTCAGGCGCGGGTTCAGCGAGCCGAACGGGTCTTGAAAAATCATCTGGAATTTCCGCCGCAACGGCCGCAATTGTGAATTGGAAAGCCGTGTGATGTCCTGTCCCCCGAGAAAAATTTCGCCCGCCGTCGGTTCGGCCAGCCGCATGATGGCCCGGCCCAGCGTGGATTTGCCGCAGCCGCTTTCGCCGACGAGCCCAAGCGTTTCGCCCGCGGCGATCTGAAAGCTCACGCCATCCACGGCCTTCACCGTTTCGCGCCCGCCGCTGAACAGCCCGCCTTTCACGGGGAAATGCACCTTCAGATTTTTAACTTCGAGCAGGCTCACGATTTTGATAACCGCGCCAGTGTAATTCGTCGGGGTTTAAAACCGAACGTAATTTTTCTGGTTGACATACTGTGTATGTATGATATAAACAGTAGTAAGTTTGCTACGCCACCGTTATGAATGCCTTGCTTTTCATCAGCCTGAACCTGCTGGCCGTTGCCGCCGGAATTTTGGTCTTGCGCTTCTGGTTGCGCGGTCGTCCGGACGCGGAAGCTGTCCATTTGCATCTGTGTAATGCGGTGATGTGGCTCGGCTGCATGGTATGCATCGCTGGATTGGTTTTAACTCTGGTCCAGCCACGTCCTTCAAGCGGTTTTAGCCTGTGTTCAACGGGACTGCTCGTCGTCTCCAGCATGATTTTAAAACGTCGGGAATTGATGCGCCGGTTGAAAAACAGGACGGACAAAAAAGATTCCAACTGAACGCATGCCGCCCGAGCGCAAAAAATTTATTCTCGGCCCGATTTCGCCCGCCGCCGACGGCACGCTTTACCAGCAGATCGTTGACCGGCTGAAGCGCGAAATCTCCGAGGGCCGCTTGAAGCCTAATTCGCCGCTGCCGTCGTTTCGCCAGCTCGCGGAAGATCTGCTCGTCAGTGTCATCACCGTCAAGCGCGCCTACGAGGAATTGGAAGGGGAGGGCATCGTTTACCGCCGGCAGGGGCTGGGCACGTTCGTCGCCGAACAGGGTGGCGATCGCAGCCGCGAGGCGAAATTGAACGCCGCGCAGGAATTGTTCCATCGAGCGGCGCGCGAGGCTGCCGAAGCCGGCTTGAAAAATGCCGAGATTCTCGAACTAGCCCAAAAAATCATCAAAGGAAAATCATGAACTCGAACGCCATCGAAATCCGCGGACTTGTGAAGAATTATCCCACGTTCACGCTGGGTCCGCTCGACCTCACGGTGCCGTGCGGCGCGATCTACGGCCTCATCGGCCCGAACGGCGCGGGCAAGACCACCGCCATCGACCTCATCTTCGGCATGGGTAAAAACGACGCCGGCACCATCCGCGTGCTCGACCTCGACCATCATGCCGACGAGGTTGCGCTCAAGCAACGGGCCGCCTACGTCAGCCCCGACCTGAATTTTCAAGTCTGGGGCAAGGTCGGCAAGGCCATCCGCTTCGTGCGCGGTTTTTTCCCGAACTGGGACGACGCCTATTGCGCCGAATTGATGAAAGCCTTTCACCTCGATGCCGGTGAAAAAATTGCGACGCTTTCCTTTGGCGCAAAAACCAAACTGAGCCTGCTCCTGGCGCTTTCCCGCCGTCCGGAAATCCTGGTGCTCGACGAACCGACCACCGGCCTCGATGCTGTTTCCAAGCAGCAGGTTTTCAGCGAACTCCTCAAGGCCGTGGAAAACGGCGAACGCACCGTATTGATTTCATCGCACGGGCTGACCGACATCGAACGCTTTGCCGACCACGTTGCCATGATCAAAGGCGGCAAACTGTTGCTCGAAGGCCGCACGGACGAGATCGTGGACCGATTCCGCCTCGCCGAATTTTTCAGCGTGAACGGCGCGAAATTTGAGAACCGCACCGGCCTGACAATCTTGCGCCGGACGGAAGACCGCTGGCACGCGCTAATCGATCAAACCAGCGACGCGCAGAGTTTCCTGGAATCGCGCGGAGCGAAGGACATTTCGCTCACGCGCCTGACGCTGGAAGATCTATTTATAGCGCTCGCCAAAGACGGGGAGGCCAAATGAAAAAAATCATCCTTGATCACTTCCGCCGCTGGTGGTGGGTCTGGGTTCTAGGTTGCATTCTTCATGCAGCCTTGACCGTCGGCATGTGCATTCCAAATAAAGGGCATTATCAGGCGATGAGCGCATTTCCGCTGGGAGTTTTTCTCGGCGCGTTTTTATTGATGATGGACTTGCAGCGCGGCCACGCCCGTGCGTTGCTGACCATGCCGGTCACTCTGAAACAAGTTGCGCGCGCGTGGTGGTGGGCTGCGGTCGGCCTTCCGGCAGTTGCGCTCGCGGTGATTACTGGAATCACTTTCGGCATCATGTGCCTGATAACTTTCGTGACGCATCATCAAATGCCGGTCATTGGTGTTGCCGCCAACAATTGGATGGCCAATCTATTTTTGCTTGGCGTCACTTTTTTTGCGGTGACGGGAATGCCGGCCAGAAATAATGCCGGGGCTGATTGGAAGCAAAAAGTTCGAGGGGCTTTTTTTGGCGTGCTTTACGGCGGTTCCATCGGCGGCTGGATGCTTTACAAGGACATCAATTTCACCACGCCGACCGGTATGATCATCTTTTTGATGGCCACCATCCTGACTGTTTTCGGCTGGTTCCGCGCGGAAATTTTGGTGATGGAACGCGCCGCAGTTCGTCCGTCTTCGCCCGCGCCCGGGAAGAAAAATTCCACGCCTTCACGCTGTGCCGAAGGTCACGGCGGAATGTTCTTTTTGATCCAGACAATTTTTGCCCGGATGATTTGGATGGGTTTGTGGATGATGACTTTTATGGTTTTGATTTTCGGCATCATGGTCTTTCCTAAATTCGCCGCCATATCAACCCGGACACACGGCGTCGTGTCCGCCGATCCGTTTGATTTTTTTGGCGGAGGCAACGGCATGGTTGTTTTTCAGTTCATGTGGGTCATGGCTTTTCAAATCGTTGTCTTTGCAATGCATGTCCGCTTCCTGCGGACGATGCCCATCTCCGCCGCCAAACTTGCCGGCGCGTTCGTGTTCACACCACTGGTGGCGATGCTCGTTGTTTTGTATGCGTCGAACCTGCTGGTCGCCGCCATCTCCCACACATCGCCAACCATGCCGGCAACAATGATTGCGAACGGTTGCCTGCTCCCGATCGCCATCGCTACCACCATTCCCGTCCTGCTCATCTGGCGCGGCATCGGAACTTTTACCTGGGTGGCAATGATGCTTTTGCTGATTACCGGCGCGTTCGGCGCCGTTTTTTTGAAAGGTCAAATTCCAGTTTGGATCAGCCTCATTGCCGCGCTGCTGATAATCATTGGATCATTTGTCGCGGCTAAATATTTTCTGGAATGCAGCAGCACGACCTATCGCCCGCGTGCCAGCCAGTTTGGCGGTTGGAATTGGGGTGGCGGAAGATAAAATCAGGCTTCACGCCAGTCCAAAACCTTCAACTGCACGGAGGTCTTGCCGTTGAACTCGTTCAGTTGCGGCTGGAACGCGAGGTCAAATTTCCCGACCGGCAGGGCCTTGTCGCCGCCGTTCCACCAGACCGCCTCCAGAATTTCGGATTTTGGATATCGGATTTTGGATTTATTTTTGTCGGCAAATAATCCGGCATCGGTATCCGGGGATTGTTGCACCCACATTTTGACGTGTTGCCTTTCCTTGCCCATCCGCAGCAGCGGTTTTGCGTGCGTCAGATTGCGGGCGCAAAATTGCACCGCCGGGTTGCCCTGACCCATCGGCTTCAATCTTTCCAATTCGGCCAGAGAGTCAAAATTGATGTCGCGCAATCTCACTTCTGCATCCAGCCGCAACGGCGGCTGCAAATCTTCCAGGCGCAGGGTACGACGGGCGGTTTCATTCAGGCGCTGCCGCAGGGCATCAATTTTCTCCGGCAAAATGCTCAGGCCCGCCGCCATCGCATGGCCGCCGTGGCGCAGCAGCAGGTCGTCGCACCCGCGCAACGCGGCGGCGAGGTCGAAACCCGCGATACTGCGGCCCGAACCCCGCATCTCGCCGTTTTCGCCGCCAATGATGAACGTGGGGCGGTAAAATTCCTGCAACACGCGCGAGGCCACGATGCCGACGACGCCGATGTGCCAGAGCAACTGCCCTTCGACGATGACCAGATCGCGTTCCGCATCAAATTTGGAACGGATTGTGCCGATGACCTCCTCGACAATCGTCTTTTCAATTTTCTGCCGCTCGCGGTTACGGGCATCAAGTTTATGTGCCAGTGGCAATGCCTCATCAAGGGTTTCCGCCAGCAGCAAATGCAGCGAATCCATGGCAGTTTCCAGGCGGCCGGCGGCATTCAAGCGGGGTGCGATCTGGAAACCAATGTCGTAGGTGCCCATTTTTTCCGGCGACTGCGCGACTTGTTTCAGCGCCAGAATGCCGGCGCGCCGGGTCGTGTTCAATTTTTCCAGACCAGCGGAAACGAGGATCCGGTTTTCGCCGGTAAGCGGCACGAGGTCGGCGATCGTGCCGAGCGCAACGAGATCCAGCAGGGGCTTCAGATCATACTCCGTCGCGCCCGCCAGGCCGGTTTCACGCCCGCGCTTCACCAACGCATGCGCGAGTTTGAAGGCGAGACCGGCGGAACAAAGTTCCGTGAATGTGCTGCCGACTTGTCGCCGACAGGCTTCAGTGTTTGACCCGCCCGCTGCCGACAAAATGCCGGCAGCACCTTGTTTTAGCTGCGGATTCACCAATGCCACGGCTGCCGGCGCGGGGCTGGAAACTTGATGATGATCCAAAACGATGACTTCCACGTTTTGTTCCTTCAGCCACGCGATGGTTTCCACGGCGGTCGAGCCGCAGTCCACGGCAAGCAGCAATTTCACGGGGAATTGTTTCAAGCAGTTTTCCACGCCGTCGCGGGAGAGGCCGTAGCCTTCCTCCATGCGGTTGGGAAGATAGGCATCCGCGCGCCAGCCGAGTTTGCGGAACACCTCGAGCAGCAACGCCGTGGACGTCACTCCATCCACATCGTAATCGCCAAAGATGACGAGCGGTTCGGCGCGTTTGTGCGCGAGCAGCAGGCGGGTGACGGCAGCCTCCATGTCCGGCAGCAAAAACGGGTCGGCAAGGTTTTTCAGGCGCGGCGCGAGGAAATTTTCGATGACCGGCGGTTCGCTGAAACCGCGGTTCAACAGACATTGGGCCAGCAGCGGCGAAATTTTTACCGAGGCGGCGAGCTGTTCCGTCAACAGCGGCTGTGGCGGCGCGACCGTCCAGCGGAATTTCATTTTGGTCCGCTCTTTTTGGAGAGCAGGGAAGCCAGCACGGCGCCGGCCAGGACCACGGCGATGATGACCAGCGAAATCCAACCGGGGATTTCGACCTGGAACCAGTGGTGCGCGCCGCCATGCGGTGCCACCAGCATCTTGGCGCCGACGAGGATGAGCACGCCGGCCAGGCCGGCCTTCAGATAACGGAAATAATCGATCGCCCCGGCGAGCACGAAATAAAGGGAACGCAGGCCGAGAACGGCGAAGACGTTCGACGTGAAAACAATGAACGGTTTCGTGGTGACGGCAAAGATCGCGGGAATGGAGTCGAGCGCGAAGATCAAATCAGTGGTTTCGACCATGAGGAGCACCAGTGCCAGCGAAGTCAAAAGTTTCCGGCCGTTGATCTGGACGAGAAATTTTTGTCCGTGGTCGCCTTCGGCGACCGGGAAACATTTCCGGGCAAGCCTGACAACGGGGTTTTTTTCGGGCTGCACAGAATCGCTTTTGTCGAAGAGCATCTTCACGCCGGCGAAAACGACAAACGCGCCGAGCAGGTAGAACATCCATGCGAACCGGTCCACGAGCGCAATGCCCCCACCGATCATCACGCCGCGCATGACCAGCGCGCCGATGATGCCCCAGAATAAAACCCGGTGCTGGTACTGCGTTGCCACCCGGAAATAGGCAAAGATCAGCGCGATGACGAAGACATTGTCCATCGACATCGACAGCTCGATGATGTAGCCGGTGATGAAGTCAACCGCCTCCGCGCGTCCGCGCAGCGGCACGAGCGCGATGGCAAAAACCATCGCCAATATGCACCAGAACATCGAACGGCGCAGGGATTCATGGAAGCCGATGATGCGCGGGCCGCGCTGCAGGACCCCCAGATCGAGCGCGATGCAGCCCAGCACCAACAGACCGAAGCCGATCCAGTGCCACGGCGTGATTTCAATCAATGCCAGCATGGCTTTACTTCGAGAGCATCCGTAAAATGTGGCGGGCGAGGTGTTCCTTGATTTCGCGGTGACGCGGTACAGGCTGCGCCATCTTGGTCACGGGATTTTGATACCAGTCGTGCTTTCCGCCGTGCCGGATGAAAACGCAGCCGAGTTCCTCAATTTTTTTAACGAGGTCGCGGTGTTTCACGCGAATTCGAGTTCCGCATGGCGGCGGACACAGGGAATCTCGCCGGAAGCCAGGTCGCGATAGAGGTCGGCGAGGTGCGCCTTCAAGTCCTCGAAGGATTCGCCCTGCGTGAGGTAATCGGGAAATTCATCCAGATAACCGAGCCATGCGTCACCATCCTGCCAGTAGGTGAATTCCGTTTTCTTCATGCATTTAATGTGGCATGAAGCACGGCGGCGGCAAGCGATTTTTACACCTTTGCCGCCTGCGAATTTTGCACCGTCACGCCGGAGCCGCCGATATTCGGCTTCTCGCCCTTGCTGCGCCAGAGCACGACGGCCGTGGCGACAAAGATGGACGAGTAGGTGCCGACCAAAATGCCGATGAGGAAGGTGAACGCGAAGCCGTTGATCGCGCCGCCGCCGAACAGGAACAACACGAGCGTGGCGATGAACACCGTGCCGCTGGTGATGATCGTACGGCTCAGCGTCTGGTTCAACGCGATGTTGATGACTTCCTTGAACGTGCCGCGCACGCCGAGCTTCAAATCTTCGCGAATACGGTCAAAGATGACGATCTTGTCGTTGATCGAGAAGCCGATGATGGTCAGCACGGCGGCAACGATCGTGGCGTCGAAACGGCGGCCGGAAACGGCGTTGGCGATGCAAAACGCGCCGAGGGTAAACGCCACGTCGTGCAGCACCGCGATGACGGCCGCGATGGCGAAGGAAAACTCATAGCGGAACGCGACGTAGAAAAGAATGCCCAGCAGCGCGAGCAGCGAGGCGATGACGGCGGATTTCTTGATCTCGTCGCCGACGCTCGCGCCGACGCTCAAGGTATTGTCGGCATGGAATTGGGCGGAAGAGAACTTGTCCGCGAGGGTGGCTTTGACCTTGTCCGCCGTGCCGGCCGGCGAGGTGATGTTCAAGTAATCTTTGCTGCTGCTGACGTCCTTCTGGTATTGCACCTGCACGTCAGTCAAGCCTTCGTCCTTGAGCGCGGAGCTGACTGATTCCTGGCTTGGTCTGGGCGTGATGTTGTAACTGAACGTCACGCTGTCACCACCGAGGAAATCCACACCGAAAAGTTTTTTGCCCTGGGTGGCGCCAAAACCGAGCGCGGCGACGATGAAGATCGTCGTGGCGATGGCGAGCGGCTTGGCAAACGCCATAAAGTTCACGTTCGTGCTTTTGATGATGTGGAACATATCCAGGCGTTTGAGGATGTTCCGGTCCACAAAGAAGTTGAAGATGAGGCGGGTGACGACCAGCGCGGTGAACAAGCTCGCCGCGACACCGATGGTCAGGGTGACACCGAAGCCCTTGATTTCGCCCGTGCCCATCCAGATGAGGATGATGGAGGAGATCAACGTCGTGACGTGCGAGTCGAAAATCGTGCCGAAGGCGCGCGCGTAGCCGGCATCAATCGCGCCGCGCAAGGTCTTGCCCTTCGCGAGTTCTTCGCGGATGCGTTCGTAGATCAGGACGTTCGCGTCCACCGCCATGCCGATGGTCAACACACCGCCCGCGATGCCGGGGAGCGTGAAGGTGGTGCCCGCCGCGCACATGACGCCGAGCAGGATGATGACGTTGGTGATGAGCGCGACGTTCGCCGCGAGACCGGCCAACAGGTAATAACAGAGCATGAACACCGAGACGCCGATGACCGCGTATTCCGAGGCGTGGATGCCGCTCTGGATGTTGTCCTTGCCGAGCGTGGGTTCCACATCGCGGGTGGACATGATCTGCAACGGCGCCCGCAGCGGATTTTGCAGCACGTTCACGAGCGCGCGGGCTTCATCCTGCGAATAATGACCGGTGATCTGGCCGCTGCCGGTCAGAATCGGGCTTTGGATGTTGGGTGCGGAATAAAGATCGCCGTCCAACACAATCGCCATGCGATGATTTATATATTGAGTGGTGATGTCGCCGAATTTTTTGCCGGCGTCGGAATTGAGTTCAAAATTGATCTGCGGTTGACCGAGGTTGTCATAGGCAAATTGTGCGTGGGTGATGATGTCGCCGGCGAGGTAATCCGGCGCCTCGCCGCTGGCGGGGCGCTTTTTCACCACGTACGATTCACGCTGCTGACCGCCGCCGGTCAGTGGCGAGAAATGCGTCAGGACTTCGTAGCCGGGCGGAACGGCGCCGAGCATTTCGCCGGTCTTTTCATTGACGATGTCCGCACTGCGGTCGTTAACCATGCGGAATTCAAGGAACGCCGAATTGGTTATGGCCCGGATGGCCTGTTCCTTGTCCGACGGCGAAAGGCCGGGCATCTGGACGATGATTTCATTGTCGCCGGCCTGCTGGATGACCGGCTCGGCCACGCCAAATTTGTCAATGCGCTTGCGCAGCACTTCAACGGCCTGCGAGAGAGCGCCCGCGACTTCCGTCTGTGAGGCCTCGTTTGTGCCGTGATTGAGCACATTGGTGCTCATCGAGAGCCGGTATTCCGTGCCACCCTGCAAATCGAGGCCGAGCTTGATCTTGCCGGAGGCCGCGCGCTGGAGCCGGTTCATTATATAGAGATTCGGGCGGACCTGGTTCGTGGCGTTGTAGCTGGGGAAATATTTCTGCAGATCATTCGTGCTGACGGCCATCTGCAACGCCGAGAACTCGCTGTTCGTGCCGGTGGCCGCGAGCACGGTGGCATCGGTGACAATTTGCTTGAACGCCGCGTCCTGGTTCACGCCCTTGGCGGAAAACTCCGCGAGCAGGCTTTTGGACGTGGGCGGGTAAATTTCGTAGAAAGACCACGCGATGAGCGCGATGACGACGATGAACCATCCGAGGTTGTTTTGCTTCATGACTAAAAATCAGTTGGTGGCGGGATTGCCGGCGGCGTTGCTGGATTCGAGGATTTCCGTGACGGCGGACTTGGCGACTTCGAGCTTGGAATCCGCCGAGCGCAGCGTCACCGAGGTATCCTTCACGGTGATGACCGTGCCGATGATGCCGCTGGTCGTGCCGACCTTGTCGCCGGACTTGAGGTTTTGCAGCAACTTCGCCTGCTCCTTGGCGCGTTTCTGCTGCGGGCGCATCAGGAAGAAATAGAACACAATGACCAGCAAAATCATCGGCAGGAACGCGATGATCGGATTTTGCTGCGGCGGACCACCGGCGGGTGCGCCGGCCTGCGCCAGAAACGGAGACAAAAAGTTCAAGTACATATCTGAAAAACGGTCGGACAGTTTAGACAGGCAACGCTTGATGGCAAGATTTATCGCGGGCTGACAATGTTCATCTTTATGCAGCCGGCCGGACCATTGCCTTGCCGGAGGCATCCGGATACGAACGAAAAATTGTGAGAAATCCCGGTAAAAGTCCTCAAGGGGCGTCCATGGGCACCGATGAAAAGGGAGTTGCGGTGGTCGCCGACCGCCGTCCTAACCGATAGTGATTATTACCGGGATTACCCTGGGGATTACCGGGTCGAAACGCATATGAAGCCAAATAGATCAACGATGTTGAAAACAAGTATCGCAACGACCCTGCTGCTGGGATGGCTTGGTTTGACCGGCATGCAAACGGCCCGGGCCACCACCTTCCTGCAATTTCAAAGCACGGCCCTGGGCAATGGCTGGTTCCAGTACCAGATATGTGTGCTGAATGACCCCTTTTTCTCCAAGGCGGACATCACGGGTTTGAGCGTCAATTTTACCAACCAGACCGCCCAATGCGGCGACGGAACGAACTGGGGCTATAGCGGGAACGCCAACGGTTATAGTGACTGGGATTTCACCAACGGCATACCAGCCCGTCCCTACCAGACGACCTTTCTGGTGCACAGCTCGGAGACCTCCTGGCGGCTGGCCACCAAAAACTTTGATGGAGCGATTGTGTTGTTTTCATTGATGCTGTCTGACGTGAATCCCGGTTATCAGGAATCAATCGGCCAGAATATTCTCGGTTATGCCAGTATGCCGAGCCTGGTGCCTTGCAGCCCGGCGGCGGCGGACGGCTCGGCCACGAATTACAACTTCACGTTGAAACTCATGCCCGATGTCAACATCAACCATTTGATCCAGACCAACGGAGTGATTTCCGGTGTGGATTTTACCTGGAACTACAGCTCCACTTTTCTGCTCCAAGGCAGCATGGACCTGCACAACTGGACCAGCGTGGCCTATATTTCGAGTTCGCCCCCGGAAACGGTCTGGACCACCAATGTTTCGTTAAACAGTTTCGGCCAGTTTTTCCGGGTGGAATTAGTGGGGGGCGAAGTTGGCAACAGCCTGCCATCGGCCCAATCCAGTGCTTCCATCGCAAAAGCATCGGTGACACCCCAGGCTTTAATCGCTCCCACGACGCCACAAATCACCCGTTGCCAGTTGACGGGCAATAAAATCGCGGTGAATGTTTCGGCGCAGACCGGGCAAGCGGTTCAGGTCTCGGCGGTGGATTCACAGGGGGTGATCCAACAGAGTCAAAACGTGACGGCCCAATCCTCGTTGGCGATCGCCAACTTCGACCCCGCGTCCCTGCCGAACCCGGTTTATTTCAAGGTGGCGGCGGTCCAATAAATCCCGTATTAAAGCCGGCGACACGTGATCGTCGCCCCGTCCAAAATCGCCGCTGGAAGCAACGCGTTGCTCGGCCTGATTTATCCCGAGGTCTGCCAGCTTTGCAAGGACCACCGCGCCCGGGCGGCGGAAGGCTTCGTATGCCCGCAATGCTGGACCCAGGTGCAGTTCATCCGCGCGCCGTTCTGTGACCGCTGCGGCCGCCCGTACGAGGGCGAAATCACTACGACTTTCGTCTGCTCCAATTGCCACGAGGTAAAACTCTACTTCAGCGCTGCGCGTTCGGCGGTGGTGGCCAAGACGGCGGTGCTGGAGGTGATCCACCGCTTCAAATACTCACGGCATCTCTGGTTCGAGCCGTTTCTGGCGGATTTGCTGCTGCGCGAGGCGGTGCCGGCCTTGCGCGGGGAAAAGCCGTTTGACGCGGTGATTCCCGTGCCGTTGCATCCGCTCAAATTCCGCGAACGGGAATTCAACCAGGCGGAATTGCTGGCCCGCCATCTGGCGAAGGCATTGAACATTCCGCTCGAGAACGGGGTCTTAAAACGGGTTTTGCCGACGTTGACGCAGACCAGGCTTTCCCGGGAGCAACGAGCAACGAACACGGCGGGCGCTTTTGCGGTGGCAGGGAGGGTTTCGCCGGCCGGCAAGCGGTTCATCCTCGTGGATGATGTGTTGACGACGGGCGCGACGACGAACGCCTGCGCGCGGGCCTTGCGCAAAGCGGGGGCGGCGGAGGTGCGTGTCTGGACGGTTGCACGCGGGCTGTGAATTGGCTACTATCTGAAATTCAATGGATACCACTTCTTTCAAGAAGACGATTGAAGGCGTAGCGCCGGTTGAACCGGCGTTGACGCCACCGCCGAAATCCGCGAACACGACTTTCCTCAAGAAGCCGAAACTCGGCAGCAGCAAGGCCAAGACGAAGAAGAAGGATATTCCCGAGGGCCTGTGGACGAAATGCCCGGCCTGCTACGAGCTGATTTTCGACAAGGAACTGGACGCCAACCTGCAGGTCTGCCCGAAGTGCGAACATCATTTCCCCATCGGCTCGCGCGAACGCATCCATTCGCTGGTGGAGACGTGCACGTTTGAGGAGTTGAACGCGAAAATGGTCAGCGTGGACGTGCTGAAATTCGCCAGTTACAAGTCCAAGCTCGAACGCGACAAAAAGGCGACCATGCTCAATGACGCCGTGATCACCGGGGTGGGCAAGATCGGCGCGCACACCGTGGCGCTGGGCGTGATGGATTTCCGTTTCATGGGCGGTTCCATGGGCTCGGTGGTCGGCGAAAAACTGACGCGGCTCATCGAACGCGGCACGGAAGGCCATTGGCCGGTCATCATCATCTCCACGAGCGGCGGCGCGCGCATGCAGGAGGGGGTTTTCAGCCTGATGCAGATGGCCAAAACGAGCGCGGCCCTGGCGTATCACGCGCAGAAACGCCTGCCGTACATCAGCTTTCTCACCAACAACAGCTACGGCGGCGTGATGGCCAGTTACGCGGCGCTGGGCGATTTGAATGTGGCCGAGCCGCGGGCGATGATCGGCTTCGCCGGTCCGCGAGTCATCAAGGACACGACCCATGCGGAATTGCCGCCGGGTTTCCAAACGGCGGAATTTCTGCTGGAACACGGTTTGATCGACGCCATCGTGCCGCGCAAGGAAGCGAAGGCACAGTTGATCCGTTTTCTGGATTACTTCGCCGCGGGCAAAGCGGCTTAAGGAGAAAATTTTCCCCCTCTCCGTGTCGGAGTGCGCCCGTCCTCGGGCGCTGCAATGAGACAACGACCGGAGACTCTTAAGCATTTTAAGACCTGCGTGGATTGAATGTTGCAGTGGCCGGGGACGGCCACACTCCGGGGGCTTGGGTTGAAGTGCGCGTCCTACCATTATCGGGTCCAGAGGGTTACGCCGGGGTTGTGAATAACTTTTTTGGTTTCAACCCTTGCAAAAGAGCATTAGAGGAGTAACTTCGCCATGTGAGTGTCTCTCATCACAATACCGATGAAGGCAGCCACCGGAATCCCCGCCATGAGCCGGTCTGGGTTCAATGCGACGGATACCGGTGTTTGGCGGTGCTGGATAGTGAAGGCCGGTGGCGGGCCTATTTCAACCGCGCCCCGATTGAAGGGGTAATTCGAGTGCTGGTTGAACCGGCTTCACATCACAGCGCACGCCTGTAATAAGCTGCTAACTCAAAGGCATTAAGGAAACCGTCGGCCGCACGGCGACGGAAGCGGAAAACTCGTGCTTCACCCGCCAAATCATTTTTTGGGGCACTATGGCCATTACTATCGACACAGCCACCAACCCAGCCGGAATGGTCGTCCCGCCTGCGGGAAGGTGGGCAAGGTGTTTGGCTGTCCAGTCTGAAGCAAGCGAACATCAACTTACGTTGATAGCCGAGGCCGTATCGCGAAGCGAAAATTAAAGGGGGCAAACCATCGGCGGCGGCCGGGAAGCCACCCGTTCCGGCGTCTGATTTTCGCTGGCATGGCTCTTCTTATGGTTGTCGGGTCGAGTTCAATTGCTCTAGGAAGACTGATCCAGCTTATTGCGGATGGTTTGCGCCAGCTTATCCGTGGCAAACGGTTTGGTGAGAAAATTGACTCCCTCTTCCAGTACAAAATTTTTGTCGGCAGCGTCGGGGTTGTAGCCGCTGATATAAATCACCCTCAACTCCGGCCCGGTTTGCGAGAGATTTTCGGCCAGTTCTTTTCCGGTCAGCCCGCCGGGCATGACCAGGTCGGTCAGCAACAGCGCGATTTCGGCCCGGTGCTGCTCCCAGAGCTTCCCCGCCTCGACGCCGGTTCCCGCTTCCAGCACCCGGTAGCCAAGCTGGGTCAGGGTGGTCCGGAGGGAGGTGCGCAGGGTGAATTCATCTTCGACGAGCAGGATGGTTTCATTCCCGCCAGCGAGGGGCTTCCGTGAAGCCAGGGTTTCCTTGCCATCGGCAACCCCGGGCACGAGCGGAAGATAGACTTCAAAGGTGGTTCCCCGGCCGACCTCGCTGCGAACGCGGATCCAGCCTTGATGCTGATTGACGATGCCAAATACGGTCGCCAGACCAAGGCCGGTGCCCTTGCCCACTTCCTTGGTGGTGAAGAACGGTTCAAATATCTTGGGCATGATTTCCGGCGCGATGCCGCAACCGGTGTCACTCACGCTCAAACAAACAAAGGAGCCGGGCCGGGAGAACGGGAGCTGCGCCGACGCCAAGTCATCCAACTCCACGACGGCGGTTTTGATGATAAGGTCCCCGCCCCTGGGCATGGCATCGCGGGCGTTCACCGCGAGATTCATCAACACCTGATCCATCATGCCGGGGTCGGCGCGGACAATGAGGGACTGCATGGCAAACCGGAACTGCAACTGAACGTGCTCGCCCAAGGTGCGCCGCAGCATCTTGGTGAGGTCATTGATACAATTATTCAGGTCCAGGTTGCGCGGCTGCATCTTTTCCTTGCGGCTGAACAGCAGCAATTGGCGGGTGAGCGCGGCGGCGCGCTGGGCGGACGCCCCGATTTCGGCGGCATAATCCCGTTGTGATTCCGACAGGCCGCCATCGGACTTGAGCAACTCGGACTGGAGCTGGATGACGGCGAGGATGTTGTTGAAATCATGGGCCACACCGCTGGCGAGCTGGCCGACGGCCTCCATCTTCTGCGACTGCCGGAACTGCTCCTCCAGTTTTCGCCGTTGGGTGATGTCACGGAAACTCCAGATCCTTCCGAATAGTTTTCCCATCTTGTCACGAACCGGCGCGGAATAGCGGTCGAAAACCCGGCCATCCGCCAGCTCGATTTCGTCACTGCCGACCTCGTCCGGATGCGCATACAGGTAGGTCACACGCTCCGTGAATTGCCCGGGTTTTTTCATCTGGTTGATGGCGTACCGCAATAAATTGGCATCATCAGAATCACGCACCACTTCTTCGGGCACCTGGAACATCTCAATAAACTGCCGGTTTTGAAGAACTTTCCGGCCGGTGGTGTCCACAACCAGGATTCCATCCAGCGTGGAATCCACCTGCGCTTCGAGCAAAGCCGTCTTCCAGATCAATTCATCCTGCGCCCGTTTGCGTTCGGTGATGTCGCGGGCCACGCCTTGAATGGCGATTAGACGTCCCCCGGAGTCGCAAACTTTGCTGGTGGTCAGTTCCGTCCAGACCAGGCGGCCCTGCTTGTGCAGCAACTCAAATTCAAACTCCTTTTCATCCGGCCCGCCGGATAACCGTCGCTGCAAACGCTCGTTGACCAGGGCGTGATATTCCGGCGCGACCACTTGCATCATGTTCAGCTTCAGAAGTTCCGCCAGTGGATAACCCGTCAACTGTTCCGCCGCCGCGTTGCCGTAAATGTAATTGCCCTGGAGGTCGATCTGGAAAATGACGTCCTTGGTGTTGTCGAGGATGTACTGGATTTGTTCCTTGGTTTCCCGCAACGATTGTTCGTCCCGTTTACGCCCGGTGATGTCATTGATAAATACCAGTGAGGCCGGGCCATCGGGTAATTCCACGGAAGCCACGTCTATCTGAATCGGAAAACGGGAACCATCCTTGCGTTGCGCCATCCCTTCGTAATCTGAAGAAACCGGTTCGCCCTGCGCCCGTTTCCGCATACGTTCTTTGACGATTTCCCGAAATTCCTGCGCCCAAAAAATAAAAATAGACCGTCCCAACAGTTCTTCGACAGTTTGGTAACCGTAATAGTCCAGAAATTTTTTATTCGCGTAGACCAGCTTCTCATCGCGATTGATGTTGATGGCCAGCGGGGCTTGTTCAATCAACGTCCGCAACCGCAATTCACCCGTGCGTGCATAAATCAACTTCTGCTGCCGCCACAGCAAACCAATGCCCAAAATGATGACCAGCAAAAACAACGCGGAGATGATTTCGATTTCATAAGCTTCCAGACGAAGCGGCGCAAAAAGTTCCTCCTTGTCCACCTTGGAAACCATCAGCCACGGCGTATTGGGAATCCAGCGCGTGACCGCGAGCACCCGCACCCCCCGATAATCTGCGGATTCAACCGTTTGTCCTTCCGCCATGTCGTTGTCCCCGCGAAACATCTTTGCCGACGGCAATTGAGAGGCGGTGATCGGAAAATGCAAAGTCAGCGGCTCATTGGTGGCGTGGCGCAGGGGGGTCAGAAAAACCACGTTGTCGCCATCGCGGGCCACCAGCAGCGTCTCGGCGCTTTTGCTGGGCGTCGGCCATTTTTCGAGAAACGGATAAAGAAACCGGTAAGGATCCACCATCGAAATGAAAACACCATCCGGCGGGCCATTCGTTTGCAATCGTGTAAAAACCTGGCCCGAAAACCACAAATAAACTTTCCCGCCCGCATCGCGCCGCAAATCTGCCTGCACCGATGACGACGGTTGCAATGCCCGCTGCACATGTTCCGTCACGTCCCTCGCCGGCAACGGATAATTGGACGGCTCCCCCAATTGCACCACGCCGTTTGAATCCGCCACCATCACGGCTGCGTAATCGTAAACCTTCAGCCACACATCGAAACGTTTCGCCGCCAGTTGCCGCGCGTCAGGACTGGCTGGATTCAATAACACGCTGCGCGCCATCATGCTGTCGCGCATCACTTCCGTGTCGCCGAGGCGTTCATTCATCCAGTTCTCGATCGCCTTGACCTTCAAATCGGCGATGGATACGAGCGTCTCCTGCGCCGCTTGCGAAGCGATGGCATATTCGTGCCGGTAATAAAGCCAGCCGCCCAGGCCGACGGCCAGCGCGAGCAACAAGCCCAGCGCCGACAGTTGAATTTTAAGCCGCTGAAGGGACAGCGTTCCGTCCCTAGACGAAATACTTTCCTTAATTATTTGAACAAGGTCGTTCATGGCTCATTAAGCTGCGGTTTCAGTTCGCAGCAGCCAGATCCGGGCCGGGGGCAGATGATCACCGCCAGCGGGTGCGCCGGAGAAGAATCCGGTAAAACCCGTAGGAACCCCGACTCCCGCCAAAGTGACGATACAGACATACACTTTCAAAAGACGACCATCAAGTGCCTGTGAACCTTTTGAAACTGCATAGAAAAGCGGTTTAAGTAAAGCAACTAAAAATAAAAAACCACCGCCAAACACCAGCGAATTGCGATAATCTTATTTAGTTCGGGGCGGGTTTGCGGCCGCCGCCGTGTTGGTGGGGATGGCGGCATCCAACCCCCATTTGCGGGCGTAGGCCACCAAATCGCGGTCGTTATGCAATTCAAGTTTTCCACGGATGTGTTTCCGGTGGACGCCAACCGTTGAGGCGGCGATGCCCATTTGTCCGGCTATGCGTTCATCGTTCCAGCCCGCCACCACCCGCCGCAATACTTCCTGTTCGCGGTCGCTTAATATTTTCTGGAACGCCTCCGGCTGTGACAGCCATTCTTGTTTCACCTTCTGGAAAACGGGGCTGTAATAAGTTCCTCCCCCGGCCACAGCACGGACGGCTTCAATCAGGGTTTCCGGCGGCAGGGTTTTTTCCAGATAACCGTGGACTCCACTTTGAGAGACCCGCCAGATGGTGAACGGGTCCATGCGGCCGGTCATGGTGATGAGCCGCATGGCCGGCATTTGCTCCATGAGACGGTTCACGAGGGCCAACCCGTCCAGTTTAGGCATGTCCACATCCACCAAAGCCAGATCGGGGCGCAGTTCCTGACACAGGTTCCAGCCCGCCTCGCCATCGCCCGCCCGCCCGGCCAGCGCAAGGTCCGGATACCGAACAATCCATGTGCCCAACAATTCTGCAAGCAGGGCATGATCATCCACGATGACGATCCGGATGGGCAGCTTTGACACGGGATCAGCGTAAAGATGCCCTCCAGCCCGGGCGAGCCGGAAAAATATCCGAAAAAGGATAAAATAACCAAGTGCAGGCGGGCGGGTGCCCGGTGAATACTGGTTTTGCACTCGAACAATATGAGATCCAACCTGTTTGATTCATTTGCCCACACGGTCGAGAACCTGCCGGCCAAGGCCATCATCCCGACGCTAAGGCGAATCGGACGAATGTTGGAAGAAGACCTGGTCTTTCAACGCCAGGTACCCTTTGAAGACGCCACTTCGATCCTGAGCTTTTGCAAGTTCGTAAAGGGGGTCGGAGGCAGAACCCCCGCCGAACACATGGAACAATTGGTGCCAAAAAAACATTTTGAGTTTTACGCGCAAACCGTGGAGCGACTGGTTGATGCCCGGGAATTGCCATCCGGCGCGCGATTAGAAATGGACCAGCAACAGGAGCGTGCGTTGAAGAAAGCCGTCGCACATTTTGATGCGGAACAAGCCATGCATGCCTGGGAGGGGAGGAAATGATTACCCACGTTTTAACTTGGACTGTCTTACCCTGCGGCATGGCCATGGCTACTTATTTGGGCTATTTGGGGCTTAGAAAATGAACCCGGGTTCATTCATGTCAAAAAACCGACGGTGAAGCAGTCCGAGCCGGAGGTGTCCGGTGTTGCCGGTTGCCGGGGGCAAATCACGATTGCAAGCGCGTTTGTAAACATAGACAATTTTATTTGTTGACAATAATTATGCTGTTCGCTAGGTTGGGCGGTGGCGGAATCTGTCGTCGCTAAAGCTACGGCGGATGAGACGGATTTCGGAGTTCGGGTTGTTCTTTGACATAGCCGGCGTAGCCGGTCTTAGCGGGAAAATGGTTCGATGTTCGGTGTTCGAGCCGTGTCTGTGCGCTTATTTGCGGATAATTGCGCTTAACGGGGAAAAATATTTAACCGCCAAGACGCCAAGGTCCAGACGGCTCGCGGTCCTTCCCGACTGGCACCAGCTCGCCCCACCGGAATCAGGGTAAATCAAGGTGAATCAAGGTAACTCCGACCCGCCTTCGTTAAAACTTCGGCGCGGCAAGCCGGGTCAAGGTTGGTCAGGTGTGGTTGATAAGCGAACGTTGATGGATGCCGGATGCTCGATACTGGATGCTGGGGAACGGCTCACGGGTACGTTCGCCCCACCGGAATCAGGGTAAATCAAGGTGAATCAAGCCCGCCTTCGTTAAAACAACTACGGCGCGGCAAGCCAAAGCCGCAGGGCGGCGGGCACCAATCTGGTGCTTGGACATTGGGGGCGAGGATGAGGATGAGGATGAGGATGACGATGAGGATGATTCCCCCTTACCCCGAACATGAAAATGTGGCGGGGTTGAAAAAGTTTGTTATTGCCGCCGCCGCCGCCTGAAATTAGTTTTCGTGAAGCGCCGCCGTCGTCCGGCTGCGAGTTAAGAAGAATTTTAATGAAAAAACCTCTCACCGTAACGGAACTCAATGAACTCGTGGCCGGTCTGAACAAGCTGGCCCGCAACATCTGGTGGTGTTGGAACCAGGAGGCGCAGGATCTGTTTTACAAACTAACTCCGCGGGGCTGGCAGAACCTGTTCCACAACGCCGCGGCGGTATTGCGCGAGGTGTCCGACTACGAACTGCGCGTGCATTTGCAGGAACCCGGTTTCGCCGACCAGGTGCGCGGGGTGTTGAAGGAGTTCAACGATTATCTGAATGACCCCAACACCTGGGCCCACAAAAACGCGCCCAAGCTGCACAAAAATCCCGTCGCCTATTTCTCCGCCGAATTCGGCTTTCACGAGTCGCTGCCGATTTCCGCGGGCGGTCTTGGCATCCTGGCCGGCGACCATTGCAAATCCGCGAGCGACCTCGGACTGGGTTTCGTTGGCATCGGCATTTTTTACCGCGAAGGTTATTTCCAACAGACGATCGACTCAAACAACTGGCAGACGGAATTTTACAATGCCGTGGACCCGAACAACGTCCCGGTGGAACCGGTGCTGAACGCCGACGGTTCGCGCCTGGTCTGCAATGTGGAGATCGGCATGAACCCGGTGGCCTTCCAGGTCTGGCGGGTGAATGTCGGCCGGGCGCCGGTTTACCTGCTGGACACGAACTTGACGCAGAATGAGCAGCATTACCGCGACCTCACCACGCGCGTCTATGGCGGCGACAGCACCACGCGCATCATGCAGGAGATCCTGCTCGGCATCGGCGGGGTGCGTTTGATCCGCGCGCTGGGCATCGAGCCGTCCACGTTCCACATGAACGAGGGCCACGCGGCGTTTCTCACGCTCGAACTCATCCGCGAGAAGATCGCGGCCGGAAAGAATTTCACCGAGGCGCAGGCGTTGACCAAGAAGGAATGTCTGTTCACGACGCACACGCCGGTCGAGGCCGGGCACGACCGCTTCACCCCGGAGCTGCTCAGCTATGCGATGCAGCGCTATCTCACGCAGTTGCCGGTGAAGTTTGAAGAACTCCTCGCGCTGGGCCGTGTCAAGGCCGGCGACGCGAACGAGAACTTCTGCATGACCGTGCTCGCGCTCAAGCTTTCGCGGGCGGCCAACGGCGTCAGCGAACTCCACGGCCAGATCAGCCGCGAGATGTGGCAGCACCTGTACAACGTGCCCGTGGACAAGGTCCCGATCGGACACATCACCAACGGCATCCATCTGCTCGGCTGGATGAAAGGTTCGGTCCGTCATTTCTGGCGCAAAAAATTGACCGAGCATGCCAACGGCGAGGCGAAGTTCTTCCACGAAAAATTCGGCGACGACTGGGCCGCCGCTCTCAACCACCAGGATTTCTGGGAAAAGATGACCGACCCCGCCTTTGTTTCCGACGAGGAACTCTGGGCGTTGCGATACAAACTGCGCCGCGAACTGATCGAGTTCGCCCGCCGCCGCCTGCTCCAGCAAAGCCAGCGGCTCACGCAGGGCGATTACATCCGGTTCGACCATCTGCTGAACCCCGATGCGCTGACCATCGGTTTCGCGCGCCGTTTCGCGACCTACAAGCGCGCGCCGCTGATTTTCCAGCAGTTCGAGAACATCGTGAAGCTTTGCCGCGACCGCCAGCGCCCGATCCAGTTCATCTTCGCCGGCAAGGCGCATCCGCGCGACAACGACGGCAAACGTTTCATCCAGCAGATCATCCATTTGAGCAAGCACAGCGAGTTGAACGGCTATCTGGTCTTCCTGGAAAATTACGATGTGCACGTCGCCCGGCAGATGGTGAGCGGCTGCGACATCTGGCTGAACAACCCGCGCCGTCCGCTCGAAGCCTCCGGCACGAGCGGCATGAAGGCGAGCTGCCACGGCTGCCTCGGCTTCAGCATCATGGACGGTTGGTGGCGCGAAGGCTACGACGGCACGAACGGTTTTGCCATCGGCGAAGATTCGCATTCCTCAAACGTCGAGGAACAGGACCGCGTGGACAGTGCGAATCTATACAAAACATTGACCGAGCAGATCGTGCCGATGTTTTTCAACCGCGACACGCAGGGCATCCCGCGCGAATGGATCCAGCGCATCCGCCGCAGCATGGCCACGCTGGTGCCGCAGTTCACCACGGATCGCATGGTTAAGGAATATACGAACAAGTATTACCTGACGAAGTGAAGGAAATTGCGAGCCTTAGGTCTATAGCGGTTTAAGAAAAGCTGTGACCGTTTATTTCATGGGGTTGCGTTCTCCCTCACCCTAACCCTTTCCCGCTGGGAGAGGGAACAGCCGTTGGCCGATCTTGTAGACCCATGTGTCTCTGACCTGAAACCGCATTCATTACTGCGAGGAAAGAGCAATATGACTTCATAGAAAAACTGGGAGCGTTTCCCCCTCTCCCAGCGGGAGAGGGCCGGGGTGAGGGAGAATGCTGGCCCTGGCGCGGACGCTATCGAAAAGCGTTCAGCCCGTTGTCCCGCCCGGCACGGTCAGTTGCTTGCCGTTGCAGGCGGCGTCGAGTTTCAGCAAAAACGGCGCGGCGTTTTGTGCCCATTCTTCCGGCGATGGATAATTCCTTGCGCCATCCGCCCAGCAGGTACGGAGCATGTCGGTGTTGATGATGCCGGGGTTGAGCGCGGCGGCGGCGAGGCCGGGCGGCAGCTCCTGCGCGAGGGATTGCGTCAGTCCTTCGATCGCCCATTTCGTGGCGCAATACGGCGCCACCCCGGCATCGGTCGAACGGCCCCAGCCGGAACTGAAATTGACGATGACCCCGCGCCCGCGCGCGATCATCGCGGGAATGAAATGGCGGATGACATTCGCCGTGCCCTTGATGTTCACGTCGATCACGTCGGAAAATTCCTGCGCCGGAACCTGCCAGAGAGGAGCCACGTGGTTGATGAGCGCGGCGTTGTTCAGGACCAGATCGGGCGCGGCATAGGATGAGAAAACTTCTTTTGCCCATGCCTCAACTTGCGGGTCGTCGGCCACGTTGACGGCGGAGAAATAATTGGGTGGGGGAAATTGACTGGCGAGCGCCGCGATCTCCTTCACCGAGCGTCCGCAGCCGATGATGGTATGGCCGCGGCGGATAAATTCCTCCGCCAGCGCGCGCCCGCAGCCACGCGTGACGCCGGTGATGAGGATGGTCTTTTTCATTTGGGTGATTTTGCCAAATTATGTTTTCGGAAGTGTGTTGATCGCGTTCCCCCTCATCCTGATCCCGCATGCGGGAGAGAAGGAACAGCAGCGGGACATCTCATTTTTTCGGAACCGTTCGAGCCGCTGACCGTCAGCAATTCGCCATGACGCTGGGAGCGTTTCTCCCTCTCCCAAGGGAGAGGGCCGGGGTGAGGGGAAAGTGCCCGCCAGACTCACAGCTCATGTAAACAGCCCTTATTCGCGCGGGTTGAACTTTGATTCCTTCGCGAGCTGTTCCCAAAGTTTTTTTTGCGCGTCGGAAATCTTTTCGGGCACGACGATCCGGGTGACGACAAACAGGTCGCCGTCCTTGCCCAGGCCGCGTCCGCGTACGCGGAGCTTCTGGCCGCTGGCGGTGCCGGCGGGGATCTTGATGCTCAGGCGCCCGTCCAGCGTGGGCACGGAAATCTCCGCGCCGAGCGCGGCCTCCCACGGCGCGAGTTCGAGTTCATGGGTGAGGTGATGGCCTTCCACCTCGAAGTCGGGATGTTTCGCGAGCCGCACGCGCAGGTAAAGGTCGCCGCCATTTTCACCCCGGCCGGGGATGCGCAATTTCTGGCCTTCCGTGATGCCGGCGGGAACTTTGACCTGGTGCGAATCGGCGCCATTTTCGTACCGGACGTTGACGGTGCGCACGGAACCGCGCTTGGCCTCGTCGAGTGAAACCATGATATCGCCCTCGATGTCACGGCTTTCAGGTTCGGCGGTAAAATTCCCGTGGGGACTGAAACCGCCGCCACGCCCGCCGAAAAGCTGGTCAAAAAAACTGCTGAAGCCCGTGCCGTCGAATTCGAACGACTGTGTGCCGTTGCCGGCGGGACGGCCGCCGCGAAAGGCCTGGCCGCCGCCGAAACCGTGGCCGGGCGGGGGACGGAATTGCGCGCCGGACTGCCAGTCTTCGCCCAGATCGTCGTACTTCTTGCGCTTGTCCTTGTCGGACAGGACCTCGTAGGCCTCGTTGATCTCCTTGAATTTTTCCTCGGCCCTTTTTTTGTCCTTGGCGACATCGGGATGAAATTCGCGCGCGAGCTTGCGGAAGTTCTTCTTGATATCGGCCTCGCTCGCGCCGCGCGGCACGCCGAGGGTTTTGTAATAATCTTTGTATTCGACTGACATGTTGGTTCCAGAATGCCGGTTGAGCGGTGCAGGTTCAAGCCGGCGACGTCATAACTTGTAACCTGCAACCCGAAACTTGCAACCAACTTATTGCGCGGTACGCGCGTTGTCCACGCTGACGAAGCGGGTGCCCGTGACGCCATCGCGGTTGCGCCAGAGCTTGACGAGGATGCGGTCACCCGTGGCGGCGAGGCCGAGGCGCTTGGCGTCGTCGAAATTGGCGACGGGCTGGCGGTTGATTTCCAGAATCACATCACCGGGCTGCAATCCGGCACTGGCGGCATTTGAGCCGCTGTCCACCTCCATGACGATCGCGCCCGCAAGATTGTCCGGCGCGGAGATTTCCTGCCGCAGCCGCGGATCCAGATCGCGGGCCCGGACCCCGTTGAGCATGTCAGCGACCTGCTTTTTCGGCGCGGGATGTATCGGCGCGCTGATCACCGCCTCCTGCCGTTCCCCGGGCGTGACGGACAGGATTTTTTCCGCGCCATTGCTGAAGATTTTCAGATTCACGGCCACGCCGGGTTGAAGCTGCGCGACCATGGCGCGGAAATTATCCGCGCCGCTGACGGGCTGGTCGTTGATGGCGAGAATGACATCGCCGGCTTTGATGCCTGCCGAGTCAGCGGGTGTGGCCGGCGCGACTTCGGAGACCAATACACCGGAGGAATCGGGCAGGCCAAAGCTTTTCGCCAGGCCCTCGTCCAGGTCCTGCGGGCCGACGCCGATGAAGCCGCGCACGACCCTGCCGCCGTTCAAAAATCCCTCCATCACACCGCGCGCCATGTTCACGGGAATGGCAAAGCCGATGCCGTTGCCGCCTTCGATGATGGCGTCGTTGATGCCGATGAGCCGCCCCTGGGCATCCACTAGCGCGCCGCCGGAATTGCCGGGGTTGATGGCGGCATCGGTCTGGATGAAATCCTTGTAGCGTTGCGGCAGGTTCGGATTTTCGTCGCCGGGAATCGGCACGCTGCGGCCGAGCGCGCTGACGATGCCGCGCGTGACGGTCTGGCCGAGCCCGAGCGGGTTGCCGATGGCCAGCACGGCATCACCGACCTCGATCTGGGCGCTGTCGCCAAGGGTCATGGCGGTAAGATTTTGCGCGTCAATCTTCAGCACGGCGACATCCGTCTGCGGGTCGGTGCCGATGATTTGCGCGGTGTATTCGACCTTGTTGCTGGAAATTCCAACCTTGATCTCGTCCGCGCCATCGACGACATGGTTCGCGGTGAGGATGTAGCCGTCCGCGGTGACAATCATGCCGGAGCCGAGCCAATTCAACTGACGCGTGAATTCCTGCTGGTCATCGGGAACGTTGCCGAAAAATTGCCGGAAAAATGGATCGGCCAGCATCGGATTGCGGTGATAGCGCTGATGAACCGTGCGCGAGGAGTAGATATTGACGACGCTCGCGGCGACTTTTTTGACGATGGGGCCGTAGCCATTACCGGTGGCGGGGTCACGGTTCACGGGCGTGGAATCAACCTGGATGGCCGGGGCGGTCTGCGCGGCGCGCGCGACCAGATGGAGGGTCATAATCAACGCCGCCATCGCAAGCGCGGCGGAGGAGACACCCAGAAACAAACGATGCACTTTCATACAGCAAAAGAGACAGTTTTACGCGCTGAATGTTCAATGCAAAACGGCACCGGAGAGACTCCGGTGCCGTTGGAAAATCGCGGTGAAGGTTATTTTCCGTCCGTCGCCGCATTGGACTGCATCTTTTGCGCGTCCTCGGGTTTGATGACCTCAATTTTTGCGCCTTTCTTCAGCTCGTCCGCGCTCGGCACCTTGATGATGTCGCTGGTCAACGGCGGCGGTGCGGGCGCGGGCGGGGGTGCCGGCTGCACGGAGAGAAGTTCGACTTCAAAGATCAACGTGGAATTCGGCTGGATGGTCGGCGGCGAGCCGCGTTCACCATAGGCGAGATTGGACGGGATGAACAATTTCCACTTGGAACCCGCCGGCATTTTTTGCAGCGCCTCGGTCCAGCCTTTGATGACGTGATCCACTTCGAACTGCGCCGGCTGGCCGCGTTTGTAGGAACTGTCGAACTCCGTGCCGTCAACCAACGTGCCGCGGTAGTTCACGGTGACGGTATCATTGGCGGCCGGCATGGCTCCCGTGCCGGTGGAGATGACTTGATATTGCAATCCATCATCGAGCGTGATCACGCCGGCTTTGGATTTATTCCCGGCAAGGAACGCATCGCCGGCGGCCTTGTTTTTTGCCTGCATTTCCGCCATGCGTTGCTGCTGTTTGGCGCGGAGGCCGACCTGAAACTTCTGGATGGTGGCGTGCATATCAGCCTCGGTGAGCGCCGGTGTGCCCGCCAGCGCATCTTTCATTCCGCGTACGAACGCGTCGGTGTCGAGGTCGATGGCATTTTGTTTAAGGCTGCCGCCCATGTTCATGCCAAGCGCGTAACCTTCGCGCTCGGAGTCGCTGGCAAACTGGTTCGTGCCGTCCGCCAACACCGGTACGGTCACGAAGAACAACAGGGGCAAAAGTATTTTTTTCATGTCATCAATCAAAATGTGAACGCGTATTTTCCTGATTGGCGGGAAAAAGGCAATCCGTTTTGCATTCGAACATATTCGAGGGATTCGACGCATTTGATGCGGAAAGGTTCAACCGGGCAACCAAAAGTTCTCTTCAAAAATCTACGGGACATGAATGTTGATGTCGCAATTGCTGAACTTCCGGCCTTTTTCTTGAATATTTTGCCAGGTCATGTGCATTGAAATTTGTCCGAAACAAAAGTTATTGACAGGCGGCAAGCATTTCATGTTTAATGGCTTAACTCAGTTCAGGCAGCCTTGGATTTCTTCTTGGGGTCGAAATTTGTTGTTAGGGCGGTAATGTTAGGGCGGTAAATTAAAACCTGGTTTATAAGGCTAATGAATGTATCGCTTGAACGCAGGCTTCTTCTCTGGTTTTTGGCGTCCGTGCTTGCTTTGGGCGGCATCGGTTTCCTTTCCTATCGTTCGGCTCAAAACCTGACCTCATCGGAAAAATGGATTGCCCACACCTATCAAGTCATCGCCACCATCGAGGCGGGCACCACCCTGTTGACGGATGTGGAAAGCAAGCAACGGGGATTTTTGCTGACGACTAACGAAACGTTCTTGAAAGATTGCCAGGCCGAACAATCGCAAGTCGGCGATTGGTTGAAAAATATCCGGACGCTCACCGCCGACAACCCGGACCAGCTAAAACGAGTGGACACGCTTCAAGCCCTCATCCAGAAGCGTCTCGCCCTCCTGAATGACCGTATCCGTATCCGCCAGGAACAGGACCTGCCGGCCGTCGTCCACGCGGTGGGGGCCGGTGAAGGCAGGAAGGCCATGAACCAGGTTTTGGATTGCATCGCCCAGATGAAATCGGCAGAAATCCTGTTGCTTTCCGAGCGCCAATCCGACGCCGATTCGGCAGCGCAGGCCAACCTGTTTCTGGTTCTGACCGGGGCGGTCCTGGCCGGGGCCGTCGGGTTGTTTGCGTTCTTGTTCATCCGCAAGGATTTGCGTCATCGTGCTGCGGTCGAGGCGGAGCTGCAGCAGAGCCGGGACATGATGCAATCGATGTTCGACAACATTCCGGCCGTCGTTTTCCTCAAGGACTTGCAAGGCCGCTACCTCTTCGCCAACCGTGAGTTTGAACGGGTGACCGGCAAAAAGCGCGAGGAGATCGTCGGCAAAACCGTGTTTGACGTCACCAAGGATGAGACGCTCGCCACCATTGCGCACGGCCATCATCAAAAAATTCTGGAATCGCGCGCCCCCATCGAAATCGAGGAGACGGTGGAACATCCCGATGGTGCGCATCCCCATCTGGCGGTCAAGTTTCCTCTGCGCGATGCCGCGGGCAACATCTACGCCACCGCCGGCGTTTCCACGGACATCTCCGCGCGTAAAAAAATCGAACAGATCCACCTGCATTTCCGGGCGCTGTTCGAGTCACTGCCCGGTTTGTATGTTGTGCTCAAGCCGGATCTTGGCATCGTCGCCGTCAGCGACGCGTATCTACAGGCGACGATGACGAAACGCGCGGAAATCCTGGGCCGCAACCTCTTTGAGGTGTTTCCCGACAATCCCAACGACCCGGCGGCGACCGGCACCACCAATCTGCGCGCCTCGCTCCAACGCGTCCTGCACAACCTGGCGGCGGACACGATGGCCATCCAAAAATATGACGTGCGCCGTCCCGACGGTGTTTATGAAGAACGCTACTGGAGCCCGGTGAATTCGCCCGTCATCGGGGCGGACGGCAAAATTGAATATATCATCCACCGCGTCGAGGATGTGACGGACTTTGTGCGCCAACGGCGGAGCGAGGACGGCACAAAAAATCTTCAAGTCCGGCTCGACGCGATGGAAGCGGAGGTGTTCAACAGCTTGCAGGCCGTGCAGGAGGCCAACGAAAAACTGCGCGAGGCGAACCACGAACTGGAGGCGTTTTCCTATTCCGTCTCGCACGATCTGCGCGCGCCGCTGCGGCACATCAGCGGCTTTGTGGAAATGCTGGCCAAACAATCCGCCGCCATGGACGAAAAATCCCGGCGCTACCTGAACATCATCGCCGGTTCCGCGCGGCAGATGGGCACTTTGATCGACGACCTGCTGATTTTCTCGCGGATGAACCGCTCCGAAATGAGGTTCGGCAAGGTGGCGATGGACGGGCTGCTCGACGAGGCCGTGAAGGCCTCCGCCCCGGACGCCAAGGAACGCCGGATCGACTGGAAGATTTCCCCGCTGCCCGAAGTCGAGGCTGACGCCGCCATGTTGCGGCAGGTGTGGATGAACTTGATCGGCAATGCGGTCAAATATACCCGGCCGCGCGACCCGGCGGAAATCGAGGCAGGTTGCAAACCGGATGATAATGGTGAATATATATTTTATGTGCGGGATAATGGTGTGGGGTTCGATATGAAGTATGTGGACAAACTTTTCGGTGTGTTCCAGCGCTTGCACCGCGCGGACGAGTTTGAGGGAACGGGCATTGGTCTGGCCAATGTCCGTCGGATAATCTTGCGCCATGGCGGCCGCACCTGGGCCGAGGGCAGGGTGGACGGCGGCGCGACCTTCTATTTTTCGCTTCCAAATAAAACCAAACAGCCGAAAGGATAAATCACATGGCACCATTGAAACGCATATTGCTGGCCGAGGACAACGTCCATGACATCGAACTGACGCTCTCCGCGCTGGAGGAGCACAACCTGGCCAACGAAGTCATTGTGGTGCGCGACGGCGCCGAGGCGCTGGATTATCTATATCAGCGGGGCAAGTTTGCCGGCCACGCCAACGGCCTGCCGGTCGTGGTATTGCTCGACCTGAAGATGCCGAAGGTGGACGGCCTGCAAGTGTTGAAACAAATGCGGGATGACCCGCTGCTCCGGCACATTCCCGTGGTGATGATCACCTCGTCGCGCGAGGAGCAGGATCTGCTGAGCAGTTATCAGTTGGGGGTGAATGCCTACGTAGTCAAACCGATGGATTTCCAGCAGTTCGTCGCCTCCATCAAGGAGGTCGGGTTTTTCTGGGCCATCATCAACGAGCCGCCGCCGGGGGCGCTCAAACGCAATAACTGAATATGGACACTGAAATTTTAAAAAAACCGCTGCAAGTGCTTCATCTCGAGGACAACGGTGGCGACCATCTGCTGGTCGTGGAAATGTTGCGCGGCGACGGGTTTAACTGCGAGTTCACACTGGCCAGGTCGAAGGACGAGTTTTTTCACGCGCTTCAAAAGGCCAGATTCGACCTCATCATTTCGGATTTTTCGCTGCCGTCTTATGACGGTTTGAGCGCCTTGTCGGCGGCTCAGGAAAACCATGCGGAAACGCCGTTCATTTTTTTCTCCGGCACCATCGGCGAGGATTTGGCGGTGGAAAGCCTGAAAAACGGGGCGGTGGATTACGTCCTGAAACAGCGTCCCACACGGTTCCTGGCCGCCGTGCGCCGCGCACTGCGCAATGCCGTCGAGCGCGAGAAACTCAGACAGGCGCAACGGGCGCTGCGTGAAAGCGAGGAGCGTTTTCGCGTCGTCTCCCGCGCCACGGACGACGTGGTCTGGGAATGGGACGTGCAAAAAGGACGCGTGGTGCTGAGCGCGAACTTCTCGACCGCCTTCGGGGACAATCTGGATCTGTCCTGTGACGATTGGTTCGGCCTCATCCATCCCGACGACCGCCCGCGCGTGGTCTCCGGCATCTCCAGCCTGCTGGCCACCGGCGGCAGCGTCTGGTGGAGCGAACACCGTCTGCGGCGCGAGGACAATTCATTCGCCTTCGTGTTCGACCGCGCTTCGGTCATCTACCATGCCGGCCGGCCGCAACGCATGATCGGCGTGACCATTGACATGAGCCGGAGCAAGGCGGCCGAGGAGAAAATCCATGAACAAGCCGCGCTGCTCGACAAGGCACGGGACGCCATCATCGTTTCCACGATGGATCACAAGATCACCTTTTGGAACCAGGGCGCCACCCGCATCTATGGCTGGACCGAGGCGGAGGCCCTGGGCCGCAACGTCCTGGAAATGTTTTATCATGAGGCCGTGCCGTCGCAGCTTGTCGCCGCGAAAAAAGCCCTGGAGACCACCGGAGAATGGATGGGTGAACTGCGGGAATTCACCAAGAGCGGGGAACAAGTCATCGCCCAGGTCCGCGCGACGCTCATCCGTGATGAAAAGGGCAATCCCAAATCCATCCTGCGCATCAAAACCGACATCACCGAGCAAAAAAAACTGGAGGAGCAGTTTCTCCGGAGCCAGCGGCTGGAAAGCCTCGGTGCGCTGGTCAGCGGCATTGCGCATGACCTGAACAACACGCTCGTGCCCATCATCATCGGCGTGGACATTTTGAAGACCGAGCCGATTTCCGAGGATGCCGCCAGCATGGTGCGCACGATGGAATCCAGCGCGCGCCGCAGCGCCGAGATGGTCAAGCAGATGCTCCTGTTCGCGCGCGGCGGCGAATCCAGCAAGTTGCCCGTGCGCCCCGACGTGCTGGTCAAGGAAATGGGCAAGATCATCGCCGATACTTTTCCAAAATCCGTCAACTGCCGTGTGCGGGTGGAAAAGAATCTGCATCCGATCCTCGCCGTCCCCACCCAAATCCATCAAGTACTGATGAATCTTTGCGTGAACGCGCGCGATGCCATGGACGAACGCGGGACGCTCACCCTCGCCGTGGAAAACGCGTCGGTGACCGAGCATGAAGCCGCCGTGATGCCCGGGGCCTTGGCCGGTGAATACGTTTGTATCAGCGTGGCCGACACCGGCGGCGGCATCGCGCCCGAACAACTGGAAAAAATCTTTCTGCCGTTCTTTACCACCAAGGCGCCCGGCAAAGGCACGGGCCTGGGCCTGTCCACCTGCCAAACCATCGTCCGAAACCATGGCGGCTTCATCGCCGTCGAGAGCAAGATCGGCAGCGGCACGGAATTCAAGGTCTATCTGCCGGCCGCCGGCGTCAAGCCCGCCGAAGCCGACCTCCCGAAAAAATCTTCGCTGCCGGCGGGCGGGGGCGAACGGATTCTGGTGGTGGATGACGAGGCGGGCATCCTGGCGATGACGCGCGCTGCGCTGGAAAATTTCGGCTATCAGGTCACCACCGCCATCACCGGCATGGAAGCCGTCGCTCGCTTCCGCGAAAATCCCGGCGACATCCAGCTGGTCATCACCGACTATGCGATGCCGCTGATGGACGGCGAGGCGACGATCGGGCAGTTGCAGAAAATCCGGCCGGACTTGAAAGTCCTCGTGGCGAGCGCCTCCGAGGAGCAGTTGCAGAAATTTTCGAAGAATGTCCGCATCAACGGCTTCGTTCCCAAACCCTTCACCACCGAGGGATTGCTGGCCGCAGTTCATTCCGCGCTCGCGCCGAAATGATTTTTCAGGTCGGAGCGATTTGAAAAAATACGGCATCGTGGTGGTGGTCCCGCGCTCTCCCTCACCCTAACCCTCTCCCGCCGGGAGAGGGAACAGCCAAATTGGCTTTTTATTTTTCGAGTGCAGTCTGCTCCAATCCAGTCGCAGGTTTTCGTATGAAGCGGGGAGCGTTTCTCCCTCGCCCAGCGGGAGAGGGCCGGGGAGGGAGAAAATGGACGGGAAAAGGAACGGCTAATTTTTTCTTAAGCCGCCATAGGTCACATCGCGTAGTGCGCCGCGTGAAGATGGTCCCCGGCAAAGGATTCATCAAATTCCGGCGCAGCGTTCTGCGGTAATTCGCCCGCGGCGATGAGACGCGCCACGGTTTTGCGGTAAAATTCCAGTTGGGCGGCGGTGCTGGCGGCGGACGGAGCGGGTATCGCCAACCCAAGGGTGACGGCCTCGACGAAGCGGCAGAAGTCCAGGATGGACGCCGCCTGTGCGGCGGGCACGGGTCGTTGCATCATGAGATCTTCCTGCACCATTTTGCTTTCACGTTCCAGCGTGCGGAGCACGGCGCGCGCGGGGATGGCCTCGATCATGTCGGCGAATGAATCAAATAAACATTGTCTCATAATTTTTTCTCCGGTTGATTTTCAAAATCGTATGTTGGCGAGCCGGTTTTTTTCATCGCCGTTTTGACCGCGGGTAACCTCCAGCAGCCCGACATGCGCGGCGACCTCGGCTTCCATGCGTTTGCGTTCGTCCATTTCCGCCTGCAAGGCGTCCACGGCGCGCATCAGATGGGCGGTCTTTGTATCGACTTCCGTTTGCAGGCGTTCGCGCTGCCCTTTTTCCTCGCGTTCGATGCGCAGACGTTCCTTGAAAATCATTTCGATGTGGATCATGCCCGTCAGCAGCAGCAGCGAGATGAGCGAATATACCACCTCGATCTTCACCGCCGACCGTACTTCGGGCGCGAAGCCGGGCACGACCGGCATGAGATGCAGCAGCGCGAGCAGGATGAACGCGCAGAACAGCGACCAGCCCACCCGGGCCGTGCCGAAAATCCGGTTGAGCCGCAGCGCGTAAACGGCGACGACGAACTGCGAAAGTCCGGCGATGTAACTCATGGCGTCATGGTGGTTCATAAAAGGGTGGTTGTTTTCTGGAAAGCGTGTGTCCTGTTTCTTCCAATTATTGGACACTCACAGCGGTGCCCATTCCGTTTTCAAAACGCCGGACGTGTGCCCGGACGGCGGCCAGCGCCTGGGTGTGAATCTGGCAGACACGCGATTCGGTCACGCCCATCGCCCCGGCGATTTCGTGCAGGAGCAGTCCTTCGATATAATAAAGCGTCAGCACCTTGCGCTGGGCCGACGGCAACTGCTTCAAAATCTCAAAAACGACCTCTTTCAGCTCCAGCGTGGAAACCTGATCGACCGGATCAGCCTGAGCGGGATGGGCGATGACCTCGCAAAGCAGCATTTCGTCCTCATTATGGACAGTTGAGTCGAGCTGGACGAATTGCGCGGGTCTGGTATCGGCAACCAATTCGTCGTATTCATCCAGGGAAATATCCATGGCGGCAGCGGCCTCGGAGCTGGTTGGCGCGCGGCCAAGCTGTTGTTCCAGCCGGCTGGTGGTTTTTTCAACCAGGCGGGTTTTTTGATGGATGCTGCGGGGCAGCCAGTCCATGCGGCGGAGTTCATCCTGCATGGCGCCGCGGATGCGCGTGCGCGCGTAACTGTCGAAAGGCACGCCGCAGGTGGGGTCGAATTTCCGCATCGCGCCGAGCAGGCCGATCATACCGGCACTGTGCAAATCGTCGCGATCCACGTGATCCGGCAACGTGCCGCCTAGCCGGCTCAGGGTGGAACGCACGAGGGGCAGGTAAAATTCCACCAGCGCGTTTTCCGCCGCCGGGCCGGATTGCTGGTAGAGCTGCCATAGCTCAACACTCGGAGGGACGGCCGGCGTAAAGGTGCCGGTGTTCAGGCTCGTGTTCAGGTTCAGTTCCATATGCCCTGAAATGAACCACCTTTTGCGCCGGACCGGCGGCCAGGACCGCCGGAAATTTACCATTAATCAGGTATGAAAAGTCCGACGGGCGGCACTACCTTTTTTAGGGTATTTCTGCTCGTGTCCCGCGGACACCGCGATTAGAATTCAACCATGGCACAGGCACCGATCAGGATTGTGATTGTGGATGATCACGCGCTCCTCGCGGAATCATTGGGAGCCTGGATCATCCGGCAGCCGGACTTGGTGCTGGCGGGACGAGCCGAGGATGGCGAAACCGGCTACAACCTCTGCCTGGCACTGAAGCCCGACCTGGCGCTGCTGGATATCGACCTGCCGAAGATCGACGGCCTTGAACTTATAAGACGTTTTGTCGTGGAAATGCCCGCGATGCGCCTGCTCACGATGTCCGGCCGGATGGACCCGTACACGATCTGGCGGGTTTCCCAAAGCGGCGGCCACGGCTATGTGGAGAAGACGGCCAACCCGGAAATTTTGGCCAAGGCGATCTACGCCATCGCCGGCGGCGGGACCTATTTCAGCGAACTGTTCCAGAAGATAAAAGGTGAATGGCTGGGGCAACCCGAGGCGTTCCAGAAAATTTTGAGCGATCGCGAACAGGAGGTGCTGCGCCGCGTCGTCACCGGCGACAGCGATGAACAGATCGCCGCGCAGCTCGGGATCAGCGTGGCCACCATCGGCGTCCACCGCAAACACATCCGGCAAAAATTAGAACTGCATAACGACCGCGAACTGGTCGCTTACGCGCGCAAATGGGGTCTGGACCAGGATTGAACGGAGTATCCTGCGGCTCTTAATGATCCCGCTGGCTGAATTCGCGGATCATGGCTTTCCACCACGGCGCGAGTTTTTCCTCCGGGCGCACCCACGCCTGCTGGTGCAGCCAGACCATCACGCGCTGGTCGGCCATCACGGACATACGTTCGTCAGGATTTAATTTTTCCGGTCCTTCGGCCAGCAGTTTTTCCCCGAGCAAACGCACGGCTTCGGTTCCCGAACCGAGTCTCTCGAATTGCTCGGCATAGACAGGGTTCAACTTCTTCTCACGAAGCAGGGTGACGTGGATGGCATTGACGTAGGGGTCGAGTACCGCGCGCGAAAGCCCGGCGTGCGGGCGGCACCGGTTGGCTTCGGTTTCCGCCCCGGTCAAATCGTGGATGGCCATATGTGAACGGAGCGAGACGAGTTCCCTCGGCGGCTGGGTTTCCTCCGGGGTGAGGAAAAGGCCGAGCTGTTTCGCGCGTGTGCCGAGGTCGCGGCGGCTCGTCAGCACGCTCAAAGGAATGGAGAAGGCCAGGCCCGCGAGCACAGGGGTGAACCACCAGAACAAATCGGGCGACAACCACCAGATGAACGCCCCCCAGGCCACGCCGATGAGCGTGTGGCCCCAATTGCGTTGCAGGGCATAAAGCCAGTCTATGCCATCAGCATCGCGGTTTTGCGTCGTCCAGCCAACGGTGATGCCGGCGAGGTTGGTGAACACGAAGCGGGTGTGCCAGAGCATGAGCATCGGCGCATGGAGCGTGGAAAAAATGGTTTCGCCGATGACGCCAACGGTCGCATTGGCCAGACTGCCGAACCGCGCGCGGCGCGGCTGGTCGCGTGCGAGGTCCACGAGCGAGAGAACTTTCGGCAGCATGATGACGGTCATGCAGATGACGAAGATGAGGAGCGCCTGCTGGGTGCCGCTCCAATCCTTCAGATACGGGTTGAACGATTTGACCGAGATGTTTGAGAGGCCGGTGTATTTCTGGTAGCAAAAAATCCAGTTGAACGTGAGCATGAAGACGAGCCACAGCGGGCTCGCGAGGTAGCCGAAAATTCCGAAGATCAGGTGCAGCCGGCTCACGCCGCGCAGGCCCTTGGCGAACAGCACGAGGCCGTGTTGCAGGTTGCCCTGGCACCAGCGGCGTTCGCGCTGGGCGTTGTCGATGAGCGATTGCGGCGCTTCTTCATAGCTGCCCTCCAGATCGTAGGCGAGCCACACCTGCCAGTTTTCGCGCAGCATCAGCGCGGCCTCGACAAAATCGTGCGAGAGGATCTGCCCGCCGAACGGCTTGCGCCCGGGCAGCGATGGCAGATCGCAGAATTGCATGAACGGCTCGGTGCGGATGATGGCGTTGTGCCCCCAGTAATTTCCAAAATCGAGCGCCCAGTAGTTCAGGCCGGAAATGAAGACCGGCGCGTAAAGCCGGTTGGCAAACTGCTGGATCCGGCCGAACAGCGATTCCGCGTTCACGAGCGCGGGTATGGTCTGGATGAGGCCGGTCGTCGGGTGGACCTCCATCAACTTCACCAGGTCCACGAGGGTTTCCCCGCGCATCACGCTGTCGGCATCGCAACAGATAAAATAACGGTAGCGCTTGCCCCAGGTGTTCAGGAAGTCGCGCACGTTGCCGCTCTTGCGCGCCTCGTTGAAAAGCCGGCGGCGGTAATAAATTTTTCCAAGGGCGTCGAGGTCGCGGATCAGGTCGCACCAGTTTTTTTCCTCCTCGATCCAGCGGTCGGGATTGGTCGAATCGCTTAAGATGAAAAAGTCGAACTTGTCCAGCTGGCCCGTGTGTTGCAGCGATTCATAGGTCGCGCGCAGGCCTTCGAGCACGCGGATGGAATCCTCGTTGTAGATCGGAAAGATGATCGCCGTGCTCGTGCCTTCGATGCTCTGGTCCTTGAACGGCTTGAGGTTGGTGATGCTCCTGCGGGTTCCAAAGATGCGGATGAAAAACCCGAACACGCCGTGCATGCAGCCGATGGCCGAAAGCAGGAATAAAATGACGAAGAGCACCATCAGCACCGTGCGTGACGTGCTCCAGCCCGTGCGCCAGAGCAGGTCGGCAAAAAGCATCGCGACCAGCCCGGTGAGCAGCACCGCCGGTGTGAAAAATAAAAAATGACGCAGGCCACGGCGCAAAGCCGGCGTGGCGGCGGGCGCGATTTTCGGTTGGTCAGCCATTTTGTTTGAACCAGTCGAGCAGCAGCTGGAAATGTTCCTGCACGTTGTCGCGCACCTCGGTGAATCCGCCGTGCGTGAGCCAGAAGACCGCGACGAGCGCCAGCGCATAGCCTGACCAGACTAGCGCCAGCCGGACATAGGGCATCCTGCCAAGATTGGTCAGCGTCGTGATCGGACCCAGGTCCAGCGGTCGCGGTGTCATCTTCGCGAGCTGAAAGTCCGGGCCGGCGCGGAAGAAACTTTCGCGCATGGCCTCGACGAATTCCGGCGGCCACGGGCCGGGGCGGAGAAATTGTTCCTGCCATCTGCCCGGCATGTCCGCGAGCAACAGCGCCAGCCGGCCGCGCGTGGACAGGGTTTGTTCGCTGCCAACGGGCGAAGTCTGAAGCACCTCGGCAAACCATTCGGTGACGATGCGGTCCATTTCTTCCGCCGCGATTTCAGTCGCGGAGCGGCCGGGCTCGGAGGGAGCGCGTTTCTGGGCGCGTTCGAGCACGCGCAGCGTGAGCTGGCCGAGCAGGGGCTTGTTACGGATGCGCAGCGCATGGAAATAATTTTCCACCTTCACGTACGCCGCGTTCCACTCCTCAAGCGAACGTCCGGCAATCTCGCCGGAAACATCCGGCAAAATTTTCAAGGCGGGCTCCATTGGTAAACCCAGGTTTCGCCGATGACGTTCGTGCCCTGTTGCAGCGAGCAGCGCAGGTCCACCGCATCCTTGCTGCCGGCGGGCGGTGTCATCTTCAAAACCACCCGCCAGGTGCCGGCAAAAGTATTGCGGAACACCGAACAGTCGGAGATACGGGCGCCGCCGCTGCAGTTCGGGACGGCCGTGGGCGGCTGATTTTCCGGGATGGCGTCAAACTTCGGCCCGTCAAAATCGATGATGAACTGGCGGCCGCCGAATTGCGTGTCCGGACCGATGCGGGTGGAGACCACGCGGTCGGGCGAACGTTTCAAGTCGGCGTCACCACCCTCCCAGTGCAGCGTGTAACCGAACCGGAACGGGGTCAGCGGTTCGGGTTTGTTTTTCGGATCCCAGAATGCGACCACGTTGTCGAGGCCTTCATAACTGGTGCTCAATTCGACCAGATGCAGGTCGCCATCGCCCCAGTTGCCCTGTGGCTCCACCCACACGCTCGGGACCTCGTGATACAGGTTGAACATGTCCTGATACGCGGCGAAATTGCGCTCGCGCTGGAGCAGGCCGAATCCCTTGATGCCGGGTGCATGGAATACCTGGTGGCGCGTGGCGGGCGGATTGTCGAGCGGCCGGGAAAAAATTTCGCCGTTGCCCATGTGTACGAGCAAGGTGTCGCTGTCGTGGACTTCGCTCCGGTAATCGTCAAATTTTCGTTCCGTGTCCTTGCCGAACCAGAACATGCTCGTGAGCGGCGCGAGGCCGATGGTCTTGATCGGTTTCCGATTTTTGATCACGGCTTGAACCTTGTTGGTTTCGCGAAGATAAAGCACGACATTGATGTTTGCGGTCGTGGTGTCGCCGGGCTGGATATAAAATTCATAAGCGCCGGTGCAGCTCGGGCTGTCGAGGATCGCGAACAGATGCAGGCCTTGATCGCCGGGATCGGGCTTGCCGAGCCACCAGTCGGTGAAGATGGGAAATTCCTCGCCGCGGTCACCTTCGCCGGAATCCAGCGCGAGGCCGCGCGCCGATTCACCGTAGCGCAGGTTTTTGCCGAGCAAACGGTAATAGCTTGCTCCCAGAAACGCGCCGAGTTCGTCCAACTGGTTGGTGTTATTCAGCGGATACAGCAGGCGGAACCCGGCATAGCCGGTTTTCGTCGGGATCTGGCTGGCAATGTCGAGTTTGCCATAATCAAAAAAATCCTGGACGAAGCGGATGGGCTGGGTATGCGTGGAGGTAAATTCGTTGATGTGAACAGGTTCCTCGTAAATATAACCGGGATGGAAAAACTCCACCCGGAAGGGCAGGTTGTCCTGGCTCCAGAGCGCCCGGTCGCGGCGGAAACGGATTTCGCGGTATTTGTCGTAGTCGAGAGAATCCTGGCGCAGGACCTTCGGCAGATCGGCGCGCGGCGAATGGAACGGCGATTTCGCCCGCTCCAGTGCGCGCTGCGCCACGTAGTCGAGGTTCACCTCGGCAGGCTCCGCGCCGGGACTTGCCAGCGGGGCCATCAGACTTCCGATTATTAACAACAGGCAACAAGGTCGCCACATCACGCATAAAGAGAATCCAAACCGGCACAATTTGCAAGTGCGACGCGAAAACACCCGGAACCATGCTGGAAAAATTGTCAACCCAAACTTTGCCGCTTCCGGCAAAACGTGCTAAATATGGGGCGGAAAATGGACAATTCAATTGTGCGCGGAGATGAAGCGGCGGACGGCCGGCGACAACTCGTGGAATTGCGCGAGGCCTTGCAACAACTCCACAAGACCCTGCTCGCTTCCGAGCGCATGAGTTATGAGACCAGTTTCGGGGTGACCCTTTCGCCGTATCAATTTCTGCAACTGCTCACCAACGACCCGTGGTTCACGTGGCTCGCCCCCGTCACGCAGCTGCTGGCGGATCTGGACGTGCGATTGGATGATAAAAAATCCCTGACTGTGGCGGACGTCCAGCTGCTGAGCCGGCGGGCAAAATTGCTGCTAACCCCCACGGAAACCGGCGAGGGTTTTTCGCGGCAGTACGACGAGGTGTTGCAGCGCGATCCGGATGTTTTGTTCGGGCACGTTGTGATGGCCAAGCTGCTGCGGGCGCATTCAGAAAAAGGAATCGCAGAGTGACGGTTCCATAAAAAAGCATATTTTTGGACAATCCTGTCCTGTTTTAAAGCGCCGGTGGCGGGTATTGAATAACAAAAAACCCGCGGCGGATGCCGCGGGTTTTGAGGGTGGATTACTCGATTAAGGAAGGACGTGGTTCGGTGTAATAGTGCTGCCGAGCGAGCACACCGGAGACTTGCCCACGGTGTCACAGGAGTAGCTGCCATTAGCCGGGCAACCAGGGATTTTGCCGCTCGAGTTGAGCTTGATATAAGGCGTGAGGTCGGTCGAAAACGTGATGGCGGCACCGGTGCTCTTGCCTTTTTCCAGCGCGAATTCATTGGCAGCCGCGTCGATTTGACGGAGGTTGTTGATGCAGGCATTGGCCTGCGAGGTGGCGCGCGCCTTCACGAAGTTCGGAATCGCAATCGCTGCGAGGAGGCCGATGATGGCCACCACGATCATGATTTCGACGAGCGTAAAGCCCGCGCGCATTTTGGTCTTGTTCGTTTTCATCTGCTGTTGTCTTTCTTTGGTTGGGCGCGGCGTGAACCAGCAGCAGGCGGGTTATATAATGACAATGTTGTTCACGGTATTGCCTGCTGCCACCGCAATTACCCGATACATAGCAATCAAACAACCAAAGCCCTGATTTGATGCTATTTAGCCCGTAGGAAGGCGGATAATAAACTTGTAGGAAAAATTCCTACGTCTTGATCAGTCCGGTTGTTGATCTTTGTGCCAGCGGATGGCATGGAAGGTCAGCTCGTTGATCCCTGCCAGATTTAATTTTTCGCGGATCCGCGAACAGTAAGCGTGGACGGTCTTGAAACTCAGGTTCATTTTTTCCGAAACTTGCCGCGCGCTCAATCCCTGGCCCAGCAGATGAAACACTTCCAGTTCACGATCGCTTAAGTCTTCCAACGGCATCGGGTTGGCGGTTCCGCCCTGCACCACTTTCTGCGCGAGCTGGGCATTGACGGTCGCGCTGTAAAAAAGCCCGCCGGCGGTCACGGTACGGATGGCATCGAGAATTTTTCCGGTCGCCTCGCGCTTCATGATGTAACCCGCGGCACCCGCCCGCATCGCGCGTTCCGCGTAGAGCATTTCATCGTGCATGGACAGCACCAGCGTTTTGACCGATGGCAATTGCGCCTTGAGATCCTTGACCAGTTCCAGGCCCGAACCGCTTTCCAGCGACAGATCGATCACGGCACAATCCGGCGTGAGAGAGGTGGCCAATGCCAGTGCTTCCTGCGCAGTTCCGGCCTGGCCGCAGACCTCCAGATCGGTTTCCTCATTGATGAGATTGGCCAGCCACTCACGCACCAGCGGATGGTCGTCCACCAGGAGAATTTTAGTTTTTTGCGTCATTTTTATCGGAGGTGGTGTCAAGGTTCCAGGTGCAGACGGCGCGGGTGCCGCCGGCGGGCAGGGTGCGGATTTCAAAAACCGCACCGATCATGCGCGCCCGATAATCCATGATGCGCAGGCCCAGGCCGTTCTTTGTTTGTGATTCATCCGGCAGACCGCCTCCGTCATCCGTCACGGACAGCAGCCACTTTTCATCCGAGCCTTCCAAGGAAATGACGATTTTGCGTGCGCGTCCGTGGCGGATGGCGTTGCTGGTTGCCTCCTGCGCGATCCGGAAAAGCTGTGTGCCGACCTCGATGTCGGCGACCTTCACCAGTGCGGTGGATTCAAACCGGCACATCACACCGAACGCCTGCGAAACATTCGCGGCGAGCTGCTGCAGCGCGCCGGCGAGGCCGCCGGATTCAAGCTCGACCGGGTGCAGGCTGTGGGCAAGCTTGCGGGTGAGTTCAATGGCTTCCTCGGTAAGGCTTACCAGCTTGGTGGCGGCGGCGGCTTCGGCCGGTGACTTGTCAGCCAGTTTTTTGGCGAGCAGCTTGCCCGCCATCGCCGTCGCGGTAAGATGTTGTCCGAGGCTGTCATGCAAGTCTTGTCCGATGCGGCGTTGCTCCGCCTCGGCGATTTCCAGCAACTCTCTTTCCAGCCGGGTACGTTCCTGCATTTCATGCTCCAGCTTTTCCGTCCGTTGCCGGACTAGAACCTGTAGTTCATTCCGGGCCGAGGCCAGAATTATCACCAGGATAAAAATCGCCATGCGCACCCCGGTATTCCAGACCGGCGTCCAAATATCCGGATACCGGTCACCCGCCGTGACATCCGCCAGCAACCAGACAACGTTCGCCAGCACCGCCATGCCAAACGCGGCGGTTTGCCCGGCCCGCCGCAGTACATACAGTATTGGTATGAAATAAAACACCAGCACCGTGATCCGGTAGCCCGTCGCAAAATCAACGATCCCCACCGTCGCCAGCAATAAAAGCCCGATACAAAAGCTGGCGATCCTGGGCGTTGGTTGTTTGGATGGCCTCACGGCAAAAATTTGGCGGGTTTGGGGCGGCTCGACAAGCGAAAGAATTCAATCCAGCGTCTGCCGGTAGCGTTTCACCGCGAGCGTCAGCGCCGCCACCACGAATAATGCGATCGGCCACAGGTCCGTCAGACATTCCGCGAGGCCGTTTCCCTTGAGCAAAATTCCGCGCACGATGCGTAGAAAATGCGTGAGCGGCAGGCATTCGCCGATGTCCTGCGCCCAGCCCGGCATCCCGCGAAACGGAAACATGTAGCCGGACAACAGCATGTTCGGCAAAAAATAAAAGAACGCCATCTGCACCGCCTGCAGCTGGTTTTTCGCGACCGTCGAAAAGGTGATGCCGACGGAAAGGTTCGCGATCAGGAATAAAAACGTCAGCGCCACCAGCAAGGGCACGCTGCCGATGATGGGCACGCTGAAAATGAATTTTGCCGCGAGCAGCACCAGCGTCATCTGGATGTAGCCGACCAGGATGTAAGGCACGATCTTGCCCAGGATGACTTCGCCTGGATGCACCGGCGTCGAGAGGAGGTTTTCCATCGTGCCGCGTTCGCGTTCGCGCGTGATGGCCAGACCCGTGGTCATGATCATCGTCATGGTGAGCATCACGCCGATGAGGCCGGGCACGATGTTGTACTGGCTGATGCTTTCGGGATTGTAATGCTGGTGCGAAACGATGTTGAATGGCGGCGCACTGGACTGCAATTTTGCCAGCGGACCGGTCAGATCGCGGTTGATGACGGTGGTCGCAAGTTGCGATACGGCGGCGTTGGCGAAACCGACCGCCGAGGGATCGGTTGCATCGGCTTCGAGGAGCAGGTCCGGTTTTTCGCCGCGCAGGAGTTTCCGCGAAAAATCCACCGGCACAGTCACCGCGAACTGGACTTGATTTTCAGCGAGCCATTTTTCGATCTCCGCCGCGCTGTGCGCCTCGCGCGTGATGTCAAAATAGCTGCTGTTGCGCAGGCCCCAGATGATGGTGCGCGAGAACGTGCTGTTGTCCGCCGCATAGACCGCCGTGGGCAGATGCTTCGGGTTTGAGTTGATGGCAAAACCGAACAAAATCAGCTGGATCATCGGCACGCCGACCATCATCGCGAACGTCAGGCGGTCGCGGCGCATCTGGATGAACTCCTTGATGATCACCGCACCGAAGCGGTAAAAGCTGAACGCATGCCGGCTCACGCGAAGCCCCCTTTCGAATTTTGAAGCTTGCTCAATCCGGGCGCAAAATTTTGCGACACGCTGCGAATAATTCTCCCTCTCCCTGAGGGAGAGGGCAGGGGTGAGGGGAAAGAAGATGTTAAATTTTCCCCGGCATCTTCGTCAACCACCGGTCCCATTGGCCGGCAATAGTCCGGCAACGGATGCGGCGTACGCGCCTGCAACTCCCTCCAAATAGCTTCACGGACAACTTCTTTTTCCCGCCGCAGCCGTGCATTCCAAAAACGAAGCACCTTGACACCGGCCTTTTCCAGCCACGCATCGCGTTCTTCATCCTTTTTTCTTTGTCCTGGAAGACCATGTTGTGAGCCGTCGAGTTCAATGTTTAGCGAAGCTTCAAGACAGAAAAAATCCAGAATGTACGAGCCAAACTGGTGCTGCCGACGAAATTTGTAGGCCGAAAAGCGCCGATCACGCAGCCACTGCCACAAAAGTTTTTCCGCCCAGGTGTCTTGCTTTCGCAAGGCACGGGCGAGTGGTAACAGCCTTTTGGGGGATTCAGGTGGCATATTCTATTTTGAGTTTTGTTTCCCCTCACCCCGGCCCTCTCCCTTGGGGAGAGGGAGAAACGCTCCCAGCGCCTTGGCGGATTGGACGTGGTCAGCGGCTCGGATGATTTTCGCAAAAACTGAAATGTCCAACTGCTGTTCCTTCTCCCCAAGGGAGAAGGTTAGGATGAGGGGGAAGGTTGCACTCATTTTGTAATGTCTGCGCTTAAAAGTTGGGTGATCACTTTCCCCTCACCCGCCATAGCCGCTGTCGCTGGTCCCTTGGGGAGAGGTTGAAACGTTCTCACCGCCTTGGCGAATTGAATGTGGTCAGCGGCCTGGATGATTCTCGCATAAGTGCACTTGTCCAACGGATGTTCCTTTTCCCAGGGGGAGAAGGTCAGGATGCGGGGGAAGGAAATTTGAAAGTTCACGAGTAATTGTCCTTCGCAGTATCCATCAGGCCGATGAACACGTCTTCCAGCCCTGATTTGATCGGGGTCCAGCGCTGCGAATCGTTGAAAAACGGCGCGAGAGTTTTTTTCATCTGCTCCGCGTCGTGTCCGCTGACGTGCAGCGTGGTGCCGAACGCCACGACCTGCTCGATGCCTGCGAGCTTCCGAATTTTGTCCGCCAACGCCGGAAGATTTCCGCCGGTGACCTCCCACGTCGTCAGGCCGCCGGCCTTCACGACCTCCTCCACCGAGCCGCTGGCGAGCAGATTGCCGTAGGCGATGTAGGCAAGACGATGGCAACGTTCCGCCTCGTCCATATAATGCGTGGTGATGAGAAACGTCAGACCCTCGGCCGCGAGCAGGTGGATCTCCTCCCAGAAATCGCGCCGCGCCTTCGGATCCACGCCTGCCGTCGGCTCGTCGAGCAGCAACAATTTTGGATCGTGTATGAGGCAGGCGGCGAGCGCGAGCCGCTGTTTCCAGCCGCCGGAAAGCGTGCCGGCGAGCTGTTTGCGCCGCTCGACCATGCCGAGGCGCTCCAGGCTTTTTTCCACAGCGGCCTTCCGCTGCGGCATTCCGTAAAGCCGCGCGATGAATTCCAGGTTTTCCTGGATGGTCAGGTCATCGTAGAACGAAAATTTCTGCGTCATATAGCCGACGCGCTTTTTGATCTCGGCGGATTCTTTGCGGAAATCCAGCCCGAGGCAAAGCCCCTCGCCGCCATCGGGTGTAAGCAGGCCGCAGAGCATGCGCAGGAAAGTTGTCTTGCCGCTGCCGTTCGGGCCGAGAAAGCCGTAGATCTCGCCGTACTTCACCTGCATGGCGATGTCATTGACGACCGTGCGCGTCCCGAATTTCTTCGTGACGCCGCGGACGTCGATGGCGAAGTCGCTGGGATTCATCTGCCTGCGCTAGGAAATTGGATTAACATTTTCCCCTCCCCATGAACCCAAAGATGGTGGGACGCACACCTCACCCCGGCCCTCTCCCCATCGGCTCCGCAGACTCCGCCGACGCGGAGAGGGAGAAACGCTCCCAGCGTCCTGGCGAATTGTAATCGGTCAACGGCTCGATCGATTATCGCAGAAAAGAAACTGCTCAACTGCTGTTCCTTCTCCCCAAGGGAGAAGGTCAGGATGAGGGGGAACGTGGCGCTCATTTTGCGACGGTATGCAACTCCACAACCACCGGCCGGCCCGGCTGCGATTTCGCATGTGGTTCACGTTTGAAAATTTGCTTCATTCACGCAGGGGTGCCGAAGACCTGGTCGAAATTCAAACCGGGATCTTTTCCCGAAAGCAAATCGTCCAGACGGCGCTTAAGTTCCAGCCTGATTTCCGCGTCGGAGCGGCTGTCATTCTCCAGGCTTTGAATCAACAGCTTTGCCAGTTCCGCCCGTTCGGCAGGCGGCAATGACAGTGCTTCTTCAGCCATGGCCAAATTGGTCAGCGGCATAAGATAAAAGGAATTTCAATTTCCATAAATGCAAGCCGTGTATCGGATTGGTGGCGGGTCAATTTGGTAGGGACAGCGCGCTGCGCTGTCCCCGGCGGTAAAGCCGCCGGAAGGAATGGACCAAACGCGAATTTTACCACGTTCGTTGCGCCCGCTATACGGGCGCGGACGGCGCAGCGCGCCGTCCCTACCAACCAAACTGGCCCACTACCATCGGATTTACGGCAACGCGCCTGGTGCTTGGAGCTTTTCATTTTAATGCTACATCCACCGGCTGGCCGGGGCGCACCTCCGCCGCGTCCGCCGGGGAAAATTTGGCCTCGATCATGAACACCAGTTCCGAGCGGGTTTCGCGGCTGTAAATCACCGGCGGCGTGTATTCGGCCTGCGTGGAAATGTAATTCACCGTCGCGGCATAATCTTTCGCCGCCCCGTCCATGTGTACGGAAACGGTCGCGCCCGTTTTGATCTGCGGCAATTGTTCCTGGGGCACGAAGAAGCGGACCTTGAGGTTCGTCGGCGGAAGCAGTTCGACGACCGGACTGCCGGCGGCGACAAATTCGCCCTGACGATAAAGCGTGTCCTGCACCGCGGCGTTGGTCGGCGCGAATTGTTGTTTCTGATCAATCGCCCACTTGGCCTTGTCGAACGCCGCCTGTTGCGAGGCGACCTGCGCGGTATCGGCATCCCGCTGCGCGCGGGCCTGGTCCAGTTCCTCGGCGGAAACAACGCCATGGTCTTCACGCAATTTTTCGCGCCGATTGAATTCACTTTCCGATAACGCGAGGGTGGCCCGGGCCTGCACAAGATTTTTTTCCGCCTGGTCGAGGGCGGCGGCTTCCGAACCGCTTTCGAGTTGAAAAAGCAACTGCCCGTTCGTCACGGAATCGCCCCGGGCGACGCTGAGATTGGTGAGGGCACCGGCCATGGGAGAGGCGACATACACATATTCGCCCTCGATGTAGCCCTGGAACTGGCCGCTGGAATTTTTCGAGCAACCCGCGAGCAAGGCCAGCGCGATGGCAAAAATGAGAAGCGGAATTTGGCTAGGTTTCATGCGGGCAAATTCATTTATCGATGACATCAAACAAAATTTTTATTGACGAGTCAAACATTTGTTTGAATCTTATGTTTGAAACGTGAGACTCAATATCGAAACCGAAGTGGCCGGGCCGTCGCAGGCCGAGACGCGGCGCCAGCTTTTGGAGGCGGCGGCCGAGGTGTTTGCCGAGGCCGGCTTCCAAAATGCCACCGTACGTGAGATCTGCCGCCGGGCGGACGCGAACATCGCGGCGATCAATTATCATTTCGGCGACAAGGAGAAACTATACGCGGAGGTGATCCGTTCCTCCCACGCCCAAACCTTGGAGAAGTATCCGCCGCTGCTGGGCCTGGCCGCCGATGCGCCGCCGGAGAAACGGTTGCGCGCATATATCCATTCGCTGCTGTTGCGGATTTTTGACCATGGCCCGACGTCCTGTCACGGCAAGTTGATGCTGCGCGAGATGATCGAGCCGACCGGCGCGATGGATATACTCATCGAGGAACGCATCCGCCCGATGTCGGAACAGCTTTGGAAAATCGTCGGCGAGATCTTGAACCGGCCGGCGGCTGACGCGGTGGTGCGGCAGTGCGCGATGAGCGTGGTGAGCCAGTGTGTATTTTATAAACATTGCGGGGCGTTTGTATCGCGGCTGGCGCCGGAGCAGATGCCAAAGGACGATGCCGGCGTGGAAAAGCTGGCCGACCACATCACGGAATTTTCACTGGCGGCCTTGAAGCAGTTCCGTAAATCAAAAACTTTTTGTCCCATGAAAAAATTGAAAATGCTTTTTTGCACCCTGGCCGTCATCGCGGCGGGGAATCTGACCCAGGCGGCGGATACGAATTCACCCGCATGGCTCACGCGGCCGCTGTCGGTGGTGGACGCGTTGAACACGGCCTTGTTGCAAAACGCCTCGATTTTAAAGGCGAAAAGCGATTTCGAGGACACGCAGGGCCTGGTCATCCAGACGCGCGCGGTGGCGTTGCCGCAGGTCACGGCGAGCGGCCGTGTGGCGACCGAGGCGCACGGCCTGGTCCAGGATTTCCCCGGCGACCCGAATGAGATCCCCGCAAAAAGCTGGAGCACGGGCATCCAGATCACGCAGACGATATATGACGGCGGCAAGTCCATCGCCGCGCTGCGTTCGGCGAGCACGACCAAGAAGCAGTCGCTGGCGGTTTACCAGACGGCGGTCGAGGACACGTTGTTGAGCGTGCGGCTGGCGTATTACGACGTGTTACTCGCGGCGCAACAGGTGACGGTGCATGAGGCCTCGGTGAATCTTTTGCAAAAGGAATTGGAAGACCAGCAACATCGTCTCGATGCGGGCACGGTGCCGAAATTCAACGTGCTGCGCGCGGAAGTCGCAGTGGCGAACGAACGCCCGAACCTCATCCAGGCGAAGAATAATTATCGCATCACAAAAAATAATTTATCAAACCTGCTCGGCTACAACCTGCCGCGCGAAGTATGGGAAGACGTTCCGCTCAACTTGATCGACGGTTTTGACACCACGCCGCTGGAAGTCAATTTGCCGGATGCGATCCAGGAGGCGCTGAGCAAACGGACGGAGCTGGAAGCGGCGCGGCGCACGGTGGATCTGCAGAAATTGAACGTCACCAGCGCGAAATCCGGCTACCAGCCGCAGGTGCAGGCGTTCGCGGGTTACAACTGGGACAGCTCCGAGTTCAACACGCCGCTCGGCGATTATTTTGAAGGTTGGGATATCGGCGCGCAGTTGAACTGGGCCATTTTTGACGGCGGGCTGACCTACGGCAAGGTGAAGCAGGCGAAGGCCGATCTGGAAAAATCCAAGACGGAGCTCGCCGACCAGTCGCGCCAGATCGAATTGCAAGTGCGCACGGCGTATTCCGACCTGTTGCAGGCGCGCGAAACGCTCGACTCCCAGCAAAAAGTCCAGGAAGAGGCCGAGGAAGCCTTGCGCGAGGCGAACGCACGTTCGGACGCCGGCACCGGCACGCAGCTCGATGTGCTGGACGCCGAAACCGCACTCACGCAGGCGCGCACCACGCTCGTGCAATCACAGCACGACTATGTTTCCGCCGTCGCCCGCTACCAGCGCGCCATCGGCAGCGACCTGGCGCCGGCGAAGTGATCCGCCTTCGTTAAACTACGGCGCGACGAGAGCGGGATTCAATTAAAAAGCCGCAGGGCGGCAGAGGGGCGAGGGGAAAATCCAAAGACCAGAAATATGTCATTTGTCAGGGTTGGCCTCTTTCCGGCATCTGGACTAAACCTTTGGCAATGGCTCCGTTTTTTTCCAAATATGGGTACGTGCAGCAAATTTAACTTCTGCTCCGGGAAGTCTGTGTTAGATTTTAATCACTTCTCACCCTTAAACAAGGTGATGGGGGTGGTCTGAAAATGGCTGCCCCCGTTTTTTTGCCCTGATTGTGCGCCATTTCCATTTCAGTTCCAACAAAACTCTTATTTCATCAAACCACTATTGAGCCATAGGTGTAATCAAGCGTAATACCGCCTTTTTCAGTTGCCGTTTTTATGGATTTCTTAAGAGACTTAAAACGCACCAAAAGATTGTAGTAAAATACGCCGAAGGACTCGCAGAGCGGCCCAATTTTTTCTTCCTGCTTTGGACCTACCAATGAATAGTAAGGCCGGCGCTTCTGGTATTTTTGGTCCATGCCATATGCGAGCTGTGCCCCGTAATAACCCCAGCACGAAGATAAGCTCAATGGAACATTATAGTCAGTCTTCTCAAATAATGGCAAAAGCGTATTAGAAAGAATACTCCATGGAGTCAATGGATTGTCTCCCAAGTGCAGTCCGTCCTTTTGCCCGTGGCAGGAGATATGGACATATGGAATCGCCTGCTTGGGATTTGTGTAACTCGGGCGGTATTCTGCAATGGAGGTAATCACTTCTTGCAACGATTTGGCGTCACGTGCAACATGCGGGACCAAATGAATTTTGGTGGCCTTAAGTTTATCAGTCAGCATCTTTGCATCTGAACCTCCGCGCTCGAATGTACGCTGGTCAATCGCATCAATCACATGCAAGTCCACATATTCGCGCCGTTCGTAATTCATAATTCTCCGTTGAAGGCACGGTGGAGGAGGGATTGGAATAATGCTTCCAAGCGACGGCGACTGGCGGCTTGACTGGTTTCCAACGCGCGGATTTCGGTCACTCGCTGGACGAACTCTTTTTGCAGCGGCAGTGGTGGGACGGGAATGGGAATCGAACTCAATCCTTCCGTGTTAATATTAAATTGGCCGGCGGAAGTTTTAGAACGTGCCCGAAGCGCGCTCAAACCTTCAAAACTGGTGAGAAAATTTTGAACGAAAATTGGTGATACTTTTTCCATTTGTAATCTCGCTCGAATCAAATAAGAAGCGTAGATAAATTCATCGGTATCGTAGCCAGCGGCTTGGATGGTCTTGGTGTCGAAGACAGCACAGCGGCCAACGTAATCAGCATTACCGTTCGTTCGCACGAAAAGCAAATCACCATCTATCAGCCGGAGCCGTTCAAAATCCGCATCTGAGACTGGAACGAATTTGAGGTCATCCAAATTGACTGCTTGCTGTACGACATTGGGGATTCGCAGCGTTGGTTTGCCTTCACCAGTGGACTTGTTTGAGGTTCCATAATGGAAATCGTGGACAAGCTTCCCAAGGGTTGAGTTTTGCCATGAATTCGCCGGAATACTGAACATTTCATGGAAGATTGCGGGAATAAATTCGGTGGTGCGGCGATCGGCTTTGGCGCGTAGCTTCCGTAACTCGTCTGCTTCGTCCAGCAGCTTCACAATTCGTTCTTGATCAAGCAAAGGCGGGACAGGTGCTAGTTCTTTTGCCACATCGGTTAGTGGCAAGTTGGAAATATTTGTCGTTTGCCGGGCTAGTCCACGAAATCGTTCCTGCGTAAAAGGTGAAGAAAGCCAATAATAGAGAAAGCGCGGTTGTATTTGCGTAGGCTTTGCACGAATAGCAGCAATAAAGCCCCCGAGTGTTGCGGGATAGCCTAGTCTAGAAGTGTAGCAGCATTTACCCACCAAGTTGTTGCTGTTAGCTGTGGAAATTAGTGTGTCTCCTTCTCTAATAATTTGTCTGTCGCTTTTAACGAACGAGCGTGGGATATGAATGAGGTCTTCGGTTTCAAGAGATGCCTGCACATTCTTTGTGCGAAAGCAGGCAAGCGAATCTGGAGAATCAAATTCAACAAGGTCAGTTGGCTTGAAAGTGATTCCGCGAACGAATTCACAAACGTCACCCAATGGTTTCATTGGCCAGCGTTTCATTTTTTTCTGCCTATATGACCAAACAGTGCATTGCCACGCCGGATGATTTCGCTTTCCATCTCGAGCACCTCGCCAAGAATATCTTTTGGTGCATCATGTTGCACAGATTCAGCGATTACAGGTTTATATCGTCCCGCCGTTAAAGTAAAACCGGCGGCGCGAATTTGTTCAATTGTAGCAAGCCAACTCTTTTCACTAATTTCAGACTTCGTCCATTTGGCAATCAGATCAGGGATATCGTTTTTATCGGGCGTAGGTCGGCGATTATCGTCTAGGCTAAACCCATCGGCCATTATTTCGTAAAACCAAACCTTTTTGGTTGGCTTGCCTTTAGTAAAAATGAGCGCACTGGTTTTAACACTGCTATAAGGCTTAAAAACACCGCCCGGAAAACTGACAACGGCTTGCAGGTTACATTTTTCTAATAAATATCGTCTGACTTCCACGTGAGATTTGCTTGTGCCAAACAGCAAACCTTCAGGCACAATAACACCGCAACGACCACCATCGCTCAATGCCTGAATCATCAAGCCTAGAAAAAGAACTTCAGTTTTTGTGGAGATAACTGGCAATGATTCACGAACGCGATCTGTGTTCATACTGCCCGCGAACGGAGGGTTTGCCAAAATAATGTCAAATTGTTTTTCATCCAATTCGCCAACCTGTCCAGCGATAGAATCACGCCGCAGTATTTTGGAATCTTCTAAACCATGAAGAATGAGATTCATCATTCCTAACCGGACTATATGTGGGTCAACGTCAAAGCCGTAGAACGTATGATACCGAAGAAACTCCCATTGTTTGTCCGATAATCTATCACCATAGCCACGCTTTACTAATTGGCCGTTGCCGTTAATTTTTTCTACAATATTTTTTGGATCGGAGTTGTTAACTTTGATGTGATCGTAAGCGGCAATTAAAAATCCGCCGGTTCCAAATGACGGATCGCATACGGTCTGGCCGATTTGAGGGTCAACCATTTTGACGATGGCGCGAATGAGATGGCGTGGGGTCAGGAATTGTCCGGCTTGTGCTTGAGTGCCGACACGTCGCAACAAATTTTCGTAAAGATTGCCCTTTGCGTCTGTATCTAGATCAAGGAAATTAAATTCGCGAAAAAGGTCAATGCAATCACGCAATGTACTGCCATCAGGAATCTGCAATTGCGCTTCTTCAAACAGCCGCCGGATTTCCTCGCGCCCGCGCAAGGTTCGTATGAAATCAAATACATCGTTCCGAACAAAATTGTAAAGTCGTTTTGTATCTGTTATCTGTGAAAATGAAGACCATCGAAATTCTTCTTTATCGCCAGAAAAAATTGGTTTGTAAGGTCGCTTGGATAGTTTTGCATCGCGTTCATTTTCTATTTCCGTTTCATCCAGCATTTTCAAGAAAAAGAGATAGCTAATTTGTTCGACATAGGAAATAGGGTTGGTAACGCCAGCCGCCCAGAGCTTGTCGCATAGACGACCAATCAGCAAATAAACGTGATTATTTGCTGGCAAAGGTGCGGCAACCGCCGGCACTGGCTGCGCGGATGGGCGAATTTTTGCGGGCGTTCGTTTAATGGGGCGTGGTAATGTGGCTGTCATTTCAAAACATCTTCTTTGAGTTCGTTGAGTAAATTTTCGAGGCCATCGCCAAACAGTTGCATCGCCTTGCGCAAACCGCCCCAGCCTTTGAGCGGCGGCAAGGCGTTGAACACGGACAAATCAAGATTCGCGGGCGGATATGTTTGAGTGAGCATCTGGTTTTTCAAGATGCGCCAGACGCGGGCTTGTTCGGGATCAAAGTTGTGCTGGATGAGCCATGCCTCGAACCGCTGATCAACGCGCTGCTCACGGCTAGGGAATTGATACTGGCCGAGCGCGGCGCGAATAAAATCCAGCAAGGAAGCATCTGGCTGGCTGAATGCTTCGCGGAGATTCGTTTCATTGAAAAAACTTTCCGGTCCGCCGAGCGCGGCGGCAAGTTGATCCAATTCTTCATCGGTGGGAATTTCACCTGCTTGAATTTTGGCAATGATTACATCCTTCGCGCCGCGCGCGGCGACTTCGCGATTCCATTCGTCCTGATAATCGCGGATGTCCACGCGCATTCCTTCCGGGCCGACTTCAATCCATTTGCGCTCAAGGAAACTGTCCTGCACCGAACCAACGGGAACAATTTTAAAATCCGCGCGTGGCGGACGCGGCGGCGGCGTTGGCGGCGTACCTCGTGGTTTCGTGACAACCGCGCCGGTGCCGGGCGGTGGTTTCGTCGGATCAAACTGCGGGTCATTGAACCGCTCGCTGTTGTCAGTGAAATCGTAAATGAGAAATGAATTCTTCAGCGAGCCATCCGGTCGTTTGCAAATCCGGCTACCGCGTCCGCGCATCTGTTGGTAAAGAATTGCGGAGCGGGTCGGACGCATCATCAAAAGATTTTCAACGCGCGGCGCATCAAAGCCGGTGTCGAGCATTCCAACGGACACGGCGATAACCGGCATTTCTTCGCGTTTGAACCGGCGGATGGCAGTTTTTGGATCGGCAACGTCAGTCGTAATGATTTCAGCATATTTGCCTTTCCATTGTGGATATTGGGCATTGAGAAAACGGCAGATTTGCGCGGCATGACGCTTGGTGCAGGCAAATACAATGGCTTTGCGGAAGCCGTTGCCTGCGCGGGAATTTTCAATGCGAACAAATTCTTTGACTTGGAGTTGAATGCGATCCTCGAAACTAATGAGCCGTTCCAAGTCTGTCGGGGAATAATCTTCGCCCTCGAAGTTGATGCCTTCCGATGTGATGCGGGTTTTAGCACTGTAAATATCATACTCGGCAAGATATTTGTCTTTAATGCCGTCGAGAATCCCATAACTAAAAACCGGATTGCCTTGGTCGGTCAGCGGATTCCAACAATTAAAAAATTCATAGGTGTTGCGGATAAGTTTCTTTTCCGTGTCGGAAGCGAAAGCATATCGCCCGATGTCCGGCGTCGCGGTTAATCCGATATGAATGGCGTCGAAATGAAGCAATGTGTGTTTATAGCTGGAATAAATGGAGCGGTGACATTCATCGGTGATAACCAAATCAAAGTAGCCGGATGAAAATCCGCCCGCGCCGAGCTGCGAGGTGATGGTCGGTAGCGTGCCGACGGTGATTTGTCCCTCACGGCTGCGACGTCCGCCAGTGAGTAGCACAGAGGGGTAATCGTCCAAATAAATATCAAACGTCTCCTCTTTTGCTTGGCGGGCAAGTTCAATGCGGTCGGCGAGAAATAAAACACGTTGCACTCGTCCTGCCTGAAATAACCGCTTCAACATCAACGCGACGGTGAATGTTTTGCCTGTGCCAGTTGCCATTTCAACGAGCAAACGACGTTTGCCGCTTTCAATCGCGGTATCCACCTTAGTTAAACATTCCTGCTGATATTTGCGGACTTCACGTTCGTCGGAACCGAAGCGAACTTTCTTTTCAATCGGAATTGTTTTAAGCGGGCGCTGCTGGCTGCGCAATGCGACGAGGCGTTCGAGATCGCCGCGAGTGAAAAAATTCTCAACCAGCCGTTCAGAATAATTTTCGTAATCCCAAAAATAAATAACTTCCCCATTGCTAAGGAATATAAACGGTGCTTTGAGACTGCGAGCATATTCCTCCGCTTGCACTTTGGCCGTTGTCGGGTCTTTGGAAAAGCGCTTTGCCTCATTCACCGCGAGCGGGCGACCTCGTGAATCAAGCAAAAGATAATCGGCGCGACCGTCGGCGGCAGGTTCTTCAGTGGCGACTTGATTGGCGTCCTCGATGTTCCACCCTGCCTCGCGCAATTTGCGATCAATCACAATCCGGCTGTCAGCTTCAGTTGGCATTGGTTTGGATTGGCAATCAACGCGCGGGAGTGTGTGGTGGAAAATTTGTTTCGTCAATTCTGCGTTCGCGCGTTTTTTGCTCCTTACCCCGGCCTTCTTGTTCGGCGAGGAGAGAGGGAACAACTCAACGTCGTCTCCGCGTGCCGGGTTCGGATTGATCCAACTCTTTCAGAGTAGATGATTTGGGCGACGGTAACCCGGCGTAGCCGGTCCTCACCTATCGGCTCGAACCGTCAACGCCGGGCTGAATGATTCTCATCCCGTTGGGATGGACGGATGTGCAACAAAATATGTCGTCCCCGACGGGGCTGGAATTTTCTTTTTGGTTTCGTTTCTACAAATATGTCGCGCCGCTGGCGGTCCGAGCCGGACTGGCTACCGAGGGGAAAGACCCACCGGCTGGAAACAATTTGGGACGGCGACCGGACGACCCTTCCGCTGACGGCATGGCTTCCGCCGTTGTTGAAACTATGGCGTGACAAGACGGCGCGACAAGCCCGCCTTCGTCAAGCTACGGCGCGACAAGTCCGGCGTGGGATCCCTTGCGACGGGGCGTCGCGGCCACTTGCGCCCGCTGTACGGGCGCGGACGGCGCAGCGCGCCATCCCTACCACTGAGGGCGGGGACGAGCGGGCGACTTATTCAACCCCCTCAGGGTTGATGAATTTATTGTTCCGTTAACCCAAGGTGTTCCTCGTGGCTCGGAACGCCAACCTTGGGCTGAATGACGCTACCCCTTTGGGGTGGTGGACACAGTTATTTTAAATGTTGACAAAGTAAACACTGTGGGCTAGGGTGGATCCGTCCCGCATGCGGGACGCGACAAGCACCAACCTGGTGCTGGGCATCGGAATTGCCGATGTCGGGTCTCGGATTCCGGTTTCCGGATTCCGGTTTCCGGATTTCGGGCGATTTGCAGGTTCCTCCTGCGCCAAGGCTTCCGCCTTCTCCCGCATGCGGGATATGGCGGACAAGATGGAGGACTGGGGTTCTTTGACATAGCCACGAAGTGGCGACTGAATAGATGCTGGTTTCCAGATACTGGATGCCGGGGCTGACTGCTTGTGGGTGCGAGGGCACGGCTCGCGGGGACGGCCGATGATCGGCACCACTCAGCCCCACCGCCGGCGAGGCCGGGCTGAAATTTAAGGTTTCGGATTTCGGATTGCGGGTCAATCGAGGCACAGCCTCGACGCTACACCGCTGGCGGTCCTTCCGGACGGGCACCAACTCGCCCCACCCGCCTACGTTAAAACTTCCGCCGTCGTTAAAACTATGGCGGGACAAGTCGGCGCGGCAAGCCCGCCTTCGTCGGACTTCGGCGCGGCAAGCCAAATCAGGCCAAATCAAGGTGAATCAAGGTGAATCAAGGTAAAAAAAGTGAGGATGACGATGAGGAGGAGGATGAGGATGAGGATTGCGGGTCAATCGAGGCACAGCCTCGACGCTACACCGTTGGCGGTCCTTCCGGACGGGCACCAACTCGCCCCACCGGAATCAGGCCAAATCAAGGTAAATCAAGGTAAAAAAAGTGAGGATGACGATGAGGAGGAGGATGACCCGCCTTCGTCAAACTTCGGCGCGGCAAGGGAGGATTGTCCTGAGACCCTAAATTACGAAACGAACCCAATTTTTCCGCAAAAAAGCCAATGAAAGTGCATAAGTGTCCAAAAAAACGAACCCAATTTTAAGCCGCCGGCGAGGTTGGTCTTGTCATCCAGAGCGGGTTTTAACCACAAAAGCACGGAAATACTGAGGTCCTTCCGGACGGGCACCAAGCTGGTGCTGGGAATCGTACTCTAAATCAGGCTGAATCCAGGTAAATCCAACCTAATCCGACCAAAAAGTGACGCGTGACGTGAGGGCCTGAAATTGTCTTGGATCGGGGGATTTTAATTGGGGCGGCGGGGCACCACCGCCCTACCAAAATCAGGCTGAATCCGACCCGCCTACGTTAAGACTTCGGAGGGCAGGCCAAATCCAACCAAAATTATGACATGGAACTTAATTGGGGCGTCGCGGCAGCAACGCCCTACCGATTAAACAGAATCCGGCCAAATCCAGGTAAAAGTGAGGATGACGATGAGGACGACCCGCCTTCGTCAAACTTCGGCGCGGCAAGGGAGTTGAACGAGGATGACAGGGAACACGTCCGAGCTCAAAGACGGACGGGAATATTTTTCTCGGCGAGGAATTTCTTCACGTCGCCGACGGTAAATTCGCCAAAGTGGAAGATGCTGGCAGCCAGCACCGCATCGGCCCGGCCTTCCAGCAGTACTTCGGCCATGTGTTCGCGGCTGCCCGCGCCGCCGCTGGCGACGACGGGTACGCCCACGCTTTCGCTGATGCGGCGGGTGATGACGAGGTCGAAGCCTTTTTTGGTGCCGTCGGCATCGATGGAGTTTAACACGATTTCACCGGCGCCGAGCGACACGGCGCGTTTCGCCCAGTCCACGGCATCGAGGCCGGTTTCCTTGCGTCCGCCGTGCGAAAACACGCCCCATTTGTCCGGGGCGATCTTCTTGGCGTCGATGGAGACGACGATGCACTGGCTGCCGAATTTTTCCGCGCCTTCGCGGATGAGTTCCGGCCGGGCGAGGGCGGAGGAGTTGATGGAAATCTTGTCCGCGCCGGCGCGGAGCATGGTGTACATGTCGTCCACGGATTTGATGCCGCCGCCGACGGTGAGGGGCATGAAGCATTGGTCGGCGGCGCGTTCGATCACTTCCACCATCGTGCCGCGGCCGTGCGCGGTGGCGGTGATGTCGAAGAAAACCATTTCGTCCGCGCCCTGGTCGTTGTAGCGGAGCGCGAGTTCCACGGGGTCGCCGACATTGCGGAGGCCGCCTTTTTCGGCGACGCCGAACTGGACGCCGCGGGTGACCTGCCCGTCGTGGACGTCGAGGCAGGGGATGACACGTTTTGCGATCACGGGAACATTTAAAACGCAGCCGGTGGGAAGTGCAAATGATTCCTAAATGTTTATGGTTAGCAAAAGTTTTAACTGCCGGCGGACTGAAACTTTTTTGAGCTATTGCGCTCCATGGTATGTCGAATTAGGGTAGGAATAGTTGTAAAAAAAGTTGTAAAATGAATATGAAAAAACATTTGTTGATTTCGAGTTTTGCCGGTTTGACGGTTTTATTGAGCGGCTGTGTGAATCCGGATGGCACGGTGAACAATACCGGCACGGGGGCGCTGGTCGGTGCGAGTTCGGGTGCATTTATGGGGGCGATGGCGGGGGGGCAGCGTAATGGCGGAGCCGGGGCGCTCATCGGCGCAGCGGCGGGACTGATCGCCGGCAGCCTCATCGGCAATTCGATCGACCACGTACAGGCGGCACGGTTGCAGGCGGAGGCGCCGGACACTTACACCCGCGTGGATCAGAGCCAGCCGTTGACGCTGGCGGACGTCAAGGCGCTGGCGAAGGCCGGCATCAGCGAGGATGTGATGATCAACCAGATCCAAAATTCACGGACGATTTTTCATTTGGCCGCGGCGGATATCATCGACCTGCGCGACGCGGGCGTGACGGATAAAGTCATCAACTACATGATTAACACGCCAACCACGGTGACGGACACTCCGCCGGTAACCACGGTCATTCAACAGGCGCCGCCGCCGCCGCCGGTCGAAACGGTCGTGGTCGCCCCCGCGCCGGATTATGTCTGGATTGGCGGCGAATGGGTTTGGAACGGCGGGTGGTTTTGGAGCGCCGGGCACTGGGGTTACCCTCCCCATCATGGTGCAGTGTGGGTTGGGGGCCGTTCGTGGCACGATGACCGCGGCTGGCATAACGAACACGGTCACTGGCATTGATAAATTCCTCGTTTTTTTGCCCGTAAAAACAGAGACACCGCGAAGTTTGCACTTCGCGGTGTCTTGAAACTGTCCAGTGTCTATCCAGAATCAGGGCGAGACGTGCGCCGGATCAACATTGCTGCCCAGCGAGCAGGTCGTCGGGGTGCCGACTGCGGTGCAGGTATAGTTGCCGCCGGCGGGGCAGGCAGGAATGCTGGCGCCCGAGTTCAACTTGATGTAGGGCGTCAGGTCACCGGGATAGTTGATGGTGGCACCGGTGGTTTGGCCTTTTTCCAACGCAAACTGGCTGGCGGCGGCGTCGATTTGACGCATGTTATTGATACAGGCGTTGGCCTGCGAGGTGGCACGCGCTTTCACGAAGTTCGGGATCGCGATCGCAGCGAGGAGGCCGATGATGGCCACAACGATCATGATTTCGACGAGCGTGAAGCCCGCGCGGGACTGGTTTTTGTTCGTTTTCATGTTACTAGTTCTTTCGATGCGGTGTGAACGCGCGGACGACGGGTTAGATAAGTACAGCTTTGTTCACGATTTGCCGTCCGCAACCGCTTTGCCGAGGATTAAGCATTGCCGCTGCCACCTTGAATAAAACGGTGTCCGGTTCCACCCCTTTTACGTGTCGGGTGGCATCCTACAAGAAAAAGACGGTCACTTTTGTTGTTTTGATTCGTGCCAGCGGATCGCTTCGCGCATCAACTCGGTGGCGTTGGTCAGTTGCAGCTTCTCCTTGATGCGCGCGTTGTACGCCTGGACGGTCTTGAAGCCCACGTGCAAATGGTCTGCGATCTGCCGCGTCGTCTGGCCCTGGCCCAAAAGTTCAAACACCTGCAACTCCCGGTCGCTCAAAACATCCACCGGCAAACCGGGCGAACCTTTCCGCCCGCCCGCAAATTTTTCCGCCAGTTGCGCGGAAACTTTTTCGCTCACGAAGAGTTGCCCCGCGAAAACCGCCCGGATGCCGGCGATCACTTTTTTCGCCGCCTCACGTTTCATGATATAGCCGCGGGCCCCCGCGTGCAGCGCACGCTCCGCATAAAGCGACTCGTCGTGCATCGACAGGACGAGGGTTTTCACCCCCGGGTGCCCAGCCTTGATGTTTTTTAGCAGCTCGATGCCCGAGCCCGTCTCCAGCGACAAATCCACGACCGCCACATCCGGCTTCAAGGTGGCGACGAGTTCCAGCGCCTGCGCTTCGCCGGTGGCTTCGCCGCCGACCTCGAGGTCGGGCTGCTGGTTGATGAGGTTCACGAGACCCTCGCGCACGAGCGAATGGTCGTCCACGAGCAGGACTTTAATTTTCTGCGACATGATTTTTTTCTCCGTTCGTTGCCGGCAAGGTGCAGGTCACGCGTGTGCCGCGTGACGGCAGCCGTTCGATACTGAAATTTGCCCCGATCAAATCCGCCCGGTACGCCATGAGCTTAATGCCCATGCCGCCGTTTTGGCGAAAGTTTTCCGGCACACCGTCGCCGTCATCCGTCACGGTCAAAACCGTTTCATCTTCGGCGACATCCAGGCAGATATTGATCTTTTTCGCGCGCCCGTGCCGCGCGGCATTGGCGGCGGCTTCCTCGGCGATGCGGAAAAAGTGCGCGGCAACGCCGGCTTCCGGCAGCTCCGCCGACGGCTCGCATTCAAAACGGCAATCCACCTTGAATCGCGCGGCGGTTTGCACGGCGAGCTCCTGGAAATTTTCCAGCAACCGTTCCGGCTGCATTTCCACCGGACTCAAACCGCGCGACAATTTCCGCGTCATCTCGATGGCTTCTTCGACGAGGGCGACCAGCTTTTCCGTTTCGGCGGTCTCGGGGGCGGATTTTGCCGCGAGCTTCTGGCTGACCAGGTGGCCGGCCAGGGACGTGCCTGTGAGATGCTGGCACAAGCCGTCGTGCAATTCATGACCGATGCGCTGGCGCTCGCGTTCGCCCGCCTCGAGCAGTTCTTTTTGCAGGCGCATCCGTTCACGAATTTCCCGGGCGAGCGAATCCGTGCGCAACCGGACACGGGTTTCCAGTTCATGGTTGAAGTTTTTCAGTTTCCCCAGCAGCCAGACGACCACG